>Ga0222713_10003342_pt1 | contig 16689 bp, 9 predicted proteins | sample C33_649DmetaG_FD_165061 | JGI IMG/M metagenome (GOLD analysis project Ga0222713, IMG submission 165061) | Estuarine water microbial communities from San Francisco Bay, California, United States - C33_649D | ecosystem: Environmental > Aquatic > Marine > Unclassified | place: USA: California...
TGAAGTACCACTTGATCCCGATGTACCTGAAGAACCACTAGATCCTGAACTTCCTGAAGAACCTGTACTACCGCTAGATCCCGATGTTCCATTCGCACCTGAAGTACCACTACTTCCACTTGTTCCTGTAGATCCTGACGAACCACTAGATCCCGCACTTCCACTCGAACCTGAAGAACCACTAGTTCCACTTATTCCTGATGAGCCACTAGTACCTGTTGAACCTGATGATCCGCTACTACCTGATGAACCACTTGATCCTGATGATCCTGCACTACCGCTAGATCCTGATGTACCATTAGCACCTGATGTTCCTGAAGATCCACTTGTTCCCGCAGAACCGCTACTACCTGAAGATCCTGCACTACCGCTAGAACCTGATGTCCCACTTGTACCAGCACTTCCACTTGTACCTGCACTTCCGCTAGTACCTGACGAACCGCTTGATCCTGAAGACCCACTTGTTCCACTATTTCCTGATGTACCTGAAGATCCAGAAGTTCCTGTTGAGCCTGATGATCCTGAACTTCCGCTTGATCCCGCACTTCCGCTAGTTCCTGATGAACCTGAAGTACCTGTTGATCCACTACTACCTGAAGATCCTGAAGATCCTCTTGTACCTGAAGTACCACTAGATCCTGAACTTCCTGATGATCCGCTAGAACCTGATGTACCGTTGGCTCCACTTGTTCCTGAAGAACCTGATGTTCCTGAAGAACCGCTAGATCCCGATGATCCTGAGCTTCCACTAGATCCTGAAGTACCATTAGCACCACTTGTTCCTGATGAACCGCTACTTCCTGATGATCCCGCACTACCACTTGATCCTGAAGATCCGCTAGTTCCAGAACTACCACTTGTACCCGTTGACCCTGAACTTCCTGAAGAACCCGCACTACCGCTACTTCCTGATGTTCCTGAAGATCCGCTAGTACCCGTTGAACCTGAAGACCCACTTGAACCTGATGTTCCATTAACTCCACTTGTTCCCGAACTTCCGCTAGTACCCGTTGAACCTGAAGACCCGCTAGATCCCGAACTTCCACTCGATCCTCCTGTTCCTGATGTCCCGCTTGATCCTGATGTACCTGTTGACCCTGAACTTCCTGAAGATCCTGCACTACCACTACTTCCGCTTGTTCCTGACGAACCTGAAGTACCGTTAGCTCCGCTTGTACCTGAAGATCCCGATGAACCGCTTGTACCTGATGTCCCACTACTTCCACTTGATCCGCTAGAACCCGCACTACCCGATGATCCTGAAGATCCGTTTGTTCCTGATGTACCTGATGAACCGCTAGTTCCTGTTGATCCTGAAGATCCTGCACTTCCACTACTTCCGCTTGAACCTGTTGTTCCGCTAGTCCCTGAACTACCACTTGTACCCGTTGATCCTGATGAACCGCTACTTCCGCTTGACCCTGACGAACCGCTTGTACCTGTACTTCCACTCGACCCTGAAGATCCTGCACTACCGCTTGACCCACCTGTTCCTGAAGTTCCACTAGAACCTGAAGATCCTGCACTTCCGCTTGAACCTGTTGTTCCGCTAGTCCCTGAACTACCACTTGTACCCGTTGATCCACTACTACCTGATGAACCACTAGATCCTGCACTTCCACTTGATCCTCCTGTTCCTGATGTTCCACTCGTACCACTACTTCCACTTGTACCTGTCGACCCACTTGATCCTGATGTTCCCGATGAACCACTCGTACCTGTAGAACCTGAGCTACCGCTTGATCCCGATGAACCAGCACTTCCTGATGAACCACTTGAACCTGACGATCCAGCACTACCACTCGATCCTGATGTTCCGCTAGTCCCTGAAGAACCCGATGTACCTGTTGATCCTGAACTACCGCTAGATCCTGATGAACCACTACTTCCACTAGATCCCGTTGTTCCGCTAGTCCCCGAACTTCCACTTGTTCCTGTCGATCCTGATGATCCTGCACTACCGCTAGAACCACTTGTACCTGTACTACCACTACTTCCTGATGTTCCTGTTGATCCTGAAGAACCGCTTGTACCTGTTGAACCCGATGATCCGCTAGACCCCGAAGATCCTGAACTACCTGATGTACCTGTAGATCCAGAACTACCACTTGACCCTGAAGATCCTGAAGTACCGCTAGTTCCCGCACTTCCACTTGTACCTGTTGATCCACTAGATCCTGAACTACCTGCAGATCCGCTAGATCCCGATGTTCCTGTAGAACCTGATGTTCCACTACTTCCACTTGTCCCTGTTGAACCTGAGCTACCTGATGAACCGCTTGATCCACCCGTTCCTGAAGTACCACTACTACCTGATGTTCCCGTTGACCCTGAAGATCCCGCAGAACCACTACTACCTGAAGAACCAGCACTACCGCTAGATCCTGATGTCCCTGTCGATCCTGATGTACCACTAGATCCTGATGATCCTGAACTACCAGCAGATCCGCTTGAACCTGATGTTCCACTACTTCCGCTTGTACCTGTAGATCCTGACGAACCGCTAGAACCTGAACTACCGCTAGAACCCGTTGTACCACTTGTACCTGTACTACCACTGGATCCCGATGAGCCACTAGATCCCGCACTACCTGATGTTCCTGACGAACCACTAGTTCCTGTTGACCCTGAAGATCCCGCACTACCGCTCGATCCTGCAGACCCACTTGAGCCAGCACTTCCACTTGTTCCTGAAGTTCCGCTTGATCCACTTGTTCCTGATGTTCCACTTGATCCCGATGAACCTGTAGATCCTGCACTTCCTGATGATCCGCTACTTCCCGCAGAACCACTTGATCCTGAAATACCACTACTTCCGCTAGTACCTGTAGAACCACTTGAACCTGATGTACCTGTACTACCACTCGATCCCGATGAACCTGAAGATCCACTACTTCCACTTGTACCTGTTGATCCTGAAGAACCTGAACTTCCACTCGAACCTGACGATCCTCCTGTTCCCGATGTACCACTACTTCCACTTGTTCCCGCACTTCCGCTTGACCCTGACGAACCACTTGATCCGCTCGTACCTGTAGATCCTGATGTTCCACTAGATCCTGAAGAACCACTAGACCCTGAGCTCCCACTGGAACCTGATGTTCCTACCGAACCACTTGTTCCTGATGAACCGCTAGATCCCGCAGAACCCGCACTACCTGATGACCCGCTACTTCCACTACTACCTGATGTTCCTGTTGACCCTGAACTACCGCTAGAACCCGATGATCCTGAAGAACCACCTGTCCCTGACGAACCGCTAGTACCAGTACTTCCACTTGATCCTGAACTTCCTGATGAACCACTAGATCCACTACTTCCACTTGACCCACCTGTTCCTGAAGTACCGCTAGACCCTGAAGATCCGCTTGATCCTGCACTACCACTTGTTCCTGAAGTACCGCTTGTACCTGCACTTCCTGATGTTCCACTGCTTCCTGAAGATCCGCTAGATCCTGAAGTTCCAGTTGATCCCGAAGAACCGCTCGACCCTGCACTTCCGCTAGAACCCGATGACCCACTTGTCCCTGTTGATCCACTACTACCTGATGAACCGCTTGATCCACCTGTCCCTGAAGTTCCACTACTTCCACTAGTACCCGTAGAACCTGAACTTCCTGAAGAACCTGAACTACCGCTAGATCCCGATGTTCCGCTACTACCGCTAGATCCCGATGTTCCGCTACTACCGCTAGATCCTGAAGTACCACTTGAACCCGCACTTCCACCACTACCTGATGTGCCACTACTTCCACTGGTACCTGACGATCCGCTCGTTCCTGATAAACCACTTACACCTGAAGTTCCCGCAGAACCACTTGATCCTGAACTACCGCTTGACCCCGAAGATCCTGAAGATCCACCACTTCCTGATGATCCACTTGTTCCGCTTGTACCTGAAGTTCCAGAACTACCTGACGACCCTGAACTTCCGCTAGAACCCGATGACCCACTTGAACCTGCTGTTCCGCTAGTCCCTGAACTACCTGATGAACCGCTTGATCCACCTGTCCCTGAAGTTCCACTACTTCCACTTGATCCACTTGTACCTGAATTTCCGCTACTTCCTGATGAACCTGAACTACCACTTGTACCTGATGTTCCTACTGAACCACTAGTTCCTGAACTACCCGATGATCCGGCACTTCCGCTTGATCCTGCACTTCCACTAGAACCCGAGGAACCTGATGATCCGGCACTTCCACTTGTACCTGTAGATCCACTTGATCCTGAACTACCTGAAGTTCCGCTTGTTCCTGACGATCCAGCACTACCGCTTGACCCCGCAGATCCTGAAGTTCCCGCAGAACCACTACTTCCACTTGAACCAGCACTACCGCTTGATCCACTTGTTCCCGAGCTTCCACTAGAACCACTTGACCCTGTACTACCACTAGTACCTGATGTTCCACTACTTCCTGACGATCCGGTACTTCCACTTGATCCTGAGGACCCACTTGAACCAGCACTTCCTGAAGATCCACTTGTTCCCGAATTTCCAGCAACATCCCAATTTGATCCATCACTTTGGACGGAGATTGATGCGTATTGTACTAAAGTTTTTGTAGAGGAACCGTCAATAGTTTGACCGCCAGTTGTCCCAACGGTTATTGTACCTGATCCACTATTTTTAATTACGAAAATTTGTCCTGTATTTCCTACCGCAGTAGGTAAAGTTACGGTAAAAGTTCCACTTGTACAGTCAACTAAGTAGTTACTCAAGTTAACTATATATGTACTACTTACCGCAGTATAAGGGAAATTAATCCCACCTAAAGATTTGACCCCATTACGGGCAACGAATTCATTTGCCATTCACTTTTTCTTTTTTCCCTATCCAAAAGAAAATTTATGTTTTATAGATAAATACTTTAGAATTAAAGTTTCAAGAAATTATTTAAAAATAAATCGTGATTAAAGTTAGAATATAATTCTAGTACCAACTAGAATATCCCAAGTACCTCCAGCAATTTGAGCGTCTAAGTTTACTGTCCCACCAGCAACATTAACTTTCCAAACAAAATCTGCTGTGGACCCGTTCAAATCAGGAGTAGATACATCTGTGAATGCAGCACCTGCTATATCCCAAGTTGCATAGACTTGACCCATTCTTTTTGCACCTCCCGATTCTGTGATACAATATTCAAAGAATGCCGCACAACCAAAATCAGGTGTGAATGAATCGATTGTTCCAGATGTTGATACTGCGGTTGAAGAAACAGTGTCAACTTTATCGTAGCTTTGATTTAAAGTCAAAATCCTATCGCTACCATTGTATGTGAAGTTGCTTTCGGCATTTATTCCTCCGGCACCATCTGATGTTAGTATATCGTTGTCTGCACCTGGCACGGTTGGGGATACTCCACTTGTCCCTGACGAACCACTAGTACCTGTAGATCCACTTGTTCCTGAACTACCTGAAGACCCACTACTCCCTGAGGAACCTGAACTACCACTAGTACCACTAGATCCTGTTGTTCCAGCGCTACCACTTGAACCTGATGAACCTGAAGTTCCGTTTGAACCTGATGTACCGCTACTCCCTGAAGATCCGCTAGATCCTGATGATCCTGAACTACCACTACTACCACTTGTTCCTGTTGATCCGCTAGATCCTGTCGTACCTGAAGTACCACTACTTCCACTTGTTCCTGTCGATCCACTACTTCCTGATGAACCGGCACTACCACTTGATCCTGAAGACCCGCTTGTACCTGTTGAGCCGCTTGAACCAGAACTACCTGAAGACCCACTACTTCCACTTGTCCCTGAAGAACCTGATGTTCCACTACTACCTGATGTACCTGTGCTACCGCTTGATCCCGATGATCCAGCACTTCCTGATGTTCCACTTGTTCCTACACTACCACTTGTTCCTGAAGAACCTGATGAACCGCTCGAACCTGAACTTCCCGATGATCCGCTAGTTCCCGATGATCCGCTAGATCCCGATGATCCGCTAGAACCACTAGATCCTGAACTACCGCTTGATCCTGATGTTCCACTACTTCCACTCGTTCCTGTACTACCACTACTACCTGAACTTCCTGAAGATCCACTTGAACCTGCACTACCACTAGTCCCTGACGAACCACTAGTTCCTGACGAACCACTTGTACCTGAAGATCCTGATGTCCCGCTTGTTCCTACACTACCACTAGACCCCGAAGTACCATCTGTACCGCTAGTTCCGCTACTACCACTTGAACCGCTAGATCCTGAACTACCTGATGAACCACCACTTCCACTAGTTCCTGAGGAACCTGAGGTACCACTTGTTCCGCTTGATCCAGAACTTCCCGATGAACCTGAACTTCCTGCAGACCCACTAGAACCTGATGATCCCGATGTACCACTTGATCCTGAGCTACCTGAAGTACCCGCAATGTTAGCCGCTAAAGTTGTCACAATATTTGACAAAGTAGAATTCCTCATTTCAATTGTAAATGAGGTATTTACACCCGTAGTGTTTGCGTAAATACTTACTCTAATTCTTGAATTAACTGATGCTAATACATATGCAGAAACAAATTGACTATAGATATAGTTACCTTGTGAGTTTGTAATAATTGTACCCGAAGCTGCGGTACCTGTTGCAATGTTTGCGATCAAAGTAGTCCCATCAGACGCCATTTCATCTATAACAATCCAATAAACTAAAGTACCGGCACCTGCAGTTCTTTGAGCAAATAAGTTACTAACCCAAACACCTGGAATGATTGTCACAGTGTCCAATGAGGTTGCGGGTGAAACATATTGAACTATTTTGGTATCACCATCTCCCGGATCAAAACTTGATGTTACTATTGTAGTTTGTGTCCCAATGTTTGGGAATAATAATAGATCGTCAGTTATTAATGACCCAATTGGAACTGTTTGTGTTGCACTTGGTCCATCATAATAATAAACTAAACCACTTGATATACCATTAATTCCAGAGGTACCTGCAGAACCACTTGATCCTGTTGATCCAGCGCTTCCACTTGTACCTGAAGAACCACTAGATCCCGAAGAGCCCGATGAACCTGAAGTTCCACTACTACCTGAAGATCCTGTACTACCGCTAGACCCTGATGACCCACTTGTTCCTGATGTTCCACTTGTGCCTGAAGATCCTGAAGAACCGCTTGATCCTGATGAACCAGCACTACCACTAGAACCAGAAGAACCTCCTGTTCCGGAAGTACCACTACTACCGCTAGATCCTGTCGATCCCGAACTTCCGCTCGAACCTGAACTACCCGATGAACCGCTTGATCCACCTGTACCTGAAGTACCACTACTCCCACTTGTACCTGTAGAACCTGAGCTACCGCTAGATCCAGATGATCCAGCACTACCTGATGTCCCACTACTACCGCTAGATCCTGAAGACCCACTTGATCCTGAACTACCACTTGATCCTGAAGACCCCGTTGAACCTGAAGTTCCACTACTACCTGATGTACCTGTACTACCGCTCGATCCCGATGATCCAGCACTTCCTGATGTTCCACTAGTACCTGTTGATCCTGAACTTCCACTTGAACCTGATGTACCTGTAGATCCGCTTGAACCTGAAGTTCCGCCACTTCCTGATGATCCACTACTTCCACTTGAACCACTTGATCCTGAACTACCTGTAGATCCTGAAGTTCCGCTAGTCCCAGAACTACCTGATGAACCTGTACTACCACTTGACCCTGACGATCCTGCAGAACCACTCGTCCCACTACTTCCCGATGTTCCTGAAGTCCCTACACTTCCACTAGATCCCGATGTTCCACTACTACCTGAAGATCCTGAACTACCACTCGATCCTGATGTCCCATTACTACCACTTGTCCCTGAAGATCCAGAACTTCCACTACTTCCACTCGAACCTGAAGATCCTGTAGAACCACTACTCCCTGAAGACCCCGTTGTTCCGCTTGTTCCAGATGATCCTGAGGTTCCTGTGGACCCTGAAGTTCCACTTGTTCCCGTAGATCCCGCACTACCACTAGTGCCTGAACTACCGCTAGTTCCTGATAAACCACTTACTCCCGATGTTCCTGAACTTCCGCTTGAACCTGATGAACCACTTGTACCTGTACTTCCGCTTGAACCTGATGAACCAGCACTACCTGAACTTCCGCTTGATCCAGCACTACCACTTGATCCTGATGTTCCTGAAGTTCCATTTGATCCTGATGTCCCACTAGTCCCTACTGACCCACTACTACCTGATGATCCACCACTACCTGATGATCCACTAATACCACTTGTTCCTGAAGTACCACCACTTCCTGAAGATCCACTTGATCCTGTACTTCCTGACGATCCACTAGTACCTGAGGTACCATTACTACCACTAGTCCCAGATGTTCCCGAAGAACCACTACTACCCGAAGAACCACTTGATCCACTTGTACCTGTTGATCCTGCACTTCCGCTACTACCACTACTACCCGAAGTACCATTAGACCCTGAAGTACCACTTGTACCTGTAGAACCACTTGATCCGGAACTACCACTTGAACCCGATGAACCACTTGAACCCGATGAACCACTTGAACCCGAAGATCCACTTGAACCAGCACTACCACTAGTTCCCGATGTACCTGAAGACCCACTTGAACCCGATGAACCACTCGAACCTGAAGATCCACTACTTCCACTCGATCCCGTAGAACCTGAACTTCCAGATGTTCCATTAGAACCACTTGTTCCTGAACTTCCGGAAGATCCTGATGATCCTGTACTTCCTGATGAACCACTAGACCCTGATGAACCACCAGAACCTGAACTACCACTAGTTCCTGAAGACCCACTTGTACCATTTGATCCACTCGTACCACTTGAGCCTGAAGAACCATCCGTTCCACTAGTACCACTTGAGCCTGATGTACCTGAACTACCTGAAGAACCTTCAGTACCACTTGTACCTGAGGACCCACTTGTTCCATTTGATCCCGATGTTCCTGAGGAACCATCTAATCCGCTAGTACCTGAGGAACCAGATGTCCCATCTATCCCACTTGTACCTGAAGATCCACTCGAACCTGAGCTACCGCTCGTTCCTGATGAACCGCTTGTACCATCTGTACCGCTCGTTCCTGATGAACCGCTTGTTCCATTTGACCCCGATGTGCCCGAAGACCCCGATGATCCTGACGAACCGCTTGTACCATCAGTCCCACTTGTTCCCGAAGACCCACTAGACCCCGCAGCACCTGATGCAGTTATTCCTGTTATACTGATTACGCCACCTTGATTATCGTATAAGTCTATTGTACTTGATCCACTAAAATAAGTTCCTCCTGTTGTGTAAGTGTCACCTGTGATATTAACACCATTTACTACCAAGGTACCACCCGAAACCGTTAAACCAGTCACTATGTCAAAAGAAGCGGTAAAAGTTCCTCCCGATGAATCGTATATAGTGAAGCTATTATCATTATTATATGTAAACCCTGTAACGCAACAATCACCCCCACCAGTCTGAAGTAACCTCCAATTTGATGTAGAGGTTCCTCCACTGTATCCCTCGATTGTTGATCCTGTCCAAGCGTTAATTAATGCTTGACCCTCTGGAGAATTATTTTTAACTGTAGTACCAAATTTTGACATCACAACAGTTGGCCCACCTGGTCCTGACGCAACTAAAGCGTTGTTAAATAAAACTCCGTAATTAGGTATGTTATATTGAAAAATTTGTTGTGTTGAATATACATACACTAACATACCTAGTTTTCTCCTACCTGTTGAAATATTATCAGAATTAAGAGTTAAAACATCAGGAGAAAAAATTTGTCCTGAACCTTTTTGAAATTGTATTGGTATGGTATTTCCCGAGTATTCAATGTCTCCTTGTGAACCTACAGGTATAGTGTAAATTAGATCTTGTAGGTCAAAAACCTCCATGTACCCACCTACGCTATAGATACTAAAATTAGTTCCAAATGTTTGTTGAGGTTGGACTGAAATAGTTCCTATTGACCTTAACGGTGACTGTGGGTTTGAGTTTATTCCTGACATATTTTTACTTATTAAGGTTGGATATCACTACCTCTAAAATAAATATTGTTGTTATTGTTTAATTTGAATATTTGGTTAGGGAATGTCGTATAAACTCTGTATGTTCCTTGTGGTATTGTTGATCCTGTGTAAGTGACAGTGTAAGAATTTATTGTAGGTTCAGTGTATACAGATTCCTGTTGAGTTGGGTTGCCAAATGCATTCAAATAAATTTCAGTTTGTATTCCGTTGTTAGTTGCCAAAGTAGGTATAATCCAAGTATACCATGCAGATGTACCTACTGTATTTACAACAACTTCAGTTGTTAAGAAATTACCTTCTACTATCGGGTTACCATAATTATCAACTCCTCCACCTGTTTGAGGAACCACTTGTGTGATTATTGATGGGAATTCACCATTTGTCCAACCTGAATAACTCATATATAAATTCATATCAAAAGTGAAACCTGATTGGTTTTGTGCTGGTTGAGAAGCATTTGTAAATCCAAAGAAGTTAGAACCATTATTATACATGTAAGATCCTATGTTTGTGGAGCCCGAAACAGGTTCTATAAAGAGATAAGCTGTGTATGCTAATGTAGGTGTCGGAGATGGTGTATGTGTTGCTGTTACTGTTGGTGTAGGAGTTCCTGCCGTAGTTCTTGTAGGAGTTGCGGTGATAGTTGGTGAAGGTGTATTTGTTGTTGATGGTGTAAATGTTGGTGTTGGCGTATTTGTTGAGGTAACTGATGGGGTTGGCGTATATGTTGGGGTGTTTGTCGGGGTAGATGTTATAGTTGGTGTCAATGTTGGTGTTGCAGTTATGGTTGGTGTATTTGAAGGTGTTATACAAGGGTTCAAAGTTGGTGTAGTAGACGGTGTTCTTGTAGGTCTTGGTGTCTGAGAAGGTTCCGGACAACCACAAGGATTTGTACAAGTTTCTGTTGGTGTTGGTGTATTTGAAGATGTAATCGATGGAGTATTTGTAACAGTAGGTGTTGGTGTTGGTACCTTACATGGATCAAATGTTGGTGTAGGTGTAACGGTAAGTGTTGGTGTAGGTGTAGGAGTTTTAGTTGCGGTAACTGTAGGTGTTGGTGTAGGTGTAACTCTTGGTATTGATAGAAAATAAGGGCAGTCAGTACTGAGTACCGTTATAGTATAGAACCCATAGATTTCTCTCGGAGGTACTAATAAAGAGGGTTGAAATAAGTATGGTAGTGTTACATTACCTAAATTTATAACCGAATTAGAATTATCAGGTTTAAATAATATTTGTGCAACCTCACCATCGTTATAGACACTATTTATAATTACACTTTGACTCATTATTCTGTTGTTCCTGTTACTGTGTATGTGAAATCATTCACGAAACATGTTCCCAAATCACAATTAGGACAATCAGGATCAAACATGTAGAAAAAGTCTTTTAGTAATAAAAAATTGTGTTTTATTTCAGGGGCTGATAAAGGTTCGGTATAAAATCTGAATTGAGAAATTGCACCGTCAAATGTCCCTCCGAAATTCTGTTCCAAAAGAATATGTGTTCTAAGTTTATTTAGAGTTGTTGCACTTAAAATATTTTCAGGAAAACATTCAGGATCTTGTATATAAAGACCCTCGGCTAAAGCAGTACAAGCTGATAGAGTTAAATTTTCATGTAAACCTTGTGTACCCCCACCCCAAGACATATTAAATGGTACCCCCACTTGTTTCTCCTTATCGGTGTCTAGAGGTCTTGGGATTACCTCCTCAAAATTTTCAACAACATAAAAAATCCGTCCGTTAATATAAATTTTTAATCTTCCTAGCCTGAATTTTGTATCATCTAACCATTGTTGATTAAGTTGTACTATTTCAATTGTTTCTTCTGTTGCATATCCATTAGTGTATGGAGGTGCGATTAGTGATATAGCATTGTTTGCCAAACTCTCTAATAGCTCAACTCTTGTTATATCGTCTAAACCACCAAACCATTTCAAATCACAGTAATCTAAATAAGTGTATCTCTCGAAAACAATATCAATCAAAAACCAATGCTCAAATTCTAACCAAGAAGGATTTACTTCATAACAGTATGGATATATAGGTGGTGTACAAATATCAACTATAGTGTGTCCAGTTACATAAGTTTGACCCGTGGTACAGGTACCTGTTGTTATACATTCACCTGTAATTTTTATTGCTCGAATACCGATACCAGGATTTTTTGGGTCTCCACATAATCTAAAAGATAAATTGTTTGATAAATCATCCCACTTCGGATCTTTTTCACATGTGTCTTCTATTGATTGGAAATTATTTGAGGGGGTTTCAGGTGGACAACCACACACATCACATCCACAATTTACACAAGATGTACAACATGGATCACCCGAAGTACATGGTACAACAACAGGATATGAATCGCAATTTGGTGTGGGTGACGGAGTTGGTGTTGGTGTGGGAGTTGGTATTGTAACACCACTACATACATGTGTAAAACACATCCATCCACAAACTTCACATGGTGTGTCGTTACAACTACACCCACATGTTATTTGTAGAGTGGCATCTCCATTACATAAATCACAACCATAATTTACATGAGGATCATAAACACCACCTATTGGTCTTGGTGGATATACATATATACATCTACTATTTGTGATTTCATAATTACAACATGCACATGTTTCAAAACAAGTTAGAGCTGAGGTTACTCTTGTATATCCTGTATCACAATTTGGGTGCCCATCAGCATAATGATAAAATTTATTTTCAGCCCTTAAACCCATGTAGAAAAATGTATTTTTATTATTTGGGTAAATCTGATTTAATGTTGTATATCCTGATGGTGGAGAGTATTCATCAACAAATCTTGGTTTTAATAACATCTCTACAGTCCAACCTTTTTTCATTCTTGTTGGTAAAATTTCATAATCATAACCAAACAACTTATAAAACCCTTGGTAAAAACCTCCGTATAATTCGACATAACGACCAATAAGTGGTGCATGTTTTGTAACCATTTGATAAGTTGTGTAAAGAGGAACTCCTGAAAATTTATTATTTACAGGAACATTTGTTGATGGCTGTATAAACTTCATCCTCCTATCATATGATAATCTATCAAATTTTTGTGAGTCGTTGAATAACCCGTTGGTGTATTGTAAAAAATCTCCTTTTATTTTTGTAACTAATCGGTTGTCAATTCCTGTTAATCCTACATCACATAAGGTTCCCGCACTGAAACAGTTTAAATCCAAACCTTCAGGTTGATAAAAAGTTTCCGAAACTATAACATTTTTTGGGTCGTAGACACCATAATATAATTCTATATTTTGGGTTGTAAGTGGACTATTTAAGTTAAGATTTACTGGTAATTTTTCTCCATCACCGTATCCTATAAGATATGGTGAAAAAATGACTTCTTGATTATAGTCAATCTCATCAGATGCCAAAGACATATCTTGCCCGTCGTAGATGACTTGCATTTTAAGTTTTGGGTAATTATATTGATTTATATTCTGATATGCCATTCGTTTTACTTATAAATACCACAACTCAAAGTATTTATTAAGAAACTTTGACCATGATCAAATTGAATGAAGAGTATTTCGTGAACCCATATTATTTCTATTGTAAAGATAAGGGTGATAAAGTTGCTGTGTATTTTTCAGTTGCAAATACATTATCTGAATCAAGAAAAAATGATGATGTTGTTGTTGTTGATAAAGAAGTATTCAAAGAAATACAAAAGGTTATTTCCAAAATTATAAATTCAGGAAAAAAACTTACAAAACAATATGTCCATAAACTCCTCGATTCCAAAGCTTCTTCCACGGAGAAACCTGATTCAGAATTAGGAGAGTTAGTAAATCCCGATGGATCAATAATTGGTTCGAGCATTCCTATTCTTAACCAAAGAAATTTAGCTAAGAAAACTATGGACCAAACTGTAAGAATGTCCAGATCTAATCAATTTCCTTTTATCCGTGTTTATTACGGTGAAGGTGAAGAGGTTGATGGTAAACTTTTGGATGAGGTTGATCAGTCTGAATCGTTTGGGTTTGAGGAAACTGAAGATGCAAGTACTTACAGCCAAGCAAATAAAATCATGAAAAAAATGGGGGTTGAAGATCCTTTTGAAAGAAATGAAAGACTTGCAAGATTAGGTTTCGATAGATCTTTAGATAAAGAGCTAAAAATTGAAAAAAAACGAGGAAAATGTAAGAATTGTTTTACCAAAAGAAGGTTAGCCGAATTGGAAAAAGAAAAAATGGAAAAAATGATTGATGAAATTATTTTATCTAAAAAAAATGTAGACAAAGGGATATTGAAAAAAGAAAAAGAAAATAAAAGTTCAGATTCAGCTATTGAAAAAATCTTGTTAAGGAATATAGAGGCAATAAAAAGATTGGCAGACAAAGAAAATGTTGATATAGATAAACTTATAAAACACTTAAAAATCGGTGAATAGTACTTTATACGGTAAAACAATAGAATTACCGAAAGAAATAGTTGAATATTTAGGTACTTGTTTTGATTATGTTCCTAATTCTGATCCGTCTATAGAGGGTCACAAAAGAAACATTGAATTACGAGATACGGGATATGTAACTTATCAACAACTTGGTAGAATTAAAAATTGGTTCGATAATTATAGCGGTGATGGTAAAGACGCCCCATTTATTTTAAATGGTGCCGATTACATGAAAAATTGGGTTAACAGTACACTAAAAGGTTTACGAGATGTCGATGCTCAATCCAACCAAATACAAAATGATTATATGCCGGACCATGTTGATGATGGATACCAAGAAGACTTAGGACCTATTGCCGACATGTTAAGACCTTCAAAACAACACAGTACTTTTGTACAAGATGTAAAAATTACTGAGGATGTTAAAAGAATAAACCAACTTATGAAAAAAATAATTTAAAATGCAAACAGAAAGATTAGATTTCAGCCAACCAGCAAATGATCTTACCGCAATTGCCGATTTACAAAGAAAAAGTTTGATTGTTAAAAATGATTATAAAACAGTCAATCCATATTCTTCAGTTAACAAAGATGCAAATTCTGATGGTGATGAATTTGGTAAAGGAACTGGTATTTTTCTTGACACTTATAATGGTGGTTCGTCGGTGGATATTGTGGAAAGAAAAAACGAAATTAAAGTTAATGAATATCAACCTGACAAACCTTACACTACACCTTCAGCATAATGAAACTTTACAACACTCTGAATAATCTTATTTTAGAAGTAGCATCTAGAGAACAAATTATGGATGCTATTAAAACTAGACGAGTGTGCGTAATTTATTACAATGGTGATGAACCTGGCGGTAAGGGTTTGAGAGTGATTGAACCAGTCGCCTTTGGATTAACTAAAAAGGGTAATCCTGTTTTACGAGCTTGGGATCGGGAAGGTGCGTCTCACAAAGCTTACTTGGGAAAAAAACCCCTACCGAGTTGGAGGTTTTTTAGAATTGATAGAATGGAGTTTATCAGACCAACTCAAGAAATCTTCAACGAGCCAAGACCAGGTTATAATCCGAACGGAGATAGAAGTATGGAACGAGTCTTTTTAAATGCAATTTTTTAAAAAATTTAATTATGAATAGTGAAAATGATTTGATGCAAAAATTGATGATTTCAAAAAAAATTATGGACAAACATAATGGAATTGAAAGGGGTCAAGGAAGAAATATTAATATGGGAGGAAATGATTACTCTTCTCCTGTTGTAGAAGATTATAGTGCTCCTACCGCCAAATACAACATTCCTCAAGAATATATGCAAGAACAAAAAAGACCTACTCAATCGATGACTCTAAACTTACCAACAGAGGATAGAATAACAAATTCAAGATTACCCGAAGAAATAAAAAAATTGATGCTCGAGCATCCAATACAACAACCTAATATGGGTGTTGGTACAAATTCAGTTTTATCGAATGAGTTAGTGGAAAAGGCCTCTCGACTGATGAATACTGACGCTAAAGGAGATCCCTACAAAGAAATTAAAAGAAAAAATAATCAAAATATCAATGAGAATGTAAATCCAAGTGGATTTAATATTGACATCATAAGACAAGTTGTTAGAGAAACTGTTGAGGAAGTTTTATCAGAAAATGGATTGCTTGTTGAAAATGAATCCAAAAGCACGGACATGTTTAAATTTCGAGTTGGTCAACATTTATTCGAGGGAAAAGTTTTGAAAGTTAAAAAAATGACAAAATAAAACACTGACAACCCACTTTAATTGAGTGGGTTTTTTGTTGATTATTACTTTCAATTGACCTATATTTTAACTAAAAAATATATGTCAAAAATTAATGTTTTAGTTTTACCATCAGACACAAGTGGAGTTGGTAAGTTTAGGTCCGTATCACCGCACATAAAATTACAAAATTTATATCCCGAAGATTTTCACATAGATATTGATTATTCACCAAAAGTAATGGACATAAATTATTGGAAAAAATATCAAATTGTTCATTTTCACAGAAGTTTTGGTCAAATAGAACAATGTCCTCAAATTATCAATTCATTAAAAAATTTAGGTATTGTAGTTATTGCAGATATCGATGATTATTGGTTACCAACAAAAGAACACCCAATACATCAATTAATTGTGGAAAATAAAATGAACCAAAAAATTGTGGAAAATCTTAAGGCCGCAAGTTTTGTTACTACAACTACCGAATTATTTGCAAATGAA
>Ga0222713_10003343_pt1 | contig 16688 bp, 13 predicted proteins | sample C33_649DmetaG_FD_165061 | JGI IMG/M metagenome (GOLD analysis project Ga0222713, IMG submission 165061) | Estuarine water microbial communities from San Francisco Bay, California, United States - C33_649D | ecosystem: Environmental > Aquatic > Marine > Unclassified | place: USA: California...
ACCGTGGAGGGTTTGTGGTTACGTTGCAATCATGAGAAGGATTGCATCACGGATTTTCGCGTGAAACCTGAAGGGGTGTTGACCAAGGCCGAACTTACCCGCCTGCGCTCCCTCCGGGAAAAGAAAAACCGTGAGGCGTCGGGGCTCTATGTCGTCGAAGGCGAGAAGGTGGTCGGTGAACTGTTGGCGGCGGGGTTGGCATTCCAGGAAATCTACGCCACCGCGGATTGGACCGGTGCCAAAACCCATGAGATCACCACGGGTGAAATGGCCCGCGCCAGTCACTTCCCCACCCCAAGCAGCGTGTTGGCCGTCGGCCATATCCATCGTCACCCGCTGCCCGACACCGGACTGGCGCTAGGCCTGACCCTGGTGCTCGATGGCGTGCAAGATCCCGGCAATGTCGGCACATTGCTGCGCATCGCCGATTGGTATGCACTGGACCGGGTGGTGCTTTCGCCGGATTGCGCCGACCTATTTTCCCAAAAGGTGATCAATGCGAGCAAAGGTTCGTTTGCCCGGGTGACGGTGCACGCGTTGGATCTGCCGGCCATCCTGGCCACCGTGCCACCAGAAGTGCCGGTGCTGGGTTGTGATCTGGTCGGCGAGGACGTGCACACGCTGGCGCCGATGAATGATGCCGTGATCGTGATCGGCAGTGAAGGCCGTGGGATTTCGCCCGGCGTCAAGCAGCGCATCTCGCAATTTATCACGATCCCGCGCTACGGGGCGGCCGAATCACTCAATGCCGGTGTGGCCGCCGCGATCGTCTGTGACAACCTGCGGCGGGTGCGGCCGAGCTGATCAGGGTTTGGTTACGTTCGGACCCTTTTCCAACACCAGCTGCGCTTCATAGAGTTTGGCCTCTATCATGGTTTGGTTGCTCTCGCGGAGAGCAAGTGAGTCGCGCTCCCGTTGGTCCAAGCCCACGCGTTCATCCAGCGCCGCGAGGGCGATCAGGGGCGTGATGTCACGACGCACACTCAACACGATGTTGCGCATATCGGTTTCAATATCGCGCCTGACCGCGGTCGGGAATTGCGCTTCTATCGCCTGCAGAAAATCCTCCACGCTCCCGTTGGCGGAGGTCAGTCGATAGGCTTGCTTCTCCCATAGATTGAAGGTCTCCGAGCCGAACCCGTGCGAAAAATTACTCCGCGCCGTGTAGCCATCAAAATTCGGCAAATGCACTTTCAATTCGTCGGGAATCGGAACCTCACGGACGGCCGGCAGCCAGCCGCTCTCGCGCACAAAGATGGTGTTGCCCTCCACGCTGGTGATAAACTGCAGAAAATCGATGGCTTCGGCGGAATGGTGACTGGCCTTGTTGAGATAGAGCGACATCGCCGTCGTGGCGCCTTCGCTGATGGGGGTCCAATAGTAGCGACCGATTTTGCCGTCGGCCATGGTCGGCCAGGGCACCACCGTCACTCCCACCTTGAACGGCGCCATGCGGGTCAGGCTCGTCGCGTCCCAAGTTCCGGTCACTATCATCATTGCCCGCCCGCGCAGGAAATCCTGCACCGCCGCATCACGTTCAAGCTGTTGAAAACCCGGTCGCATGGTCGTCGAGACCTCACGCATCCGGTTCAGACCATCCAGCAGTTCAGGACGACGAAAATTCCATCCTCCGCGCAAATACTCCAAACCCACTTCCGGACCGGCGGGCCCCTGTAAGCGGAACCGATCGTTCGCATAGGACACATCCAGCCCCACCCGAGTCAACATGGGGTCGAGTAACACATAACTGTTGAAGCGACTGCCCGCGAGCAGCGCCACGCGGTCCTTCGGTTCGGCTATGCGGGCCTTGAGTTTGTCATTCAGGGCCAGGAATTCAGGATAGGTAGATGGAGGGATTTCGCTGCCGGTCAGCTCCCGCAGAAGCTCGGGGTTATAATACAGCCGCATGCTGAGCATGCACTGGGTCACCGCATAGTAATTGCTCAGGTTGGGGATGTAGGCGTCAGGCGAATTAAGGCCATCCTTGAAGGTATCGCGCCAGCGCACGCCCTCCAGCGCCGTTCCACGGTTGTAGGGATTGGGTAATTCGACGTATTCGCTGATCGGCGCAAAGAAACGCGGCGGCACATCGTTCATCCCCTGCATGTGCCGGCCGAATTCGATGATATCACTCGCGGTGCCACCGATGAGCTGGGTGCGCAACCACTGGTTGTAGACATTACCCGGCACCGCGACCTGCTCGACCCGCACATTGGGGTTTAGCTCCTCATAGCGCTTGATCATCGCGTCAAACGCCTCGCGTGGGCCGGCCTCGATTTGCCAATGCGTAAACCGTATGACTACGCGTTTGTCATTTGATAGAGCTGAACCCGGTCGGGTCAGCACCAGCACGACTGCCGTCAAATAGGCCAGCGCAAGCAGGATCAACGCATAGCGGGCGCGCTGCTTTGGTTTAGCGGCCATGCAAAGCCTCCGTTCGATGCGGCACCGGATTGCCCGCACGCCGTTGATCCATCAGGTAAATCCGCGGATCCTGCGGGTATTCCGACCTCAACCGCTCGTAATACTTCGCGGCCAAATCCACCTGGCCCGTATCCCAAGCAAGTTCCCCGATCTGCACCAGTTGGTCAGCCCCCGGGGTGCCTGAAAGCCCGCCAAATTCATCCGCGGCCAGCAGGTGTTTCAAAGCATCCGCGGGAGACAGATTGTAAAACATGACGGCCCGGGCCGCGACCCGGTGCAAATCACGCAGCGTGATTGGATCCTGGGTCTTGAGGAGTTGGGCTTCAACCCATGCAATGCGCTCGCTCGGGGAATCTCCGGGCAATACGTAGAGTGTAAGCACCGCGAGCTTAACCCGGGCGGCATCCGCCCAACGACCCGGTCCGGACTGCTCCAGCAGACCGCGAAAATAGTCCGCCGCTTGCAACAGATCTGGTTTGCTACGGTAAATCTGGGCGATGCGGCCCAATAAAAAGCGCGACGCCCGGCCAATCTCGTCGTTGTCGGCTTCAGCCAGCAATGCCTTGAGCCGGGATTCCACGTCATCGAGCCGACTCTCGCTCAGGGGTTGTTGATCGAGATTTACCACCGCCGCGCAAAAAGCTCGCTCCCTCCGGCCAGCGGGATCTTCCGGTGATGGCAGATCCTGCAAGTCAATCTGAGCCTCCTTGGAGAGATACATGGCCACCTTGCGCCAGACTTCGGTATCCTCATTCCCTTCCGCTTTGCTGGGTTGCTGGCCGCCAAAGAGGGAGGTGCAAAGCAAAAGTCTGAACAGGGGTAGTCGGGGCATTCCCTCCAGCGTGTCGCTGAGACGTCCCGCCACAAGACTAAGTTAAGACATAACTTCGCCGCGCAAGGTGGGCCCGATTAATTCGATTCAGTAGCCGCTTTCAACCCGACGGCCGCAGCGATATCGCCCCACGCATAATAGTGAAAGGTGCGGTCGGTCGAAATGGCCACGAACAGCCCGCCGGGAAACCCGGGCAAGGCGACGTTGGTCACATCACTGCCATCGCTCTCGCGAGTGGAGAGGCGCACCGAATGGAGCAGCGGATGGTCATGTGGATTGCCGGTGGTGCCTTCGCGGGGAAAGATACGGAAGGTGTCGGCCTGCTGATTCGAAACCAAGATGTAGCCCGAGGCAGGACCCGACTTGTAGATTGAGATGCCTTCCAGATCGCTGGCGAAGCCGGTCATGCCAAAAAGAGCGAGCTGCTCATTCGCTTGAGGAGCGTCGGGATCCGCCTGATATTTGTGCACCCCAAACTGTTCGTCGGAATAGTAGATGTAACCCAGTTCGTTATCCACTGCGATCGCCTCGATTTCCTTGCGGCCGCTGTATTCTCCGAACTCACGCACTTTGGTCAGCTTCACCTTGCCGGTTCCATCATCCTCCAGACGGTATTGCCAAAGATAGGAGCCGCTCGGGCCGGTCTTGCCGCCGACAATTGCGAAGATCGCACCATCAGAAGGACGCGTATAAAGCGCTATGCCCATGGGTCCGCGGCTGCGATCTCCGCCAAACACCACCAGATCGCCGTTATCCAACGGGGTCAGATTGGGTAAACTATAGACCCGCAACTGTTGTTCCTCACGCTCGGTCACCACAGCAATATCCACCGTCTGTCCGCCCAAGTTCAGGCCATAGGCGAGGTCGACATTGTTGGGCCGCTTCAAATCCGGCACCGTCCGCACCACCTTGCCTTTGAGATCGAAGGCATAGAGCGCTCCCGCGGTGTCCTTGTCGGTGCCAATCACGAGACTTTGCGCGAGGTCGGCATGGTTGATCCAGATCGCCGGGTCATCGGTGTCATGCGTGACCGCCGCGGTCACCACCCGCGGCACCACGGCTTGTTTCGGTGCATCGGGATCAGGTGCGATGCGATCGCATCCGGTCAACCCGGCAGCGAGGATTAACCTACTGCTCAGGGCGAATGCTTTTAAAGGAAATGACACGGTTCGAATTAGGGTCAGAGTTTCCAACGCACACCAAAGTTGGCGCTCCAGTCGTATTCCTCAAACTGGCCGAGTCGAGGTCCTTGGTTGGCCGGCGAGCGCAGATACACCCGGAACGGCTCGTTGGTGATATTGACCAACTCTACGTAGGTCTCCCACTGCTTGTTGATCCGGTAGCGCATCGTGAAATCAAGTTGGCTGAAATCGTCGACCCAAAGATCCTCGTAAATGTCGCCGCCAATCGGCTCGTCTTCGCGCAGGCGCTCGCTGCGGAAGTTGAGTGCGAGACGGGCAAAGAAGCCGCCTTTTTCATAAGTGAGACCGACGTTGCCGATGCGGTCGGATTGACCGATGAAAGGAAGCTTTTCGCCGGGACGGGTCGGATAAGTCGCCTCGGAATCACTGAGCGTCAGATTCGCCATGAAACCAAAGCCATCCAACGGGGCCGGCAGCATGCGCAGTTGCTGCTGCCACGCCAGTTCGAGACCGGTGATCTTGCCATTGCTGCCGTTGCGGAAGGTGGTCAGGTCGTAAGTCGGCAGTGGCGCATAGCCACCGGGGATTTCCACTTCGTAGGAAAAATTATCGATCTGTTTGATGAACACCCCGGCGGAAATCACTCCAAGCGAAGGCAGATAATATTCGACGGAGGCATCCCAGTTTTGGGAGGTCAACGCCTCAAGGTAGGGATTACCCTGCGTGACCTCGTCATCGTCGGGATTGATGCCGATGAAGGAAGCACTGTCGCCGAACGAAGGACGAGCGAGCGAATTGGACCACGAGGCGCGGCCCACCAGATCCTTGGTGAAATCATAACGCAGGTAGACGCCCGGTAGCCAGTTCGTGTAGGAACGGGAAACCGTGCTGGGACCGATCACGACCTCATTGGCGAGATCGATTTCTTGTCCGGTCGTCGTGTATTTCGTGCGCTCCATACGCGCGCCGGCAATCAGCGTGGTCTTCCCCAGCTTGATATTGCCCATGAAGTAACCCGCCAGCACATCCTCGGTGCTGTTCCAATCTTCCAACTCGCTGTCTTCAAAAATGCGATCGCCGGAGAAGGCGGAGAAATTACCGAAGAACGCCTCACTGGCGCGGTCACCGTCGATGCGTGGCACGGCGAGATAGGGATAGTCACTCAATCCGCCGCTCAAAGTGGCGTAGGTGAAGCTGGCCGGGGCGGAATCCAATTCGTAGGCCTCCACTTCCTTGTTCTTCTTCTTGCCACGGAAGATCGCGCCAAACTTGAGGTAGGCGGGATTCGCGGTGTCGAGGTCGAGCTTCGCATTAAACCCTGCATCCGTTTCCTTCTCCGTTCCGGAGTCGTTGCTGTAATCCACCCGTTGAAAGGCATAAGTGGTCGGATCGGCTATGTTGCCGCCGGCCAGTTGCTCCAAAGTAAAGTTGTAGGGTCCGTTTTGCGTGTAGCGGAATGAACCATCGCGCGTGTTGTGGCGGAAACGCACCGAGGACTCGCCGGGATTCGTCTCATGACCACGGGAATAGGCCACTTCGCCGTCGATCGTCCAATTGCCGGTGCGGGTTTCACCACCGACCTGCAGGGCGGTGAGTTCCTGATCCTTGGTGCGGAGGCGCACATCCCGGCGCCAACGCCGCTGGCTGTCGAAGGTCGCGGAGTTGGCGTCGGCCGCGATCAGCGAGCCTTCGGTGAAATCAAAGACCGAGCGGTTGCGATACTCATGATCCGTGAAGCGGTTGTAGGTGCCCCGCAGGTAGAGCCGACTCGACTCGGAGGGCTTCATCTCCACCGCGCCGCTCACGCCCTTGCGTTTGCGATCAATCTGGTAGTCGCGGTAATTCATCGCTTCGAGCACGTAGTAGTCCTGCCCATTGGTTGGCGAGGTCTCCTGACTGTAGCCGTCATTCTCAAAATTGTAGGAACCGAACTTTCGTTGCTGCCAGGTCGGAGCGACGAGAAAACCGAATTTACCGTCCGCCGTCACGGTGGAGTAGCTGCCATTGAACTTGCTGCCGTATTCACCGGTCAGCGCGGAATATATGCCGCGCGCATCCACGCTGGCACTGGTGCCTTCATGATCAAAGGGGCTCTTGGTTTTGATGTTCACCTGCCCGCCCAATCCTTCGCCATCCATGTCCGGCGTCGCCACCTTGGTGACTTCCACGCTGGAGAGTGCATCGGAGGGAATTACGTCGAGGGCGATGCCACGATCTCCTTCCTCGGGACTCGCGAGTTTCACGCCGTTGAGCGTCACGGAATTCAGGGTGTAGTTGACGCCGCGCACCACAATGTAACGGCCTTCACCTTGGTCTCGATAAAGGGCGATGCCGGGCACACGTTGCAGCGCTTCGGCGGCGTTCTCATCGGGGAAATTACCAATTTCATCGGAGGCCACCACATTGCGCAGCGTGTCGGAGGCGCGCTGTTCGTTGATCGCCCGGGCCGTGCCGACCAAAGCGCCTTCGATGACAAATTTTTCCAGTGCTACGACTTCACTGCCAAAGGCCGCACTGCCGTCGGTCGTGCCGCTGCCGACTGTCAGGTTTTTGGTAAATCCGGGATAACCCACATAACTGTAGCTCAGGGTCTGCTCACCCGTCGGCACGTTAAGCAGCGTAAAACCACCATCGCGAGCCGTGTAGGTTTCGATGGCGGTATTGACGATAGAAACACGCACGCCGCCAAGCGGCAGCTGGGTGCCGGCATCGGTAACTTTGCCCGAAATCGTGCCGTTGGTCTGGGCCTGCACTGCAAGCGGCAGGAGCAGGGTGATGAATAGTAACAAAAATGACTGCAGTCGTTTCATGGTCGGATTGGTGTGTGAGTTGCGGCACGCTTTCGCGCCTTGAATCCGACCGTGCGCCGTCAGGCAAATCACCGTCAAGCCGCGCGAACCTCCGTCACCAAACTATCACCCGGCCGTAATCATTCCGTGACCATGACTCACAAAACGACCTCGAACGAGGGAGTCCTCGCACGCAGGACCCGTGTCCTGCATTTCACTTACCAGATGACATGGGACTCCACGCATTGGCGCGAAATTCCCGTGGTGCCACGCCGTAAAGTTGTTTGATCCAACGAGAGAAATGAAACGGTGTCTGAAACCCGCAGCGATAAGCCACCTCTCCCACCGTGAGTCCGGTCTCGCGCAGCAACTGCGCCCCGCGATGCGTGCGCGTTTCCCAAACGTAGCGCAACGGCGTGGTGCCGAGGTGTGACTTGAAGAGCTTCACCAGCTGCGCCGGCGAAACTCCTGCGGCCTGAGCCAGCCGCGTCAGATCTACGTTTTCGTGACCCTCCTGCCCCAGCCAGGCCAGAGCACGGCGGAGCGCATCCGGTTCTTCCTTCGTTCGGTTTTCCTGCCGCAGATCGGCAAACACATAGGCCTGTAACGCAGCCAAACCCAGTGCATCGATCAACCCATGGGCTTGTGAACCGGTCGTCAACGGCAGCGAAAGACCCAGTTCCATGATCTGCTCGAATCGGCGCGATACCGGAAGGACACTGGCCGCCTGCTCACAGGCCTGCGCGAGATCGGCCGACACCACGGGCGGGCGCACCGCACACCAAGTATGGTGGCTTTTGCGATCATCCGCAAAAGTGAAAACCTCCCGGCCGCCCGGCAAAAACAGCCCCATCTTCCCTGCCTCAAATTCGCGCCGTTGCCCATCCACCTCCACGGTCGCACCTCCTTCCAACAAAACAAACAACTGATAATCCTGTTGCAGCCTCGGACCGAAATGTCCGCCCGGTTCATAGACCACATCCCCAAAAAACACGCCGGCGGATTCAGCCGAACGGAGTCTTTTGGATATGTTTTTAGCGGTCATATGGCTATGCGTTAGTAAATATGTATGTTATTAGATATGTATTCCCATGAGTTCCGCAACGCTTGATACCCCGCTTCGCAATCTCGTCACTGACACCGGAGGCTTTGCCGGCACCCGTCGCAATCAGTTCCCCAAGGAGAAACCACCGGGTTATTTCTCCCCCGATGCAGATCCGGCGGCGGTCAAAGCTTTCTTCGAGGCCAACGGGTATCTCGTGCTGGAGAACGCCTTCAACCCAGTGGAAGTCGAAGAACTGAAAAATGAGACGACGCAAATCTGCCGCGGCGAACGGGGCGAACTGCCCGATCACCCCAAAGCCGAGGCCGCGGAACCGGATGCCTCCGTGCTGCAGCGTTTTCTCTGCATCCACTTTCCACACAAGTGTTCGGAAGTGATGCGCCGGGCCATTCACAACGAGCCCACGGTCAAGACGCTGACCAACGTGGTCGGCCCGAACGTGAAATGCATGCAGTCCATGCTATTCATCAAATCCTCCGGTAAACCTGGCCAAGCGTGGCATCAGGACGAAGATTATATTCCCACGCGGGACAAGTCGCTGATCGGGGCGTGGATCGCGTTGGATCGTGCGACCACGGACAACGGCTGTCTGTGGGTGCTCCCGGGTTCGCATCGCGCCGGCATCCTGTGGGAACAGCAATGGCACGGCGACCGCCGTTTTGATTGCGCCGAGCAATCAGTCAATTTCCCCTACCGGGACGAAGAGGCCATCCCCGTCCAAGTGGAACCAGGCTCCGTGGTTTTCTTTAACGGCTATCTGCTCCATCGTTCCCTGCCCAACCACGCGCCGCAGGGCACCTACCGGCGCTCGCTGGTCAATCACTACATGAGCTGCGAATCGCGCCTCCCTTGGGGCAAGCTTCCAGAAGGTGAACACAACGGACACTTCGATCATCGCGATATCATCATCGTCGCCGGCCACGACCCTTACGCCTACCGCGGTTACGAGGAAATCCATACGCCGAGTGTTCGTCCCACCGGAGAAGGTGGTTGCGACCGGTGGGGTGGCGGCAACCGCAAGTATGCCGACGAAGCCAAAGCCGAAGCACCGAACGCCAAGGTCTGAAGCAGCACCATCCATCAGGTTTCGCGACATGATTGATCAGACAGGATTGCGCTTGCGCGCGACCAATCCCGGGTGATCTCAATCTAGCCGCATGAACTTGCCTACCTCAGAACAGCAACGCGCTTTTTTCGAAGCTTTCGGCTTTCTCAAACTCCCCGGCCTGCTGAAGACCGAGGTCGCTGAAATCACCGCGGAGTTCGAGGCGGTCTTCCCGCAACTCGGCCTCAAGCACGACGGCACCAAGCGCACCATGATCGTGCCCTTCGTCGACCAACGTCCCGGGTTGTGCGCCTTGCTCGACCATCCGGCGATCAATGCAGCCCTCAGCAACCTGCTCGGGCCGGACTTCAATTACATGGGCAGCGACGGCAACTACTATTCCGGCGAAACCACCTGGCACCGCGACGGGCTCACGCCGAGCAACAGCTACATCAAGCTCGCACTCTATCTCGACCCGGTGAACAAGGACACCGGCTGCCTCCGCGTCATCCCCGGATCGCACTCGGATGTCGGCATGAAAACGTGGGTGGATGAGACCATGCGCGACGCGGAAAACGAATGGGGCCGCCATCAACGCGATCTCCCGGCCCAAGCCCTCGAGAGTGAACCCGGTGACGTGCTCATCTTCAGTCATCGGCTGCTGCACGCCTCGTTCGGCGGCGGCAAGGCCCGCCGCATGTTCACCATGAATCTGGGCCGCAGCGCCAAGACCCCGATGGAAATCGACGATCTCATTTCCTACGGAGACACGCATTTTTATGGCTTCGGACTTCGCGAGCCCTATGGCAAGGCGATGCTCGAAAGCGCCTCACCTGCCCGCATGAAGCACCTGACGCAGCTACCCCTATTTTGGGAAACGAGTGTCGCCCGTCACAAGGCCCGCACGGGTCAGTCATAATTCGAACAAAAAGCCTGCAATGGGAAAACGGCTGCTCTACGCATCGTAACCGTATCCCATGAATGCTTTCAACGGACTCGGCCTCAACCTCGGCAACCTCAGCAGACTCTCCGCGGCGCAGACGCGCTCGATCAGCCCGGAGAACTTTAATGGCGCGAAAGGCGCCGGCGGCATGGCCACCACCGGCACCGGCGAACAATGCGCGCGCGGACTCGGGCAGGGTTGGAAAGTCTCGCCCTCCGTCCGCATCAAGGCCGGCGAGACCTTCACCGTCGCGGACATCTCCGGCAGCGGGGCCATTCAGCAAATCTGGATGACGCCGACGGGGCCGTGGCGCCACAGCATCCTGCGCATCTATTGGGACGGTCAGGAAAATCCCTCGGTTGAGTGTCCGGTCGGGGATTTCTTCGGGATGCACTGGCAGAAATTTGCGCCGCTCGTCTCGCAGGCGGTCTGCGTCAATCCCGGCAGCGCGTTCAACTGCTACTGGGAGATGCCGTTTCGCAAACACTGCCGCATCACGATGACCAACATCGCCGACGAGGACATGGTGGTTTACTATCAGGTCAACTACACGCTGACGGATGTGCCGGAAGACTGCGCCTATTTTCACGCTCAGTTCCGCCGCACCAATCCGCTGCCCTACAAGGAGGTCTTCACCATCCTCGAAGGCGTCAAGGGCCGCGGTCACTACGTCGGCACCTCCATGGGTTGGGGTGTCAACAACGCCGGCTGGTGGGGCGAAGGCGAAATCAAGTTTTATATGGATGGCGACGAGTGGCCGACCATCTGCGGCACAGGCACCGAGGATTACTTCTGCGGCTCCTACAATTTCGAGAACCCTGAAACGAAACAGTATCAGGAATTTTGCACGCCCTACGCCGGGATGCATCAGGTCATCCGGCCCGACGGGGTCTATCGTTCGCAAACCCGTTTCGGCCTGTATCGCTGGCATGTGATGGACCCGGTGCGTTTCGAGCAGGATCTGCGCATCACCATCCAGGCCCTCAGCTGGCGCAAGGACCGCCGTTACCTGCCGCTGCAAGATGACCTCTGCTCGGTCGCCTTCTGGTATCAGACCCTGCCAACCGCTCCCTTCCCCGCGTTGCCGGACCGCGATTACCTCGAGGTGATCTGAGTCATGAAATACGTCATTGCCGTGGATTGCGAGGGACCGGCTTGTGTGGTGGGCAAACCCGGCGGCAGTCTCAATGACGCCCCGGCGCAATACGAATTCGCCCGTCGTCAGGCCACCGCCGAGGCCAGTGCCGCGGCGCGCGGATTGTTCGCGGCCGGCGCCACGCAGGTGATCGTATGGGACAATCACGGCGGCGGCGTGAACCTCGTTTACGACGAGCTCGACGAGCGCTGCGACATCTTCAATGGCGTGCATGCGCTGCGGCTCGCGATGCTCGACGAGACTTTCGCCGGCCTCCTGTTCATCGGCTACCACGCCCGCGACAACACGGTTGCCGCCCCGCTGGCCCACACGTTCAACAGTGGCAAATTACCAGTGGATCAAAATCAACGGCCGGGAAATCGGCGAAATGGCCGTCGATGCCGCCGTCGCCGGGGCCAAGGGCGTGCCCGCTATTTTTGTGGCCAGTGACGACAAGGCCGTGGCCGAGGCCAAGGCCTTTTTTCCGGGCATCACGGTGGTCACGACCAAGGTCGGCTACAGTTGGAACGCCGCGCTCAGCAAACACCCACGCCGCGTGCTCCGCGAAATCGAGGCCGCCGCGCAATCCGCCGCCACCGATCGCGCCAAAGTAAAACCCTTCGCGTTTGCATCCCCGCTCGAAGTCGAGATTCGACACAAGCGCATCGACTCCGCCGACGAGGCCTGCCTCCCCGCCTATGGCTGGCAGCGCGTCGATGCCTACACGGTCAAACGCTCGATCAACGCCATCACCGACTTGTTCTGATACGATGCGCCCCGCCACGACATATCCGCGGTGATCAGAACCATATCCGCCGCTTGGCGGATTGGTGACGGGATTGATTTCTGCACGCCCTACCCCACGCTGGCCGGGTGAAATTAAGCGAAGCCATCGCCACCACCCGCCGCCATATCGACGCCCATTGGGAACAGACATTTCGCGACTCGCGCAACGAATCGACCAAAGAGTTCCCCCTGCCGCGACCGCACACCGTGCCGTCCACCGATCCCTGCATGTGGCTCTTCTTTTATTGGGACACCTACTTCACCAATTTCGGCTTGCTGCGGCAGAACCGCCTGACCCAGGCCATCAACAACGCCGAGAACGTCATCCACTGCATTGAGCAGATCGGCCTCGTGCCCAACATCTCCGTCCGCATCGCGCTCAACCGTTCGCAGATCCCGGTCTCCGCGGTGCTGTTTGAGGATATCTTCCGCCACACCGGCGACGTCGACTGGCTGCGCCGCGCCTACGCCGCCCTCAACAAGGAGTATGCCTTTTGGATGGCCATGCGTCTCGCCCCCAACGACCTCAACACCTGCGGCACGAACGCCGATCCGATCACGCTGGCCAACTTTTACGACGTCATCAGCCATCGGCTCGCGGACATTCCGGCCGACCCCGTCGCCCGGCTCCAATACCTGCGCCACAAAATGGCCGAGTGTGAAGTCTGGGACTTCAATCCGCGCTTCGATCAACACGCCGCGAATTTCAACCCGATCGATACCAACGCCATCCTTTATCAGTTCGAAACCATCGCCGCAGACTTTGCCAAAACCCTCGGTCTCCCGGCCGAGGAAAGCGTCTGGCGGGAGCGCGCCGCCCGCCGCCGCACCCTCATCGACCGCTACCTGTGGAACGAAGCCAAAGGATTTTACTTCGATTACGACTGGGCGCATGGCAGGCAAGGCGCCGTCGTTTCCGCCGCGCCGTATTTCGCGCTTTGGGCCGGCGTGTGCTCCGATGCGCAGGCCGCGGCCCTCGCCCGCAATCTGCCCCTCGTCGAACGCGCCCACGGCCTCATGACCTGCGCCGAAGGCAGCAATACCTCCGTCAACACTTACCAATGGGACGCCCCCAACGCCTGGCCACCGCTCCAGACCGCCGCCATCCTCGGCCTGTTGCGTTATGGCTACACCGACGACGCCAAACGCATCGCCGAAAAATATGTGCTCACCTGCGCGCGCAATCTTGAGACCACCGGCAAGCTCTGGGAAAAATACAACGCGCTCACCGGTCACATCGACGTCGCCGACGAATACAAGATGCCTCAGATGATGGGCTGGACCGCCGGCGGCTTCCTGCATGCCGCCGAAGTATTGGAGAGCTGAACGGAAAATCTTACGCGGAGACGCAGCGTCGCAGAGTTGTAGGGCGGGATCGCTGACTCCGCCAAGGCGAACACGCTTGGTTTTCGAGGCGGGGTCAGCGATACCGCCCTACAAAAACATCTCAAACTCTGCGTCTCCGCGTCGCTGCCTGAGACCTCAGTCAATACCGCCCCGTCGGCCCAGCCGGCGCCAGTTCGGGGTGCGCGGCGCGATGTTCCACGAGCTCGCGTTCGTGCAGACACAGTTCGCCGCGATAGCGCAGCCCGCCGTGCGAGATATTGATGCTCATCGCAACTTCCTCGCCGGCCTCGACCCAGTGCGGCGTCAGCAAGGCATTCCACAGCACGTCGCCCGGCCGCATGTCAAAACAAAGCGCATCGGCGTCGGTCAGCGCCGCGGGACGGGAAAATTCCGCCACCTTGTAGTTCACCCGCACCTCACGCGGCGCCCAGCGATCCGGGTCCTGGAGGCCGCAAAAACGTTTCGTGCCGTAGACCTGCCAAGCCAGCACGTGCGACAGGTCCATGTGATAGTTCGTCGCGCAGCCCTTGCCGCTGATGAAAATGATCGGATAGCAGCGTTCGAAGGTGAAGCCCGCGGCCTGCAAGGCGTTTTGCCACGGATCGAGCACCTGCTGCTTGAAACCGTGGAGAAATTTCCCGGGCGCGTCGAAACGCGACAGTTGAAAATGCGCGAGCGCAAAGGGACCGGCCAGCGCCTGCTCGACCGGCATCGCGCGAAATTGCGCCGCCATGTCGTCCAGCTGCAGGCGCGCCCCCTTGGTGCCGGGGGTGATCCGCGCATCGGGATCGGCACGCAATTCCGCGACCACCCGATCCAACGCTGGCATCGCAAAATCGAAGGGCACGCATTCCCCCGCCATGAGGAAATTGCGCGCCCCGGCCCAGCGTTGCTGGAACTCCCCCCACGTGCTCACCCGTTCACCGGCCAAGTCATTCATCGTGACCTCAGCCTGTAAATTCCACCTGCGCTGACAATCTCTACATCGTATTCCGATAAAATAATAGAGACTCAGGTGGACCGTGCGCTCCGCGCGCGGGCGGTCGCACAAGAATTTGCCTCGCAAATCAGCCTGACGCCGGAAGGTGGAGCGGCTTGACCTCAAGACGCTCTGAACGCGTTGGGGTCAACGCGTTCCACCCACGTCAATCTATCACGCAAAGTTCAAGCGGTAATCGTTATAAATCGGTCCGAGCACTCCGCAGGGTTGCAACCAAGGCCGGATGTTTCTGGAATCGGCTCCCATGGCGAAACCGAACATCCTGCTTATCACGACCGATCAACAGCGCTGGGATACCCTCGGCGTCAATGGCAACAAGCTCATCCAGACCGGCCATCTCGACCACCTCGCCGCCACCGGCACCAACTTTACCCGCGCCTACTCCACCACCCCCAGCTGCGTCGCCGCCCGCCGCTCGCTCCTCACAGGTCAGCACGGCGTCACGCACGGGATGGTCGGCTACGAGGATGGCGTGGAGTTCAAGCCCGAGTTCACCGTTCCCGGGTTGCTCGGCCAAGCCGGTTACCAAACCCAGCTCATCGGCAAGCTGCACCAGTATCCACAGCGCAAACGTTACGGTTTCGACAACATCATCCTCAGCGAGCAGATCGACTACCGCCCCGGCTCGCCAGTCTTCGGCCACAACGATTACGTCGACTGGCTGCATCAAAAGGCCGGCATGGATGCCGACCCCAACCTGAACGGCATGGGGGCCAACAGCCGGTTGGCGCGGCCGTGGCACCTCGACGAAAGCCTGCACCACACCAGTTGGCTGGCCCAGGAGGCCGCGCAGTTTCTGACCAAGCGCCGCGACCCGTCCTCCCCGTTCTTCCTGCATCTTTCCTTCTGGGCGCCGCATCCGCCGCTCGTCCCGCCGCAGGTGCATTACGATTACTACACCCGCCGCGCCGACCGCTGGTCACCGACCCTCGGCGAGTGGTGCCCGCGCGGTGAGCAGAAACCCGGCGCCCAGCCCGACGGCGTTGCCGGCCCCTACGATCTCGATGGCATGCGCAACACCATGGCCGGTTACTACGGGCTCGTGAATCACGTCGACGACATGATCGGGTTCCTGATGCAGCGCTGCTTCATCCACGGCACGCCCTTCGCCAATCAGCCCACCTACATCATCTTCGCCTCCGACCACGGCGAAATGCTCGGCGACCACCACCTGTTCCGCAAAGTCCTGCCCTACGAGGGCTCAACCCACGTGCCGCTCTTCATCTCGGGCAAGAACATCAAGCTCAACGGCCAGCGCTCCGACCAGCTCGCCTGCCTCGAGGACATCGCCCCGACCATTCTCGACATGGCCGGCGTGGCCATTCCCGACAAGGTGGACGGTCGTTCCCTCCTGCCGATCGTGCAGGGCAAGGAAGCCAAGCTCGATCGCGACCTACTCTACGGCGAACACAGCGGCGGCGGCGCCAACCACTGGATCATTCAAGGTCAGCAAAAATATGTTTGGTTCTCCGACACCAACGAGGAGCAACTCTTCGACCTCGCCACCGATCCCGGTGAGACGAAAGACGTGTCGGGCGACGCGGCAAAACTGGAGCCCTTCCGGAAGCTGCTATCGGCCCGGCTCAAGGGCCGCACCGACTACACCTACGACACGGCAAAGCTAAAGCCCTGCGCCAACGGCCAACCGGCAGTCTTCTGGCCGAACTAACGCAGTTTCTTTCTCTTTCATCTTAATCGTTCTCTTTCTCCATACAGAGCAGACGGTGTTTTACCCACGCATCACACGGAAGAACGCACGAACACTAGTCCTTTGTGTCACCCTATCAGTTGTGGGGTGTTCGGCTCTCCCACTTAAAAATGAAGATGTGACCGGCACCTATTCACAGAGTGACATCGATGCCGAGCTTCATATCCGAATTTCAAAGGATGGAACGTATGATATGTTCGCACTGTTGGGCTGGAAGATGACAGAGGGTCCTGATGGAGTAGCCCGCATCCCGACTGAACCGCGTGAGCGAGGTCAATGGCGCTTAACCGGAACAACAATCATTCTCTCTCCGGAGAATGGCCAAGACCGAACCATGCAAGTTCGAATGGAGAGCGGTGACCGGCCTCAAGTTTTCGAGCCACCCCGAGTGTTAGTCTGGGAGCTTGTTATGGGTTGTATCTGGATTGCGGTTGAAGCTGGCCCGACGGAGGGAGGCCGAAGGCCGACCGGAGT
>Ga0222713_10003345_pt1 | contig 16685 bp, 17 predicted proteins | sample C33_649DmetaG_FD_165061 | JGI IMG/M metagenome (GOLD analysis project Ga0222713, IMG submission 165061) | Estuarine water microbial communities from San Francisco Bay, California, United States - C33_649D | ecosystem: Environmental > Aquatic > Marine > Unclassified | place: USA: California...
CGGCGGCATTGTGGCTGACATGCGTGAACAGGGTGACTACATTGATTGGTACTGTTCGGGCATTCGTGGAGAACAAGGCATCGATTACGAGCCTCCTTTAACTTTTGTGCCTGAAGGTACAGTCACAGAAGAAATCCGCGAAGACTTTTTTAAACTAGGATGGATACCGGTAGATAATTATGAAGAATAAACTGTTGGTAATTATTTTATCTTTGTTGTGTACGATCGCTCATGCCCAACGCAATATAAATTTGGTAGTACCATTTACATTTGGTGGCACAGCAGATCGAGCAGCATTGATTATTTTACCATTTCTAAAGTTAGAACTAGCAAGCCACAATCTAACTCCGGTAATCACATATATCCCAGGTGGTGGTGGTCTAATTGGCGCTGCTGCTGTGGCAAAGTCTGATCGTCCACAACTGTTACTAGCTCCTAATACTTTGCTTACTGCCAGTTTGATCAACTCTGCGGCAGCATCGTTCAATGTTACAGAAGACATTGTAATCCTTCAATATATCGGACATGTGCCAATGTTGTTAGTGGTAAACAAAAATTCTACCTGGACCAGCGTTAATGATTTGCAAAAAGACTGTCAGCGGAGACCTGTAGTGTATGGATCGGGTGGCATAGGTACGTTGACTCACATATCGTCAGCTATGATAATGCAGCATCTTGGATGCAAAACAGTACATGTACCCTACAAAGGTTCTGGACAGACGCATACAGATCTGTCCGGTAACCACATTGAATTTACCACTGATTTTGTAACCAGCATCAAACCACATATCGACGTTGGCACGTTTCGGCCTTTACTAGTAGTGGATAAAAATCGCAATCGAGATTATCCCACAGTTCACAGCCTTGGAGATATTGATTTCAAAGAATATGATCTGTATAATTGGTTTACATTGGCAGTGAGTGCAAACTTACCTGCAGAAGAAATTGTCAAATTAAAACAGATTCTGCACAAAGTTTTTCAAAATCCAAGTTTACGACACCAATTGCAATTGGCCGGCTACAAAGGAATTGATCAGCCGATCCCAGCAAATTTTCTCAATATAGAATTGCAAAAAATGAAACAAATTGTTGGAAAGATTGCAATAGATGCAAACTGACAATGATCGGTTTGGTTATTATTGTGTGGGCAACCATAAATTTTACAGCAAATTTGATGCCGCAGAATTTGCATTTCGAACTAACCAAACAGTAACATGGAATTACAATGATACAATTTTTGGCATGTATGATTGGAAACAAGAACCCAAAGATTCCTTGCCCGAACTGTATAGAAAAAGAGCTCAACAACTAAGAGACAAATATGACTATCTAGTGTTGTGGTACTCTGGAGGTGCCGATTGCGATAACATTCTTGATACATTTGTTGATAATGATATTGCATTAGATGAAGCAGTTGGTTGTGTAAACATTGACGCAACTAAAAATACACATGGTTGGGTCAATTCAGAAATATATCATTTGTCGGTCCCAAAGATTCAACAGGTGAAAGAAACCAAACAACCTTGGCTTCGTCATACCTTGCTAGACATGTGTGAACCGGGTATGAACTATTTCAGCGATCCTGCCAATAAATTTGATTGGATTTACAAAGCCAATGAATATCTTAATCCCAGCTATTTTTCTAGAGTACAAGCTATCAGGCAGAACAATCACTGGAATGACTTGATCAACCAAGGCAAGAGCATTGGGTTCATATGGGGTATTGACAAACCTAGAGTTACAGGCCTCAATGGACATTTTTATTTTGCATTCAAGGACATGCTAGACAGCACCAGTGCCAGTCACCAACTGTTTGAAAAAGTTGATGGTTATGCAACAGAAATGTTTTATTGGACTCCAGACATGCCAGAAGTGGTTATCAAACAGTGCCATGTGTTGAAAAATTTGTTAAAAAATATTTCTTTGCCGTCAGAATTACTGTCAGAGCAACGTATAGATAGTAGGTTATGCGACTCTGCTGTGACTAAACAAGGTAGAATGCTTTGGCTAAACTGGAAAACCACATGTGTTATGTTGTATCCTAAATGGTACGATCGCCCTTATACCAACAAACCTGCAAGTTTGATATTCACTCCAAGAGATCAATGGTTTTTTGATTTGCCAGACAATGAAGTTGCTAAACAGGTATGGAAACAAGGTCTAGAACATCGCTGGAATAAAACACCCGACACAATGAAAGTTGACCCAAAAAACATAACTGCTGGATTTAAATTGTTCAACAGCAAACACTATTATTTAGGTACATAAAAACATGATCAAGTTTGAACAAAATCCCAAACTAGGGTACTATACTGTGGGGCAAGTGCGCCACTACATCAAACCAAAAGCGTTGATTGCAGCCACAGAAGCCAATCAGTTTCCTGAATGGAATTTCAATAGAGACATGTTTGGTAGTTATAATTGGAGCGTTGAGCCCGAGACCAATCTCAAAGAGCTGTATCGCATGCGGGCACAACAATTGCGGGACCGCTATGATTACATCAGACTGGAAGTATCCGGTGGCGGTGATAGTGCCACTGCGGCGTTTAGTTTTATTCTCAACGGTATTCACCTGGATGAAGTGGTGTTTCGTTACCCCAAGACAGGTGAGAAGAATGTCACAGATGATCCGTTTAACACCAAGCCTGAGAACACACTCAGTGAGTGGAAATATGCTGCACAACCTTTGTTGAAATGGATTGCTACGCATGCACCTCGTACCAAAATTACCATGCATGATTATTCTGAAGACATGCTGGCAAGTGACCATGATGAGTCGTGGATTTTTAGAACCAAAGACTATTTTCAGCCCGGTCATGCATTTAAACACACTGTAGATGCAGTGGATTCGCACAAACAAACACTTGATCAAGGCAAGAGCGTGTGTATGCTGTGGGGCGTGGACAAACCCAAGGTATGCATCAAAGACAAGAAATGGTATCTATACTTTATGGACGTTCAGGCCAACAATGCCAACCCTGAAGTTGGACAATGGGATAATGTGACCAACGAATACTTTTACTGGACTCCAGACTTGCCTGAACTGCTGTGCAAACAAGCACACACAATTCGCAAATGGTTTGACTTGCCTTCAAACACATATCTGCAACACCTGGCACGTTGGCCCAACTACAGTTTTGCACAACGCACAACATTCGAACATATCATCAAACCATTGTTGTATCCTGACTATGATCCTGCAACTTTTCAAACATCCAAGCCTACCAACAGTTTCTACAACGAAATGGATCATTGGTTTTACACAAACTTTCAAGACACACATGTATATCGTGTGTGGCAGGCAGGGTTAAAGCATCTTGTTGACAACATTGACAAGAAATATTTTAACTATGAGCTAGGACGGCCTGTGGGGTTTGTGGGATTCATCAGCCCGTTTTATTATCTAGGTGATGCTGTGTATCAAAATACAGGAATCAACGACCACTTTAGATTCTAACTAAATAATTTTTGCAGCGCCGAGTTCTTCGACGCCGGATATCACATTGACGCCTAGAGTAGCAAAACTCTTTTACTGATGTGTTACACTCAGAACGCCGATTTCCGTAAGCACGTTTGTGCCAAGCCAAAAACTTTAACCACACAACAGAAATGTTGTATACTACTTTTTTGGAGAACCTATGAAAAAATTACTTGCAATTTTACTATCAGCTGTGGCCATGGGTGCCACCGCTCGAGAAAATATCACCATCTACTACAGTTGGTCAGCTTCAGACACAGCCGCAAACTTCCATCGTGTGTTGGCCGACGAAGCCAATAAGATTCAAGATCGATACAATTTTGTATTTGACGTTCGTCCCGGAGCAGGAGGTAGCATTGCTGCCAATGCTGTGTTGAATCAACCCAATGCTATTCTTGCCACAGCGTCGGCATTTTTTATTCGCCCTAACTTTTTTCCCAATGAAAGTCACGACATTGCTCGATTCCAAGAACTGTTTCCACAGTGTTCTGCACCTGCTGTGATTACCAGCAAGAAGTACAAGACCTGGGCAGATGTTCCTAGTGACCGTTCGGTATCAATTGGCATGAGTGGCATGGGGACCACCACGCACTTGATTGCAGCGCAGATTGCTAAAAAATATCCCAACTTGATCATTGTGCCTTTCAAGAGCACTAGTGATGCTATTCTCAGTGTGCTGAGTGACAGTACTGACCTGGCTGTAAACTTCATGGGCGACTCTGCACAGTATGTGGAGTCTAATCGACTCAGTGTGTTGGGCACAACTGGTTCTAAAACCATATCTGGGGTGACGCCATTGAGTCAACAGGGATTTACAAAAGACTTGGATGTAATGGATGTTCCTGCACAGTTACTGGTGCCCAAGACATTTCCCGAAGCCAAGGCAAAAGAAATCCGTGATATTTTTATACAGGCCGGCCGTAGACCAGCTGTGCTAGACAGTTACCGACCAGACTTCTGTCAATCTAACAACCAAATGAGTGATCGCGACATTCAACCTTGGTATGCCAAACAAACACAAGACTGGCGTCGACTGACACAAGGTGTAAGTTTGAAATAATAGCACTATGAATCCGTCAATTGTTTACAGCACTGAACCATACATTGCACAGTATGACAACTGGTTGACGGATGCTGATATTGCCACGATCCTAAGCAAAAACTTTGAGTTTGTGACTGGACGAGTTCGCAAACCGGATGGGTCTTTGCGTGTTGATCCCGTTAGACAGTGCCAAACTCATAGGATTGAATATGGTAATGACCCATACTTTGATGCACTAACACAACGAGTAGCAGATTTCTTTTGCGTAACTAACCTCATGTGTGTTGAGCCGTTGCCCTTGATGAAATATGCGCCCGGCGATTACTTTGACTGGCACTCAGATTTAACTAGCGGATTTGCCACGCAGAGAACTGCCACAATGATCATGTATCTCAACGATGACTTTGAAGGTGGGCGCACTTGTTTTCACAATCCTGCTATACAAATTCACCCACGGCGTGGTAGTGCCTTGGTCTACAACTACTTGCCCGAACAACCACTGCTGCATTGCGGTGAACCAGTGATTGCAGGCACCAAGTATATCTTGAATGCATTTGTAAGAAACGGAGAGTTTTCGCTGGCAGATCGACAATCCGTCAGCTACTGATTATTATGACCAAACGCCAAAGCCGACCCTCGGATGACCCCCAAGTCAGCAACTATGCATTTACTCGCAGTCGTAGCAGTTATCACTTTGACACAAGAGACACAGATTTTAGATTTGATAATGTGATTGGTCTTGGTAGATTCAGTGGTGACTGGAATCAGTCATTGGAACGCACTATTGATCGCAGTCAGCCTAGAACCGCATACACTGCCAATGACAAGTTCAATTTGCAATACGATTTGGATCGTGCCGGTGCTGATCCAAACATCTCCATGTTCAATGTTGATCTTGAACTTGAGCCTGAATTTCAACGTATGGTTGATTGTTTTGCATTAGACCGCATGCTGGCCAGAGTCAATGTGCAACTTACCGGGCAGGTCTGCGTATGCCATATTGACAAAGTAGACAAACTGAATGAAGGTATTTGGGACGGGTTTGACCAAGACGAGCAAAAGCAAATATTCATCATGCTGACAGATTATCAACAAGGGCATTTTTTGCAGATGGGCAACTGTCCCATCACGCACTGGCATGCTGGTGATTTTTTTGACTTTGCTCACAGACACGTTCCGCATTACACAGCTAACGCCAGTTTTTATCCCAGAGCAATGATACAACTTACTGGTATTGCTACCGCAGAAACACACCGTTTTTTAAAGTGGGCCAGGTATGAAAAAACTGTGCCAGTTTGAGTAAATAGTTATGTGGAAAATCCAATAAAAAAACTACAAGAAAATCTAGCCCGAGACTTGGTCAGTCTTGAGGATACAGATTTGGTGTCGGAACCGCAGTTGGAAAAAATCACAGATGTGTACTCACAAGTGTACAACATCATCTCCAAAGCAGTTGACAAGCCCAAAGAATAAATATATACTGTAAGTTATTGCTGTATGAAGCAAAGAGAAAAGTGTTCTGGACGGGGGTGCGAATCCCCCCAGGTCCACCATAAGGAGATTGATGTTTACAGCCAAAAATGCCAAGTTTAATAAACTTGCTGAACAAGCAGGCATTGAACTGACAGATGAAATAGAATTTTTTGCTGAGTTGATAGCAGAAGAATGTGCAGACATTGCAAATTCTGCGGCAGAGGTTGATTTACCGGCCGCACCTATCATCCGTAGACATTTTAGTTTGTTGGCACCGAAGCAGAAATCTTTTTATGATGGGCCTGCATAGTTTCGACAGGGCAACAAGTAAACAAGTGGACAGCTCGGCAATGTGAAAGCCGTAGGGTTGGGGTCTCCCGGCCGTAGAAGCAAAAAAAGTAACTGCAAACGACTCACAGTTCGCATTAGCAGCCTAAACACTGCTTAGGGTAGGAAATACCTCGTAACAGAAACCACCAAAATGGCTATGAAAGTAGCCATTTTCTTTGACATTCTCAGTGTTTATGCTATATACTACTCTATGATCGACATTTGATCATTATTTTAACAAGGAAAAATTACTCATGAAGAAAGTTCTACTTGCTTTGACCCTGGCAGTTGCTGGTGTCGCAAGCGCACAAGTTGGTATCTATGGTCGTGTTGGCACTTACTATGACAACACCAAGACTGGCACAGCCGCTGCTGTTCAAGGCATGGCAAATGATTTGAGTCACTTTGGCATTCGTGCTACTGAAGACTTGGGTGGCGGATTGAAAGCTCGTGCTACATACGAAACCTACATCCAGGCCAACAGCCCAGAAACCAGCACCACTGCATTTGGCGATCGTCAAAGCACTGTGGGTATTGCTCACAAAATGGGAAGTGTTGATCTAGGCCGTAGCGTTCACACTCACTTCTTGGCCATCAGCAACAATGATCCATTTGGCACATTGATTGGTAGCTCAGCTGCCGACGTGCATAACCTGCGTGGTTTGCGTTTCAGCAATGCCGCTTTCACTTCTGTGAACTTTGGCAATGTGACTGCCAACTATGACCGTAGCACCGGTGCTACTACTGATCCTTATGCAGCTTCTTTGATTGCCGCAGTGGGTCCTGCTGTAGTGACTTATGCTCGTTATGAAGCTGGCGCAGAAACCAGTGACGTGTTGGCTGCTCGTGCCAAGTTTGGTGCAACCACTGTGTACGGTATTGCCAGCGACAACAAAGGCGCAACTGCCAACACCAACCGTGGTCAATTGATTGGTGCATCACACAATCTTGGTGGTCCAGTTACCGTGAAGGCCAGCTATGGTCGCATTGAGAATGGCATCAAGAGCTACAACGTAGGCGCCGAGTATGCTTTCAGCAAAAAGACCTATGCACAAGTTCTGTATCGCAATGTTGAAGGAACCACAACAGCTGGTGACATTAGACAAGTGGCAGGCGGCTTGGTCGTACAGTTCTAAATCAAACTGTTACCACACCAAAAAGGCTCTTCGGAGCCTTTTTTCTTGATAAACACAACATGCTAAGAATACTGGGACCAACTTATCGCTACACAGGCGAACACATCCACAATGAAATTGTGTACATTGACGATCACTGCTATGATGAAGCATCTCAGTCATTTCCAGTAAAACAACTGTTGGTGAACAACCCTGGAGATCACCTGTTGGTATTTGATCACTTGGGGCATGATGATGTGTTGGCTGAGTATCCGCACGTGATACTACCGGTGTATTTGGCCGCAGAAGTAGAAGAATTCAAAAGACAAAAGATTCAACCCAATTGGAACAACAAAACTCACTGCTTCAATTTCATGATCAACAAGCCCAGACTCAATAGAATTCGCCTGTTGGAGTATGTTGAACAACACCAGTTGACCAATCGGCTGTATGCTCTACCTTGGCGTCATAGTGATTATGCCAGTATCCCTGTAACAGATTATCGCATAGGCGAAGAAGTGGTGCTAGACCAAGGTGTGAAGAATCGACACTATCCTAACGCACTCACTTATCAACAGTTGTTGCAACGTCAAGTGTTTGAACCCACCTGTGTGAGTTTGATAACTGAACCGTGTTATCTTGAACGTGAAATCATGATCACAGAAAAAACTGTGATGGCCATGTATGCTGGCACCTTGCCTGTTTGGGTAGGAGGGTGGCGCTTGCCTGATGCCATGCGAGATCTAGGGTTCGATGTGTTTGATGACATAGTGGATCACAGCTACAGCACACTAGTGGATCCTGTGGCTAGACTGGATCAGGCGTTGATCAAAAATCAACGTTTGTTAACTGACTTTGATTTGGTTAGAGACTTTATTGCTGCCAATCAATCAAGACTGCAACACAATGTGGACTTACTCGAACAGAATGTGTTTCTTGATCTTGTGAAGAAACAAGCGCAATGCATGCCTAAATTGCGTGAGATAGCTGACCTATGGGGTCTTGATGTTTGACTCAATTAGGTCGTAGTCCGCTTGGTAATACTGTTGGATCCGTTCAACATTAGCAGGATTAGAATTGAGCAGATGTTTGATTGTGCTTTGAATTTGAGCACTTGGCGTGCTAGACACCCACCCAGGATGAGCCTGTTCAGAACGCTGGCCTTCTGGACCAAAATAAATCAACGGACGACTAACGCCTTGATTTCTGTCTTCCGGCGGAACTGATCTCAATGTCACATTGTGTTGTGCAAACCAAGGATTGGTTTCTGTTGCATGATCCATCCACAACCAAGTGCATCGTTCTTGGGCAACAGGGTGTAAAAAATCCACTTGCGGTCTGGTGTGTACATCAAATTCAATTTGATCAAACAGCCAGTCGTAGTTGTCATCAGGCAACCAAGTATGATTGGGATATGCTCTGCACCAAAATTCTAACACACCAGATGCCCATCTAGCCACAGGATCTCGCAACACAACCAGGTAGTTCATGCGATCTTTGTCGGGAACTGGATCGTTGCTGGCATACCATTGCCAGGTGTGAATGTTAAATTGGCGGCCAGGTAGTGCTCGTCTAAGATATGTGCTGGATACTTTGGTTATTGGTATGTAGCAATACCAAGAGCCAGCCACTTCGAACACATTACAGTCATCATCAGATAAAGGAGAAGGTTTCATAACGGAATATTTAGTGAGTAAACTCCCACTATAAGTATTAGAATGACGCATTCAAAAAATTTTGTAGTCACAGGCACTCCAAGAAGTGGTACTACTTTTTTCTGCAACACTCTAAAAACTTATCCTCATGTATGGATTCCAGAGTTTTCAAACATAGACAACGCAGAACCATTTAATCCTGTTAACACAGTAGAAGTATCCAACACATTGCAGTTACCAGTATTTGATCAGAATCTTGTTATACAACAATTACTCCAAGATAAACCAAACGTCAAAGCCGAATACTTTGGATTCAAAACTTTTTTGTCGTACCATAATAACATGTCGTCTTTGATAGATCACAATCAACTTGATGTGTTTGTAATTTTAAGAAAAAACATATGGTCAGTGTTGGCCAGTTTACTATTGGCGCAGGACAACAAAGACTACAACGGCTCATCCAAAAGATTCTCACCCTTTTACTACGATGGTTCTAATAGAGAAGAACGAAGAATTTTTACAATGTTTTATAGTTTGTGCAAAGACTATTGGTATAGCGAAAACGTGTGGCATAGTCATCCAAGATTAGTTGAAAAAATTTATTTTGAAGATTTGATCAAGCCTAATGTAAGTTTTAAAAAAATCAACAACTACTTTGGTCAAGAAATTGATTTTTTTGCAAATTATACAGACGACTCAGTTGAAAAATATTTCAAAAATTTTGACCATGTTAAAAAAGTCATTTTAAGAAGAGTGCATCAATCAAAGTATCATTTCCTTGCATTGCCAGACTACATACAAACGGAGTTAAATTTATGATCATGCAAAAAACCACATACGTTCACAAAAACAGAAATGCCAAAACTGTTGATGAATTTTATTACCGAGACATGGAACACAAGCTCAATGGGCTAAAGGGCACAGGAATGCGACTGCTGGCAGCAGACTTTATTCGCAAGGGAAGAATACTGTCAAGATCTATTGTTCTCAAAGATGAAGGATGCGTACTAGAAGTCAGCACATTGTTTGCTGATTTTGATGCTATAAATGACTTTAACAGTCATCCATATACTCTCAAAGCCAAAAAATTTTTTAGCGACAAGCCTTGGTCTGTCACAAACGAAATTTATCCCGTTGATGACTACATAAATGTTGGTAGCATTCTGGATCAACTGCCAGAGTTGCCCAATAAATCTTGACTTTTTTAAATTTGTCATATATAATACACTTATGAAAACACAAGTTGTCATCTCCATGAATTTTGCAGCCACCACACAAGAACGTGGGGAGGATACCTCTCAGGGTCTTTGTTTGTAAACAAAAGTATACATCAACAAAGACCCGCCAAGTAGGCGGGTTTTTTTATGGCACTAGACCAATAATTGGATTGGTGCTATACTAGACACAAGTTAGAGAAACAGCGAAGTTTGTAAAGACCCTGCAACAAGGCGGGGCATTTACAAAACAAGTTGACCGGTAAAGCAGAAGATGCTATACTAGAAACAAGTTAGAGAATGCGGTTGCCGCAAAACGCAAGACACGCGAAAGCAAAAAGTCGAGCAAGCGGCATTAAATGGGCCAGTCCCAGCCAATCTAATAACGCAGTCGATTGAGGCTAGTTATCAAGGTTCATTAAAAATTTACTTTTGTATAGTGTACCCAGATTCAGTTCTGGGCACTATATGAGAACACATTAGGGTTACCTAGTCCGCTAGGGGTGAACAAAGGCTGATTCGAGCTGGATACCCATGAAGCAGGAGGGCCTAAGAGTAGCGCGAGACACCATCGAGCGTGAGGGATAGGGCTACACCAAACTCCAGGAAGGCGGCGGAACTACTAGGCCTGTAATGAGGTCTTGATGCAAGTTGGTGATGCGTGTCAAGAACTTCCCTAATGTGTTTTCATATAGTGAAACTATGGAGCGTTCGTCTATCGGTTAGGACACAAGCCTTTCACGCCTGTAAGAGGGGTTCGATTCCCCTACGCTCTACCAGATCCCGTTACTACTTTCGTTAAAGTAGCGTTTGATTAGCGATAGAGATCCGGTGGCAGAAGACCGTAAGCGTAAGGATGGAAACTACCCTTGCAGGCTCTGATAGGCAGATTCCTAACTGCACACAGACAGTAGAATAAATTGGATGGACAGAGTAACTGCTCAATTAGGGGCTGGCGTGGAACCCAGTAGCCTATTCCAATTTGGTCTCAAGGTGTTCATGGACGCACACTGGCTTGTCACGCCAGAAGAGGGGGATCGTTACCCCCTGGGACCGCCAAGTATATGCGCTGGATTGATATTGCGAGTTGGATTTGAAGCCAAACGCAGACAGGTTTGATTCCTGTTAGGTGCACCAAGTTTTGCGTTATAGTACAATGGTCTAGTACGCAAGGGCCCACATGATTGATCATATGGTGGGAATTGCCAGTGAAATGATGGTTCGATTCCATCTAACGCAATCAAGTTTATGGTGTCATAGGATGTAACGGGGTGTGGTTTGCCTCAACCTTGAATGATCATCAAGGTTTTCTTGCGTGGGTTCGAGTCCCACATGATGCCTCAGTTTTGTCATAGTGTAATGAGAATGCATGGGATCGCCACATAAGTCTATGCCGAAAGGCAACACTAATATTCTAGTGCAATAGCGGTGGAACAAGGTTCAGGTGTGGTAAAAACCCACAACGACAATCAAGTTTTTTCAAGGAGTCGTATGAAAGTTTCTCGCAAAGACATCATAGGCACAGCATTGAAACCTGATGCAGTGGTAATTTACAGCGAAAACGGCCGAATCGTGTTTGGTCGTATTGTAAAGATCTACGAAAACAGCACCACAGTAAGAGTGAAACCTTTGCTGTCAGATACTAATGGTAGGCGTTCGCCGCCCACTAACAAAGAAGTGCGCCGAGAAGATTACAATGTGTTTGTGGTCAATGAAGGTGAGTTTGTTGTTGGAACCCTCAAGGGTTACACACATGACACTGGCCGTTATACCTATGACCCAGACGCTGATGAAGATAATTAAAAAGTTTTGAGAGCCACATCGCCTGGACACTTCCCTCTTTGAGGCACTAGGTCCTGCAACCGTGGCTCTCCCCTAACGTTCCGCTTGGTTAGCGGATACTGTGACCCGCAGGATAAGAAGTGAGGTGACTCTCAAGGGTGGTAGTCTTCTTACCGAAAGGCCGCTGGCAATGCGATAACGGTCCCTGTCGGGAAGCGGGTGGAAGGTGAGGTCAGACTGGGATAACCCGGGAAAGGATGCACTACAATTACCGCCGGGGGATGCAGAGCATTTTAGTTTTTATAGTCAAGCACCGATAAGGGTATCGTGAAAGGACGCTTTCACTATTCGGGCCTAACTGGCGAGGAACAGGTCCTAACATAACCGCTTAGTCGCTGTGGAACGGAAGCACCGGACTCCTAAATTGAGCATCTCTCGGTGCTTGACTATAAAAACTGTTTTGGATAGATACACAACAAATTTATCCAAAATAGTTTGACAATAAAAGACATTTGTCTTACAATAGATACTTAGGGCAGCTTAATGTCCTGTAGCGTATGGTTCGCCCAGCGTTACGAAGAATAAGAGGGGTGACTCTCCCAATGGATGTATGCCTACATAAGTCCGCCAGCAATGGTTCATTTAGGCAAGCCTGCTCAGATCCGCGAGGATCCCTTCACTGATAAGACCGGTGGAGGTAACAATGACGCTGGGTGTTGTGGAAAGAACTGTGGCTTACCGGCCCGCAAGGGTAACCGGAGTCGCAGGAAAGTAACAGGTGGTGCTGACTTCACAACTAAACCAGCCCAGTTAATTGGTATGAGAAAGGGTAGTGTATGTGTCCGAGGTGTTGCAACCAAGGGCTAGTATGCAGTTTGAGTGGTTGGTGGGGTTGTCAGCAATGACATTAACATTGATCGCAAAAGACGACTGATTACTCCGCAAGAGGAAAGGTACGTGGTGAGTTGTATTGTGCGGTCCAAAAGATCGTTCAGCAACTGAGGCAGCTCATCGCAGTAGGTTGTTATAGGCTAATGGTAGGCCAATTTCCTGTTAAGAAATAGACTGAAGGTTCGATCCCTTCTAACAAATCAAAAATGCAAAGACTGCCTCGGTCATGTGTGAAAAGTATCTAATGCTCAAACCGCAAGGTAATTGAGTCAGACGTAACTCGCAAGGTGAAATCTGTTTATACTGGAAGTTTCGTAGGGTGTTAGCGCACTCGAATAGCTCGCAAGGTTAACGGGATAGATGGTGTAGAGTAGCATGTGATGACAAGCCTACTGCCTGGCTTTAAAAACGGCGATACTGACAGTGGACTAGGATACATAGCAATATGGTCTTAGTGGAAGTCGAGAGAAAGCTGGCTCGCAAGGCTGGTAATAATGCTCGAAGCACTGTTAGGTTAGGATGTATTCTCAGTCCGCCACTTTATATGCAAACACATTGCTTGCCCGACCGTAAAAGTCGTGATAAACTACAAGTTAGTGGGTTCGACTCCCCCCCCCGGGGACTGGTAGTGTGTTTCTATATAAATAAATCAATCGCGGGATACGTCAGTGGTCAGACCGCTAGGCTCATAACCTAGAAGCCGGAGGTTCGAATCCTTCTCCCGCAACCAATTTTGAAATTATGAAATACAAAGTTGTTATTGTTGAAAATCAAAGCGTCACGGAAATGACTGTGGGCGGCACTGTGTTCTTTGCCACCGAACAGTTGGCACGTGATTATGTTGCGCATCACAACGCCACACGGCCCAGTCATGCGTATCTAGTGCATATTTCGCCACAATACACTGTAACGGACAATTCATAAAAAACAAAGGTTGACTTCGAAAGATAAATAACGTATAATAGGACTTATGATGAAAACACAATTTTATTCACTGCTACCCAAGTTTGCCCAGACACCAGTTTGGTCACACGCCTATGGTCGCATGAATAGCATTCCAGGAGGCAGAGGGTCCTAAGTAGCATACAACCGTATCTTACCCAAGGACCCAGGCGTAAAAACCCTGGGTTTTTCATTTAGTGTAATGGCAACGCGAGCCTGTATCACTCTAAACTACAAATGGGCGGCCTCGGGGATGGCTTATGTTCTTGTACATAAAAAAATCCGAGCGTATTAAAGCATATCCCGTGCAGGGTCAGTAGGATAGGACTCCTAGTGTGCTTTAATACACACATTCGAAAGAGTGTGTTAAAATTGTCTGGGTGGTGTAATGGCAGCATGACGGTCTCCAAAACCGTTCGTGGGGGTTCGAGTCCCTCCCTGGACGCCAAAATTTGGGCTGGTAGTGATAATGGGAGCACAGGGGCTTTGCAAGCCTTTAGTCGGGGTTCGATCCCCCGCCGGTCCACCAAATATGGAGCAATTGATGCTATGGCGTGTGCATCGGCGGACTGTAAATCCGTCCCCTCGTGGTAAACATTCTTGGTTCGACTCCAAGTTGCTCCACCATATTTTTGTAGTAGGCTCAGTGCCTACTAAGTAGATTATTCCCTAGTAGCACAGCGGTAGTTGCACTTGACTGTTAATCAAGGTGTCCGTGGTTCGATCCCACGCTGGGGAGCCAAGTCAGGAAGACGGGCAGGACGGTAATGCAGCAGATTGCTAATCTGTAGATTCTAGTAATAGGGTCATAGGGTTCGACTCCCTAGTCTTCCACCACAATTTGCCCCGTTAGTTCTAGTGGTAAAACATCGGTTTTGTAATCCGAGGTCGGGTGTTCGATTCACCCCCGGGGCACCAAGTTTTGAGAGTGTCAGCAAGTGAAGTCACGCTATTCAGTATTCTTCGAAGGTACTGTGTAGTAAAAGGCAAATGGGTTCAACTCCCACCCGCGGGCAACTGCGGAGGTCTGTAATGGAGACTACGCTGGACGGATCCCAAGTGATATCCATCGCGTGCCGAGGTCAGGCTAGGCGGCCGGTAAGTCCTGAATAAATCTACGATAAAAGCGGCGTAGGCTCTCAAATTCAATTTGTCCGCGTAGCTCAGCTGGATCAGAGCACTTGCCTACGAAGCAAGGGGTCAGAGGTTCGAATCCTTTCGCGGGCGCCAACTCATAGCCATACTCTCCCTTGACGAGTTAGGTCCCTGGCTATTTTTATTTTTACAAAAGGAGAACTGTCATGTCTAGTGACAAGAGTGATAAGATACCGGGGGTGTGGTGAAACGGTATCACAGCAGACTTTTAATCTGCCAATTTCGGGTTCGAGTCCCGGCGCCCCTACCATATAAAAACACATTCAACTAATGACACGGGTGGTAGCCGTGTATCTTAGTGGGCTAAAGAACTACTACGCCTGAGTGTGTTCCTATATGGTAGCCATATAAAAACATTTTTGACGAGCAGTAACTGCCAATTCGCGGCCAATGTTCGGTCCCCTGGCAGGGGCGAAAGGTTCTTTGTGCCAGCATTGAACTGATATTGAAAGTGTTCCTATATGGTTAATGCTATCGGCCGGTAGCATCCATACTGGGGAGTAATTAACCTCAGGAACTCGCGGTGATGGAATTGGTTAGACATAGGCTCATTATGGAGCCAGTGGAGTTAAACGCCCACATGCAGGTTCGAGTCCTGCCCGCAATGAGTTTGCCATATAAAAACACACTAGCATAGAGTAACGAGCCCGTTTAGCGGCGGGTGTTATGGGTTACTTCAATGTCATTCGCTCTGGTGAGCAGGCTAGCAAGGCGGTTCGAATCCGTAGTGTGTTTCTATATGGTGACGTTAGTTTAGTGGCAAAACCGCGGGTTGTGATTCCGCTGTCATGAGTTCGATTCTCATACGACACCCCAGACATGCCCCCATAGTTTAATGGTAAAACGGCGGATTTATATCCCGTAAGCAACAGATAATTGGTTCATCTGGGTTCGACTCCCGGTGGGGGTACCAAACATGGATGTATAGCATAACGGTAGTGCGCCTCCTTCATACGGAGTCAAGTGGTAGTTCGACTCTACTTACATCCACCAAGTTTTTGTTCGGGTATAGTGTAATGGTAACACTACAGACTTTGACTCTGTCATTCTAGGTTCGAGCCCTAGTACCCGTGCCATATTCCCCGTTAGCTCAAAGGTAGAGCACCCGGCTGATAACCGGGAGACCAAGGATCGATACCTTGACAGGGAACCAAATAGTCTTTACAACAGTGCCTGAGTGTTGTATAATAAGTAATTCAACGCAGGGTTCGTATAGTGGTAATACCTTAGCCTTCCAAGCTAAAGCGAGGAGTTCGATTCTCCTACCCTGCTCCACAAGGAACAAACAATGGACATAGATCAAGCGGCTGTATTCTTAGCTGGTAGTATTTTGACAGCAGTGGGATTTGTAGTGATTGTGGCCGCCGTGGTTGCTATCAACAATATCATACATCGTTACTGGAAGCCTGTAAAAATTTTCACAGCAGACAGCTGGAATCTAGGTCACGGCACAAGATTTGCCGAACCCCATGAACTTGACAAAAGTCAAGAACCCAAAGTAAAATAATTTTCTCGGTGTAGTTTAATGGTAGAATTCGTGGTTTGGGACCATGTGATGGGAGTTCGATTCTCTCCACCGAGACCATTTATATGACAGCACCTTACGCC
>Ga0222713_10003347_pt1 | contig 16679 bp, 14 predicted proteins | sample C33_649DmetaG_FD_165061 | JGI IMG/M metagenome (GOLD analysis project Ga0222713, IMG submission 165061) | Estuarine water microbial communities from San Francisco Bay, California, United States - C33_649D | ecosystem: Environmental > Aquatic > Marine > Unclassified | place: USA: California...
CGACGAACCTACTAACGACCTTGACGTCGACACATTGCGTGCCCTCGAAGATTCGCTCGAAGCGTTTCCCGGATGTGCAGTAGTGATTAGTCACGATCGCTGGTTCCTTGACCGCATCGCTACACACGTGTTGGCATTTGAAGGCGACAGTCAGGTTCGTTGGTTTGAAGGCAACTTCAGCGAGTACGAAGCCTGGCGGAAGAAAGAGATCGGATCAGCCGCCGATCAACCGCACCGTATCAAGTACAAGCCACTGGCCCGATAATGAATACGAGTCTGGCAATACGTGTCATTCGCATCGCGTGCGCGGTGATTTTTGTGCTGTGTATTGCTGGGCTGATCATCTCGTCGATCGCTGGAAACAACGAAGGCTGGGTCTTGAGTATCGGCGCATGTGGAGCCAGTGCAGCAATCATCTTGATCGTCGTATCGCTCGTCACTGCCACAAAACGCATCCCAGAATTTTCTGATGTGCGAGCCGAGGCGATCGAACAGCGCATTACTCAACTCGTTGCTGCTGGTGTCGATGAAAACGAATTACGAGAACTCGTTCGCTCATCGATTCAGTTGGGTCAAGGACTGTGAGCGAGACTGATCAACAACTTGCCTCACGAGTTGCAACCGAAGCTGGCGCAATGTTGGTTGAACTACGCGATGAATTAGTGGCTGAAGGTATTCACTATTGGGATCTCAAAGATGAAGGTGACGTCGCCGGCCATCGCTACATCATGAGCGCGCTGATGGCCGCACGGCCCGATGATGTGATCTTGTCCGAAGAAGCAGCCGACAATCGTCGCCGCCTCAACGCCGAACGTGTCTGGATCATCGACCCGATTGATGGGACGAACGAATTCGCTGAACATCCTCGTCATGATTGGGCAATTCATATAGCTCTATGGGAATCTGGCGAAATCACCGCAGCGTCGGTTGCACTTCCCACTCTCGGAATCACTTTTGATGCCAGTCCCGCCGCGGTCGTCCCTCCGTCAACGCGAGAAAAGCCACTCCTCGTCACTTCTCGTTCGCGCAATCCCTACTGCGCGGTCATGGTCGCTAACGCTCTGGGCTGCGACGTTGCTCGCCTTGGATCGGCTGGTGCCAAGGCGATGGCCATCGTCATGGGCGAAGCCGATATCTATGTCCACGACGGCGGCATGTACCAGTGGGATTCGGCCGCTCCATCTGCGGTCGCCAAGGCTGCTGGGCTGCATGTCAGCCGCACTGACGGATCACCGCTCAAGTACAACCAAGAGTCCTTGTGGTTGCCTGACTTTTTAGTGTGCCGAACCGAACTTGCCGAACCTGCGCTCAGTGCGCTCAATCCCTAAACCAAGTACTCTATGACCGTGAAACGTTTTCCGGGTATCGCAATCGCTGGCCTCGCATCAATCGCTGCTGGCGCAATTCATGGTGGTGCAATTGGTCTACATGCCGAGCATCCCCAACTCGCGCGCATCTTTATTGTGATGACCTTGTTGCAGTTGGCGTGGGGTGTCGCAATTTTGCTGCGACCCCAACATTGGCTTTTGCCAGTTGGTGTTGTTGTTAATGGTGCGGCCGTTTGCGGTTGGGCGCTGACTCGCATTGCCGGCATTTCCTGGATTGATGGCCTCGAGGTTCGCGAGAGCCCACAAATCGCCGACACATTGTGTGCGGGTCTCGGAATTGTTGCGGCAACAGTTGCACTCGCTGCATTGTTGATCGGCGAACGTGAACTGCCTCAGGTTCGACTTGCGTTTCCTTCGTTCGCAGTATTGCTCTTGACATTGCCAGCAATGTGGAACGGCGCGAGCCATATTCATAGCGAAGGTGGCATCGCCCACGCCGATGGTCATGGCACCGAAGAAGTGGGACATCACGACCCAGCGTCAACACCCATCGAACAAATAGTTTCTGGAACCCCATCAAACAACACATCGACCTTCGCCGCATGGCCGCGTCCATACGACCCAGCACTGCCACTTGATATTTCCAATGTCGCAAATGTCAGTGCCGAACAAGAGGGCCGCGCTAGGGCGCTCATTGAGTTGACTCAACGCGAACTTCCCACATGGGCCGATTACCAGACCGCCATTGATGGTGGCTGGCAGTCAATCGGTGATGGGTCAACAGGATTTGAACACTTCATTAAGCGCGAACTGATTCAAGATGACAAGTTCCTTGATCCAACAGCACCTGAAGCCTTGGTCTACAAAGTTGAAGGCGCCAAGCGCACTCTGGTTTCAGTGATGTTCATCGCCAAAACCGGAGTCACCGTTGACGACCCAAGCCTGACCGACTTCGCAGGTGGTCTCATTCAATGGCATTCACATGACAATTTGTGCTGGCGAAATAATGCCCAAGGTGTTCCCGTGATTGCGGGCTTGACCGATGGCGCAGGAAACTGCCCTCCCGGCTCGGTGCGAGCTGGGGGAAACAACGCCATGGTACATGTGTGGATTACCCCACATCTCTGTGGACCATTCGCTGCCCTTGAAGGCGCTGGCGCAGGGCGCTCAAACGTCAGCGATGCTGAGCGAGTTGATCTTTGCAATGCGGCGCATGAGGACTCACATACGACACCAACTGTTGCGCCAACTGTTGCACCAACTGTTGCACCGACGTACAACGACACGGGCAAGGCACGCATCACCCTCGCAGGTTTTCCTGGAGTGTCGGCCGAACAGCAAGCCCGCGCTGAAGAATTGATTTACCAAACTCGCACAATTCTTCCGAAATTCGCCACGCCCGAAATTGCCAAGGAATACGGGTTCACTTCAATTCAAGATGCCAGCACTGGCGTCGAGCACTACATCAACTGGTCATGGATTAATGATGAACATGAACTCAATCCGAACTATCCCGAGAGTTTGGTCTTCGCAGTTGGTCAAGGTGGCAGCCGCACCTTGGTCTCGGCGATGTACATGGTTGGCGATGAATACACGCTCGAGACCGTTCCCGATGTCGGTGGTCCGCTCACTCAGTGGCATATTCACAACAACTTGTGTTTCAACCAAGACCCGAAGATTTCAGGATCAACCCGAGTTGTTGGAGTGACTTCCGAAGACGGTCCATGTTCGTTCGGTATCAAACTTCAGCCCAATCCGATGTTGCATGTCTGGCTCACGCCCCAAGCTTGTGGACCTTTCGCTGCACTTGAGGGTGTTGGTGCTGGACAAATCAAAGTGGGCGAAGAACGCCTGTGTGATGAGGTGCACTCGCACGGCTAATACTTCGCTGCACTACAAACACCCACGCCAAACCGAGACAACAAACGCCAAGCACAACTATTGGCATTGACGCCGATCCGACGGTGTCTATCAGGGCTCCAATTGAGACTGGAACGATTAAACCACCGATTGCTGCCGCCCCAACGATCCACGCCGTGGCCTGTGCCGACAGTGAAAGCTTCTCATCAACCAAGGCAATCATGGTTGGGTATTGCGGCCCAGAAGCAAATCCGAAGAGCGCTGCTCCGATCCAAATTGACAACGCATTGACATCGCCCACAATCATGATGATTAAACCCAAGAGAGATAAAGCACAGGCCCCGCCGACAATCGTGAGTGGCTTCAAGATTTTGCTTAATGGAATCGCCACTAAACGCGCGAGCGCAAACGAGGCCCAAAAAATTGCGGTAACGAGCGCTGGGTTCGAGCCCGACATTCCTTGATCTTCGGCGTAGGTGTGAATCCATCCAGCAAAACCGACCTCACCTCCGACGTACAACAAAAAGAAGATTGCTACATGCACCACAACTTTGGTCGGCAACTCTGGCCGATGAAAATCTGGCGCGTGCTCTGGTTCAAATGGTGATTCACGGCGACCAAGAACCGCCATTGATAAGAAAGCAAAAAGTCCAATCACAATTGAGGCCGGCCACAGATGATCAGTGAAGGCGATCGCTCGATCGACAATCAGCGGTGCAAGAAATGCACCGACGCCAAATAGTAAATGCATTGCATTAAGAGCCGGACCCGACTTTCCTGCACGCGCCCACACCACCATGATGTTCATCGAGGCATCGGTCATACCAGTTGCTGATCCGATCAAGACGGCGCCCATTGCCGCAACGACATATGTCGAAGCAAGCGCTATGAAAACAACTCCAACTGAAAAAGTCATGACACCGATACGCAGCACCACATGGCCACCCCAGCGCGTGACCCATCGTCCGCCAACTAATGCCCCGAAAAAATTGCTTGCAGCAATCACCGCAAACAAGATTCCGACAACTCCAGCACTGACTCCCAATTGGTCCTCTAGGTATGAAACCGACGGGCCCAACAATGACAGGGCAATGCCCATGACAAATGCGACGTAGAAATATGGGAAAACTGGTTTCAGGGCATACTCACGATTGAGACAGTGCCATTCGCCCCATCAACAGTGATCGTCGCCCCATCAGGAATTCGCACAGTCGCATCGGTGACGCTGACCACGCACGGAATACCTAATTCACGACTCACGATGATCGCGTGACTCACGACAGCACCGACGTTCACGACAACTGCCCCAGCCGCAACAAAAAGCGGCGTCCATGCCGGGTCGGTGAATGGTGCAACCAATACTTCGCCTGGTTCTAAGGCCATCGGATCAGCGGCATCAAGAATGATTCGTGCCTTCCCGGTGTACGTACCAGGAGCACCAGACATGCCCGTCAATACTTCACCAGCGTGCACGGCAACAGCAGTTGATTCTCCCTTGAGCGCCCACTGCGACAAAGGCGCAACAACACCATTCACGATAAATGGTGGCTCGAGTTGAAAGAGCTCGAGGTATTGACGTTCGCGTTGCGCGAGTCGAGCCCTAAATTCGTCAGGCTGAGCAACGAATGCATCAAGTTCGTCGGCAAGCAACATACAGATTTGTGATGTGGTGTATCCGGTGCGGGCCGCCAATGCAAAAGCAGCCATACGAACTTCGTGTACAACCTTGATGATGTTGGTCTTGGCCCGTTCGCGACCCGCCAAGTACAAGTGGGCAGATTTCAGGGCCATTTCAAATTGTGCCAACGCTTCAGGGTCACCAGCCAATGCTTCGCGCACCCGTTTTTCAGCAGCACGGCGAAGTTCGGCATTCTTTTCATTACGGATGACTGGGCTTTCACTATTGGCAGCGCCGCGCATCGTGTCAATCAATGACGTCGCGAGCGTCGGCTTGGTCTCCCAAGTATCGGAACGGATGTCCCATTCATTCGGACCACGGCTACCGAAGTCGTGAATAAATGCTGCAAACTTTTCTGCATACTCACGTGAGTCTTTAGACAACCGTGAGAGTTCCCACATCGCCCGACTTGGTGCAGCCGAATCAACATCGCCAATGGCCGTGATCAGAGTCAACACCAGCGAAGGGTCACCCAACGCTGTAGCAATTGCACCAAGTGCCCCTGGTCCAATTGAAGTACCGGCAGTCATATCAAGATGATGTTGAAAGTCTCGACGCAAAGTAGCCGTGAACGAACGCATGCGGTTGATGAGTGATACTTCATCGAGGTTTGCCAGGTCGGGCCGCGAAGCACGCGCTTGGTTGGAAATCTTTTGATCCTCAATCAATTCAGGAAGATCTTGTGCCGTCATGACTCGGCCCATCCATTCACCTAAGCGCGCCGTGTTGTCGGCGTTCTCATGCCACGGCTCAGGAATGTACGGAGGCACATCAGGATGAGTCCCAAAGTAGGTGGCATCAATCATTTCGGGGGCAAGACCAGGACCGCGCACACCAAACAAACGCGCTGTTGACGCATTGATGAAGAGATAGCCACCAAACAGTCCGACTACTTCAGGGCGGCGAGCATCCATCTCATGCTCACTAAATGTGCCGACATCAATTTGGCAGTCACGCCAGCCCATGACGACTCCGGGTTCCCACACCACGGTCCAACACAACGGGCTGCAGGGGTCAGGTAAAACTTCACCAGCATTCGCCCGGGTGTACACGGGCAGTTTTTGACTTGGCGTCCAGTCAGTCAACCAACGATCTGGCAATGAATTTCCTGTGCTCATAGCAATCCCCCGTGATCCATGTAGTCGCAATCCCCCGAGCGACCTACCTCCGACAATAGTCAGTCATTATCAACAACAAACCACTTGCCGTACTTACTGTCACACCAACAGGTATCCGTCCGATAGGAAATCTTTCGGCAACACGGGCAGACTTTCAAAGTGAATGAATTTGGCCAAGCAAACGACACCCCCGGAGACCTCAGTTGGGGATCGTTCACTGAAAATGCCCCCTGGGTACTTGACCGAGACAATGTTCGCTGGTTGTCACTCGCCCCCGGGCTTCGCTCTCGAGCAAGTGCCGAAGTCCCCGCCCTCACCACGCCACGCCGACTACCTCCGGGATTGCGTGTCATCACTGTCGCGACACAAATCATCGGCGCTCTTGCTCCGTGGTATGTGAAGAAAAAGCGCGGGAAGTTCACTGACGTTTCAAGTAGCCATGCTGATGTTTCGCTCCGTTTACGCCAGGCCGTCGAAGTTCTTGGACCGACTTATATCAAACTCGGACAGATCATTTCTTCTGGCGAAGGCCTCTTCCCGGCCGAACTTGTTGATCAGTTCAAAAAGTGTCGCGACCAAGTTCCGGCTGAACCATTTGCAACTGTTCGTCAAACTGTCGAGCAAGACTTTGGCGCACGTTTAGAAGATGTTTTTGAATGGTTTGATGAGAAAGAACTCGCTGCCGCATCTATCGCCCAAGTGCATGCCGCTCGTTTGCTGACTGGCGAAGATGTTGTCGTCAAGGTGCAACGACCCCGCGTCGCTTCACTCGTTCGCAAAGACCTCACAGTTATGGCCTGGATTGCCCCGTATCTTGTCGGCCGAATTCCAATCGCCGCATTGGCCAATCCCCCTGCTCTCGTTGAGTTGTTTGCCGAAACAATTGTTGAAGAACTCGACTTCCGCCTTGAAGCATCAAACATGCTTGATGTCGCCGCAATGTTGCACGAATTGGGACAAGAGGGTTACGTCGTTCCCCGACCACATCCACAACTTGTGACCCGTCGAGTCTTAGTGATGGAACGAGTCTCTGGTTTCAACTTTGATGATGTGGCTGGCATGAAAGATGCGGGCATCGACACCGAGGCGGTTATTCGCACCGGAATGATCGCATTCATGGAAGGTGCCATGATCCATGGAATTTTCCATGGCGACTTACATGGCGGGAACCTCTTCGTCCTGAAAGATGGTCGAACTGCACTGCTTGACTTTGGAATAGTCGCGCGCCTCTCACAGGATCGTCGTTTGGCTTTCTTGCGATTGATGTTGAGCGCAACTACCAATGACATCAAAGGCCAAATGGCAGCCTTACGAGACTTAGGTGCCCTGCCTTTTGATACCGACCTGGATTCCGTGATTCGCGATCTACGCCTCGACCTGCCGACCATTGATCCAACAACACTCTCGGGCGAACAGATGGTCAACGAAGTTCAACGTGTCATCAAGGCATTACTTGGTTATGGCGCGAGTCTTCCCAAAGAACTTATGCTGTACGTCAAAAACATGGTGTTCTTAGATGGCGCAATTTCACGCTTGGCGCCCGAACTCGACATTTTGGGTGAAGTCGCCAATATCTCAATGATGTTTGCTCAACGCCATGGCGAACGCCTCGGCAAGGAACTCGGAGTTGATCCAAGTGCAGTCGAGTTTGACATGTCGGGCGTCAAAGCAAGTCTCGGACTTGAAGAGAATGTTGATCGAATGACGTATAAAGATCTACAAGCACGCCGAGAACTCATTCAAAAACGTATGCGCGATCACGTGGGTCGATAACCACTAGATTTGCTGCGTTATGCGTCTCGTCGTCGCTCGTTGCAGCGTTCAATACTCTGGTCGCCTCGATGCGACACTGCCCGAAGCGGTACGCCTCATCATGGTCAAGGCCGATGGTTGTGTTGCGATCCACAGCGATGGCGGCGCCTACAAACCTCTCAATTGGATGACAGCACCCAATACCGTGGTCGAACTTGAAGGACAATGGGTTGTCACCAATCCAAAGGGTGAAACCCTGACGATTCACTTGCATGAAGTCTTCACCGACAATGCTCACGAATTTGGCGAAGACCCGGGCCTACAAAAAGATGGCGTTGAAGCACACTTGCAAGAATTACTTGCCGCACTTCCCGACACCATTGAATCTGGACTCACATTGATTCGCCGTGAATGGCCCACGCCAATTGGTCCTGTCGACTTGATGTGTGTCGATTCCGACGGCAATTACGTCGCGGTCGAAATCAAACGACGTGGCGAAATTGATGGCGTCGAACAACTCGCTCGTTATCTAGAACTTCTACAACCCGACGGCAATCTCAAGGGCTTGCGCGGCATTTTTGTCGCTCAAGTCATCAAACCTCAGGCCAAGAAAATGGCCGAGCAACGCGGAATTGGCTGGGCTGAAGTTGATTACGAAGATCTTCGGGGCCGACGCCCCGAAGAACTACGTCTGTTTTAAATTCTGTCTCTTTTAATTTCAGGCGTGTCGTACGAGACCTTGGTCGATCACAACACGATCGCCCACTGATGTTGTAAACACCGTTTCGCCTGCACCGATATTCCACATGCGAACAGTGAGCGCATCGCCAGGCATAACAGGCGACGAGAACCGACCTTCGATGTGCTTGAACTTGGTGACATCGTTGTTACACAAGGCGCCCAACAATGCGCGACCGGTGAAACCGTACGAGCACAAACCGTGCAAGATCGGTCGGTCAAACCCACCGATAGCAGCAAACGACGGATCGGTGTGCAACGGATTGCGGTCACCCGACAAGCGATACACAAAAGCCTGATCGGGAGATGTTTGCAATGTCACTTCGTGATCCGGAGCCTTGGCCGGCGGCTCATTCTGTGGTCCCGAAGGTCCACGCTCGCCATCCCAACCACCTTCACCGCGAATGAACACTGATGAACGTGTCGTCCACAACAATTCGCCGGTCTTCAACTTGGTTTCGGCTTCGGTGACAACAACGGCAGCTTTACCTTTGTCGTACATTGCGACAACTTTGTCTTGCACAGTTGCTTCGGCCTCAACCGGAATCGGACGATGCAAAGTGATCGCTTGTGAACCGTGAACCAACATTGCCCAGTTAAAGGTACCGATTTCGGCCATTGCGCTCTTGCCTGGTGACGTCGTTCCCGAACCTGCAACAACTGCGAATGTTGGGAACACGACTTGCTGAACTTCTTTGGTGTTTTCGGTCGTGAAGGGCAAGTCATTCTGACCTGCACCAATTCCGACCGCGTACAACAACGCATCTTTTGAGTTCCACGACATTGTGCGAATATCGCCAACGGCGCCGACTGCTGCTGGATTCAAAGGCATAACAATTCTCCTTGTTGGTGATTTCTATGAGTAATTAACTGACGTCTTTGTTACTGAAATGTCATTTCGAGCGGGGTTGCGGCCAGCCACCAGGGGTGCCGTCCATACCTGAATTCTTACGAGCCTTCGACAACAGCTCCGCAACGATCGGACCAAGAATGGTCGGGTCATCAACTGGTGCATGCTTCGGGCCACGTACCCAACCTTCTGAAACAGCAAGCACATCGCCACTGGCTTCGAATATTCGACCAGTGACATCAGCAGCTTCATCTGAAGCCAACCAGGTGACGATCGGAGCAATCCATCGCGGCGAACGCTTTTCGCGATCTTCATCACTTTCGGGAGCAGGTCCGAGGCCTTCAGTCATACGGGTGAGGGCAACTGGAGCAACTGCGTTGACAGTGACTCCGTAACGCGCCATTTCAAGGGCCGCGATATTGGTGAACGATGCAATGCCAGCCTTTGCCGCGCCATAGTTCGTTTGGCCAGGGTTGCCATAGATGCCCGACACTGATGTGGTGTTGATGATGCGTCCCGACACGGGCTTGCCAGCCTTTGACTGTTCACGCCAGTACACACACGCAAAACGACTCGGCGCGAAAGTTCCTTTGAGGTGCACGTTGATGACTGCATCCCACTCGGCCTCGGTCATCGAAAACAACATCCGGTCGCGCAAAATGCCAGCGTTATTCACAACGATGTTGAGGTCACCAAAAGTTTCGATTGCCGTATTGATGAGGCGCTCTGCTCCGGCCCAATCGCTTACGCTGTCGCCATTGGCAACTGCTTCGCCACCCATACCCTTGATTTCTTGCACAACTTGTTCGGCGGGACTCAAGTCACCGCCGCTTCCGTCCACATTTCCACCGAGATCGTTGACGACGACTTTGGCACCTTGCGATGCCAGGCTGAGTGCGTGCTCGCGACCGATTCCACGACCGGCTCCGGTCACGATTGCAATTTTTCCTTCACATAACCGAGCCATGTCGGGTCTCCTCACGATTGTCTGCCCTACCCACCTCGGGTGTGACATCTACTGAACCGATCATAGAGAACCGCACCGAGTGAGGCACCAACCAGCGAGTGGTTCTAGCCTGAAACCGTGTCTAGTACCGATCCTGATCCCATGCCGATCCCATGATGACCTGCGATGTCCTCATCGTCGGGGCGGGACCAGCCGGCACCGCTGCCGCAATCACTGCTACTCGTCACGGCTTGAAAGTCATCGTGATCGATAAGGCCACATTTCCGCGCGACAAGTGCTGCGGCGATGGCTTGACGACTCTTGCACTTCGCGAATTAGAAAAGCTCCAGTTTGATCCGAGCACCGTGCCGTCGTGGCAAGACATTGACTCAGCATGGTTACGATCTCCTTCTGGTCGAGAGGTTCGCCTCCCGATGCCGACTTCGGGAAAGTTTGCGGCCATTACTCCGCGCCTTGAACTCGATAACGCCCTCGTGAGTCAGGCCCGCAATGCCGGGGTCACCATTCTTGAAAATTGCACGTATGACTCGATGACGGTCAACGCCGAATCAGTATGTGTTTCGGTCACTCACGACGACAACCCCCTCCTCATCACGGCATCATGGTTGATCGCCGCGGACGGCATGTGGAGTCCCGTTCGCAAATCACTTGGAATATCCGAATCTGGATACCTGGGTGAATGGCACGCATTTCGTCAGTACGCCAACAACGTCACTGGCGTTGCCAACGAACGGCTCATTGTTTGGTTTGAAGAAGATTTGCTTCCCGCTTACGCCTGGAGTTTTCCTCTACCTAACAATCGTGTCAACATCGGCTTTGGTGTTGTGCGCGACGGCAAACGACGCATCCAAGATATGAAAGATGTGTGGACCGATTTGTTACAACGCCCGCATGTCGTTGAAGCCCTCGGTCCTGATTTTGTTTTAGAAGACCGCCACACCGCATGGCCCATTCCTGCCCGCATAGATGAAGCGATAACTGGCAGCGGTCGGGTGCTCTTCGTGGGCGATGCCGCAATGGCGTCTGACACTCTCACTGGTGAAGGAATCGGCCAAGCGCTGCTCACAGGTTCGCTAGCTGCCGAAGCAGTCGTTCGTGGTGGTTTGCCTGTCGAAGTCCGCAATACATATGCGCAATCAGTCAAGCATCACCTCTTTGCCGATCACAGTATGTCGCTTCGTCTATCAAAAATCTTGGCGCATGGTCGCGGTGCCCGAGGAGCAATTGCCATCGTTGGAAAGTCTGGAGAATGGGGCAAACGCAATTTTGCTCGATGGATGTTTGAGGACGAACCGCGGGCGCTAGCCCTCACGCCCAAACGCTGGCATCGACGAATGTTCCGCCTCAAGGGCCCATACGAATCGTGATCATTTTGTGCGGGCGTACTACGGTCAAGGTATGCGCACACGCTTAACCGATTTGCTCGATATCGAACACCCCATCATGCTCGCCGGAATGGGTGGCGTTTCGTACCATCAACTCGTCGCCGCCGTAAGTGAAGCCGGTGGAATCGGAACATTTGGCGCCGCCCCAATGGGACCTGGTCAACTCGACAGAGAAATCGCCGCAGTGCACAAACTCACCAACAAGCCGTTCGGCGTTGACTTGCTGGCAGCAATTCCGGGTCAACTTGAAAAAGACGTCGAGAGCATCATCAAAGGTGGCGCGCGAATCTTTGTGGCGGGTCTTGGTGTTCCGCGCGAAATCATTGATGTGCTTCACAAAAACAACATCCTCGTCGGATCAATGTGCGGAAAAGTTCGTCATGCCCAAGCCGCACTTGCAAGCGGATGCGATTTTGTCGTCGCACAAGGAACCGAAGGTGGTGGACACACTGGAACCGTCGCCACCATGGCGCTCGTTCCCCAAGTTGTTGATGCCGTCGGCGACAAGATTCCAGTAGTCGCCGCTGGCGGACTATTTGACGGTCGCGGATTAGCAGCGTCTTTAGCACTTGGTGCTGACGGAGTCTGGATGGGTACGCGCTTCATTGCGACCCCTGAAGCAAATGCGCCCCATGGTTACAAGTCGACATTGATTGAGTTACCCGAAGATGGCACAGTGGTGTCACGGGCTTACACCGGCAAGACCTGTCGTGTTGTTCGCACTGAATGGACACAACATTTTGAAGAACACCCTGAAGAACTGAAGAAGTTTCCTGAACAAGTGATGAAGTCAGTTCAAGCGGGGGCCAACCATATGGGCGCACCAGTCGAAACCGATGTTGATGTCAATCGCGAATTCATGCCTGCCGGTCAAGGTGTTGGCGCAATCAAAGAATTGATTCCCGCAGGCGATTTGGTTCGTCAGATCATGGCCGAAGCCGAACGAGTCATTGACGCAATGAAGAAGTTCACGCGATAACTCAAGTCAAAGTCGTTGAGAGAAATTCGCGCTCCGCACACCATCCCAAGATCAGGAGTTCAGTTATGAAATTTGCTCTAGCCTTCGCCAACACTGGCCCATTCAGCAACCCCGACAAGGCCATTGCCATGGCCCAAGCCGCCGAAGCCGCCGGGTTTGAGTCGCTGTGGACTGTTGAACATGTCGTGGTTCCTTCAAATTATGATTCGCCGTATCCGTATGACGCTTCGGGAAAAATGCCTGGAGGCGAAGAGTCACCAATCCCCGATCCCCTGATTTGGTTGTCTTTCGTCGCCGCTGCAACAAAGACAATCAACTTGGCAACGGGAATTTTGATCTTGCCTCAGCGCAACCCCGTGGTTCTCGCGAAAGAAGTTGCAACTCTTGATCATCTTTCAAAAGGGCGCATGTTGCTCGGGATCGGTGTTGGTTGGCTTGAAGAAGAATTTGATGCGTTAGGTATTCCATTTGCTGATCGCGGCAAGCGCAATGACGACTATGTCGCAGCGATGCGTGCGCTGTGGACCCAAGAAAAGGCTACTCATCACGGCGACTTCTCGTCTTTTGATGAATGCATTAGCCGACCACAACCGGTGAACGGAACCATCCCCATTCATATTGGAGGTCATACGGATATTGCTGCTCGACGTGCTGGACGATTAGGCGATGGCTTCTTCCCTGGAAAGGGCACTTACACCGAGTTGTCACGATCCTTTGACATCGTTCGAGATACTGCTCGGCAATGCGGGCGAAATCCCGATGCCATCGAAATGACAACTGGCGGCAACGGAGCGTTCGGGCCCAATGCACTCAACGAAGTCAAGGGTCTGTCCGACATTGGCGTTGCTCGAGTGATCGTGCCATCTTTCTTGTTCTATCGTGACACCGCCGACTCATTAGCGCGCTACGGCGATGAGGTCATCAGCAAGGCGAACTGATCCAGTCCATAGATCACCTCGACACATAACACCTCTCTCAGTCGCTTGGTACGCCTAGTCTCGGAGAGCCATGTGGAAAATGCTGAAGACCAATGCCGATATGCGCCGAGTCTTTATGGCCCAAGTGATTTCATATCTTGGAGACTGGTTCAGTTTTGTCGCAATTATCGGGTTGATTGATGACCTTACCGGCTCGAAGTTTTTGGTTTCATTAGTCGTCGTCGCCTTTTCGTTGCCTTCATTTCTTGCATCGCCACTTGCCGGCTCAATGACTGATCGTTTTGACCGCCGCCGAATTTTGATTTTTGTTTCCATCATTCAGGTCCTTGCTGCCTTTGGACTGCTACTTGTCGGCAAGGACACTGTTTGGTTGGCTTTTCTAGCTCAAAGCACTATCTCGGCCCTTGCTGCAGTCATTAGCCCAGCCACCGAAGCCTCAATCCCGAACATTGCCCGCAATAAGGAAGAACTCGCACTCGCAAGTTCACTTCTTGGTTCAACCTGGGGTGTCATGCTCGCGGTTGGAGCCGCAGTTGGTGGCGTCTTCGCGTCGGTCTTTGGCCGTGACGCCGCATTCATCGCCAACGCAGTCTCGTTTGCAATAGCCGCAATTCTTTTTTCTCGCATCAAGACTCCGATGCAACAAGAGCGCGAAACCCAAACGCAGAGACAGCGCATTCGGCCGATAGCCGATATGCGCGAGGCGATTACTCATTCCCGCCAAGACCCAGTACTGATGGCGCTCATCTTTTCTAAGACAACGTTCGCCATTGGTGCGGGCGTCGTCAGCCAACTCGCGGTTTTAGCTTCAGATGTTTTTCAGGGTGGCGATGCGTCACGCGGACTTTTAATCGGTGTTCGAGGTGTCGGCACCGGCCTCGGCCCACTGATTGCCATGCGCTACACCCGAGGACAACTGGGCAAGGTATTGACAATCTGTGGTTTCGCCAGCCTCGCCTTTAGTGGCTTCTATTTCATCGGAGCTTGGATGCCCACACTTTGGTTGACTGCAATTTTTGTCATGTTGGCGCATCTTGGTGGTGGCGCGCAATGGACCCTGAGCAGTTACGGCCTGCAGCTTCGATCGCCCGATCATATTCGTGGCCGTATTTTGGCCGGCGACTTTGCGCTCGTGACATTAATGCTGTCGCTCACCAGCGCGCTCGCTGGGTTGGTTTCAGAGTTCTTTGGAGTTCGTCAAGCAATTTCGGGCTTTGCTTGCGCTGCCGCAATCGCGAGTGTGATTTACATTCGCTCTACGCAGCGCTTGCGCACGCAACTGCAGCTTCAGCCAGACGCTGCGCCCTGAAGTCATTGGCCAAGTTCGTGGCCATCTGATTCATGACGTAAGCAAATCCCATTTCTTTTTCGGGAAGTGCGAAAGCCACCGAGCCACCTGCGCCTGGATGACCAAAAGACCCTGGACCACCGAACAACGAGAATGGTCCATGAACCATAAAACCCATGCCGAACGTGGTTGGCATGATCAAACAGGCATCTGGTTCGTTCTCGGGAGTCACCAATGTGCGAACTTTTTCAACCGTTGACGGCTTGAGTAAACGCACACCATCAACTTCGCTGATGAGCGATGAATAGATTCGCGCCAGAGTACGAGCATTGCTGATGCCGTTAGCCGCTGGAATTTCAGCAGCATGAACATCTCGTCGATTAAAGGCTCCATCAATTCCAAATGCACCATTCAGGCTGAGGGCTTGACCACCTGGCGAATTCGGTCCCATGAACTGTTCCATCATTGCCTTAACGGCTGGATCCATATCTTCAGGAACTGAATTCAATCCACCAATCATTGGCGATACTCGCGACTCTTGTGATTCGGGAAGTCCGATCCATAGTTCGCCACCAAGCTTGCTGACAATTTCTTGTTGCACAAACGTGCCCAGGCTGCGATGAGTCGGATCGACACGACGAACCAGTTCGCCAGCGAGCCATCCGTAGGTCAAGGCGTGATAGCCATGCTTGGTTCCGATTTCCCAACGCGGCGCAGTGGCGGCCAGTCGCTCGGTGATCGTTGACCAATCGAGTGCCTCAGCCAAACTGATGTCACCATCAACGGTGTACAAACCACATTGGTGAGAAAGTAATTGAGCAACCGTCGCATCGCCTTTTCCGTGCTCAGCAAACTCTGGCCAATAAGTGCTGACCTTTTCGTCGTATGACAACAACCCACGCTCAACACACATCGCCACGGCAATGGCAGTAATTCCCTTTGTTGTCGAGAACACCAGCTGCAAGGTGTCTTCAGCGTACGGCTGAGTTTTCTCAATATCGAATGAACCACCCCACAAGTCGACAACTTTGTTTCCCCGGTGATACACCGAAACGCCCGCACCGACTTCCTCAGAGTTTTCTAAGTTGTTAACGAATGCGTCGCGAACTGCTTCCCAACCCGCAGCAACCACGCCTCCAACTTGGGCCATCAGCTGATCATCTCTTTGATGGTCTCGATGTTTTGAATGGCGTTTGGTCCAACTGGGTTAATCGACAACATCGTGACACCGGCTTCTTTGAATGATGCGATGCGCTCTTTGATGAAACTCTTCGGACCGACCAAGTTTGAATTGGACAACATCTCGCCTGGAACAGCCGCAGCTGCTTCTTCTTTCTTGCCCGACAGGTACAAATCTTGAATTTCGATGGCTTCTTTTTCGTAGCCATATTTCTTACAAATGGTGTTGTAGAAGTTCTTGTCGCGAGCACCCATACCACCGATGTACAAAGCGGCGTTCGGACGACTGAAATCAAGAATCTTGCTTTGTGCTTCGCCAGTCAATGACTCATCAATGGCCAACATTCCACCAGCAGTAATTTGCAACTGACCTAATGAGGGGTCGCGCTTGGCAATACCCTTCTTCAAGTCATCGCCCCAAACATTTTGGTACTTGTCGGGATCAAAGAAAATCGGCATCCAACCATCGGCGACTTCGGCAGTGGCCGAAACGCTGAGGCCCATCAGACTTGCCCACCAGATCGGAATGTCTTTACGAATTTCTGCACCGGGCTTAATGATCTTGAGGGCTTTACCCAAACCAGTTCCTTGACCGGCCGGCAACGGAGCCTGGATGGTT
>Ga0222713_10003348_pt1 | contig 16665 bp, 15 predicted proteins | sample C33_649DmetaG_FD_165061 | JGI IMG/M metagenome (GOLD analysis project Ga0222713, IMG submission 165061) | Estuarine water microbial communities from San Francisco Bay, California, United States - C33_649D | ecosystem: Environmental > Aquatic > Marine > Unclassified | place: USA: California...
GGACGATCGACGAAGGACTCCTTGAGTGAATGACTCGACATACCACCTCACGGCGCGCGCGATCGATTTGAATTCGAATCCACCCGCGCGCGCGACGTCGTCACGCGTCGCGCCTCACCCGTCGTCCGTCGTCGTCGTCGTCGTCGTCGTCGTCGTCGTCGTCATCACACGAAATCCGCGTGCGACGTCGCGCATTCGCGTCGACCGATGACCGCGAGGCCACGCGCGCGCGTTCGTGGAATTCATCCATCGCCCATCGCCCATCGTCGCGCGCGCGCGCGACGCTCGCGCGAGCTCGCCCGTCGCCCGAATGCTTCGCGACATGCGTTCGATGACGACGGAGGGTTTGATTTCATCGGCGCGTTCGGGGAACACGTCGCGTTCGTCGGCGTAGGCGCGCGCGGGTGCGCGCTGGTGGATGAGCTGAAGGCGTCGCGGGCGTTTCCGCGCGCGTCCGCGTGGGCTCTAGACGCGGATGTGTCGACGCTGGAGCGAACGGGGGTGGAGAATCGATGGCGATTGCCCCCGACGAACGTGGAGGTGACGGCGAAGGCGGTGTTTGAGAACGCGACGAGCGCGGCGTCGGCGGTGTTGGGGATGAAAGGGAAGGCGAGCGGGGAGGCGCCGCGGACGGTGGTCGTGGCGTGCGCGGGAGGGGAGGCGAGCGAGAGCGCGATCGCGTTCGTGCGCGCTTTGAGCGAGGAAAAGAATTCGAAAGCGAAGAAAGGGTTCTTTGGGTTCAGAGGTAGCGCGCGCGCGCCCGAGGGGGCGGTGATGATCGCAGGCGTGGTAGAGCCGTTCGCGTTTGAGGGACGACGAAGAGACGCCGCCGCGAAGGAATTTTTGCGAGAAGCCTCGTCGCCGGGGACGTGCGATATCGTCCTCGCGGTGAGCCAGACGGAGTTGATTAAAAACGGCGAGAGCGGGATGTCGGTGCAGGAGGCGACGTCGACGGCTGATGCGTCGCTGTTGTTTTCATTGTTGAGCGCGTGCGACGCGTTGCGAGCCGACGTGAATTGCTGGGATACGTTTCGCAGAGGCGAGGCGAGCGACCTCGACGCTTGGACGCCACAAAATGACAAACAATCTCTGCGCCAGACGGTGAATAAAGCGCTGGCCAAGCGCGGTGGTGGATGCGGCGTCGCGCACGTCGGCCGAGGCGTGGCTGAGGTGCCCACATACGGGAGCGCCGACGAAGCCACCGCATCGGCGGCACGCAACGCCATCGCCGTCGCAGCGCAACAAAGTCCGTTTTTAGCTCCAGGACGATTTGACACTGCCTACTTGGTAGTGTGCACGGTGAGCTATGGCGGGCCCGCATTGGGCCCGATCGCGCGCGAGACTATTTCAAGCGCGCTCAGCGAGTACACGAGGGCGGAGCAATTCATCGCATTACCGAAACCAGACAAGCGAGGAACGACGGACATAGAAGTCTCTTTGTTGTGCATAACGGATGCCGAAACCGCTGCGTTGCCGGCGCCCGAATCAACTTCCGTGCCGTTCGTGGAGGCAGATAAGCCAAAAGTGAACGCAATGTTGTTCGTCCCTGGATATACCGGTGAAGGCGCGGTGGAAACGGCAAAGCGAAAAACGCAAAAATTGACGTCCGACGATTTGAAGAAGTTTGGATTCGGCGACCCGAAGGCGATGGTCGAGCAACTGAACGAACTCAAAGTCAGTCGCGGCGTGGGGACAAGCGGCGCGCCTATGGCGTCAGCGTCGGCGGCGCAGTCGGGCGCATCGAGAAAATCGGTAACAGCTCGTCAGGAGGACGAACCCGTCGTCTTCTCGTTCGGCGGCGATCGCGAAAATAACGTCGTTGCGGCGGTATCTGTGCCGTCGAAGGATTCGACGCCCGTGCCCGCGACTGCATCGCCAGCGGTGACGCGCGTTCCGCTACCGCGTGATTTTGATTCTGATCAAGTCGCGGTGCGGATTTCAGAACCAAAGCTCGACGCCACCGGTAACGTCATCGGCTATCGATCCATCGACGCGAACGGCGTGAAAAAAGATGCAGGAGATTCTAATAAGGACGGCGGTGGCGGTGGCATCTTCGGTTGGCGGCCAAACAAGGCCAAGAAGGAAGAAAAATCGAATTTATCCAAGCGCGCGCTTGGCATGCTCGAAAATGATCGCTCCGGTCTTTCCATGGTGAGGATGGAGTTTGCCAATATGTCCGTGTACGAGGGTGAATGGTATGACGGCAAACGCGAAGGAGACGGTCGACAGGTGTTTGCCGACGGCGACTCCTATGAAGGCAAGTGGCAAAATGGTAAGCCAGACGGTAAAGGACGACTGTCGTTCAAAAATGGTGGGTATTTTGAAGGCCTATTCAACGCCGGCCGGCCGAGCGGTCGAGGAACGTTCGTTCGCAATACGGGCGAAACGTTCACGGGCGCGTGGTTCGACGGCGTGCTCGAAGAGTCAGACCAAAAATGATCTTCGTCACACTTCGATGAGTTTACTTCAATATTACAACAGCTGTACTAGTACTTCGACTCACTACGCCAGAGATTCTAATTTGCGATTCGCGCACACGTCCGTTAACGCGCGCAAAACTTCCTGACGAGCCAGTAGCACGCTCCCGAGTTCACGTTTGCTGAACTCTAAAACCCAAACGTTTCCGTCGCCTTCGTAGGGCGCCATGACGGTCGCCCGGCGTTCGTCGCCCGTCATCAGCGCGATTTCGCCAAAGAAATCACCTTGAAGCAGAGTCTGAACTTGCAAGGACTCGCCCCGATTGATCCCAGGCTGCGTGACGACGACGTGCATCTTCCCCAAAACCAAAACGAACATCGAGTCGCCGCGCTCGCCTTGCGTCACCACGCGCGCTCCGCGCTGGACGAATAAACACTTGGCGCTATCCACCATTTCGCCTATGCTCAAGTCATCCAACGTCCCGAATAATTGTGCCGAGTGTGCGCGCAAATGTGACAGCCACTTCTCGCGCGACCACTTTCGCGGGTCTTCAAGTTTCGCCGTTTTCTTCTTCAAGATTTTCGCCGACGTCGGGCCGTAACCCGCGCGCTGCTGGTACTCCTTGTCTGGCACCGAAAGTTCCCCCGCCGCGGAGATGTGCCCGAGCTTTGGCAAATTTTTCACGTACTCGTTATCGGATTCAATCTCATCAAAGACCACGCGTCGCCGATCCCATTGTATCGCCGTACCCGTCGGCGATTGCGACTGCGACCGCAAAATCGCCCCGCCGTCGCGCTCGTCTCCTTCGCCCGCCGCCGCGTTCGCCGCGCCCGCCGCGCTCGTCGTCGTCGTCGACCCCCCCATTGCCTGCGTCGCTCTCCCCATCCTCCCCAACGCGCTCTCACTCATCACATCCACTCTCATCATCTTCACCTCCGCATTCACTCTGTCGATCGCCTGAGTGTTCGCCTCTATCGCGTTCGCGCACTCGTTCGTCACCGCGTCGTACACCTTGGGCAACGACCGCGTGATCCACGACAACTTGGCGTTCATTCGCACTTGCGTCGCTCGCATCGCCATCAGCGCTTCGAGTAACGCTCGTGAGATATCTTCGTCGTGCGTCTCGCTCGGCGACCCAAGACGACGTTCGAATTCCTTTGGTGTTCGTTCGTCCACGTCGTCGTCATCGATATCACGCGCGCCGTGAGAATCGACGATGGGAACGCCACCGACGTCGCTTCGCTCGACGCGCGCGACGTCGCGCGCGCGAGTGCGAATCATACGTCGTCTGTGCGTGACCTCCTCGACGTCCGTCATCGCGAACTGTCGACGATCGATCGGGGAATTCGCCGTCGATTTCGCGTGCGCGATCGAACGATCGGGGTCGGTCGGGGGCGATGACGTGTACCCCGGGGTACACACACGCACGCCCACGCCCGATGCTGGTCGACCGACCGACCGAGTCGACGCGACCGACCGACCGAGTCGAGTCGAGTCGAGTCGAGTCGAGTCGAGTCGACGTCTCGAATCACGACTCAGCCAGCACGACGACCATCAAGGACACGGACGACGAGACATCGACGACGACGACGACGACGACGACGACGCGCGCGGCGGCGCGCGCGCCAATCGCGCGTTCGCGCTCGACGTCGAGCGCGATGGCGAAAACCCCGAAGAGCGAGAAGAAAGAAAAGAAGGATAAAAAAGATAAAACGCCGAAGAGCGCGAAATCGACGAAAAGTGATCGCGTCGACCGCGAGGCGAGCGAGGACGAGGACGAGACGAGAGGGTTGAATCGCGTGTGCGCGATCGCGACGCCGCTCGCGGATTTAAACACGACGAAGAAGATATTAAAGGTGGTGAAACGAGGTACGATCGCGATGACGACGCGACGGGTGGTGAGAACGAGACGAGCGAGGTGAAGGCGTCGGGGCGACGTGAGATCGGAGCGCGGAATGATGGATGGAATGAACGACGACGCGAGCGACGGAACGATGGATGGATGCGAACGCGGAGACTGACGTCGGAGACGTTCGCGAACGAAGCGGCCAAGGCGAAACAAGTGCGAAGAGGCGTGAAAGAGGTCGTTAAGGCGCTGAAGAAGGAAACGAAAGGGGTGTGCGTGATAGCGGGGGATATTTCGCCGATTGATGTGATCACGCACTTGCCCGTTTTGTGCGAAGAAGCGGATGTGCCGTACGTGTACGTGCACAGTAAGGAGGAATTGGGAGCGGCTGGGATGACGAAGCGACCGACGTCGGTGATGCTGGTGTTGCCGGAAGGTACGAAAGGGAGCGTGAAGATGAGTTCGGAGGATAAGAAGGAATTCGATGAAATGTACTCAAAGATTCTGGCCAAGGTGAAGTCGATGTCAAAGTGAACGCGACGTCGAGACGATTTTCTCAACCGTGTACTTGTAAACGACCCGACGGCAGAGCGACTGGGGGTGTTAATATTTAGCATTTGAAAAATAATCAAATCGTCCATGTAATGAAACAAACGTTTTTGATGCTACGGCGTCGTGCCTAGAACGACCGCTATCGAGCTACGCTAAAAAATACAGCGCGATTAAAACATGAACCTTTTCTTCGGTTTACGCTTTACACCGATCACACCATCGTGATCAGGATTGTCGTCGTCATCCGAACCGCTCCCAACAGCCTTGGTCCGCGCCCTGGCCTCGCGTTCCTCCAGTTCTTTTGCTACGCGTTCCAAACCGTCCTCATCCTCTGAATCCGCGCCGCGCCTCCTGCGCTTCGCCGCCGCCGCTTTCGCCTTTGCTTCCGCCGCTCGATGCCGCGCCTCCTCGCGCTGTTTCTTCATCTCCTCATCATACTTCTCCGCGTCCACTTTTTCTTGCACTTTGGCGCGCTGCCGCATCAACTCGGGGTCCTTTTTACACTTTTCCCGAAACGCCTCCTCAGCCGCCTTTCGCAGCACTTCGGCGCGCCGAATCTCATCCTTAAACAACTTTTGTGTCGCCCCTATCGCATCGAACGCCGCTCGCGCGTCCTTCGACGAGTTCTTATCCGGGTGCACGCGTAACGACGCGCGCCGAAACGCCCGGTTCAGTTCCCCCTCGCTCACGTCCCACACCGCTCGCCCTAAATCATCGCACGTTGGTTTTCGCACGTTCAAGCACGCGAAGTATTCCTTCTTCAAATAACTTCTCAACACGTGCGACGCGAATTCCTCGTCCGCGAGCGCGCCGGGGTCGTTCGAATCTTCTCCCGCCGCGCCATCGTCCGCGCCGTTCGCCTCGATCACGCGTTCGGGGACGATCGTCACCGCGCGTCTCGCGCTCGCGCTCGCCATCGCGACGTTCGCCGCGGTGAACATTCGGTCGAGGGCCTCCATCGCGCGCGCGCGCGAGCGACGTCGATGGAGTCCTCTGTCGTCGATGGAGTCGTCGTCATGAACCATCGAGCTCGACTTCAGGACGCGCGCGAGGGACTCGTTTTGGAGTCGCGAACCATCGAGCTCGACTTCAGGACGCGCGCGAGGGACTCGTTTTGGAGTCGCGAACCACCGAGCTCGACTTCAGGACGCGCACGAGGGACTCGTTTTCGAGTCGCGAACCACCGAGCTCAAACAGGGGGACGAGCGCGCGACGCGCGCGAGCGCCGCAATCGCCCCGAGCTCGCGACGCGAACGCCTCGCGCGATGCCCGGTGGCGAGCACACCCGTCGACGGGCGATATTCCACGACCTCGGAAACGCGCCGTACCACCGCCGGGAGTCGTTCGATGACGAAAAGCACGAGCGAGAGCGCGCGGCGGCGCGACGGGATGACGACGGGTGGGATACGAAACGACACGAAAGCGCGTTGGATCGCGAGCGCGCGCGCGCGCTGGAGCGCGCGAGAGACGCACGGGAGGTGAGTTTTAATGATTTTGATTCACGAAATCGAGCGCTGAGTGGACGATCGCAGGCGAAGGCGATGGCGGAGGAGGCGGCGAGGGCGAGCGAGCGGGTCGCGCGAGAGGCTTTGGAGCGCGAGGCGGAGCGAGGGAAAGAAATGGCGTCGCGAACGTCCGTCGCGGAGCGATTGAAAAAGCACGCCGAGAGAGAGGTTCTGGAGCTCACGCGAGCGCTTGAAGACGCGGAGAAGTCGAAAGAACGCGCGGTGGAGGAGCTTGAGGAACGACTGGCGACGGCGACGGCGACGATGGAGGAGAAGCTGGAGGCGTTGACAATTGATTTGGAGCGCGCGAATGGTGCTGCGGAGGCGCTGAACGATTTGAATGCGGCGCTAGAAGCGGATAATGCGGAGATGCGCGAGGGCGAGCGCGCGGCGAAGGCGGAGGTGAAGACGTTGACGGATGATTTGCTAGCGGCGCGAGCGAGCGCGGACGCTGCGACAGCGGCGAAATCGACGGCGGATGACGAGCTTAAAGAGACTCGCGGAGAGCTCGAAAAGACGCGATGCGCTCTAGACGAAGTCACTCAGGCGCACGCGCGATGCGAGCGCGAATTACGCGAACAGTCGCGCAAGACTCAAGCGCTCGCTTCGGCGGTCGAGAGCGCCAAGGGAAACGGCAAAGCGGCGAGAGATTTAATGCGCGACAGCGTGATGGCTCTGGACCGCTTTGAAGACGCAGCGACCGCGCGCGAGATTCAGATTTTGAAGGAGCATCACGCGCGCGAAATTCAGCGAAAGGAGGAAGAATTCGCCATCGCGTTGGCGAACGTCAAGGCGAGCACCGGAGCCGTCGCGCACAGTACCATGGATGAATCTCAACGGTTGAAGCGCGCGATGCGCGAAGTGGAGGAAGAGGCGCGCGACGCGGTACGAAATGCTAGGCGCAAAGAAGAGGAAGCGCAACGCGAGTTGCAAACCGTTCGCGAAGAGTTAGCCGCTTCAAAGATCAAGGTGATGAAAATGATCGAAGCCGGCGAGGGCAAGCTCGACCACGCGAGTATTCGCGAGGCGCAAGCCGCTCGATTGGCCGCATCGCAAGCGCAGGCGATTTGTCGCGATCTAAAAGTCGAACTCGAGGCTGAGATGGAATCCGCCGAGTCGGCTCGACACGAAGCGAGCGAGATGATGCACAAGTATTTCGCCCTTCGCGACAAGCACGAGCAGCGAGAGGCGCTGGTGACGCACCAAAAAGAAACCATCCAGTCGCTCAAACACGACGTCGAAATGCGCGACGCCGACATCGATCGCTTGAAAGCGCAACTTAAGGAGGCCAAGCTGTGTTTGCGCGATAATGAAATGACGTATTTAAATCGCCAAGAGCTCACGGAGGAGATCGAGCATCTGAACCGGGTTTTGGCTGACGCGAACGTTCGCGACCGCGACCGAGTGCTCGAATTGAAGCGCGAACACGAGCGCGCGGACAACTACGCCGAGCGCCTCGAAAAGGCTGAATCGCAGATATGCGAGGAAGTAAGCAAGCGAACGCAGCTCGAGCGCTCGATGCGCGATGTGAACGCGACGACAATCAAAGCGGAACAGGATGCTTTGCGAGCGCAATCATTGAGCGCGAGCGCAATTTTGCTTGAGGCGGAAATTTTGCGTCTGACGCGAGTCAACGAACAAGCCGAAGCGCGCATCGCCGAGCTCGAACATCGCGTAGAAACACTCGTCAAGCGAGGAGACGAGCTAGCGTCGTCGCAAAATCCAAACCGCGGTATTCGTTACCTCGAACAACTGCGAGAAGAGCGAGAGCTTGCGAGCCGCGACGCCGAAGAAGCGGGAAAAGCGGTGCAATCGATGCGAGCGGCATTACAGTTCGTCTGCGCCGCATCGCAGGACACGCGAAATAAAGTCGTGCAATACGCCAAGGAGGCGCGCAAAACGGGCCGAATTTTCACCGATGCACCGGGCTTACCCCGAGGCGTAGCCGCCGACATTTGGGCGCGAGTCATCGACGCTGTCGCTCGACTTGACTTGGACGCCATGCGATAGCGCGCCGAACCGGAAAGCGCGCACCCTATGCATATGAATATAAATGTACTAAACTACAGCTCATCGCGCTCTTCTCGTCGTTTACACTCGGCGTGTCGTTCTCGGTTCCTCGCCCCGATTCGTCGATACGTCGCCGCACGCTCCCTCGTCGACAACGTCTCCCAGTTCTCTATGTACGACGTCGTGCAATCGGCGTTGATGATCACCGGTCCAAAATTGTCCACGCGAACTTTTTCCCCAAACTTTATCCTCCGAACCGGCTGTTCGTCGCGATCCTCTGTCGCGGCTTCTCGCGGCGGCAGCGCCTCGACGGGCCCATCGTCCTCGTTCGCGGCGACCACGACCGCGCACGACGCCGCGACGATCACCATCGCGAGCGCGAAGACGAATGCGCGGAAGCGCCACGAACTTGAAGCGCGACGCATCGCCGACTCGACGCCGGTCGACGACAAGTGTGGCTCCGAAGCGAGCTCGCCGCTCACCGCGCGGCATCATTTGCGGTTCGCGATCATCGGTCGACTGGATGATTTTCGCGCGTTATTCCCTAATACCGAGTCGATTTCGTACTCGGTATCGTAGTACTCGTTCGGCACGTTCGATGGGAGGGCGAATATTTGGACGTCGTCGGTCAGGAGCGAACGCCAAAAAGTATCGGCGTTCGTCGTCCCATTTTCGTAATGTCCGCGGCGATTGCGCTTCAAAAGAGAGATTTCCAGCACACCGTCGACGATAATCCACGTACTGAGCTCAGCTTTGATGGCGGAGTGCAGGGTGCCGTCGAGTATGACGTCGTCGCCGACGCGAACGATTAATCGGCTCACGCCAAACGTCACGTCTACATCGTGCTTCGTCGCGTCACGCGGAAGCCGCACGAACACCTCCACGAAGGACTGGTTTTGTCGCCACTTATACTTATCGCACGCGAGACCAAGATTTTCGGGGATATCGATCGCGAGCCAGGCGTCCTGGTTCGACGCGTCGCGTAACCGGAGCAGTCTCGTCTCCTCCGCCGCGCGCATCTTGCGCATATCTTCCGCATCAAAACTCGGCGGCGCGGGCTTTGGATTCGCCCGTCCATACATATCTTCCTGCGTCGCGACTTTGCGTTCGAGTCGATCAACTTCATCTGCGCCGCACGTTCGCCGCCGGATTCCGGCGTCGCTCGGTCAGTCCCGAAATTCACCTCTTCGCTCTCGCGCGCCTCCTCAACTTTTCTCTCGCACGCACCATCCTTCAACACCGCCTGCTTCCCGTGCTTGCGCATCCACCTCGCAAACTTCGGCTCCACGCGCTCCACCGCGTCCGCGAAATCGTTCTTTCGGCACCATTGCTTGTGAAACGGCCAATACGCTTTTTGACACTTCACCGAACAAAACCACATCGAACGGCAGCGCGCGCAGCACGCCAACGCGTTCGAGCGATCGCCGCAGTTCCCACACTCGCGTTCGCCGCGCGACGGCGAGTCTTCTTGAAAGTGGCACGCCGCGCTCGTGAGGCTCATCGCGCGCGACGACGACGACGACTTCGCGAAGTGTCGCCGTCGCTCCGTTCGCGCCGTCGCTCCGTTCGCGCGCGCGCGTAACGCCAACCGTTTTCGCGCGTTTTTCCACGCCACTTGCGACGTCCCGTGGCGTCCGCCAGTGTGGCGCGCTCGTTCCGGGATTTCTTTCCATTCGACGACCGACGACCGGTCGATCGACCGATCGATCGATCGATCGATCGATCGACCGATCGATGACCGACGACGGACGATCGATCGACGTCGTCGATGTCCACGCGAGAGTCAGGACCAGGAGTGACGTCCTCCTTTGGCGCACTCGTTCTGGGATTTCTTTCCATTCGACGATCGACGACCGGTCGATCGATCGATCGATCGACGGCGCCGCCGCCGCCACGCGCGGCGCTCACGCGTCGTCGCGCGCGAAGACAACTCGCGAGCGCGCGCGACATTCGATCGCGCGCGCACTCGATCGATTCCCTTAGACCTCTCGATCGCGAACGCGAGGGAGGCGAACGCGCGGACGTCGGTGGAGCCAGTACAGCAAAGCGAGCGAGGATTTGATCGATGATGATGACGATGATGATGATGATGACGACGACGATGACGAAGGCGAACGCGCGAACGAGAGATGTGATCGTCGTTCGCGTGGTGAATGAACACGATGGGAGAGTACGAGGGATTCGCGGGAAAACTCCGCGACGGGCGAGACGAGAGCCCGAGATGGAGGTGGAGAAGAAGCGCGCGATCACGGAGGTTGTTCGACGCGCGCGCGGGGTGGAGACGCGAGGGAGTAAAGGGAAAGAAGGGAAAAATGCCAATGGAGGAGGACGCGGTCAGGGGAGTGCGAGCTCGAGCGCGGCAGTGGCGGCGGCGGCGAGCGCGGAGATCGCACCGGCGATGCCGCTGATCGAAGTGCTGGAGCCAGAGACGAATAGACGGTTGCTGTGCATGTTGCGACGACGATTTACGCTCGCCAACGGCGAGGAACGGTGCTTGGTGTTGCCGGTGGACACCCCGATCGATGTACTTCGCGGGGAAGGATTGAGTGAGGACGAGGATTTAAGCGATATCGATGACGCCGAGTTGAGACAGATTTTGCCTGATATGAATAAAGCGCTGGCGCTGCGCGGGTTTTTGTTGCAACGGAGCGCGTTTTGCATGACGATTCGCGGGCCGGTGCGCATGAACGAGGACGATACGTTGGAAATGGACACTGGTGGAGACGAACCGAACGAAGGAGTGGAGGTTTGTACGTTCACTTCGGGCGATTCTAGATATCTCGTTTACGCGCCTTTGAATCCGGTGTTACTCATCACCAAGGAGGACCCCGAGTCGAAGCTACACGAGATCATGTTTGAAGAAGAAATGAGCGACGAGGCGTTGGATGCGAATATGCAAGCTGCCTATGCCGAACTCAGCGAGCCCGAGGATGATTTATTCGGTGACGATGTTTGATCGAGTTCGTCGGTCGCGTAGACGACAGCTGTAATTTTCTGTAAAATCCAACCGAATCCAAACTACAATTTTCGCCTACCATGGCACGCCCGCGGGTTCGTCCCCACGCGCGCTCGAGCTCACGAATAGATTCCTCGTCGCTTCCAACGCTTCAAATCTCTCATACATGTCGACGATTTTGATTGTAGACATCCCGCGGCGAACACGCACGTTATCCTCTCCGTAGCCGCGTACTGCGAGCGTAGCGAGCACACCTCTCCGCACTCCTCCCCGCCCTTCGCGCGCCCGCGGGTTCGAGAGAGTACACATAATAGTGCGTTCTCCACGCTCGGCTCCATCCGCGCGAGCGAGCGATGTCGACGCCAACGGATAAGCGCCGCTCACTCGCGAAGACCCACTTAGCGTCCCGTTTCTTACTTAAAGGAGAAGCGCTCGGGTACTTTTTCATCCTTCTCGTGTGCGTGATATGGATTGCGGCTTCATTTTTAGTGTCTCGTCTCGAAGCGCACGGTCTTTCTCCGGTGCTGCTATCGTATATATGCTCTAGTGGATTCATCGTGTTGACGCCGCTGCGCGCTCGAGCGATCTTCGACGCGTTGCGCGTTGCTCGCGGGGGTAAAGCGGCGATCCTGGCCAAAGAACGCGCGGACGAGGATGAATACCGCAAAGGAATGAGTACTGGGGTAAATCCTGGACTAGTTCGACCGCGTGGGCGCAGGGACTCGGACTCGGACGGCGTCGAGCTCGCGTCGCTCGTGAACGCCGGCGCCGACGAAGAGGCTGGAGATGGAAAGAGCGTCCCGTCGTCGTCGCGATCGGCAGACAGCAAGGAGATTCGCACGGTTGTGAGCGGGAAGTACAGCATTTGGTACCACGCGCGCGCGGCGGCGGCGGTGGCGCCGATTTGGGTCGCCGCGCAGCTGTCGTTTGATTATAGCTTGCTCCTGACGTCAGTGACCGCGAACTCAATGTTGAGCTCTTCGAGCGCGGTTTTCACGTTCGCGGTGAGTGTGTACTTGGGACTGGATAAATTCTCATGGTGGAAGGTTTTGGCGGTGTCGGCGTACGTGTGTGGGACGATATTAGTGACACTGGCGGATACGGATCCGCGAGTGGCGGAGACGACGCTGGATGTCGATTCTCTGGTGACCATCGAAGTCGGCGCCAACGCGCTTGGCGATAGCGTTCAATCTCCGATGGCTGGAAATTTGCTAGCTCTTCTCGCTGCGGCATTCTACGCGATTTATACCGCGGTGATGAAGGTGTACTTGGTGGAGGATGAACGGAGCGATATGACGCTCTTTTTTGCGTTGATGGGCATCATCAACTTCACCGTCATGGGCGTTGCGCTGTGCGTCTTGCGCAACCTAGGATTCCTAACTAACCTATTCCGCACCGTGGACTACCGCGTGTTTCTCCTCGCGTGTTCAAAAGCATTTTTTGACAACGTATGCAGCGATTATCTTTGGGCTCGAGCGGTGTTATTGACGTCGCCGACCATCGCGTCCATCGGTTTGTCCATGCAAATACCGATGGCCGCCACCGTAGAAGCGTTCATAGGTCACCCCATATGGGCCACGCACTTCAACCATGCCGTACTCATGGCCATAGGCACAGTATTCATTCTCTCTGGGTTCTATGGCGTCACCACGTGAGCGCGCGCTCGATTAGATTGTAAACGCGAATGCGGTTGTAAACGAGTGTTGATTCGCCAACGCGCGTCGCCGATCACCCGCGCGCGCTCGCCTCTACCGCACTTCGACGCGCACGCCATGGGACTTCCAAAGTATAAAGTATGTCACGAAAGCTCGTCCAGCGCTCGCATCGCGTGCGACATCGACATCGACGCCTCGAGTCGCGGCGATCGTCTCGCGAACGCGCGCGGCTCTTCGCTCACTGACCGTCGTTTCGCGCCTCTCTCCTCGCAGTGGACTTTGGAGGAAGAAGATGCCCTTCGCGACGGCGTGAAAAAGTACGTCACGTGATCGCGCGTAGTCTCGCGAGTGCAGTCGCGCGCGCGAGGTGAAATGGTGAAGCGCGCGTCGGCGCTCGAATCGCGCGTCGTACGGCGACGCGAGCGAGCGACGCTAACCTTGGTTTTGCGATTTGACAGGTACGGTATGGGGAAGTGGCGATTGATTCAACAAGATTCAGTGCTGAATAAGATTTTGCACACGCGCTCGAACGTGGATTTGAAGGATAAGTGGCGAAACATGTACCCGACGGGGCTGGAACGGAGCGGAACGCCGACGCCGTCGGTGGAACGCGCCGCGCCGGCGTCGACGAGCGGGAAAGCGGCGCCATCGGGGACGTCGGGACACCGATTGAAGAAGCGACGAGTCGATGATGCTTCGGGGGGCGCTATGGATGCGGAGAGCGAATATCAGTTTGACCCGTCCTACGTCGCGACGAACGAAGCGGTGGGCGAGGCGCAGCGCGCCACGCGCGACGCGCAAGCAGCAGCGGATACTTTAGAACGCGCGGTGAAGCAGGCGGAGCAGTTCGAGCGCGAGGCATGGGAGGCAGAAAAGCTCGCGTCGGAACTCATAACCGAGGCGCTTCGACAGAAGAGCGCCGCCGAGGCGGGCGACGTCACGGAGATTCTCGGTTCCGACGCGAGCGACGCCGTAGACCTCGAATAACGCCGCGCTTCATCGCGTTAGAACTGCATTGAATACTATACCAAACCATCATTAGCTACGAACGACGCGTTCAAGCGCTCATGGGCTGAGGCGGTCGCCGCATTCGCTCCAGCTTCTCGCAATGCCGCGTCCCGACCTCCGTAATCGCGTACGTAAAACTCCCTTTCTTCTTCTTCCCCTCTGCGCCCACGGGCGCGATCGTTCGCACGCGATCGATCGCCTTCATCTTCGCCAATAATCCTTTCATGTGTCGCACCGATCGCGTCGGGACGTTCTCCGCCGTCGCGCGTTCGTACAACGCCTTCGTCGTCAACCCTTCGCCGCCCTCGTTCGCGCGCAAGATTCGTAACAACCCCGCCATCGGTCCTTGATTTGTGTTGTAACGATCGACCGCGATCTCGCTCGAACGTTCCGATGTCGCGTTCGCGAATGCGCGCTTGGCGGTCGAGTTCACTCGCGCGTGCCCGAGCGACGCGCGCGCGCCCGTCGTCGTCCATTCGGACGCGCTCATCCTCGCGCGCGCGCGCGCGACCGCATCAATACATCTCCACACCGCGCGATCGCGCGACATGACGCGATTTTCACTCGATCGATCGCCCGCGCGATCGTCAGTCGACGCCAATCGCGCGGTCACCGTGTGACGTCCATCGATCGCATCGAACATGAATCGCATGCGCGCGCGACCGCGTCGGCATTCCATCGCTCGCGCGCGATGGACGCGCTCACGGAAACTCTCCGACGCGATTTAGCGCTTCATCGCGAACACCCCTCCGCGTTGACTTTCGTGAAACCGCGAGAGACGATCCCGGACTTTAGTAATCGCGCGATGACGGGGATATCGTTGGAGCACGCGCACGGGGTGGCGCGTCGAGTCGCCGCGAGCGGGTTCGCGCCGACGCACGACGTCCCGGTGGTCGTCCGCGAACGCCCGCACAGCGCGACGTTAGCGATGTCGTTGATGAAATGGCGCGAGTTCGCGACGCACTTTCACGACGTCGCGCCGCCGACGACGTTGGGGGTTAGCGACGAGGCGTTCGCCACGCTCGGGTCGTCGCACTTGTTCGCGGCGCTGCGGATGATCGAGAGTGGAACGAAAAGCGTGTTCGATGGAGAAAAAGGCGACGCGCGAGTGATGTACGCGCACGCGATGGAGCGCGACGAAAAGTTACGGGACGCGATCGCGAACGGGTTACCGAGCGTCGTGCTGCGCTGGGACACGCCGACGGAGGTCCGAGCGAGGATTTCGCGAGCGCTCAACGCCGCGGATGCGAGCGGGTTTTATCTCGATCGACTCACCGGGGATGTCGTCGCTTCGGACGAAGCGAGCGCGAACGTCGTGGGGTTGTCCGTGTTCGACGCGTTGTCGCGCACGCTGGATAGCGAGGAGTTGAGCTCGTTGGCGCGCATAAAGTACGGTTTGAGCTTGGAGGAGAGTCAATCGGGGTACGCCGGGTCGACGCCGCGCGCGCGGTTGTGACGGGCGACAGCGACAGAGGTTGAGTGAAGTTAGGTTTAGGTACAGTAATAGTGATTTAGGTGGCGAGGCGGCGCGCGGAGAGAAATCGCGCGCGTCGCTTCGCGTCGCGGTTGAAAAAGCCCGTCGACTGTTTTACAAACTCCATTAGCATAGCGAGCGTTTACGACTTCTCCCCGTTCGCGACGTTCGCACTTACGACGTCTCGCTTTTCCCCTATATCGCCGCCTATCATTCCCCGAGCGCGTTTCTGAGCCTTGCGTTCCTTCGCGTGCGCCGCCTGCGTCGCTCGACTCGCGTACCCATCCGCCCAGGCGAATAAATCATCCCTGACGCCTTCAAACCCCCCCTCCAGGGCGGTGCCATTGACGAAGACGATCATATCCACATCTGGCGGCCAGCGATCTTTATTCGTGCGAAACACGTGCCGAATCCGCCGTTTTAAAAGGTTTCTATCCACCGCTCGTCGCACTTGTTTCTTCGGCACGACCACGCCCAGGCGCGTGCACGTCGCCGGTTCGTACTGCGCGTTATCCGCCGCGCGCACGCGCACGTGCGCGCCGTTAAACGTCCTTCCCTCGCGTTTCACTCGATCGAAATCCGCGTTCGTTTTCAATCGTTCGCGCGGACGAAACACCTCGCCTTCGATCGACGTCTTCGCGCTCACCGCTCGCGACTTTCGTCCGCTCTCCTCGCCCCAATTCCCCTTACTTCGCCCTCGTGCGTCGCTCGACGACGTCCCATCGGTCGTCATTTCGTTTTCCCTTTCATTTTCGTCGTCGTCGTCGAGCGATCGCTCGACGTCGGCGAGCGCGCCATCTCTCGCGCTTCGCGCGCGTCGCGCTCGCGCCCCGCTCGCCGTTCGTTCTCGCGCGTTCCATTCATTCGTCCCTTTCGACGCCCTCGCGTTCGCCCCGTTCGCCGCGAAACCCTCACGCACGTTCGCAGCGCGTTGCCTCGCGTCTCGCGCGATCGTCGCATTCGCGCGCGTGAGGCGCAGCGCGTCGCGCGCGCGCGTCGCCGCCGTCAGCGACGGGCGCGCGAGCGCGCGCGCGACGCGCATGACGTCCTCGATCGCACTCAGCGTCGATCGGTCGATCGTTTGATCGATCGATGGATTGATCGATCGATGGATTGATCGATCGATCGATCGCCGCGTGAGTGCGCGTTCGAGATACGTGTCCCCGTCGAACAATGAACGAATCGAATTCGTATCGATACGAAATCATGCGTGCGTTCGCGCGTTCCGAGGAGATGATTCA
>Ga0222713_10003349_pt1 | contig 16663 bp, 18 predicted proteins | sample C33_649DmetaG_FD_165061 | JGI IMG/M metagenome (GOLD analysis project Ga0222713, IMG submission 165061) | Estuarine water microbial communities from San Francisco Bay, California, United States - C33_649D | ecosystem: Environmental > Aquatic > Marine > Unclassified | place: USA: California...
TGCTTCTACAGTTACAACTGGCGGTGCAATGGCAACTTCTGTTGCTGAAGATTTGACATTCAATGAAATGGGCTTCTCAATTGAGAAAGTTTCTGTTACTGCAAAGTCACGTGCTTTGAAGGCAGAATACTCAATGGAATTGGCACAAGACTTGAAGGCAGTTCATGGTCTAGACGCAGAAACAGAATTGGCAAACATCTTGTCAACTGAAATTCTTGCTGAAATTAACCGTGAAGTTATCCGTACAATTTACTCTGTTGCTAAAGTTGGTGCTCAAGTTGGTACTACTACTGCAGGTACATTCGACTTGGATACAGACTCCAACGGTCGCTGGATGGTTGAAAAGATTAAAGGTTTGGCATTCCAATTGGAACGTGAAGCCAATACAATCGCTAAGACAACCCGTCGTGGTAAAGGTAACGTGATGATCTGTTCATCTGACGTTGCTTCTGCTTTGGCAATGGCTGGTCTTTTGGACTACCAATCTGCTTTGAACAGCCAAGTTAACTTGACAGTTGACGATACTGGCAATACATTTGCTGGTACATTGTTCGGTCGTATCAAAGTGTACATCGATCCATATTTTGCTGCTAACTCCACATCCGAGTTTGCCGTTATGGGTTATAAGGGTTCTAACGCATATGACGCAGGTATTTTCTACTGCCCATACGTTCCTCTACAAATGGTTCGTGCAGTTGATACAAACAACTTCCAACCAAAGATTGGCTTCAAGACACGTTATGGTCTAGTTGCTAACCCATTTGCAGAAGGTGCTACACAAGGCGTTGGCGCATTGACTGCTAAGGCTAACTTGTACTACCGTGCATTCAAGATTGCAAACTTGATGTAATCGAAACCCCGTTAAGAGGGTTACTTAAAAGAGAGGGTCGAAAGACCTTCTCTTTTTTTTCGCCTAAATATACGTATGACAGCACTAACAAGAAACCCATCAAATCCAAATTTAATTCATCCAAATAAATTTGAGTTAAATTTTGGTCGACTACCAAACATGCAGTACTTTTGCCAAACGGTAACGGTACCTGGAGTTTCATTGTCGGAAATACCAAAGCCAACACCTTTCGTTGACATGTACATTCCTGGTGAGAAGGCCATCTATGACTTGTTAAACGTAACCTTTATGGTTGACGAAGAACTACAGGCATGGAAAGAAGTACACGATTGGATTCGTGCCATGACATTCCCTAAAGATTACTCTGAGTATCAAAACTTGGCAAACTTGAATCGATATACAACTTTAGGTAAAACTACAGGTCCCCAATATTCTGATGCAACAATTACCATATTGTCATCATCAAATATTCCATTGTACCGATTTAAATTCTACGAAGTATTCCCAACAAGCATATCTTCATTCGCCATGTCATCTACCGACACGCCAGAGAATATCATTACTGCCGATGCCACATTCAGATTTACCTATTACGATATTGACAAACTGTAATTTATAATGTATACTCCTAACTAGGAGGCTCTATGACTAAACTTGAAGAACTGTTGGAGATGTGGCGTAAAGATGCACAGATTGACCGCACACAACCCAACGTTGAACTGATTAATATTCCACAACTACACTCGAAGTACTTGACTATCATGTCAAAGCACAGACTTCTTTCTAAAGAAGCTGAGTTTAAGTTTAACAAATATAAAAAAATAAAGTGGGAATATTATACAGGCAAAATGGATGATGACGAATTAAAAAAATACGGATGGGAACCATTTCCATTTGTACTCAAATCCGACATTACTACATACTTTGATAGTGATGAAGATTTAAACAAACTCTCTGCCAGCAAAATAATGCATGATGAAATAGTTGATGTTTGCCAAAGTATTATGAAGGAACTCAACAGTCGTACATTTCAGTTACGTGACTATATTGCTTGGGAGAGGTTCATACAAGGCATAGGTTAATGGCAGATTTGATATTAAAAAAACTTAATGAAGCTTACATTAGGTTTGAATGTGAAAGAAACATAGCACAAGAGTTAAGTGATTATTTCACATTTTATGTTCCAGGTTACCAGTTTACTCCTGCTTATAAGTCTCGCATATGGGACGGCAAGATTAGATTGGCAGACCTAAGAACATTTAATATCTATCATGGTCTAGTTCCATACATTCAAAAGTTTTGTGAAGAACGTGAATACACATTAGAACTGGAAAAAGAAGTTAATATCACAACTAACTTCTCTGTACACGAAGCAAATGAATTCATTACATCATTAAACTTGCCACTAGAGGTACGTGATTACCAACTAGATGCATTCGTAAAAGCCATTCGTAACAAACGAATGTTGTTATTATCACCAACAGCATCAGGCAAATCTCTCATACTGTATCTCATTCTTTCTAAGATACAAGAACAGAATCACTCTAAAGGTTTATTAATTGTACCAACCACATCATTGGTTGAACAAATGTATTCTGATTTTAAGTCATATGGTTATGATGTTGATACGTATTGTCACCGACAGTATGCAGGTAAAGATAAACACACAGATAAGTTTTTAACTATCACAACATGGCAATCCATCTACAACAGAGAGAAAGAATACTTTGAACAGTTTGATTATGTACTAGGTGATGAGGCCCACCAGTTTAAAGCAAAGTCTCTGACAACCATACTATCTGGTTGTGTGAATGCGTCCATGCGTGTTGGATGTACTGGAACATTAGATGGCACTCAGACACACAGATTAGTATTAGAAGGTTTGTTTGGTGCAGTTCATAAGGCAACAACAACTAAAGAATTGATTGAAAACAAACATGCTGCTGATTTTAAAATCAAATGTATTGTACTAAAATATCCAGATGTTGTATGTAAAGAATCCAGAAATTGGGATTACAATGCTGAAATGGATTACATTGTTGCTAGTAGAAAAAGAAATGATTTCATTAAGAATCTAACTCTATCGTTAGAAGGTAACACACTTGTATTATTCCAATATGTGGATAAACATGGCAAGTTTTTATATGAACACATCAAAGACAGTAACATAGATAGAACAATATCTTTTGTTTATGGTGGTACTGATGTAGAAGAACGTGAGAATGTTCGTGCCGTAACAGAGAAAGAAACTAATGCAATCATTGTTGCATCTTATGGTACATTCTCTACTGGTATTAATATTCGTAATCTACACAATGTAATATTTGCATCACCATCTAAGTCCAGGATTAGAAACTTACAATCTATTGGCCGTGTATTACGATTAGGTGATAACAAAGACCAAGCTGTGTTATATGATATCGCAGATGATTTTAGAACAGGCAAACATACCAATTATACCCTAAAACACTTTGTTGAGAGAGTAAAAATTTATGATGAAGAGAAATTTGAATATAAATTTTACAATGTTGACATAAAATCATAACTTTGAGGCATAAATATAATGTGTTAAAGTATATTTTATAAGGTGTTTATATGAAAATTATAACAAAAAAAGAAGCAATAGAGAATAATAAAATATTTTATTTTACGGGAAAACCATGTGTCCATGGACACATATCGGAAAGATTGGTTAAAGGTGGAAATTGTAGAGAGTGTAAGAATGACTATGGTTCAAATTACAGAGATCAAAATAGGGAAAAATATAATGAGTATTGTAGAACCAAAAAGAAGGAAAATTATTCTACCGAAAAACGTAGAGAAAGTTATATCAAAAATTTAAAAGGTGAAATGTATCAAGCTGCCAAAACAAGAGCAAAAAATAAAAATATTCTCTTTACAATTGATCCAAATGATGTTATAATCCCAGATAATTGTCCTGTTTTTGGAATACCTTTGGATCGAAGAGACAAATTACATACACCTACTTTAGATAGAATAGATAATAAATTAGGATATGTAAAAAATAATATTAAAGTTATTAGTGCAAAAGCAAATAGGTTAAAAAATAACGGAACAATTGAAGACTTTGAAAAAATATTAACATATATGAAAACTTCTCAATGAACAACGAATTATCAATTAAACTCTTTAGATTGGCAACAGGCGATGACATTATCTCCGCCTTTGTTGAAGACATAGAGTCCAATAGTGTTATTCTGCAACACCCTATGAAATTAGTTTTTCGTAGGATTCCAACTGGTGCAACTATATTGGCTATGATGCCATGGTTGCCTAGTGAGTTGATTAAAGTCGATGCCGCTGTCATCGACCTTGCAGAAATTGTGACTATATTGGAATTGAAAGATGATATGGTTGATTACTACCTGAATATAGTAGAGAAGTATTTGTTATCTACTGAAAACGCAGACGAGATTTTGAGAGAGAGATTACTTGGTGCAATGGATCATTCTGAATTGGATAACCTAGAACAAGTAATGGAAGAGAAAACTAATAGTGTAATCCATTAACATGAAACAGCAACACCGCAATTATATGATTAAACCAACCAACGTGTCAAGCGTTAAATAAGGCAAATATGAGTACTAAACATTATGTGAACAACGCCGACTTTCTGAAGGCTCTAATTCAATACCGTGAGGATTGTGAAACCGCAAAGAAGGATGGTAAGGAAGATCCACAGATTCCAAATTATATTGGTGAATGTTTCCTGAAAATTGCGGAACACTTGTCTAGAAAACCAAACTTTATTTCCTATTCCTTCCGTGATGAGATGATGAGTGATGGTGTTGAGAATTGCCTGATGTACTTTCGCAACTTTGATCCGGTAAAGAGTAAGAATCCATTTGCTTATTTTACTCAAATCATATATTATGCTTTTCTCAGACGAATTATGCGTGAGAAAAAACAACTGTATGTTAAGTATAAGGCAACAGAAATGTTCGGTATACTAGATGAGGGTGAATTTCTATCTGATGATGACGGAGCTAACAAACAGTTCCAGTTGTATGAAAACATTTCCGAATTCATTTACAACTTTGAAGAAAACAAAAAGAAGAAAAAAGAAAGTAAAACTAAAGGACTTGAAAAGTTCATTGAAGAGATTGATGAAGATAAATGAAGATTTAGTGTCGTTGAAAATCGTTTTTTTATAAATATTAATGATACCAATTAATAGGAGAAAAAATGAGAACTACACCAGAAAAAAGAAAAGTTACTTTATTAAAATATAACAATACAACTGAACGCAAACAAGCAATGAAGGAGTATTATGCAAATAATAAAGATAAATCTAAAAATAGGATGTTGATTAGGAACTATGGTATATCTCTAGAAGATTACAATAAGATGTTATTTGAACAGAATGGTAATTGTTATATTTGTGAAAAACATTATACTGAACAGAAAAAAAGTTTAAGTGTTGACCATTGTCATATAACAGGTAATATTAGAAAACTACTTTGTTCAAACTGTAATACTTCTTTAGGTTTACTAAAAGAAGATATCGACCGAGTTAAAAAACTTATAGAATATATTGAAGAAAATAAAATACTATGAAGCTGGCAATTATAAATGATACGCACGCTGGTGCTCGTGGTGACAGTTTACCTTTTAATGAATACTTCTTCAAATTCTGGGAAGGTACATTCTTTCCTTATTTGAAAGAACACGACATTAAACATATCTGCCACCTTGGTGATGTGGTAGACCGAAGAAAGTTTATTAACTATGTTATTCTGAATTCGTGGCGTAAACGATTCTTTGATGTGTTAAAGAACGAAGGCATTACCATGGATGTAATTGTAGGTAATCACGATGTGACTTACAAGAACACAAATGAAATCAATGCCATGAATGAGTTGTTTGACCACTATGATAACATAAATGTGTACACAAGTCCAGTAAAGAAGAACTATGATGGTACAGAAGTATTGATGGTGCCTTGGATTAATTCTAGTAATTACCAAGAAACCTTAGATGATGTACAACAAACAACCGCACAGATTGTATTTGGTCACTTTGAGATTGCTGGCTTTGAAATGGACAAAGGTAATATTTGCCATACAGGCTTAGAAAAGAAGATGTTTGACCGATTCGATACTGTATTGTCTGGCCACTTTCACCACAAATCAAGTGATGGCAACATTTCTTATTTGGGTAATCAGTATGAAATTACTTGGGCAGATTATAATGACCAACGTGGATTTCACATCTTTGATACCGACACAAGAGAGTTGACATTTGTACCAAATCCACATAAGATGTTTCATAAGATAACATATGATGATGGCGCACAATCATTTGAAGATTGGAAGACACATGACTTTAGTTTATACAAAGAGTGTTACATTAAAGTTGTTGTAATAAACAAACAGAACCCTTACCTGTTTGATACAGTATTGGATAATTTATATAAATCTGGTGCAGCTGATATATCCATTGTTGAAGACTTCAATGATTATGATACCGACATTGATGCCGATATTGTGGATCAGGCAGAAGATACAATGACCATACTATCAAAGTACATAGATAACTTGACAATTAATGTAGAACGTGATAAACTCAAGAACTTAATGAAAGAATTATACGTTGAGGCATTGAATACAGAAACTTCAGAATGATTATTTTTAGATATGTAAAATGGAGAATTGAATTATTATAAATAATGGTAAGGAGAATACCAATGAAATTCAATACTTTATCAGAAGAACACTTAAAATTAATAAAAGATACCACTAAAACTGGCCAAGAAATTTGTAATATTATAGGATGTGGAATTATTACCGTATCTCGATGGAGAAAAAAATTAAATGTTGATGTTAAAAAAGGTTGTAAAGTTGGCAAAAGTAAACCTTGGTCTTTAAAACAAAAAGAAGTTATTTGTGCAACTTGCAATAATATTTTTAATATCAATTTTGCTGCACATAGAAAATATTGTTCTCGAAAATGTATGCATAAAAATGAAGATTATTTAAATACTATAAGAAGTGTGGATCGTTCGTATATGCAAACAGAAGAATATAAAAAAACAAGATTTAAGAAAGATACACCAGAATTTAGAAGATATAGAAACAGAGTTACAAAATTAACAGAACAAACATATATGATGAATAAAAAAATAATTAATCCTAATGGATATAAGAGAACACTTGCTGGCATAGAAGGTGGTTATCATCTGGATCATATCATATCTTGCAAAAAAGGATTTGAAAATAACATTTCGGCCGAAGAAATATCTGAAATTGGCAACTTACAAATGTTGCCTTGGAGAGAAAATATTGTAAAAGGCAAAAAATAATATGCTTGTTTTTCGTTATATTCGTTGGAAGAACTTTCTATCCACTGGCAACAGTTGGACTGAAATCAAGTTGGACAACTCACACAACACACTAGTAGTCGGTGAAAATGGTTCAGGCAAGAGCACAATGTTAGATGCATTGTGTTTCTCTTTGTTTGGCAAACCATTTCGCAGCATTAACAAACCCCAACTTGTGAATTCAATCAATGGCAAAGATGCTGTGGTTGAAGTTGGTTTTGATACCGCTAACAAATCATATAAGATTGTTCGTGGTATCAAACCAAATGTATTTGAAATTTATCAAGACGGTGTTCTAATCAATCAAGAAGCCGCAATGCGTGACTATCAAGAATTCTTAGAGAAGTTTATTCTCAAGTTGAATTACAAATCATTTACTCAGATTGTGATTCTTGGTTCGGCATCATTCACACCATTTATGCAGTTGTCTCCAGGTGATCGCAGGTCTATCATTGAAGACTTGTTAGACATTCAAATCTTTTCCACTATGAACAGTTTGGTAAAAGAACGAATGACTGAGAACAAAGAACTGTCAGTTGCCAAAAAGAGTGAGATCGAATTGGCAAAACAGAAACATGAAATGCAGAAGAAACATATTGATGAGTTGAATCAGAACAATGACCTAAGGGTAAAACAATATGAGAATGAAATTCAAACTAACAACAACGCCATACAAACCTTACATGGAGAAGTTGCTAACGCCAGTACATTGGTCGAAACGTTGTCAACATCAGTGGCAGAGAAATCTATTGTCGAGGATAAGGTCAAAAAGATTACAAAGCTTGAATCTCAAATTGAGAGCAATTTATCCAAACTACGTAAAGATATTAGTTTCTTCCAACACAATGATGATTGTCCAACTTGTAGGCAAGCCATTGCCTCGGATTTCAAAGATACGGAACTTCTCAATCTAGGTACAAAAGTTGGTGAGTGTGAACATGGATTGACACAATTAGAATCCAAGTTACTTGCGGAACAAACTAAGTTGAATTCTATCTCCGAGGTACAGAAACAGATTCAGGCACTACAGATTCAGATTGCCACAAAGAGTACTTCTATTACCGAGATTAACAAGTATATTGTTAAAATACAAAAAGAGATTGCGGCATTGCAATCAAATAAAGATTCAACAGAGACACAACAAGTCCAGCTACAAGAACTCGCAAATCATTTGAGTAAGCTAGAAGAAGACTTAAGAGCATTAATAGATACAAAGACATATTATGAGGCCGCTTCGGTGTTGTTAAAAGATACAGGCATTAAAACAAAGATTGTTCGCCAGTATTTACCAATCATTAATAAATTGGTCAATAAGTATTTATCTACCTTAGATTTCTTTGTCAACTTCAACCTCGATGAGTCGTTTAAGGAAACAATCAAGTCTAGGCACCGTGATGAGTTTTCATATGCATCGTTTTCTGAAGGTGAGAAACAACGTATTGATATGGCCTTGTTACTGACATGGCGTGCTGTCGCCAAGTTAAAGAATTCATCCAACACCAACCTGTTGATACTGGATGAGGTCTTTGATTCTTCACTAGATACAGAAGGTACTGAAAATCTAATGAAGATACTACACATGTTGGAAGATGTTAATCTGTTTGTTATTTCACATAAAGGTGATATACTACAAGACAAGTTCCGAAATGTGATTCGGTTTGAGAAGGTAAAGAATTTTTCTAGAATAGTGAGGTAATTATGAAAGAGTTTTTAATTAAAGATGATTCGGCATTTAAGTTACGTGTTCAGGTTAAACCCTGTTTCGTACCAAAAGATTTGAATGCAGTATATTTTGTGCAAGAAGTTTTGGGTGAAGATGAAGAGATTGTTCATTCATCAACATATGAATTCTTTTTGACCAATGAAGAGATTGCAAAATTGTGTGAAGGATTAACCAATGAGTGAGGTACTCACGTTTAATACCGAAAGTAATACAGTTGTCAAAGAGTCAGAAATTGTTCCATTGAAAATTTATTCTGATGCTTTCGGTATGTTGAAAGAGGTAATGCCTGAATACACAGACAAGTTACCTAATAATAACATGGAGAGATTCTCCAAACAAATGCACCTGACAAGGAAGATGTATAATGGTATTGGTCTTGCAGCTAACCAATGTGGTATTCGTGCCCGTGTATTTGTAATCGGTACAGGTGATAGAGATGATTTTAAAATTACCTGTATCAACCCACGTGTGGTAAAAGAATCGGATAACATTGTGCGAGACAAAGAAGGATGCTTGTCTTACCCTGCATTACATGTTACAATAGGACGTCCAGACAACATTGATGTTGAATTCACTAATGAAAAAGGTGAACTTGTCAATATGAATTTGACTGGAGTAACTGCTCGTTGTTTCTTACATGAGTTGGATCATTTGAATGGTGTGTTAATGGCTGACAGAGTTGGCAAAACTTCCATGATGATGGCCAAAGAGAAACAGATGAAGCGACTAAAGAAATTTGAAAGAAACTATAAACGTGGCATACGCATTTGATCCTAAAGATGATATCGAAACACAATACAAAAAGTGGTTAGACTCAGGTATTGTTTATAAAGATATTGATTTGGGTGTTCTAACAGAGAACGTTAAGAAAGATTTGACGTTCGTATCAGCTATGGATGTTAAAGAATACACCTTGTACCAGAAATGGTGTGAGGTGCATGAGAAATATCCAACTGAGGAGATGAACACATTGTTTGGAACTGAGATGCAGTTAATTGACCCCTCTCAGAAAACAATGATTGATGAAGTTAAGGCCAACATTTGGACGCCTGATTCACCTGATGCATACTTAGATTTGGAACCTGTTCTAATCTATACTGATGACTCTGGTGAAAAAGTATCCACGGGTATGGACGGCACCAATGTAACTCAGAAAATTAAACGTTCTGATTTACCTGAAAGATGGAACGCAGCACGTACATTCATTTCAACAATGAAGAACAACTCTAACATTGGCCGTAATTTAAATTTCTTTGCACAGGATAAGAAGACAGGTAAGTACCTTGGTGTTATCTGTATCTCATCCGACTTCCTAGATTTAACACCAAGAGATAATGTAATTGGTTGGGAACGTGAGAAGAAAACACAAGGCGGTATGATTAACTATACTGCCATTGGTTCTACGATTGTTCCGTTTCAACCATTAGGTTATAACTACGTTGGTGGTAAACTACTTGCTTTACTTTGTTTATCTGATACAGTACAAGATTTGTGGAAGAAACAATATGGTGATACACTAGTTGGTGTTACTACAACATCACTCTATGGTAAAACCAAGGCAAACGGATTAAGTCAATATGATAATCTTGACCATTGGTTGCCGATGGGCTTTACATCTGGTTCTGTCTCATTTGAACCTGAGAGAGATACTAGATATGAAATACGTGAATGGTTAAAAAAGAATCATACACGAAAATACTTTGAATGGTACGTTGCAAAGAAACCTAGTGGTCAACCATACAAGCGTGACCACAAGAATCGTTCGTTATCATTCACATATTCAAAGTTAGGTATTCCTAAAGAGTTGATTCGTTCAGAACATGCTCGTGGAATTTATTTCAGTCCATTGTATGATAACACATATGATTTTCTTTGCGGCAAATGTGACGGCAATGATTTGAAAAAGTCGTTCGAAACGTCTACAGAGAGCCTAAGTAATACATGGAAAGAAAAACATGCAAGAGGTCGGATTGGTTTTCTAAAGAAGAAAAACAAAGTCTCTACCGAAACATTGTTTTATGATGATTTGATTTATTTGTCATGGCAAGAAACTAAGGATAAATATCTAAGTCAAGTAGGAAGATAAATGCGGTTTTCCGTGAAACGTCCCTCCCAAGGGAAAAGTTGGTTAAACTCCATAAAACCGCTCCAATTAGAGGTGTTGTAGAAATACAACATCTCTTTTTTTATGCTTGCCATTTTCCATGGTTCCTCTATAATTAAACCTTTACAGACGAACATGGACAACAGTTCCACAAGTAGTACTAAAGTATTCATTTTTTGAGGGCTTGCCAAATGCCTCAATTCTGTTATAATTAATGCATACATCGGGAAATAATATGCAATATTCAGTACAATCCAAGTCTCAATTAGCCAAGTTGTTGGCTTCAGAGAACCTTATTGTTGAACACAAAAAGGTTCAGACCGCATCCTTTGACCTTAAGAATCGTATTTTGTCATGTCCAATCTGGAAAGATATGTCAGGTGAAATGTACGACCTTTTGTTAGGGCATGAGGTTGGTCACGCATTAGAAACACCTGAAGAAGGTTGGCATGATGCTGTTACTACAGGCAAATCCAAATTCAGTAAAAACTTCAAACACTTTTTGAATGTTGTTGAAGATGCCCGTATCGAAAAGAAAATCAAACGTAAATTTCCAGGTATTAAACCTTCATTCATTAAAGCTTATGGCCAATTAATTGACCGTGATTTTTTTGGTATTAAAGACCAAGATGTAAATGCATTGCCTTTTATTGACCGCTTGAATTTATATACTAAAGGTGGTTATAATCTTGGTATTAAATTTGATAATGCCGATGAATCTGCTTTATTAGAAGCAGTAGAAGCTTGCGAATCATGGGAAGATGTTGTTGAAGTTACTGGTGCTATTTTTGATTATTCGAAAAAAGAACAACAGGAAGAATCTAAACTGAAACAAAAAGCAACAGCTGGTGATTCTTATGGCGAGAATGATGATTACGATTATGATGAATCGGATAATTATAGTGATTATGATTATGATGAATCGGATGATGGTGATGATAGTACCAATGACGGTGACGATACAGAAAATGATAATGATGGAGATTCTGATTCTGAATCCGATGAAACAACTGGTGAAGAATATGGCGAACGTAAAGTTAATCGTTATAAAGATACTAGAAATTCATTTTCAGATAATGATGATGATTTTGAACCACGTTGTGAAACTGATGAAAACTTCCGTGATAATGAAGGCCTTTTGCTTGATGAGAAAAGCAAAGAATATGTTTATGTGAATATACCAAAATACAATCCAAAAAATTCAATTACACCATATAAACGTGTACATGAATTAATGGAAAATTTCTGGTTTAAAGGTGAATATCTTCCTGATGTTGAACATAATCGTTCAGTGCAAGAAAATCTTTTGAAAGAATTTAAAAATCGTAATGAACGTTATGTATCATTACTTGCCAAAGAATTTGAAATGCGTAAAGCTGCCTCCAAATTCTCTAAACAAAAGATATCGGAGACTGGTGATATTGATATCTCCCGCATTTACAAATATAAAGTTGATGATAATATCTTCCGTAAAGTGATGCGTGTACCAAAAGGTAAATCACACGGATTGGTTTTGATTCTTGACCGTTCAGGTTCCATGGATGATAATATGCCCAATTCAATTGAGCAGATTTTAATTCTAACCATGTTCTGCCGCAAAGTGAATATTCCTTTTGTTGTATATGGTTTTGGTAATTGTATGGCTAGTCGGGCTTTAGATATTCAATTTGATGGTGGTAAAATGCCTCCTTCATTTTCTAAAAATAAAAATGACTTGTATTTCTCCGATGTTTTTATGCGTGAATATATGAATTCACGTATGGGTAATGCCGAATTTAATCGTTGCCTCCGTAATATGGTTTCATTAATGAATTCATATATGCCAAGATTTCAACGTAAGATTAATCGTCCCAGTTCAGAAACATTATCTAATACACCAATGATTGAAGCTATGGTTGCTTCACGTTACATTACTAATGAATTTCGCAAAGTGAATAATCTTGATATTGTTAACATGGTATTAATACATGATGGTGATGCCGATAATATATCTGGTTATTATGAAGAAGGTATGACTGATTATGGTACTTACAAAACAAATTGGTTTAGTGAGAAAACACAATCGGTTGTTATTCGTGATGAACAATCCAAAACTGAATTTCTTTTGAAGAATGAAAACAACAAAGATAATGATCCAATGCGTGTCGCTATTTTTGATTGGTATAAACAAGTTACTGGTGCAAAGATTGTTGGTTTCTTTTTGATTGGTGCTGGTCATCATGCAAGAAATGCTATTCAACGTAAATATATTTCTGGTAATGAATTGCCTGTTAAAACGGATCAATACAATTCTTATGAATCACATAATCGTTGGTTGCGTGAAAAAGAAGAAGCACGTGAAATGCTTAAAGTGATTAAAACAACCAAGTTTTTAGAATCTAAAAATGGTGGTTACAACAAATTCTTTTTGATTCCTGGTGGTAATGATTTGAATATTGAAGAAGAAGAATTATCTGTTGAAGGTAATGTCACTGCTTCTAAATTGCGTACCGCATTTATTAAGATGAATAAGAAAAAACAGGTAAGCCGTGTCTTGGTTAACCGTTTTATTGGTGAAATTGCAATGTAATACTAAAGTAGTACTGTTGTTTTTATGCAACAGTACTATTGACAAACCTTGTGGTTTTGATATAATTGGTATATTAAATTGATTGATGGAGTTTTTGTGATGCGTGGTATTCAAGTTGACAAACGTGAAAAGTTTATTTCTATTGCCTCTTCCTCAGGCAAGGACATTTTAACATTACAGGATATTAAAGACCTGTGCGTTGAAAATGATATTAAGTTACCTCAGTGGTATTTGAAAGATATGGATTATCGTGCTGGTCGTGGTCTATATAAAGTTCCCTCTAACAGCGCCAACATAGTTAACATGGCGCCAGCTCAAGTTATACAGATGAAAAAACCCGAACCTGTTGCGCCAACCGGCAATCGTATTACCAATATTGTTACTGACCTCGAAACAGAAAATCTGGTTCCAAAACAGTATGCAAATTATGTTCCTTTTGGTAACTTTGATGATTTGTTGGCAATCGTAAAAAGTAATTTGTTCTACCCTATTTTTATTACTGGTCAATCTGGCAACGGCAAAACAATGTCAGTTGAACAAGCTTGCGCTAAAGCTAAACGTAAATTTGTTTGCGTATCAATGACACCTGATACCGATGAAAGTGATTTGCTTGGCAATTATGTTTTGATTAATGGTCAAATGGAATGGCGTGATGGTCCAGTTACCGTTGCGGCTCGACAAGGCGCTGTGCTGTGTATTGATGAAATTGATTATGGTGCTCAGAACCTGTCCTGCTTACAACGTGTTTTAGAAGGCAAACCTTTCTTGCTTAAAAAGAAGAATGAAATGGTTGCACCTGCTGAAGGTTTTACAATTGTGGCTACTGCCAATACAAAAGGTAAAGGTTCAGAAGATGGTCGTTACATGTTTACCAATGTTTTGAATGAGGCTTTCCTTGAACGTTTCTTGAATACATATGAGCAAGAGTTTCCTCCAATCAACGTTGAGAAGAAAATCATTCGTAAAGAATTGGCTTCTTTGAACCGTACTGATGATGAATTTGCCGAGAAATTGGTAACATGGGCTGATGTAATTCGCAAAACGTTTGCTGAAGGTGGTGTTGATGAAATTATTTCCACTCGCCGTCTGGTACACATTTGCAAAACGTATTCTGTGCATGGTGACCGCATGAAGGCACTTGCCCTCTGCTTGAACCGTTTTGATGCCGATACCAAATTATCATTTATTGACCTGTACACCAAACTGGATGCAGGCGCCAATACGGCTAATCAGCAAGTGAACGTAGATGCAATTTCGGCAAACAGTGATGAATTACCATTCTAATTGCCTGAAAACTGTTGACAAGTGTTAATAGTTTTGTTATAATAGAATTTCTGAGAGAATGAACCACCTCTCAGAATTATTTGAAGTGTGGTTCGTTTTTATTATTTAAATTTTGGAGTTATTATGTCCGCTAAAGCAAAAATCTTGTCCTACTTGAGCAAATCTGATGGTTACAACACGTTGACCGTTAATCAAGCTCGTGCTCGTTTCAACGTTCAGAACGTTGCTGCTCGCATTAACGAATTGCGTGAAGAAGGTCATGCTATTTACTTGAACACCCGTATCAAGTCTGATGGCGAGAAAGTTTCTTTCTATCGTCTAGGCACACCAACTAAGCGTCAAGTTGCTGCTGGCTTGCAAGCACTTCGCTCTGCAGGAATGTCAACATTCGCCTAAGAGAGTAGTCTCTTTGTAAGAGGAGTAGGATATATAAGTATATCCCTCCTCTTTTTTTTATGGAATAAATTATGGAAATACAAGTCAAAGTTGAAGATTTGAAAAAGAATAAACTGTTTGTGGCTACACCAATGTATGGTGGCATGGCACACGGGTTGTACCTGAAGTCTTGTTTAGACCTTCAAGGTATTATGTCACGTTATGGTGTTGATGTTAAGTTCTCTTTCCTATTTAATGAATCACTTATTACACGTGCAAGAAACTACCTCGTAGATGAATTCTTGCGCTCAGATTGCACACACTTATTGTTTTTGGATTCTGATATTCATTACAACCCACAAGATGTTGTAGCATTATTGGCATTAGATAAAGATGTTATTGGTGGTCCTTACCCCAAGAAATCAATCAATTGGAATAACATTGCACATGCCGCACGTAACCATCCAGATTTGGAACCACGTGAATTAGAAACATTGGTTGGTGAATATGTCTTCAATGTTGTTAAAGGCACATCACAATTCTCAGTTACCGAACCACTAGAAGTATTAGAAATTGGTACCGGTTTTATGTTGGTTAAACGTGAAGTCTTCGATAAGATGGCTGTAGAGTATCCAAACATTCGTTACAAACCAGACCACGTTGGTCAGGCTCACTTTGATGGTTCACGTTACATTCATGCTTACTTTGATACTGTAATCGACACCAAAGACTCTATCACAGGCGGTGGTTCAGAACGTTATCTAAGTGAAGATTATATGTTCTGTCAAATGTGGCGTAAGATGGGTGGAGATATCTTCTTGTGCCCATGGATGAAGACACAACATATTGGTACATATGCCTTCTCAGGCAATATGCCAAAAGTAGCAGAGTTAACTGGTAGGTTATAATGTCTGCTGGTCGTAAGTTTGATGGTGGCAAACTAGAATATGGTTTGTTGCCGCCTCTTGCGCTAGAGGAAACGGTTAAAGTTCTTACCTTTGGTGCTCAAAAATATGAACGTGATAATTGGCAGAAAGTACCTGATTCTAAACGCAGGTACTTTGATGCATTACAACGGCACGTTTGGGCATGGAAACAAGGTGAGCAACTTGACCCCGAATCTGGCATACATCACTTGGCTCATGCTATGTGTTGCCTAATGTTTTTATATGAGCATGACATTAAGTATTCGCTTGACAAAGACAAGTAAACCATATATAATTAATTTTTTGGAGTATATTATGAAACTATCGAATGACACCCTAAACGTACTGAAAAACTTCGGTGCAATCAACCAAGGTATTTACTTTCGCAAAGGTAATACATTGAAGACCATGTCTTCACACAAAAACATACTAGCACAGGTCAACATCACTGAAGATGTTCCTGCTGACTTTGGTGTTTATGACCTCAACAAT
>Ga0222713_10003350_pt1 | contig 16656 bp, 10 predicted proteins | sample C33_649DmetaG_FD_165061 | JGI IMG/M metagenome (GOLD analysis project Ga0222713, IMG submission 165061) | Estuarine water microbial communities from San Francisco Bay, California, United States - C33_649D | ecosystem: Environmental > Aquatic > Marine > Unclassified | place: USA: California...
CGATGGCCGAGGCGACCAGGATGGCGGAGGTATAGTTGCCTGAGTGGTCAAAGAGCGTGCCGCCCAGCCAGCCCCCGAGCGCCATGCCGGTACTCGCGCCGATCATCTCGAAGGAAAAGATGGAACTCAACGGCGCTTTCGGGCCGAACAGTTGCCGGTTGATGATCGGAAAGCCGACCATTTCACCGCCGTAGCAGAGACCGAACACGACCGCGAAAACGTAGAAGTGCCAGGCTTCGGTGGCGAACAGCAGTGCAAGAATCGATACGCTCTGGCCGAAAATGGCGAATGACAGCACGCTGCGGCCGCCAAAGCGTTCGGTGAGCAGCGAAAAAGAAAAGCGGCTGATGATCGACACCCCGGCGATGGTGCTCAAAACGCCGGCGGCCTGGAGCCCTGGTACGCCGTGGTGGGTCGCCATCGAGACACCATGCGCCAGTATCACGGCATGACTGGCGCAACCGAGGTGGTGGCAGCCGGTCAGCAGCCATACCGGCCGGCGCGCGAGTACGGCACGCAGGCTGACAGGAGCTTCGGCAGTGGATGATTGTTTGTCGGTCGGCTCCGCTGCGCCGTAGGCGGTCCTGCCCATTTCGGCGGGGCTGGTGCGGATCAGTGAGGAAAACAACAGCAGTATCACGCCGAAACCGGCACCCAGCACCATGAACGCGGATTCCCAACCGCGGTTTTCGATCAGCCAGCGGAACAGCGGCGCAAAGACGGCGGGTCCGGCACCCAGCGCGGCCCAGTAAAAACCCAGCGCTAGCCCCATCTTTTTCTCGAACCAGCGGGTCATGATGACCGGCAGCAGCACCTGGAAGGCGGCGTTGCCGAGGGCGCCGACGAATACGCCGTAAAGGACGTAGAGCTGCCACAGTTCGGTGATCATGCCGAGCATTACCGTGCCGGCCGAAATCATCAGCGATGCGCCGAACATCAGCGTGCGCGCGCTGCAGCGGTCGCCCAGCCAGCCGAAGATCAGCATCGCCGGCATGCTGCAAAGGAAGGCCAGCGAATAAGCGAGCCCGATGTCGCCCCGTTTCCAGTCGAATCTCTCGACCAGTGGATCGACAAGAACGGCAAACGAGGCCGAGTCGGCACGACTGACGATGCTCAGGACGCAGGCTGCGGCAAGAACGATCCAGGCGTAATGAAGTTTCTGTGTTTGGGTGGGTGTCATGGTGGAGGTTTTTACCGGAACCGGACATGCGCGGGGTGTCTCAGTCCGGAATGTGGCGAATCGGCATTTTGTCGGTGCGGCGCCGGTCAGCCCTGTTACGCAGGGTGCGGTCCCGGTTGCGTTAAACCGGGGACAACACTTTCTTCACAGGGCATTCCGTATTCTCCCGGTCAAGGTTGTCTGCGGCCCGAATACCGGGCTGCCACGCGGGGCGTCTCTGATGGGTAAGACCGGCATCACGACAAATACATTGCTTGTCCTGGTTGCAGCATTCCTTGCCGTGACCGGCAATGCCGCGTTCGTATCCGGGGTGTTGAAAGCCTATCCCCCGGCAGAGAACAACGTCTGGGCCCTGTTTTCGCTGCTCATTGTTTTTGGCGGCGCAACAGTGCTGGTCCTGTCGTTGCTGTGCGTTGGCCGTGCGGCAAAGCCGCTATTGATGCTGGTCTTGCTGCTGTCCGCAGCCGCGGCCTATTTCATGGACCGCTACGGCGTCATCATCAGCGATGACATGTTGCGCAACGTGGTGCAGACCCAACCGGCAGAAGCGCTGGAACTGCTCAATGCCAGGTTGTTGATCTACTTCGTTCTGCTGGGCGTGCTGCCGGCCTGGGCGGTGTACCGGATTCCACTGCAATGGCGGGGCTGGCGCAGCGAAAGCTTTGCGCGTCTCAAGCTGGTATCCATCACCTTCGCCCTGATGATCGGGACTGTTTTGATGCTCAGCGGTTTCTATGCTTCATTTTTCCGTGAGCACAAGGAGCTGCGTCAATACGCCAACCCGCTTTATTACCTGTATTCCACGGTGAAATATGCCGCCGGTGAGGCAGGCACTGCGTCGAACGTAGCCGTGGCTAAAGTGGGCACGGACGCAGCAATTCCTGCCTCCGACCTGACGCGTGAACTGGTGATCATGGTGGTGGGTGAAACGGCGCGCGCGGACCGGTTCTCGCTCAACGGTTATTCCCGCGAAACAAACCCGAGGCTGAAAGAGCAGGGTGTCATCAGTTTCAGCAATTTCAGGGCCTGCGGCACCTCGACTGCAGTTTCCGTCCCCTGCATGTTCCTGCGCGATGGTGAAACCAAGGGCGTGTCTGCGATCAAGACCGAGGAAAATCTTCTCGATGTGCTGATGCACAGCGGGGTCAACGTGCTGTGGCTGGACAACAATTCGGATTCCAAGGGCGTTGCCGCACGCGCACCGTTCATTGATTACCGATCTCCAAAAACCAATCCGGTTTGCGATACGGAATGCCGTGACGAAGGCATGCTGGCCGGATTACAGGGCTATATCGATGCGCATCCCAAGGGCGATATTTTCATCGTGCTGCACCAGATGGGTAATCACGGCCCGGCCTACCACCAGCGATATCCTGCCAATTTTGAGCGGTTTACCCCGGTTTGCAGAAGTGCCGATCTGGGCAAATGCAGCCGCGAAGAAATCGGTAATGCCTACGACAACGCCATACTCTATACCGACCATTTCCTTTCGCGGGCGATAGACCTGCTGCGGAAAAACGACGCGCGATTCGAGACTGCGCTGTTCTATGTCAGCGACCACGGCGAATCGCTGGGGGAGAAGGGGGTGTATCTGCACGGCATGCCCAAGGCGCTGGCGCCCGAGGCCCAACTGCACGTGCCGGCGATCATGTGGTTCGGCAGGAACTTCCGTGCGGTGTCACCCCAGGCTTTGCGCGATAAAGCCGGGGCGCCATTCAGCCACGAGCAGGTGTTCCATACGATCCTCGGTTTTTTTGAGGTCGAGACCCGGGCATACCGGCCTGAAGGGGACATTCTCACTGGAGCAAGGCCGATGCAAAAAGACTTTGTGGCCGATACTCAAGCCGGGGTGAGGACAATATTCAGCCGATAGGGATTCCGGCGATCAGGTTGTAACCCTGACTTCCACCAGGCAGTCGTAATACGTCGCCGCACCGCCCATGTCGGCGATGGCCTGCGACGTGACTTCGTTGGCGTTGCGCCTGTCAGGCGACAGTTTTTTCCACCACACCGACGGAGCAGAAACCACGCCAGGACGCACTTTGTCGGTGATGCGTGCGCGCAACGTGTATTCGCCGCGGTCGTTGAACACGCACACCACGGCGTCCTCCAGGATGCCGCGCGCCGCAGCATCGTCCGGGTGGATGTCCAGCGTCGGCACGCCGGCATCCTTCAGCGCGAAATCGAGATTGGCGAACGACGAATTGAGGAAATGCCGGTGCGGCGGCGAGATGAACGCCAGCGGGAACCGTTGCGCCAGTGCCGGGTTGCTGGTCGGGCCTTCGCGCGGCGGGGTGTAGTTCGGCAGCGGATCGTGGCCCTGGGCTTTTGCCGTCTCGCTCCAGAATTCGCATTTGCCTGATGGTGTCGGAAAACCGCCGTTGGCGAACGGTGCCGGCGCAATTTTCAGCCGCTGCCAGCCTTTTTTCTTCAGCGTTTCCCAGGTCAGGCCATCGAGAGCAGGTGCTGTCGAATCCAGCGCCTGGCGGCAGATATCCTCATCGGAATCGCGCAGGCAGGCATCCTCAAACTCCATGCGTTCGGCGAGCAGGCGGAACACTTCGGCATTGGCCTTGGCTTCACCGACCGGCGGGATCGCCGGCTGCGAGGCCTGCACGTAGAGATGACCGTACGACTTGTGGATGTCAAACTGTTCGAGCTGGGTGGTCGCCGGCAGGATGATGTCGGCGTAATCCGCAGTGTCGGTCTGGAAAATGTCGTGCACCACCGTGAACAGGTCTTCACGCGCGAAACCGGCGATGATCTTGCGCGAATCCGGGCATACCGCGACGGGATTGGTGTTGTAGACCAGCACTGCCTTTACCGGTGGCTGTGCCGTGGTCAGCGCATCGCCGAGCGCCGCCATGTTGATGACCCGCGGCTTGCCGCGGATCAAATCCGGTCTTTCCAGTGCCTGGTGGTTGAAACCGTAGAAGTCGGCCGTGGTCAGTACCGTGCCGCCGGCGGCATCGCGCCAGGCCCCGGTCAGCGCCGGCAGGCAGGCGATGGTGCGCACCGCCATGCCGCCGCCGGCGTGGCGCTGCAGGCCGTAATTCATGCGGATCATTGCAGGGCGGGTGCCGGCGTATTCACGGGCGAGGTTGATGATTTCTTCCGCGGTGATGCCGCAAATTGCGGCGGCACGCTGTGGCGTCCATTCGCGCACTCGTTCCGCGAGCTGGTCGTAACCCAGCGTGTGTTTGGCGATGTAGTCGTCGTCAGTGAGTCCTTCGCCGATGATCACATGCATCATCGCCAGCGCCAGCGCGGCATCGGTACCGGGGTAGACAGCAATGTGCTGGTGGCATTTCTCCGCGGTGTCGTTGCGCAGCGGATCGATGATGACGAGTTTCGCTCCGCGGCGCTTGGCCTGCTGGCAGCGGGTCCAGAAGTGCAGGTTGGAATTGACCGGGTTCGAGCCCCAGATGATGATCAATTTGGCATGTTCAGCCTGTTCCGGATCGCAACCCACCGAGGCGCCGAGGGTGATCTTGACCCCGGCCTTGCCGGCGGAGGAGCACAAGGTGCGCTCCAGCATGCTCGCGCCAAGCCGGTAAAAAAAGCGCCTGTCTATCGAAGCGTAACTGACCATGCCCATCGCGCCGGCGTAGCTGACAGGGAGGATCTGCTGCGGATCTTCAGCGGCAATCGCCTTGAAACGTGCGGCGATGGTATCCAGTGCCTCGTCCCAGGAAATGCGTGCGAAACGGCCTTCACCCTTGCGGCCGATGCGTTTCAGCGGGTGAAGAATGCGTGACGGTGCATAAGTGCGGTCCAGATAGCGGGCAACCTTGGTGCACAGCGTCCCCGCAGTGAACGGCATGTCGTTGCCTTTGACCGCAACGGCTTTTCCGTTCTCGACCGTGATGTCAAGGCCACAGGTGTCCGGGCAGTCGTGCGGGCAGGCGGCTTTGACGGTGCGGCGGTCAGGTTGTCCGGAATCCATGATCGCCATTGTGGGGCGGGGCGGCCGCGCGGTCCAGCGGCCGTGACAGGTCTGCAGGGACGGGTGAATCCGGTATCATCCTGTCAGTAATCCTGAATTTCCCCCTGGCCGTTCCGCATGACATCAATCTGGAGAATCCAAATGAACGTGATAGTTGGCGTGCGCCGTGCGTCTGTCGCGCTGGCGTTTCTGCTGTTTGCCGCAGTTGTCCCGGTGCAGTCGCTGGCTGCCGAATACCAGCCCGAAGTCGGACAGGAAGGCAAGGACGTGGTTTGGGTGCCGACGGCGCAATCGCTGGTCGACCGCATGCTCGACATGGCGAAGTTGACCGCCAGGGACATTCATTACGATCTCGGTTCCGGCGACGGCCGCACGGTAATCACCGCTGCCAAGCGCGGGGCCACGGCCTTCGGCGTCGAATACAACCCGGACATGGTTCAGCTCTCGCGGCGCAACGCCGAAAAGGCCGGCATCACCGGCAAGGCGACGTTTATCCATGGCGACATTTTTGAAACCGATTTTTCCAAGGCAACTGTGATCACGCTGTTTCTGCTGCCTGAACTCAACGTCAAACTGCGCCCGACCATTCTCAAGATGAAACCGGGCACCCGCGTGGTTTCCAATTCGTTTTCGATGGGTGACTGGAAGCACGATGACAGCCAGAGCGCCCCTGGGGACTGCACCAGCTACTGCACTGCCTATCTGTGGATAGTTCCGGCCAATGTCGAGGGAACCTGGCTTTCGGGAAGGGATGAAATCAAGTTCGCCCAGGAGTTCCAGATGGTCCATGGGTCGATGAGCAGCACGGGTGGCAAGGTCGCACCGGTGCTCAACGGCCGCATACGTGGTGACCAGATCGGTTTCACGTCCGGCAATGCGCGCTACGAGGGCAAGGTCAATGGCAACCGCATTGAAGGCACGGTGACCAGCGGCGGCAAGACTACGTCGTGGTCAGCGACCCGCAAAGGCTGAACCTGGAGTTTTGACGCATGAAAAGAACGCGACGCGGCTACGCTGATCTTCACCAACATCTCGATGCGTTGCGCAAGCGCGGCCTGCTGGTCGAAATCGATCGTCCAGTCGACAAGGATGCCGAAATGCATCCGCTTGTGCGCTGGCAGTATGTCGGCGGCATCGAGGAGCACGAGCGCAAGGCGTTCCTGTTCACCAATGTCGTCAATGCGCAGGGCCGCAAGTACAAGTTTCCGGTCGTCGTCGGCGCCTTTGCCGGTAACCGGGAAATCTACGGTGTGGGCATGGGCGTCCCGCTCGATGAAGTGCAGCAGCGCTGGGATCACGCGATTGCCAATCCGCTGCCGCCCAAGGTCGTCAAAACCGGCGCCTGCCAGGAGGTGGTCATCACCGGGAAGGCCCTGAAAGGCAAAGGCAACGGTCTTGATGCGCTGCCGATCCCGGTATCGACACCGGGATTCGACGGCGCGCCAACGCTGACCGCGACCAACGTGATCACCAAAGACCCGGAAACCGGGATCCAGAATCATGGTACTTACCGCGCCGGGCTGAAGGCCCCGGACCGCCTGGTCGTGCGCATGGCAACACGTGTCGGCGGCGCCGGCGGTTTCCGCCATTACCAGAAACACCAGAAACGCGGCGACAAGACCATGCCGGTGGCCATCGTGCTCGGCGCGCCGCCCTGCGTGGCTTTCGTTGCGCCGATGAAACTGCCGATCGATCTCGACGAAGTTGGCGTTGCCGGTGGCGTGGCCGGAGCGCCGATCAACGTGGTGCGCGCCAAAACCGTCGATCTGCTGGTGCCTGCCGAAGCGGAGATCGTCATCGAAGGCTTGATCGACACCGAACACGTCGAGCCGGAAGGTCCGTTTGGTGAGTCGCACGGCCATGTCGCGCTCGAGCAATTCAACATGCCGATGCGGGTCTCCGCGATCACTCACCGCAAGGATGCCATTGTCGCGTCGTACCTGAGCCAGGTCACGCCCAGCGAGTCGAGCGCGATCAAGCGCGTGTCGTTCGAGCCGATGTTTCTTTCCCACCTGCGCAACACGCTGGGCATCAAGGGGGTCAAGCGCGTCACGCTGCACGAGCGCATGACGGCACTGCGGCGCATGACCGTGGTCACGGTAGAGCAGGGCACGCTGCGCAGCGAAGTGTGGCGCGCCCTTTACGGCATGAGTGCGTTCAAGGCGGATTGCGGCAAGATCGGCATTGCCGTCAACGAAGACATCGACCCGGAAAATTCCGATGCGCTGTTCTGGGCGCTGGCGTTCCGCATGAATCCTGCGGAGGATCTGCAGGTGCTGAAACATCGCAGTGGCGGCCACGGACCGGAACGCGAGCATGAAACCGACCAGGAAGACGCCACGCTGCTGATCGATGCGACGGCGAAGGAAATATTGCCGCCGCTGGCGTTGCCCAAGCGCGAATACATGGAAGGTGCGCGCAAGATCTGGGAAGAGATCGGCCTGCCGAAACTGCGGCCGCAGTCGCCGTGGTTCGGATCGCCGGTGGGTGACTGGCTGCAGGTCTGGGATGAGGGCGCGCGCCGCGCTGCGACCGGCGGTTACCTGGAAAACGGCCGCATCAGTGAGCAGGCAAGGCGCAAGGGCCTGCGACCCGAGACCAGCTATCGGCCGGACAAGCAAAAGAAGAAAAAATAGTTCTGCTGCGAAATATGTGTAATCCCATGTTTTTAATGAATATTTTGTTCGACTTGTGCTGCTGTGGCGGCTCCGGGTGGTCGCCGCACTCTGCTTTTTGCCGATAGTGGTTGGACGCGACGGCGGAAGTGAGTGAACATAGACCCTCACGGCAGCGTTCCGTGATGTTTTGGACCGGAGAGGAGGACTCATGTTCAAACATATCCTGATGCCGACCGACGGCTCCGATCATTCCGAGCGGGCCGTGGTGCGAGGCATCGAACTGGCCAAACTTTGCGGGGCCAGGGTGACAGGCATTCATGTCATGCAGGATTACCAGATGCTGATGGGTCCGGAGGGTATCGTGCCCACCGACCTGGATGCGGGGCTCGAAGAGCGCGACCGGGCCCGAGCCGAAGCCTTTCTGGCTCACGTCAAAAAGACGGCTGATGAAGCAGGGGTTTCCTGCGAGACGCTGATCGTCAAGGCACCACATGCCTATGACGCCATCGTCGATACCGCCAACGAGAAGGGCTGCGATCTGATCGTGATGACTTCGCGCTATCGCCGCGGCCTGGTGTCGCTGATCATGGGCAGCGAAGCCACGCGCGTGCTGCATCGTGCGTCGATCCCGGTGCTGACCTTCCGCGCGCTGATGAGTTCGGATCACCCGGACAAGGATTCCTCGGCCAAATAACGGCAGGGCGGACATGAAAAAAGCCGGGCATTGCCCGGCTTTTTTTGTGCAAGTGAAATAACCGGTTCAGCGGCCCTTGATCCCCGCAGCCTGAACCAGCTTTTTCCACTTGTCGACGTCGCTGCGGATGTCGGCGGCGAATGCCTCCGGCGTGTTGCCCTCGGCCTCCATGCCACGGCGGAGGAAGAGTTTTTTGACTTCGTCAGTGTTGATGATTTTCACCGACTCGGCATGCAGTAGCTTGATGATCGGTGCAGGCGTTTTGGCTGGTGCCAGCATGCCGACCCAGGACGAGTGCTGGTAGCCCTTGATCCCGGCTTCGGCCATCGTCGGCAGTTCGGGCGCGGCGACCGAACGCTTGACGCCGGTGACCGCCAGCGCGCGGATCTTGCCGGCGCGGATGTGCGGCAGGCTGGTCGAGCTCGCGGAAAAATTGGCCTGTACTTCACCGCCGAGCAGCGCGGTCATCGCCGGCGAGCCGCCCTTGTACGGTACCAGCAGCATCTTGGTGCCGCTGATGTGCTGGAACAGCTCGGTGGCGAGGTGGGTGCTGGTGCCTACGCCGCTGAAGGCGCAGGTGATGGCACCGGGCTTGCTTTTGAGCAGGGCCACCAGTTCCGCGACCGACTTCGCCGGCACCGAGGGGTGCACGACGAGGATGTGCGGCAGGTCGGCGAACTGGGTGATGGGTATGAAATCGCGCACGGGGTCGAACGGCATCTTGCCGTGCATGGCCGGAGTGATCGTGAACGAGGCGGCAATGGCAAGCAGCGTGTAGCCGTCGGGATTGGCCTTGGCCACCAGGTCGGTTCCGGTCAGGCTGCCGGCGCCGGGACGGTTGTCGACGACGAAGTTCTGCTTCAGCGCTACGCCCAGCCGGTCGGTGACGATGCGCGTGGCGACGTCGGTCGAGCCGCTGGCGCTCTGCGGCACGATCACGCGGACCGGGCGCGCCGGATAGGTTTCAGCAGCAAATGCCGGTAACACACCGGCGATCACCAGAGCGGTTACGGAAATAATTTTGCGCATGGTGTTCTCCTCGAAATTTCAGTTCTTTATTTCATTTTATTGAAACAGGATACAGTCAAAATCTGCCGAGCGTAGCCATGACGAGGCGCTGTCGAGGCTCCGACGAGACATTACCTGAAGGTAAGGCGAGGAGGAACGCAGACAGCAACGATGTGATGGCAAGCGCAGGCGTTTTGACGGGATCACTCACCGTCATACCCCGGCAGGACGCGTGCGTCAATCACGCACACCCCGCCTGCCTTGACGATGGCGATGCCACGCTCGATGGCGGGCTGCATGTCGGCCATGGCAGTGACCGGTCCGATGCCCTCGGCGCCTTGCGCGCGCGCCATCGCCGCGATGTCGATGTCGGGGTCGATGATTTTCTGGCCGATCCATGCGTTTGCCGGGGGGCGGTGGCGGTGTTCGGCGACATGGCCCTGGTGGCGCTCGTCGTTGAAGAACGAGCGGTTGTTGCAGATGATCATCAGGCACGGGATCTGGTAGTGCGTCGCCGTCCATACCGCGGTGTTGCCCATCAGGAAATTGCCGTCACCCATCAGGCCGATGGGAATGCGGCCACTGCCTTTCAGTGCCAGCGCCGCGCCGATGGTCAGTCCCGGTCCGGCGCCGACGCCGCCACCGCCGTCGAAGCCGAGGTAATCCAGCGGATGACGGAAGTGGGTGTACGCGCCGCTCCAGCCCAGCGGCAGATGGGTGATGCTGACTTCCTCTTTACCGATGGCCGCGTTCAGTGCGTGGGCGAGGCCTTTCAGTGCCAGCGGCTCTCCCGGTGCGCCGGCCAGTGCATAGCCGCCGGTCTTGATCAGCTGCGGGCGTGCGGAGATGGCCTGCGTCAGCAACGGCACCGCAGCATCGGGTTCGCAGTTCATGTGGACGTCGACCGGTGGCAGCGCCTGGTAATCCATGCTCCAGCCGCGATGCAGGTGGGTGTCGCATGAGATGTGGATGATCTTCGCCTTGACCGGTTTGTCGCCGAAGGTCTGTTTCAGCGCGCCGGCGAGATCGAGCCAGTCCAGAGAAAGGATGACGTCCGCCTCGGCCAGCGCCTTGCGTGCCGCGGGTACCAGGCGGTTGGCTGGCGGAGCGGCATGCAGACGGTGGTCGGTGGGAAAGGAGGCGGCGAGCTTGATCTGCGTCAGCACGCGCATGTCGAGTTTTTCGGCGAGCGCGACTCGGGCGTTCCAGTGGTCGAGCCGGCGCGAGCCGCGGCCGCACAGCATCACCGGATTTTTCGCCGTCGACAGCAGTTTCGCGGCAGCCTCGATCTCGGCGACCCCGGGCTGCACCGGCGGCGGCGGCGCATAACGTGCAACGTCGGGCATCACCGGCAGCGAATCGAGTTTCTCTTCCTGGATGGTGACATCGAGGTTGACGTAGACCGGCGCGCGCGGCGCGGTCAATGCGATCTGTGATCCGCGCAGCAGCGCTTCCATTGCCGCCTTCACCGAACCGGGCTGGTTGTCCCACTTCGTGAAGTTGCGCACCAGCGCGGCCTGGTCGGAGCAGGTGTGTATCCAGTCGATCCACGGCCGCCGTTTCGCGGCATCCCAGGGGCCGGTGGCGCCGATCACCAGCACCGGTGCGCGGTCGCACCAGGCGTTGAAGATGGGCATCGAAGCGTGCATCAGTCCGACGTTGGAATGAAGTGCGGCCGCCATCATCCGGTTCGATGCTTTCCAGTAACCCTGGGCGATCGACACCGCGTTCTCGTCGTGCAGGCACAGCACCATCTGCGGCGCCTTGTTGCCGAGGTAATTGACCAGGCTGTCGTGCAGGCCGCGGTAGCTGGCACCGGGGTTGAGTGCGATGTACGGCACTTCGAGCGCGCGCAGTGTCGCGGCGATGGCGTCGCTGCCGTAAACGCTGTCACTGGCCGGCGCGGGCGCCGGGGTTTCGTGCTTGATGGTGGATGTGGGTTTGTTCATGGCTGTTTCATTCCGTTTTGATGAGGCTCAGTCGACCTTCGCTCCCGAGGCCTTGATGACTTTTGCCCATTTGGCGAATTCGCTCTGCAGGTGTTTGGCAAAAACCTCCTGCGTGCTGCCGACGGCTGCACTGCCGCTGTTTTTCATGCGCTCCTTCATCTGCGGGTGCTGCATGATTTTTGCCGCATGGCCGCTGAGCAGGGCGACGATTTCGCCGGGCGTGCCCGCGGGGGCCAGCGCACCGTACCACTGGCTCGACTGGTAGCCCTTGAGCCCCGCTTCGGCAACGGTTGGCAGGTCGGGCAGTGCGGGCAGCCGTTCTTCAGTAGTCACTCCGAGCGCACGCAGTCGTCCGTTTTCGACATAGGGGATCGCCGCCAGCGCCGGCATGAACATGATGGTCACTTCGCCGGAGATGATGGCGGTGATCGCCGGGCCCGTGCCGCGGTAGGGCACGTGCACCAGCCGCGTGCCGGTCAGGGTCTTGAACAGTTCTGCTGCGAGGTGCGGCGTGCTGCCACTGGCCGACGAGGCATAGTTCAACTGTCCCGGCCTGGCCTTGGCGAAGGTGACCAGTTCGCGTACCGATTTCACCGGCAGCGAGGGATGGACGACGAGGATGTTCGGTGCATGGGCGAGCAGGCTGATCGGCGCGAAGTCCTTTACCGGATCGTAGGTGACGTTCTTGTAGAGGCTGGGCGTGGTCACGAAGTTGGCGCCGTTGACCAGCAGCGTGTAGCCGTCCTTGGCCGACTTGGCGACGATCTCGCTGCCGATCATGCCGTTGGCGCCGGCGCGGTTTTCGATGACCACCGGCTTGCCCAGGGCTTCGGAAAGTTTCTGCCCGAACAGGCGGCCCATGCTGTCGACGCCGCCGCCGGCAGGGAAGGGTACGACGATGCGTACCGGGCCCGTTGGATAATTCTGTGCCGCTGCGCCTGCCGCGCAGCACAGTGCGAGTGCGGCGAGCGTGATGTGCTTTATTGTTTTGTTCATGATGGTTCTCCTCGAGTTTTATTTCAGTCCCAGCAGGCTGGCGCCGGTATCCCAGCACACGGCGCGGCGGTAATTATCATCCAGATTATTGTTTTTATTGATAAATTTAACGGGATCCGGGTCGCGCAGCGGAAACGGGTAATCGCTCCCCAGCGCAACCTGCCCGGCGCCGACACGTTCGATCAGGTAGCGGAACGCGGCATCGTCATGCAGCACGGTGTCGTAATAAAGATTGTTCGCGTACTGGCCCAGCGGATGTTTCACCGGCCCTTTCGCGAACGGCGGGGCGGTGACGCGACCGCGATCAATGCGGCCGAACTGGTAGGGCACGCAGCCGCCGCCGTGGACCAGCAATACGCGCAGCTGCGGAAAACGGTCGAACACGCCGCCGAGCAGCAGCGCTGCCGCAGCGAAGGTGGTCTCACTGGGATTGCCGACGAGGATGTGCAAAAACAGCCGGCGCATCCGCGGCGGCACCGCGAGGTCGGCGGGGTGGATGATCACCGGCACGTTCAGTTCCTGTGCCGCGCCCCAGAAGGCATCGAACTGCGGCGCGTCGAGACCTTCTTCCTCGACGCGGGCGCCGATCTGCACCGCGCGGTGGCCGAGGGTTTTGACCGCATGGCGCAGTTCGGCGGCGGCGAGTGCGGCGTCCTGCAGCGGCACCATCGCCGCCGCGGCGTAACGGTCGGGCCGCCGCGCAGCCATTTCGGCGAGCACTTCGTTTTGCGCGCGGGTAAACCACTGCCCCGACTCTGCGGGTAGGTGGTAGCCGGCAAGATCCATCCAGCCGGAGAGCAATTGCACGTCAATGCCGGCCTCATCCATCCACTTCAGCCGTGCGGCTTCGTCATTCAACGGCGGGATCAATGGCATGCCGGTCAGGCGTCCACCCACGGAAATGCGCGTGGCACCATCCTCGCTCTTGACGATTTTGATGCCGTGCTTTTCACCATCGGCGTTGATGCGGTCAACGAGAGGCTTGCCGACGTGGTGGGCGTGGATGTCGAGACAGCGTGGTTTCGCGGTGCTCATGCGGCCTTGCTTTTCGCAATGACTTCGCGAATGCGTGCGGCAATGTCGCGCGGTTTCTCGGTGGGCGTGATGTGGCGGCCGCCGGGGATCACGGTCAGCGTCGAGCCGGCGATGCCCTGGTGCAGGGCTTCGGCCATCGCCACCGGCGTTGCGTAATCCTCTTCACCGACCACCACCGCCGTCGGCACCTTGATCGTGGCCAGGCCGGCGCGCAGATCGGCGTCGCCGAGCATTTCGCAGGTCTTCACGTAGCAATCGACATTGTTGGCCAGGAACACCTTGACCAGCCGGTCGACGGTGTCCTTCGCCGAGGCGCGGAAGGCGTCGCCGAACCAGCGCCCGGTCTGGAAATCGACCAGCGCCGCCATGCCCTTGGATTTGCCGGTGGCGCCGCGTTCGCGCCAGGTTTTCGGTGCATCCGCGCCATACCAGGCCGTGGTGTCGATCGTGACCAGGCCGAGCGTGCGCTGCGGATAGCGGATGGCGAAAGCCTGCGCCACCATGCCGCCCATCGAGCAGCCGGCGACAATGGCAGAACGCCATTGCACGTGGTCCATCAGGTCGGCGAGGTCGCGGGCGAACAATTGCGGGGTATAGGTCATCACCGGCTGTCCCGAGCGGCCGTGGCCGCGGCAGTCGAAGGTTAGGATCTGCGCTTCGTCCGACAGCTCCGAGACGACAGCGTCCCAGATGCTGCGGTCCAGCGCCAGCGAATGCACCAGTGCGACACGCGGTGCTTTGCTGCCGGCGCCGGCATGCAGCGTGTATGAAATTTCACAGCCGTCTGACGTTTTGATGCTTTCAGCCATCTATTTCCCCCGAGGTTTCTTTGCCGGATTACTTTCCGGCGCGCTGCCACGCCGCGATCACGATGCGTGCGCCGATTTCCACCGCCATGTTGCGTTTGTACTGCACCGAGCCGCGCACGTTGGCCATCGGCTGGGCGAGACCGTGCACCGGCTGCACCGCCGCGCGGATGGCTGCTTCGTCAAATTTTTTTCCATGCAGGGTCTTGAGTTCCAGCGCGATCGGTTTCCAGCTGACCGCGCCGATCACCAGTCGCGCCGCGAGGCAGGTGCCTTTGGTATCCAGCGTGACGCAGGCCGCCGCGTTCACCGTTGGCGTTTCCATGACGCCGCGCGGCAGGAACTTGTGGAAAGCGGAGCCGCTGCGCTCCGGCACCGGCGCTACGTCGACACAAACGATCATCTCGTCCTTGGCAAAGCGTTTTTCGAAAGCCTCGGCAAGGCTGACTGTGCGCCGGCCGGCAACTGAAGCGAGGGTCAGCGTGGTGTCGAAGGCGAGCATGGCCACCGGCATATCGAAGCCGCCGATCAGCGGGCCGAGGCTGCCACCGACGGTGGTCATATGCCGCACCCGATCATGGCCGGCGGCATCGAAAGCTTCGGCCAGCGCAGTCCAGCGTTCGCGTACCCCGGCCATCTGGTGCAGAGTCTGTTGCTTGACCGCGGCACCGCTGTGCAGCGTGCCGTCTTTGCTGATGCCTGCTTTCAGCATTTCGGCAATGCGGCCGACAAAGAGCAGGCGTTTCGCCAGTGGATAACCATTACGCTCACGCCGCAGCGCATGAGCCATGCCGCCCGAGAGAATGGCGGTCTCGCCTTCAGTATAGAGTTTGACTGCATCCTCTACTGTTGCCGGTTGCAACCATTCGGGCTTGAACGGTCGGGTACCCGAAGGTTTGCCGGTCGACAGCCGTGACCAGACGCTGGTTTTCGGTGCGGCCGGTGCTGCGAGCTGTTCGCCGGCGTAAAGTTCCGGATGCAGTGCGCGATGAATTTTTTCCGCGGTGATCGGCAGTTCGTGGATGCGCACACCGACGGCATCAGCGATGGCATTGGCAATTGCCGCCGGCACGGCGTCGAGTCCGATTTCGCCGAGCCCCTTGGCGCCGAACGGTCCCGAAGGTTCGTAGGAGTCGGCGAAGCCGACATGGATTTTAGGCACGAAGTCGGCCGATGGCAGCGTGTAATCAATGTACTGGGGGTCGGTGGGCATGCCGTTGTACCAGTCGAAATACTCGGTCATCGCGAGGCCGATGCCCTGCGTTACCGCGCCTTCAACCTGGCCCTGTGCGGCGGCGGGATGAATCACAGTGCCGCAATCGACCACCGCCGCGATTTCCTTCAGTTTGACCTGGCCGGTGCCGCGATCGATTTCGACCTCGGCAGCCTGTGCGGCAAAGTTGTATGCACCCGACTCGTTGCCGAAACGGCTGTGGTCTGGAAATTCGGAAGGATTGTCCCAGTTACCGACGCCGACAATGGCTTCGCCGCCGCGCTTGTAGATGTTGGCGCGAACAACGGCACTCACCGGACGAAATTCGCTTTCAGCCCCATTTTTGGGGCCGATCTGGCCGTTGATGATGATCAACTCCCCGACCGGCTTTTTGAACTGCTCGGAGGCCGCGTTCATCAGCTGCTTGTGCGCCTCAGCGGCAGCGCGTTTCACCGCGTTGCCCGCGACATAGGTGACGCGGCTCGCCAGCGCGCCCAGCGAATGCGGATGTACGTCGGTGTCGGGCCGGGTGATGTCGATGTCCTCGTAGGGCAGTCCCAGTTCCTCGGCGGCGATCTGCCGCAGCACGGTCAGTGTCCCCTGGCCGATTTCACCTTCGCCGGTGATGATGGTGGCGCGACCATCCTCGTTGATGCGCACGATGGCCGAGCTGCCATCCCAGTCGCCGAAGCTGCGGCGGCCGTTGACGTGGACGCTGCAACCCATGCCGAAGCCGGTGTCGGGTTTTTTGTTCTTGTGCTTCTTTTTCCAGTCGATCAGCTCAGCGGCCTTGTCGATGCACTGGCGCAGCTCGCAACTGGTGACCTTGTGATTGTGCGGCGATACATCGCCTTCTTCGACTGCGTTCAGGCGCAGCAGGTCGACGATGTCGATGTTCAGCTTTTCGGCGGCCAGGTCCCAGGCCTGCTCGACAGCCCAGTCCGCGGACGGATTGCCGAAACCGCGGAAGGCGCCGGTGGGTACGAGGTTGGTATAGAGCAGCGTCGATTTGGCGCGCGCATTGGGATACTTGTAGAGCGCATCGTGGCGTACTGTTGCCGCGCCGAGGATAGCCTGCGATTTGCCGGTGTAGGCGCCGTTGTCGGCCCACATGCGGATTTCCTTGGCCAGCACCTTGCCGGATTTGGCGAAGCCGAGGCGTACCCAGTATCGCATCGGCATGCGCGGATGACTGGCGAGGAAATATTCCG
>Ga0222713_10003351_pt1 | contig 16654 bp, 17 predicted proteins | sample C33_649DmetaG_FD_165061 | JGI IMG/M metagenome (GOLD analysis project Ga0222713, IMG submission 165061) | Estuarine water microbial communities from San Francisco Bay, California, United States - C33_649D | ecosystem: Environmental > Aquatic > Marine > Unclassified | place: USA: California...
TCAAATCTTTAATTTATAAATAAATATAGATTATACAAGAATCTAAACAAAAATGTCCGTTGGTAGCAATTTACAAGAAATGGAAAACGTAGTAACCAAAGGGGCTGCTCCTGCCGAACCAATGCAATCAGCAGGTATTCCTGTTGAGGATCTTGGCGGTCCTACCCCCGAAAATTATCGTCCAGAAGACGATTCAGCAAAACTCAAGGATCCTGCAGCGACCCTTGCTCAAGTCAAAGATGTTGTCAACGCCAAAGCAATGGCTGCTGAGGAAGTTGAAGCAGACGAAGAGCAAGAAATTGTTGCTGAAGAAGAGGAAACCGAAGAGGAAGTCGTAACCGAAGAGGAAGAGACTGAGACTGAGGAAGTCGTTGCTGAGTCCGAAAATACCGAAGAAGAGTACAACATCGAAGAAGATGTTGAAGCACTTCTTGCTGGTGAGGAGCTTTCTGAGGAATTCCAAGAGAAAGCACGTACCATCTTTGAAACTGCTATCAAGACAAAGGTTGGAGAAATCAAAGAACAACTCCAATCTGCATACGAGGAAGCACTCGTAGAAGAAATCGTTTCAATCAAAGAAAGTCTTGAAGGAAGACTCGACGCATACCTTGAGTATGTTGCCGACGAGTGGTTCCAAGAGAACGCTCTCGCAGTTGAGCACGGTCTCAAGACTGAAATGACAGAATCATTCCTTGTTGGAATGAAGAATCTTTTTGAAGAACATTATGTAACCATCCCTGAAGATAGATATGATGTAATCGAGAGCATGGTAGATAAACTAGATGAAATGGAGTCAAAACTCAACGAGCAAATCGAAAGAAACGTTGCTCTTAATCGTAGATTAGCCGAGTCGGTTGCTGATGTAATCTTTGCAGATGTCGCTGAGGGTCTTGCACTTTCTCAGAAAGACAAACTCGCTTCTCTTGCCGAAAATGTTGAGTTTGAAAGTGAAGCAGACTATCGTGAGAAGCTAGTAACGTTGAGGGAATCATATTTCCCAACAAACGCTGGTACTCAAAGAAGCACTAGCGAGAGCCTCTCAGAGCAACCTTCAAATGAGCAAACTGCCATTAATGAGTCAGTTTCCCCAATGATGGCTGCATACCTTGAGACTCTTTCTAGAGCAGCTAAAAAGTGATTTTTAGATCATACAGTTCAAACTAACTTTCCTAAAGAGGTAAATTCAAATGCAAATGTTCAACGCTGAACAACTGCAGGAGAAGTGGGCACCTATCCTCGACTATGAGGGTCTTGATCCAATCAGAGATTCACATCGTAGATCGGTAACCGCAGTCCTGCTAGAAAACCAAGAGAGAGAACTCCGTGAAGAGCGTTCTTTCCTTTCCGAAGCACCAACCGTTAACACCTTCTCCAGCACTGGAACCCCTGGTTTCTCTGCTAACGCTGGTTCACCTGTTGCTGGTTTCGACCCTGTTCTGATCTCCCTGATCAGACGTTCAATGCCTAACCTGGTCGCTTATGACCTCGCAGGCGTTCAACCAATGAACGGTCCTACTGGACTGATCTTCGCAATGCGCTCCAAGTATAGTGCTATGGACGGCGCAACCGAAGCTCTGTTCAACGAGCCAGATTCAGCATTCTCCGGTCAAAGTGCATCGTTCAACAATACTCAAGGTTGGACCAACGGCGCAGTTGGTCTGGGTACTACCGCTCAGAGCGGCAGCAATCCTGGTATCCTTGACGCAACTGTTGGCGTAACTGGCGACGCAGGCACCTACAACGTAGGTCAGGGTATGCGTACTGACCAGGCAGAAGGTCTCGGTGATGGCACCGGTGCTTTCAACGAGATGGCATTCTCAATCGAGAAAGTCACCGTTACTGCTAAGTCAAGAGCACTGAAGGCTGAGTACTCACTTGAGCTTGCTCAGGACCTCAAGGCAATTCACGGTCTGAATGCAGAAGCTGAGTTGGCAAACATTCTGTCAACTGAGATTCTTGCTGAAATCAACCGTGAAGTCATCCGTACCATCTATAACGTTGCTGAGTCTGGTGCTCAAGCAAACGTTGCTACCGCTGGTACTTTCGACCTCGACGTTGACTCCAACGGTCGTTGGTCTGTTGAGAAGTTCAAGGGTCTGATCTTCCAGATCGAGCGTGACGCAAACGCTATCGCCCAGAGAACTCGTCGTGGGAAGGGCAACATGATCCTCTGCTCCGCAGACGTTGCTTCCGCACTCACCATGGCAGGCGTTCTGGACTACACCCCAGCACTCAACGCTAACCTCAACGTTGATGACACTGGTAACACCTTCGCTGGTGTTCTCCAAGGTAAGTATCGTGTTTATATCGATCCTTATGCTGGTGGTTTCAACGGTTCTTCAAACGGTGGTCAGTACTACGTTGTCGGTTATAAGGGTTCTTCACCTTATGACGCAGGTCTCTTCTACTGCCCATATGTTCCTCTCCAAATGGTTCGTGCCGTTGGTCAGGACACCTTCCAGCCCAAGATTGGCTTCAAGACCCGCTACGGTATTGTTGCTAACCCATTCGCTGAAGGCACCAACGCTGGTGGCGGCGCTCTTACCCGTAACACCAACCGTTACTACAGAAGAGTTAAGGTTCAAAACCTCATGTGATCTCGATTCACATATCTATCAGACCCCCGAAAGGGGGTCTTTTTTTATCTAAATAAAAATAAAACTAGTAGCAACAATGAAACCAACTCCAAAACAATCACTGGAAATTCATAAGAATTATGAAAGAGTTGTTGAGCATCTGATTTCTGAAGGTTATGCAGAAGACAAAGAGTCTGCAGATAGCATCATCAAAGGAATGAGCGAAACTTGGTTTAATCTAATCATCACTGAGTGATATAAACATGGCAACTGCCTGCAATTTTCCAGGTCAAATTACAAATAGAAACTTCTTATCGCCGGCAGGTTTTAAATTTTCTCTTGCCAAAGAACCTAAGGTTTCTTTCTTTTGTACAAGTGCTAGAATACCAGAGATTAATCTGGCACTTGCAAATCAACCATCATATCTGAAAGATATTGATATTCCTGGAGAAAAAATTACTTACGGAGACCTAACCATTCGTTTTCTTGTAGATGAAAATCTAGAAAACTATATGGCAATTCATAATTGGATAACTGGATTAGGTTTTCCAGAAACAATGCAGCAGTATTCAGATCTTTTGAAAGATGAGGATGATGTAACTCAACCAGAAGATCCAAAGAATGCTTTCAGCGATGGTTCTTTAGCAATATTGAATTCAAATTTTAGAAATGCTGCTATTGTAAAATTTATTGATCTGTTTCCATACACATTAACTTCACTTGAATTTGATTCCTCAATTACTGATATTCAGTACTTTACAGCAGAGGCATCTTTCAAGTATACTATTTACAATATCCTGGATAGCGACGGAAGAACACGCTTATGAATCTTGATCAAATTCAGGAGATGTGGGAGAAAGACTCTCAGATCGACCCTGATAATTTACATGATGAATCTTTAAAAATTCCTCAACTACACGCCAAGTATTATACTCTTTACAATACTATTACTTTGCTTCGTGAGAAGGCAAGAGAAACTCACAGTAAAGTGAGATTGGAGCGTTACAATTACTACACTGGAAAGGCAGATCCTGAGGTTTATGAGGAAGAACCTTTCCCATATAAAGTTCGTGACAAAGACGCCATACAGAGGCATATGGACGCCGATGAGAGGCTGAATAAAATAGACCTCAAGATTCGATACTACGATATTATGCTTAAGTTCTTAGAAGAGATTATCAAGACGGTTTCCAATAGAACTTTTCAAATCAAGAATGCCATAGAGTGGCATCGCTTCCAAGCGGGTTTCAACTAAATAAAAATAAAAGTTAAATGAAAACTTTTAGAGAGTTTATATCTACTTGCGAAGGATACGTGCCTCTTCGTACATCTGACCAACCATATGATGACGAAGGATTTCCAACAAGAACTTCATCTTGGTCTAAAAAAATGACCAATGCTTTAATGAATGTTGGTAAGCAAAAGTTTAATAGTTCAATTGGCGTTGGAGATGCAATCAATAACTTAGTGAAAGGTGTTTCTGCTAAGGCAAGACTTGACTCTATGAAAAGAGTTGATGCTGAACCAGAAAGTGTAAGAGCAAAAAGAAGTCAAGAAAAATCTGCTGCGAACAATAGACTTGGAGCTCAGAGAAGAACACTACAAACACAAATGGATAGACAAAATCTCAACAGACAATGGCGTGGTAGAGGTGGTGGCGGAAGTCTTCAAGGAATAAGAACAACACCAGAAAGTCCAGCAGGTTTAAACTTCAAACCTTTTGCTGGAAGAAGATATGGAAATATTGGTATTGGACTTGCAGACTGAGAGGCAGAAATGCCTCTTTTTTTATTGTGTATTTTTTCGTATAAATAGGAGTATGGATGGATATTTAAAATGGCATATATTTACAAAATAACCAATTTAAAGAATAATAAAATTTATATTGGATTTACCATAAATGAAATACAAGTAAGATTAAGAAATCACATAAGGGCGTCAAGGCAAGATAAAAAGAAGCATACCTACTTACATTCTGCTATTAAAAAATATGGTGAAGAATTTTTTTCAATTGAAGAAGTTGAGTGTGGTGAGGATAAAAAACTTTTAAAAGAAAGGGAAAAATATTGGATTGAACATTTTAACCCAGAATATAATTTAACGAAAGGAGGGGACGGTTGTTTGGGATATAAGCATTCACGAGAAACAAAGTCAAAAATAACTGGTTGTCCAAAAGGAGCAAAACAAACATTAAGTGAAGAGCAAAGAGTTGCTCTTTCAGATAGAGCAAAAATGATGAATGATAAGAAGGGAAGGGGATATAAATTAAATGTAACCGAAGAAGATAGGCAAAGAAGAAGAGAAAATATGATTAGGATTAATAAAGAAAGAAAAGGTCAAAATACCACGATTAATAAAAAAAGAGATGAAAAAGGACGTTTTTTATCAAAATAAATATTTGTATCAAGATGATATAAAATATGAGTCATTTGATTATAGAAAAGAAGAATGAAGTCTTTTTACATATTACAGCAGAACCACACGTTTATTATGAATTAAGAGATGCATTTCAGTTTGAAGTGCCTAACGCAAAGTTTGCTCCCGCTTACAAAAATAAATGGTGGGATGGGTTCATTTATCTTTTTAATGTAAATACAAGAGAAATATATTGCGGTTTATTGGATAAACTTATAAGGTTTTGCGAACAACATAATTACACTTATGAGTTTAAAAATAATAAATTTTATGGTCTTCCATTTGAAGTCAATGAAATGATTTCAAAAGAAGGTGTCAAAGATTATATGAATTCTATTTGTTCTTGTGCTCCTCGTGATTATCAAGTTGAGGGAGTATACGACGCTTTAAAACATAATAGAAAGTTGTTGATATCTCCAACTGCTTCTGGAAAGTCATTGATGATATATTGTATTGTCCGATATTACGTTGAGAAAGGACAAAATATTCTCGTAATTGTCCCAACGACATCCCTTGTAGAGCAGATGTATAAAGATTTTTCAAGTTATGGGTTTGACGTGGGTTCATTTTGCCACAAGATATATGCGGGGAAAGAGAGGGAGACTGACGCACAAGTCATTATTACGACCTGGCAGTCCATCTACAAGCTTCCCCGACAGTATTTCTCAAGATTTAATGTCGTCGTTGGAGATGAAGCACACCAGTTCAAATCTAAGTCTCTAATATCTATAATGTCAAAACTTTCTGATGCAAAATATCGTTACGGTTTTACAGGTACTTTAGACGGCACACAAACGCACAAGTGGGTATTAGAAGGTCTCTTTGGTCCTTCATACAAAATCATCAGAACAGAAGAACTGATGCAGAAGGGTCACGTTGCCAAGTTGGACATCAACGTGCTTCTATTGAAACACCCACCGAATAAATTTGAAAACTTTGAGGAAGAAGTTCAATATATTATTAATCACGAAAGACGCAATAAGTTTATTCGTAACCTTGCTCTTGATCTCAAAGGCAATACTTTGATTCTCTTTTCAAGAGTCGAAGGTCACGGACAACCTTTATACGATTTAATAAATAACTCAAAGGCAGACAATCGTCACGTCTTCTTTGTGCATGGTGGTGTGGCAACGGAGGATAGAGAGAAGGTAAGGGAGATTACAGAAAGAGAAAACAACGCAATTATTGTTGCTTCATACGGAACATTCTCTACTGGTATTAATATTAAAAATCTCCACAATGTTATTTTTGCTTCTCCTTCAAAATCCAGAATTAGAAATCTACAAAGTATTGGAAGAGTGCTCAGAAAAGGCAATAACAAAACAAAGGCAACTTTATATGATATTGCTGACGACATTTCCTACAAGTCTAGGAGAAATTACACCCTTAATCATTTGATAGAAAGAATTAAAGTTTATAACGAAGAAAACTTCAATTACGATATTGTAAACATACCACTTAAAAACTAATGGGAGAAGAGTTTTATAGTTCGATCAAATTAATTACCGGAGAGGAAATATTCTCATTAGTTTCTATTGATGAGAATGAAGGTGATCCTATTATCATACTTCAAAATCCGGTAATTATGAAAATAAATTCAAATCATATTGGAACTTATGTGAAAATAAGACCTTGGATGGAAATACCTTCCGATGATTTCTTTTTTATTAAACTTGATAAAGTTATTACTATGACAGAAGTTAAAGATTCCTCTACCATTGAACTTTATGAGAAATATATCAGGGATGAAGACGTTGATATTGAAATAGACGGTAAGGTAAAGATATCTGATAAAATGGGTTTTATATCAACAGTAGAAGATGCTAGAGAGTCTTTAGAGAAGATTTTTCGTAAAGATCTTAAAGATAATAAAGAAAGCTAAAGCTGTCTCTTCAACCGGGACAAAGGTAGTCTAATCATAAAACGTCAAGTTGTCAAGCCCTAAAAGTATGGTATAATATACATAACAAAAATTAATTGAATACTACAATGTTATGTCAAAAAAGAAATCAGAACACTACGTTAATAACAAAGAGCTTCTAGAAGCACTAATTGTTTATAGATCTAAAGTCGAAAAGAATTTCTTTGAGATCAACGGTAGAGAACCTACTAGGGAAGACAGAGCAAAACACTGGCAAGGAAAACCACCCATTCCAAATTACTTGGGTGAATGTTTTCTTAAAATCGCTACACACTTATCATATAAACCCAACTTTGTGAATTATATGTTTAGGGACGATATGATTTCTGATGGCATTGAAAACTGCGTCCAGTATATCCATAACTTTGACCCAGAGAAGTCTAAGAATCCTTTTGCATATTTTACTCAAATCATTCACTATGCCTTTCTGAGACGCATTCAAAAGGAGAAAAAGCAACTGGAAATCAAGACCAAGATTATCGAACGCACTGGTTTCGATGAGGTTATGATGGTTGACGATAGCTTGCTTTCTGGGCACAGTAGCGACTATAATAGTATCAAAGACGCTATCACATACAAAAACCGATGAAGGTTGCCATTATCACGGACCAGCACTTCGGTGCCCGTAAGTCTTCAAAATTCCTTCACGACCATTTCAAAAAGTTTTACGATACAGTATTCTTCCCATATCTTGAAGAGCACAACATTAAAGTTGTTATAGATATGGGAGATACTTTCGACAACCGAAGGTCTATCGACTTATGGGCACTTGAATGGGCGAAAGAAAATTACTATGACCGTTTAAGAGATATGGGTATTACCGTCCACACTATCGTGGGCAACCATACTGCTTACTACAAAAATACAAACTCAGTCAACTCTGTTGGTCTTCTTCTCAGTCAATATGATAATGTTATCGTATACCCAGAAGTTGAAGAAGTTAAATTAGATAAACTCAAAGTTCTTTTTATTCCTTGGATTAATGCTGAAAATTATCAAACCACTGTCAATGCTATTGAAAGTTCATCTAGCAAGTGTGCGATGGGGCACCTTGAGCTTAATGGATTTAGAGCTCATCGAGGACACGTCATGGAAGACGGTATGTCGTGCGAATTATTTGAGAAGTTCAGTCATGTCTTCTCGGGACACTATCACACTCGATCGGATGACGGGAAAATCTTCTATCTAGGTAATCCTTATGAGATGTTTTGGAATGATGTGAATGATACTCGTGGATTTCATATTTTTGATACCGAAACTCTAGAACACACTCCAGTCAATAATCCATATAAAATCTTTTATAACGTTTATTACGAAGATAATAACTATAAACTCTTTGATGCTCGTGAGTATCAAGGTAAGATTGTTAAGGTTATTGTCAAGAAGAAATCAAAACCAAAAGACTTTGAGAAGTTCATCGACAAACTCTATTCTGCTGGTATTCAGGAACTCAAAATTGTTGAGAACTTTGAAATTCATATCGACGAAGATTTTGAGGTTGATGAAACCGAAAACACAATTTCCATCTTGAATAGATATATTGACGAAGCAGAAATGGAATGTGATAAAACTATTGTCAAAGGCATTCTGCAGAAAATATACTCACAAGCGTGCGAGGTTGAGTAATGTTTCTTCTCACTCTAAAAGATAGAAAAGACGACGGTGCTTATGCCGTCCAAAACCGATACGGTGACAAAGTTTTATTTCTATTTGAAGAGGAAGATGATGCAACTCGTTATGCAATGATGCTTGAAGACGAAGAAGAAACAGAGATGGATGTTGTAGAAGTTGATGGAGCACTTGCAATAAAGACGTGTAAGTTGTATAATTACAAATATGCTATAGTCACACCAAACGATATCGTTATTCCCCCTAAATTGAATGATAACCTTTCAAAAGATCCGTTGGCGTAACTTCCTCTCTACTGGAAACCAGTTCACTGAAGTTAATTTTCAAGAGCATCACACAAATCTCATTATTGGTACAAATGGAGCGGGTAAGTCAACCATCTTGGATGCGTTGACTTTTGTTCTCTTTAATAAACCATTCCGTAAGATTAATAAACCTCAGTTGGTTAACACTACCAATGAGCGTGATTGTCTTGTTGAGATTGAGTTTACTATCAATACTCGGGAATATACTGTTCGTCGTGGCATCAAACCAGCAGTATTTGATATTATTGTAAATGGTATTCCGTTACATCGTGAAGCAGACGACCGTGCGATGCAACGTATTCTAGAAGAGAATATTCTGAAACTCAACTATAAGTCTTTTACTCAGATTGTGATTCTGGGTAGCAGCACTTTTGTGCCGTTTATGCAATTGACCTCTGCAAACCGTAGAGAAGTTATCGAAGACCTTCTGGACATTCGTATCTTCTCTGCGATGAATAATATTCTCAAAGATATTGTAAAAGAGAAGAAGTCTCAAGTTAAGTCTCTTGAGTTGAAGAAAGAAACACTCAAAGACAAAATGAAGATGCAACAAGAGTTCATTGAAGAACTTGAGAATCGTGGAAATGCCAATATTAATACCAATAAAGAAAAGATTGCCAATCTAGACAAAGAAGTTGGCGAATATATTGATTCTAATGATATCCTCGATGGTTACATTCAGCAATATGCAAAAGAGCAAGAGAATGTTATTGGTGCTGGCGATAAGTTAGTAAAGCTTAACAATCTCAAAGGTAAAATTTCCCAGAAAGTATCTGCTATTACGAAAGAGCATAAGTTCTTTAATGAAAATACGGTCTGCCCTACCTGCACTCAGACTATTGAAGAAGAGTTCCGGTTAAATAGAATTACAGACGCTCAAAATAAAGCAAGGGAACTAAAGGAAGGTTACGAAGAACTCGAAAACACCATCAAGTTCGAACAGGAGAGAGAGCGTCAATTCAACGACCTTTCCAAGGAGATTACAAAACTAACGCATGGCATTTCTCAAAACAATACTCGGATTAGCCTCAACCAGAGACAAATCAGAGATCTTGAGCATGAAATTCAAACTATTACCGAAAACCTTGCAAACAGAAATTCTGAACATGAGAAACTAGAAGAGTTTCGAGAAAATCTCCAAAAGACAATAGAAGACCTCTCCGACAAAAAACAAGAAATCGTATATCACGATTTTGCCTATTCCTTACTTAAGGATGATGGTGTAAAAACGAAGATAATCAAGAAGTATCTTCCGTTCATAAATCAGCAGGTTAATCGTTATCTTCAGATGATGGAGTTTTATATTAACTTCCATCTTGACGAAGAGTTTAACGAATCAGTGAAGTCACCTATTCACGAAGACTTTTCTTATAGTTCTTTCAGTGAAGGTGAGAAAATGAGAATCGACCTTGCCCTACTTTTCACCTGGCGTGAAGTAGCGCGTGTCAAAAACTCCGCCAATACAAACCTGCTGATTATGGATGAGGTATTTGATTCCTCTCTTGATGGTTTTGGTACTGATGAGTTCCTTAAGATTATCCGTTACGTCATTAAAGATGCTAATATCTTCGTCATCTCCCATAAGTCAGACCTGCATGACAAATTCGAAAGTGTCATACGGTTTGAAAAAGTCAAAGGTTTTTCCCGTAAGATAACCTCATCTTCCCAAGACTGATGAAAATTCCAAACTGGCAACACCATTCCAAGAAGGAGCAGAAGCGAAAACTGAAACCGCAAGCACTCCGACAAGCAAAAGCACGTCGCCAAGCACTCAAGAAGCGTCTCCAACACGGGGACGCTTCTTTTTTAATAAATATCTAAAAAGTGCCTGGAAAAATGAAGTCGAAAGACATTAGAAAGATTACTGAAGCATATAATTCAATTTATGAGGCAAATGGTGAAGGAAGTTTGCCTGGAAACTATAGAGTTTTTGGTGGTCAGAGATATTCTGTAAAACCAGATGGTTCATTAACGTATCCCACAGATAATAGAACCAAACCAACATCTGACGAACTTACAGCAGTTAAACCATCACTAGATGCGGCTTCAGCAAGAAGATCGGAAATTAGAAATAATACTCAAACAGAAAAACCAATAGCACAGACGCAACCAGTAAAACCTGGAACTGTTGCAGTTGCTTCTGGTAAAGGTGGAACAGTTACTGTTGGAAAACAATATGATGCTACCCTTTCTGGAAAACCAGTGAAAGTGTCTTATGATGCTTCTGGATCTAGAACAGTTACTCCTGTGAGTCAATCATCTTCTGCTAGTCCAGCATCATCAAATACTTCTAGTTCTATTCCTACTCCTACTCCTACTACTCCTGCTCAAAAATCATTCCAACAAGAATTGGATGATCTTCGTAAGGCAGCAGCAAAAGCAACTCTTACTGGACCATCAAAAGAAGCACAGGCGTTAATGAGTCAGAGAACCAAGAATATTCTTGGTAAGGAGAAGTTAGAAGCAGGTATTAAAGCTCAACAAGAAGTTGAGAAAATGAAGTCTGAAATTGGAACACCAAAACCTGCTCCAACTTCACCTTCAACAACTGCTGCTCAGCCAAAACCAGAAGCACCACCACCACCTAAAGCACAAGTTCCTGATAGAAGTAAAGATTATCAAAGGGCTTGGGATAATCGTAATAATCCTTTTGCTAAAGGTAGAATTAAAGACGCTTGGTCTAAAATGAGTCCTGAAGAAAAAGCATCAGCAAAAGAATGGGCAAAGGCAAATAATAAGAATTGGCAAGAAATGGGACTTTCTGAACAAAGAGATATCTATGATGAAGTTTTAGAAATCCTTCTGGATGAGGGATACTCTGAGAAAGAGTGCAATCAGATAATGGTTCAACTTGTGAATGAGGGTATTTGGGATGCTGTTAAGCAGAGAACTGGAATCGGCAAACCTGGCGTTGGACCTGGGCAAGTTGCTAAGAATATTCTGAGAGCAGGAATCACAGATATTCTTGGAACTTCAATTGCTACTGGTTCAACTCCTTCATCAGTAAGCGCAGCAAAACCATCTCCAGCAGCGACCACTTCACCAGCACCACAAGTCAGGGTTTCTACTCAAACAATAAGAAAAGCACCGAAAGGGGCTAATAAAATTACAACTAATGTATGGAATGAACCATTTGCACCCAGCAGTCGTATAAATCCATCTAAACCTTCTGGTCCTAGAATAACTTCTACCAGAGCATTACCTGGAACTAATGTTCGTGGATTGCTTTCGCAAGCTGCTAAAAATATTTCACCAAATCCTTGGAATCAAGTAAGTGATTCTGCATCTGGTGCTAAAAATTTATTCAGCAGAGTCAAAGAAATAATTAAACCACAGGCACAATTAAAAGGATCGCAAACAGCAGGACAACTTCCACAAGGAAGACCTGGTGGTTCTTTAAGTAATGTTGTGAAAACTGATATTGTAAAACAAAATGTAAAAACTGGTAATCTTGCTTCTGCTAATATTGGATCTGGTGGAGTAACAAGTTCTTCTAGACCTTCAACAACTCAGGCAACTCAATTACCATCAGGTGTTCGTGGTGGTCCATTAGAAAAAGCAGGTCCTGTTGTTGATGTCAAATCTTCGAAACCATCACCTTCAACAGTAAAACCATCTGGTAATGTTGATAAAATAGCACCAAAACCAACAAGAACTGCAAAACCTAGTGTAAAACCAAAGACACCTGGTGGAGGTTCTAACCTTCTTCAAGGACTTGGAACACTTGCATCACTTAGAAAACTTACACCATATGGGATCGCTGCTGCTGTAATGGAACCAAGACCAACTGCTGATGGAACTTTGGATGCCGCTAAAAAGCGTGGAGATCTTAATAAGGGTGCTACAAATTGGGTAGATCCAATGCCTACTCCTGAAATTTTAAAAAGATCTGGTGTCTCTCCTAAACAGGAAGTAAAACCAGTACAAACTGGCGAAAAACCCAAATCAAAAGTTTCACCAGTTGTTAAGAAACCTACACCAGCAAAACCAGTTGATCCTGATGTTCAACAATATGAAAAGTTGAAGAAATCTGATCCAGCAAAGGCAAAAGAACTTGGTATGAAAATTTGGAGTAAAAAGTATCGCCCCGCCTTAACACCCCCAGACATTGCATAACTATAAATAACTAAAAAACTATTAATAAAAATGGAATCAAAGAAAATTAGAGACTTAATTGAAGCATACTCTTCTATTTACGAAAGTAATTGTGGAAAGGAAGAAGTTGAGCAGATTGATGAGGCAGATTCTATTGCTGCAATGAGAGAAAGAGCAGCAAAGAGAAGAAAGCAGCGTTATGGTGCTAGTGATACCAGTCGTGGTGGAAGAGATGATTACAGACCATACACCAAGGCAGATTATGAGAGAGGTGAAGCGAATGATCCTAGAAAGAAAACAAATGAAGAGGTTGATATTTTCGACACGATTCTTGAGCACCTAGTTGCCGAAGGTTATGCTGATACAAATGAGGCAGCACTTGCTATTATGGCAAATATGAGTGAAGAGTGGAGACAGAGTATTGTGGAAGGCCCAGTAGGAGAATTTGCTGATAATGTAGCTAGAACTGCTGGCACTGCGGTCGGTACTGTTCAGAGAGGTGCTGACTATCTCAGACAAAAAGCAAGAAATGTTGCTGGAACATTTGAAATTGCAAGAGATAGAGCTGCCTCTGGAATGCCATCCAATGCTATTGGACCTTTCAAACCACAACCAAGAAGTAGAGAATTTTCTCACGGTGGACCTGGACAAACAAAACCAGCACCTATGCCCACATATCCAATTCCTGGAAGAAGTGGTGTAAAACCTGACGACAAGTTTTACGTAAAACCTAAAGGAGTAAAACCTGACGATAAGATTTACGTAAAACCTGCTCCTATGCCTGGATCTGATTCTAAAAAACTTCCATTTGGGGTAAATCCAGGAGGACCAAATTTTGGTCGTTAAGACCACTTTCTAAACTGGCACATAAGAGGGTCTCACCACCCTCTTTTTTTGTATAATAGGTCCATACGCAACAGACCTATGGCAGTCAATCACGAAATCAAGTCCCAACTTGCTAAACTTCTTGCTACCGAAGACCTTGTGGTTGAGCACAAGAAGGTAGAGACTGCCTGCTTTAATGTCCATACCCGTGTGCTGACTCTGCCTATGTGGGAGCGAGCAAGCAGTACTGTGTATGACCTTTTGGTGGGTCACGAAGTTGGACACGCTCTCTATACTCCTGATGAGGATTGGTTGAAGGAGCACAAGATCCCCCCACAGTTTGTGAATGTGGTTGAGGATGCTCGCATCGAGAAACTGATGAAGCGTCGTTATGCTGGTCTCGCCAAGACCTTCTATAACGGTTACAAGGAGTTGTCTGATGAAGACTTTTTCCAACTGGGTGATGATGATATTACTACTTACAATCTTGCCGATAAGGTCAATCTGTATTACAAGATTGGAAACTTTGTAGAAATTCCTTTTAATGATTTTGATGAGATGCCCATCGTTCGTATGATCGGTGAGTGTGAGACTTTCTCTGATGTTCTGATTGCCGCAGAATTCCTCTACAAGTTCTGTAAGAAAAAACAGCAAGAAGAAACCAAAACCCCTATGGATGATCTGGAGTCTCAGACTTCTGGATCTAATCAACCTGCCTCTGATTTCTCTGATCAACCTGAGGGTGAAAATGAGAGTGATCAGGAACAACCTGGTGAAACTGAGTCTTATGGTGGAACTGCCGAGCAACAGCAGCAGAAACCTTCCTCTGCTGGTGGCGAGACCAATGAAGAACCAGAAATCAAGACTATGGAGTCTCTGGAAGATGCTCTAAAGGATCTTGCCAATATGGATGGTTATGAGAATGTTTATCTTGAGATTCCTAAACTTGATCTAAAAAAAGTTATTGTTTCCAACTCTGAAATTCATTCTAAGTGTGATGAATATTGGGATTCTTGGATGGAAGAAAAAGAATTTACTGAAGTGGAAATCTTTGGTGAAGTTGATCGCAAGTTCTTTGAATTCAAGAAGTCTGCTCAGAAAGAGGTAAATTATCTTGTGAAAGAGTTTGAGTGTCGTAAGGCAGCAGATTCTTATTCTCGTGCAACTACTGCTCGCACTGGTGTATTGGACTGCACCAAACTTCATACCTACAAATACAACGAAGATCTATTTAAAAAAGTTACCACTCTTGCAGATGGTAAGAACCATGGTTTGGTGTTTGTACTGGACTGGTCTGGTTCTATGGGTGATGTGATGCTCGATACCATCAAACAACTCTTTAATCTTGTATGGTTTTGTAAAAAAGTTGCTATTCCTTTTGAGGTTTATGCCTTTACGACTGACTATCCTTTGGTTTCCTATGATGAGGATGGTAGGGCGACTATTAGAGAACTTTCATATCAGAAGCGTGATGGTTTAATTCAGGTTGGTGAGTGGTTCTCTTTGATGAATATGCTTACCAGTAAAGTAAATGGCAAGACCCTTGAGCATCAGATGAAAAATATCTTTCGTATTGCCCAGTCATTCAAATACGATTATCGTGTAATGACTTGTCGCTATAGTGTTCCTGTTGGTATGGGATTGTCTGGAACTCCTCTGAACGAGACAATGATTGCCCTTCATCAAATTCTTCCTAAGTTCCAGAAAGAAAATAAACTCCAGAAGGTTCAGTGTGTTGTTCTGACTGATGGTGAAGGAGCAATGCCAAAGTATCATCGTGAAGTTCAACGTCGCTGGGAAGAAGATCCTTTCATGGGCACTGCTCATATCGGTCCTAATGCTTTCTTGCGTGACCGTAAGACTGGAAATACTTATTCTTGTGATGTTGATTGGTGTGGTTTTACCGATGTTCTTCTTCGCAATCTGAGGGACAAGTTCAAAGATATTAATTTCATCGGAATTCGTGTTATTGAGTCTGGAACTGGTAATGCTTTCATTCGCCGTTATTGTGGATACTATGGTGCCGAATATGAAAAGACTGTGACCAAGTGGCGTAAGGATAAGGCAATTTCTATCAAGAAGTCTGGTTACCATACTTACTTTGGTCTTGCGGCAAATGCTCTTGCCCAAGATTCTGAGTTTAGTGTTGCTGAAGATGCGACCAAAACACAAATCAAGAGTGCTTTTGCGAAGAGTTTGAAGTCCAAGAAAATGAATAAAAAAATTCTTGGGGAGTTTGTGGAACTTATTGCCTGATAAATATTTCAAAGAGTTCCATTAGGTCTAATGAGCAGATTTACCGATTTATTTCAAGAGCAACCAGCACCAGCTCCTGAACCAACCCCAGAACCAGCAAAAGTTGAAAAGGTAGTTGTTGAAAAGGTAGTTCCCATTACCAAGGCTTCGAAGAAAAAAAGTTTCTCAATGGACTGAGCAACCACTTTCCAAACCGTCCACTGGGGGTCCTTTTGACCCCCTTTTCCGTATATAATAACTTCAGTTGAAAAACAAACCCCAAACAAATGACCATCTCTGCTGACTACATCATCACTTCTCTTCAGGCAGTCTACGGCGAGTCCGTTACTGCTGCTGATATTCGTGGATGGTGTGCTATGAATGGTTCTAACTACCAGACCGTTACCAAGAAACTGGATCAGTATAAAACTGGTCGTGGCAAGTGGAACCTGACCATCCAAGAGGCACGAGAGCAATTTGAACAAGTTGTAAAAGCACCTGCCGCTATTCCCGCTATCGAACAAAATCTTATTCCCGAAAAAGATGATACCTTCGTCAAGTTTGGTAACTTTGCTGATGTTAAAAAAATTATTCAGTCCCGTCTCTTCTATCCGACGTTCATTACGGGTTTGTCGGGTAATGGGAAAACGTTT
>Ga0222713_10003354_pt1 | contig 16648 bp, 13 predicted proteins | sample C33_649DmetaG_FD_165061 | JGI IMG/M metagenome (GOLD analysis project Ga0222713, IMG submission 165061) | Estuarine water microbial communities from San Francisco Bay, California, United States - C33_649D | ecosystem: Environmental > Aquatic > Marine > Unclassified | place: USA: California...
CTGAAGCTGATGCCCTGACCGGCTCAGGATACTGAGGACATGAAAAAGGCGTGACGCGGAACCGCGTCACGCCGGGCTGGTTGCAAAGTTTTTACTTCAGGCTGATCTTCGCTTCCTTGGCCACTTTTTTCCACTGGATGATTTCGTCGTGGATCTGCTTGCGGAACTGGGCCTGCGAAATCTTGATCGGTGTGGCGGCGTAGCTTTGCAGCCACTTCTTGGTGTCGGCTTCATCAAGCACTGAGTTGATTTCCTTCAGCACGCGTTCCATCCGCGGCTTGGGCATGCCGGCAGGCGCTGCAAATCCCCACCAGATCGTCACTGAATATCCGGGAAAGCCCGATTCGGCGACTGTGGGCACGTCGGGCACGGCTTCACTGCGCTGCGGCGATCCTACCGCCAGCAATCTCAGCCGTCCGGCACGCACATGCGGCAGGGTCTGGGTCACCGAACTGAACATCACCGGCATGTTGCCGGCCATGACGTCGGTCATCGCCGGTCCGCCGCCCTTGTAGGGCACATGCACCATCTTGATTTTGGCGATGTTCTTGAACAGTTCGCCGCCGAAATGGTTGATGCCGCCGGTGCCGGTGGAGGCGAAGCTCAGCCCGCCGGGTTTGGCCTTGGCTGCCGCGACCAGGTCAGCCAGGTTTTTGTACGGTCCGTTGGGCCGGACTACCATGCAGTTGGGCGCGTCGGCCATCAACGCGATCGGATCAAAGGATTTTTCCACGTCGTAGGGAAGTTCGCGCACCGCCGCGTTGAGCATCCAGGACACCGACACGAACAGCAGCGTGTGGCCGTCGTTGGGCGATTCGGCTGCGAGCTGGGCGCCGATGATGCCGCTACCGCCGCCGCGGTTGTCGATGACGAACTGCTCGCCCATGCGATCGGAGAGCTTGTTGCCCATGTAGCGGCTGAGGATGTCGTTGCTGCCGCCGGGCGGGAAGGGCACGATGACCCGGATCGGGCGGTCGGGATAGGCATCTGCGGCAGTGACTGCCGGTGCCGCGGTTGCGGCGACGGCGCCCGTAAGGGCGTACAGCAACAGCTTTTGCAGGTTCATGCGGTTTCTCCTCGGTTCGGCCATGCGTGATGGCACTGTTTTTTTATGGGCGAGGGCGTGCGCGGCAAGGGTGGGATACCCCGTTGCAGGGCCGACCGGCTCCGGTAGTGCAGTCCACAGGTTAACACGAAGGACCAAGGGGTGGACACCCTCGGTGCGAGATGGGGAATTTCAGCCGTGGCGGTTACGGCTGTCGGCGGGTGCCTGTGCGCGTTCGTTCATGCCGTAATCGCGGATGACTGACGCCACCCGCAGGCGGTAGTTGCTGAAGATGCCGTCGCGTCCCCGGGCCTGAGCGGCACGGTGCTGTTCCAGTGCGCGCCAGCGCGCGACCGCTGCCTCGTCACGGAATACCGATAGCGACAGGATCTTGCCCGGGTCAGTCAGGCTCTGAAAGCGTTCGATGGAAATGAAGCCCTCCACCTGCTCGAGCAGCGGGCGCAGTTCCGCGGCGATGTCGAGGTAATCCTGTTTGCGGCCCTCAGCGGGCCAGACTTCGAAAATGACGGCGATCACTGCCAATGCACCTAGAACGCGTAGCGGCGCATGCCGCCGTCGACGGGAATAACCGTGCCGGTGACGTAGCTGCCGCGCGGGGAGGCGAGGAACACCGCCATCGCCGCGATCTCGGCGGGTTCGCCGTAGCGGCCGACCGGGATTTCGTTCTGTTCTTCGTGGGCGCGGAATTCGGCTGAATATTTGCGGCGGATCTGTTCGCTCATGATGCGTCCCGGCGCGAGGCAGTTCACGGTGATGCCGTGTTTGCCGACGCTGCGCGACAGGCCCTTGGACCAACCGTGGATCGCGGCCTTGGCCGGTGTCGCGGCGAGCAGGGAGTCGGGTTCGGACTTGCCGGACAGGTTGATGACGCGTCCCCATTTGTTTTGGATCATGCCGGGGAGCACGGCGTGGGTGAGCTGGCGCACGCGCACGAAGTTCAGCGTCATCACGCTTTCCCATTCTTCTTCAGGCGCATCGACCGGGATTGCCGGGCGGCTGCCGCCGGCACTGTTGATCAGGATGTCGACACGGCCCAGCGCGGCGCGCGCGGCGTCGGCAAGTTTTTGCGGTGCGCCATCCTGCATGATGTCGGATTCGACGATGGCGGGGGCCGTGCCGCCGGCAGCGGTGATTTCACCGGCCAGATCTTCGAGCAGGCTTTTGCGGCGCGCGGCGATGCATACTTTCACGCCCTCGGCGGCAAGCATGCCGGCGATACAGCGGCCTATGCCCTGGCTCGCGCCGGTGACGAGTGCAGTCTTCCCCTTCAGTTGCAGATCCATCGAACGACTTCCTCCGTTATCCCCTGATCCAGGTTTTCCAGGCTATCCACAATTTGCGCAGCGGGGTCAGCACCGTGCGGTGGGTGAGCACGCGACAGCCGTCAGCGCGTATTTCCTCGAGCAACGTGCGATAGATGGCCGACATGATCAACCCCGGCAGCTGTGCCTTGCGGTCCTGTGCAGGCAGCTGGGCATGGGCCCGCTCGTAAACCGCCAGCGCGCGTTCGACCTGTTCCTGCATCAGCGCACGGAATGCGGGACTGTCCTGGCCGTGGATGATCTGCGAGGCATCGACACCGTGGCGGGCGAGTTCGTCGAGCGGCAGATAGACACGGTTGCGCCGCGAGTCCTCGCCGACGTCGCGGATGATGTTCGTCAACTGGAAGGCCAGGCCGAGGTCGGCGGCATAGCCGAGGGTGCGTTCGTCGCTGTAGCCGAAAATGCGGGCGGACATCAGGCCGACGATGCCCGCGACCTTGTGGCAATAGACCTTCAGGGTCTCGTAGTCGGGATAACGGTTGTATTCGAGGTCCATTGCCATGCCGTCGATGACCGCCAGCAACTGTTCCTCGCTGATGCCGTAGGGAGTGATGGCTTCGGCCAGCGCGCGGGTGACCGGATGTTGCGGACTGCCCGCGTAGAGTCGCTTTACCTCCTCGCGCCACCAGGTGAGCTTGGTGCGGGCGACGCCGGGATCGGTGCACTCGTCGACGACGTCGTCGACTTCGCGGCAGTAGGCGTAGAGCGCGGTGATGGCGCGACGGCGCTCCGGGGGCAGGAACAGGAAGCTGTAATAGAAACTGGAGCCGCTGGCGGCGGCCTTGTCCTGGCAATATTGGTGCGGATCGATCATGGCAGCAGCGAGCGGGCCAGCATCAGCACCCAGTCAGCCTTGGTCAGCACGGGGCGGTGGCGGAACACGTCGCCCTGCACCGCGGTAATTTTTTCGAGTATGCGGTCGCCGCCGGCGATGATCATGCGCATTTCCAGCCCGATGCGGCCTTCAAGTGTGCGCCCCAGCGGTTGTCCTGAGTAGAGCAGTTCGCGGGTGCGGTTGACCTGGAACTGCATGAATGCCTGCCATGCGCCACCCGTATCGGCGCCGGCGATCTGGTTCTCGGTGATGCCGTATTGCTGCATTTCGTCCTGCGGGAAATAAACCCGGTTTTTCTGCCAGTCGATGGCCACATCCTGCCAGAAATTGATCAGTTGCAGGCTGGAGCAGATGGCGTCGGATTGGCGAAGGTTGGTTTCGGCGGCCGCACCGTAGAGCACCAGCAACAGCCTTCCCACCGGGTTGGCGGAGCGCCGGCAATAGTCGAGCACCTCGGCGTAATCGGCATAACGTTTCTTGGTGACGTCCTGCGCGAAGGCCGACAGCAGGTCGTGAAACAGTGTGATCGGCAGTGCATGCTCGTGGATTATCGCGGCGAGTTCGGCGAACCAGGGAATGCCGGGCGCTTCGCCATTTTCGATGCGCTGCAACTCGCGGGTGAAACTGGCCAATTGCGCGAGCCGCGTCTCGTCCGGGAGGTCACCCTCGTCGGCGAAATCGTCGGCTTCGCGGGCGAAGCGGTAAATCAGGGCTACCGGGCGCCGCAGACGGGCTGGCAGCAGAAACGACGCCACCGGAAAATTTTCGTAATGATCGACTGCCACGGGTTCCGGAAAAGAAGAATGCCATCAAGGGCTTGGCGTGTGGATGACCTCCGGAATGCGGTCCCGGGGCCATGTCGCAGTGAGGGCAATTATATTACAATCAAGGGGTTGCGTCCGGCTTCCAGGATTGCGGAAGCGGGCCGGAACCCGATGTTGCAGCGCGAAAGTGGCGGAATTGGCAGACGCACCAGATTTAGGTTCTGGCGCCGAAAGGCGTGTGGGTTCGAGTCCCTCCTTTCGCACCAGACCGGCCGCAGATCAACTTAACAGGGAATATTGTGATGCAAGCGAATTTGGAAACGCTGGGCAGTCTCCAGCGCAAGCTGAACGTGGCAGTGCCGATGGCGGATATCGACAGCGAGATCGAGTCGCGCCTGAAGCGGTTGTCGCGCACCGTCAAAATGGCCGGATTCCGGCCCGGCAAGGTGCCGTTCAAGGTCGTGGAGCAGCAATTCGGCCTGCAGGTCCGCCAGGAAGTCATCGGCGACACCCTACAGAAAACCTTCGGCGATGCCGTTAAGGAACAAAAGCTGCGGGTGGCGGGTTATCCGAAGTTTGACGCGACACCTCCAGCGGGCGATGCGCAGGAATTCCAGTACAGCGCCACTTTCGAGGTTTATCCCGAGGTGGTGGTGGGCGATGTTGCTCAGTCGAAGGTAACCCGGCCGGCGCTTGATGTGTCCGATGCCGATATCGACAAGACGATAGAAATCATGCGCAAGCAGCGTGTGACGTACGAGACAGTGGAACGCGCCGGCGAGGCTGGTGACCGGGTGATCATGGATTACCGTGGCACCATCGACGGTGTCGAATTTGCCGGTGGCAAGGCCGAAGATCAGGGCGTGGTTCTGGGCGAAGGCCGTTTCCTGCCGGACTTCGAGAAGAATCTTCCGGGCATGAAGGCCGGTGAGAAGAAAAGCTTCGAGGTGAAATTCCCCGATGATTATGCCGGCAAGGAAGTTGCGGGCAAGACAGCGGTGTTCGAAGTCACGGTCAAGTCCGTGGCGGCGCCGAAACTGCCTCCGGTGGATGGCGAATTTGCCAAGAGCCTCGGCGTGGCCGACGGCGACCTGGCGAAAATGCGGGCCGATATCCGCGGCAATCTGGAGCGTGAGGTCAAGGCGCGCCTGAAGGCCCGGGTCAAGGAACAGGTGATGGATGCGCTGCTGGCAGCCACCACGCTCGAAGTGCCGAAGTCGCTGATTGACATGGAAGTTGAACGGCTGCAGCAGATGGCGCGGCAGGATCTGGCGGCGCGCGGCATCCCGGTGCGTGACGACATGCCGCTGCCGGCGGAAATGTTCGAGAAGCAGGCGCAGCGCCGGGTCAGCCTGGGACTGATCCTGGCTGAAGTGGTGCGCGGACAGAACCTTCATGCCAAGCCCGACCAGGTACGCGCGGCCGTGGAAGAACAGGCGCAGAGCTACGAGCAGCCGCAGGAAGTGGTGAAATGGTTTTACCAGTCGAAGGAACGTCTCGGCGACATCGAGGCCATGGTGCTCGAGGAAAATGTGGTGACCTGGGCGCTGTCCACGGCGAAAGTCGAAGACAAGACCATAACTTTTGACGAACTGATGGGGAACGCCCAATGAGACGCAATTTCGAGCCGCAAGGGATGATGGAGCCGCAGGGACTGGGCCTGATCCCGATGGTCATCGAGCAGAGCGGCCGCGGCGAGCGTGCCTACGATATCTATTCGCGGCTGCTGAAGGAGCGGGTGGTGTTCCTGGTGGGGCCGGTGACCGAGGTGACCGCCAACCTGATCGTCGCCCAGCTCCTGTTCCTTGAATCGGAGAATCCCGACAAGGACATCTCGTTCTACATCAACTCGCCGGGCGGTTCGGTATCCGCCGGGCTGGCGATCTACGACACCATGCAGTTCATCAAGCCCGATGTGTCCACGTTGTGCGTGGGCCAGGCGGCGAGCATGGGGGCGCTGCTGTTGACCGCCGGTGCCAAGGGCAAGCGCTACTGCCTGCCCAACTCGCGGGTGATGATCCACCAGCCGATGGGCGGATTCCAGGGGCAGGCCTCGGACATCGAGATCCATGCCAAGGAAATCCTCTATCTCAAGGGCAAGCTGAACGAGATCATGGCCAAACATACCGGCCAGAAGATCGATATCATCGAGAAAGATACGGATCGCGACAACTTTCTTTCCGCCGAACAGGCTGTAAACTACGGTCTGGCCGACAAGGTGCTGGTGAGCCGTGGCGATACCGGCGGCGGCGCGTAGCAGGGACAGTATTGGTGACTGACAGCGAAAGGTTGCAGGCATGACGGAAAAGGCAAGCGGTGAAAAGCTGCTGTACTGCTCGTTCTGCGGCAAAAGCCAGCATGAGGTGCGCAAACTCATCGCCGGCCCGTCGGTATTCATCTGCGACGAATGCATCGAGCTGTGCAACGACATCATCCGCGAGGAAACCCAGGGCGAACAGGGCGGCAAGGGCGCCAAGTCCGACCTGCCGGTACCGCACGAGATCCGTGACATCCTCGACCAGTATGTGATCGGCCAGGACACCGCGAAGAAGATTCTCTCGGTGGCGGTCTACAACCACTACAAGCGGCTGCGTACCGTCGGCAAGAACGACGACGTCGAGCTGGCCAAGTCGAACATCCTGCTGGTCGGACCCACCGGTTCGGGCAAGACCCTGCTCGCGCAGACGCTGGCGCGCCTGCTCAACGTGCCTTTCGTGATGGCCGATGCCACCACTCTGACCGAGGCCGGCTATGTCGGCGAGGACGTCGAGAACATCATCCAGAAGCTGCTGCAGAAGTGCGACTACGACGTCGAGAAGGCGCAGCGCGGCATCGTCTACATCGACGAGATCGACAAGATTTCGCGCAAGTCCGACAACCCGTCGATCACCCGCGACGTCTCGGGCGAGGGCGTGCAGCAGGCGCTGCTCAAGCTGATCGAGGGCACCATAGCCTCGGTGCCGCCGCAGGGCGGGCGCAAGCACCCGAACCAGGAGTTCGTGCAGGTGGATACCACCAACATCCTGTTCGTCTGCGGCGGGGCGTTCGACGGCCTCGACAAGATCATCCGTGCGCGTTCGGAAAAGAGCGGCATCGGTTTCGGCGCCGACGTGCGCAGCAAGGACAACAGCAAGGACATCGCCAAGGTGCTGCGCGACGTGCAGCCCGAGGACCTGATCAAGTACGGCCTGATTCCTGAATTCGTCGGTCGCCTGCCGGTGGTGGCTACGCTGGCCGAGCTCGACGAGGCTGCGCTGATCGAAATCCTGACGCAGCCGAAGAATGCGCTGCTCAAGCAGTTCCAGAAAATGTTCAGCATGGAGGGCGTCGAACTGGAAGTGCGCGACGCGGCACTGCGCGCCATCGCCCGCAAGGCGCTGGAACGCAAGACCGGCGCCCGCGGCCTGCGCTCGATCCTCGAGCACACGCTGCTGAACACCATGTTCGACCTGCCGTCGCTGGAGAACGTCGTCAAGGTGGTCGTTGACGAAGGCACCATCGCCAGTGATGCGCTCCCTTTGCTGATTTATTCGGACCCGCCCAAAGTTGCCGGCTCCAGCGTCTGACGGGAGTACAGGCGCAGTCGGCCTGGTATCCGCGGCGGACGGAACGGCAGGGCTGTCGCCGCTGTCCACAGTATTGTCACGCCGGCTTGAAGTGGCCGGCCACGCCCCAAGCTGATTTGAAGTCGATCCCACCAGGAAAATCCATGGAAGATAATAAATTGAGTGAAAACAACAAGTTGGAAATGCCCCTCCTGCCTTTGCGGGATGTGGTGGTGTTCCCGCACATGGTGATTCCGCTGTTCGTGGGCCGTCCGAAATCGATCAAGGCCCTGGAAACCGCGATGGAATCCGGGAAAAGCATCGTGCTGGTGGCACAGAAATCCGCGGCCAAGGACGAGCCCGCACCGGAAGATCTGTATGACGTGGGCAGCATTGCCAACATCCTGCAGATGCTCAAATTGCCGGACGGCACGGTGAAAGTGCTGGTCGAGGGCAGCCAGCGTGCCCGTATTCACCGCATTGAGGACGTGAAAAGCCATTTCACGGTCGAGGTTTCGCCGATCGCCGGTGATCCTGCACTGGACCACGAGACGGAAGCGATGCGGCGTACGATGATCCAGCAGTTCGATCAATACGTGAAGCTGAACAAGAAGATTCCGCCGGAAATCCTGACTTCGCTGGCCGGCATCGACGAGGCGGGGCGCCTCGCCGACACCATTGCCGCGCACCTGCCGCTGAAACTGGAGCAGAAGCAGGAAGTGCTGGAGATGATCAGCGTCAAGCAGCGCCTGGAGCACCTGCTGAAAGTGGTCGAGGGCGAGCTCGATATCCTGCAGGTGGAAAAGCGCATTCGTGGCCGCGTCAAGCGCCAGATGGAGAAGAGCCAGCGCGAGTATTACCTGAACGAGCAGGTGAAGGCGATCCAGAAGGAACTTGGCGAGACCGAGGAAGGTGCGGACATCGACGAGATCGAGAAGAAGATCAAGTCGGCGCGCATGCCCAAGGACGCGCGCAAGAAGGCGGAAGCCGAACTGAAGAAGCTCAAGCTGATGTCGCCGATGTCGGCCGAGGCCACCGTCGTGCGCAATTACATCGATGCGCTGATCGGCCTGCCGTGGCGCAAGAAGAGCAAGATCAGCACCGACCTCAAGCTCGCCGAGAAGGTGCTCGACGAGGACCACTACGGCCTCGAGAAGATCAAGGAACGCATCGTCGAATACCTCGCTGTGCAGCAGCGCGTCGACAAGCTGAAGGCGCCCATCCTGTGCCTGGTCGGCGCCCCCGGCGTCGGCAAGACCTCGCTCGGTCAGTCGATCGCCCGCGCGACCAACCGCAAGTTCGTGCGCATGTCGCTGGGCGGCGTGCGTGACGAGGCGGAGATCCGCGGCCATCGCCGTACCTACATCGGATCGATGCCCGGCAAGATCCTGCAGAACATGTCCAAGGTCGGCGTGCGCAATCCGCTGTTCCTGCTCGACGAAGTGGACAAGATGGGCATGGATTTCCGCGGCGATCCGGCTTCGGCGCTGCTGGAAGTGCTCGATCCCGAGCAGAACCACACTTTTGTCGACCATTACGTCGAGGTCGAGTACGACCTTTCCGACGTGATGTTCGTCGCCACCGCCAACACGCTGAACATTCCGCCGGCGCTGCTCGACCGCATGGAAATCATCCGCCTCTCGGGCTATACAGAGGACGAGAAGGTTCACATCGCCGAGAACCACCTGTTGCCGAAAACCATGCAGAACCACGGCTTGAAGGCCGGCGAGCTGGTGGTGTCAGACAGCGCGCTGCGCGACATGGTGCGTTACTACACCCGGGAAGCCGGCGTACGCAGTCTCGACCGCGAGATTTCCAAGATCTGCCGCAAGGTGGTGAAGGAACTGGTCAGCGGCGGCAAGGGCCGCAAGGTCACCGTGAGTGCGCGCAACCTGGAGAAATACCTGGGCGTGCGCCGCTATTCTTTCGGCATCGCCGAGAAGAAGAACCAGATCGGCCAGGTCAACGGTTTGGCGTGGACCGAGGTCGGCGGCGAACTGCTGTCGATCGAGGCGGCGACCATGGCCGGCAAGGGCAAGATGACCACCACTGGCAAGCTCGGCGAGGTGATGCAGGAATCGGTGCAGGCGGCGATGTCGGTCGTGCGCGCCCGTTCGCAGCGCCTGGGGATCCACCCGGACTTCTACCAGAAGAACGACATCCACATCCATTTGCCGGAAGGTGCGACGCCCAAGGACGGTCCCAGCGCCGGCATCGGCATCTGCTCGGCGATGGTGTCGGTGCTGACCGGCATCCCGGTGCGAGCCGATGTCGCGATGACCGGCGAGATTACGCTGCGCGGCGAGGTGCTGCCGATCGGTGGCCTCAAGGAGAAGCTGCTGGCGGCGCATCGCGGGGGCATCAAGACCGTGCTGATTCCGGAAGAGAACGTCAAGGATCTCAAGGAGATCCCGGACAACGTCAAGAACAAGCTCGATATCCACCCGGTCAAATGGATAGACCAGGTTTTCGAGCTGGCTCTGGAGCGCAAGCCCCAGCCGCTGACGGAGGAGCAGGGTGCGCCGGTGCCACCGGTCGCTGACAGCCCCCCGCCCGCGGCGATCAAGCACTGAGCGCGGCTGCGGCTTGCCGTGCTGGAAATCGGGGCCGGGTTGGGCTAAAATCCGGCCCTTTGTTCGGGCGGGTATGCAGCACGAATGCGGGGTGCTTAGCTCAGCTGGTAGAGCGTCGCCCTTACAAGGCGAATGTCGGCGGTTCGATCCCGTCAGCACCCACCAGTCAATGAAATCTGGAGTGGTAGTTCAGTTGGTTAGAATACCGGCCTGTCACGCCGGGGGTCGCGGGTTCGAGTCCCGTCCACTCCGCCAGTTTTGACCAAAAGGCGAACCCCGTTCGCCTTTTTCTTTTTTGCCGTCGCGGCGCAGGCACAGGAGAGCACGATGTTTAACCTGATTGAAAAACACCGCAAGGCCGTGATGATCGGCATTTTTGTGCTGATCATCCCGCCTTTCGCGTTTTTCGGGATTGATTCCTACTTCCAGGGCGGCAGCGGCGGCGATACGGTGGCCACGGTCGGCGATTACAAGATCACCCAGTACGAATTTTCGCAGGCGTTGCGCGAACGCCAGGACATGCTGCAGCGGATGGCCGGCGGACGTGTCGATCCGGCGCTGGTGGACAGTCCCGAACTGCGGTTTTCGGTTATCGACAACCTGGTGCAGCAGCGGCTGCTGCTGGAACGTGCCGGGCGCCTGGGCATGATGGTCACGGACAACCATGTCCGCGATATCGTCAGCGGCGTCGATGCCTTCAAGGAGGACGGAAAATTCTCCTACAAGCGCTACGAGGAACTGCTCAAAGCCCAGGGCATGACGCCGGTGGTTTTCGAACAGCGGGTGCGCCAGGACCTGATGACCGACCATATCATTCATCCCTACACCGGTGCCGCATTCGTTTCGCGTGTCGAGGCGGCAAACCTGCTGCGCATTTCGGAGCAGAAACGCGAGGTCAGCTACTTCACGATGGGTGCTGATGCTTTCGTGTCCCAGGTGAAGCTGGGGACCGATGCTGCCAAGAAATACTATGAGTCACACCAGGACGAGTTCAGGGTGCCCGAGCAGGTGCGGCTGGAATTCGTGACGCTGAGTGCAGACGCACTGGCCTCGCAGATGCAGCCGTCCGCGGCCGAGTTGCGCAAGGCTTATGACGAGAATGCCAGGCGTTTTGTGGTCAAGGAGTCGCGGCAGGCCAGCCATATCCTGATCACGCCGGATGCCGCCGGCGGTGCCGACGCGAAGAGCAAGGCGAAGGCGCGTGCCGACGAGATTCATGCACAACTGAAGAAAAACCCCAAGGAATTCGCGGCACTGGCGAAAAAACATTCCCAGGATCCGGGTTCGGCCTCCAGGGGTGGCGATCTGGGATTTTTCGAGCGCGGCGCGATGGTCAAAAGTTTTGAAGATGCCGTGTTTTCGATGAAACCCGGGGAGATTTCCCCGCCGGTTGAAAGCGAATTCGGCTACCACATCATCCAGCTGGCGACGGTGCGTGCCGGCAAGGCCAAGGCATTCGAGGAGGCGCGTCCTGAAATCGAGGGCGAGCTGAAAAAGCAGATGGCTGCCCGCAAGTTCGCGGAACTGGCCGAAGCGTTCAGCAACACCCTGTTCGAGCAGTCCGGCAGCCTGAAGCCAGCCGCGGATCTGATCAAGGCGAGTCCGGAGAAAAGCGGATGGATTACTCGTAACAGTGCCGGCGACGGCCTGCTCGGCAATCCGAAGCTGCTGCAGTCAGTTTTTTCCGATGATGTGCTGAAGAACAAGCGCAACACCGAGGCGATCGAAATCGCCCCCGGAGTACTGCTGGGAGCACGGGTGGCGGAGCACAAACCGGCCTCGGTGCAACCCTTCGACCAGATCGGCGATGCGCTGATCCGCAAGCTGGTGCTGCAGCAGGCAGGACAGCTGGCAGCCCAGGAAGGGCGGGCACGGCTGGCAGCGTTGCGTGAGGGCAAGGACGTGCAGGTGAAATGGAGTGCGCCGCAGCTTGCCAGCCGCAGTGACCCCAAAGGCGTGCCGGGTGAAGCGTTGCGCCAGGCCTTCAAGGCCGATGTGGCCAAACTGCCGTCTTATGCAGGCACTGAAACCGGCGGTGGCTATACGCTGGTGCGGATAGGGAAGGTGGAAGAGGCTGGCGAAGGTGCTAAGGACAAGCAGAACGCGGTTGCCCAGACCCTGCGCCAGGTTTCAGGCCAGGCGGAACTCGCTGCCTACCTTGCCAGCCTGAAGCAGAAAACACAGGTGGCCATCCGTAAGGAAGCAGTCGAAAGAAAGTAGGCGCGGGTCTGACCCGACGGACTGGCTACTGGTCGCGCATGCCGCCGACGGAAGTGTTGAACCCGCAATCGACGTAGGTGATCTCGCCGGTAATGCCGGCAGCAAGGTCAGAGAGCAGGAAGGCTGCGGTATTGCCTACATCCTCGATGGTCACGTTGCAGCGCAGCGGCGAATTTTCTTCCACAAATTTCAGGATTCTCCCGAAGTCGCCGATGCCGGCCGCAGCCAGCGTCTTGATCGGGCCCGCGGAGATGCCGTTGACGCGGATACCGCTGGCCCCGAGGTTGCTGGCCAGGTAACGCACGCAGGCCTCGAGGCTGGCCTTGGCGAGGCCCATCACGTTGTAGTGGGGAACGGTGCGCACGGCGCCGAGATAGGACAGTGTCAGCAACGCTCCGCTGCGACCCGCCATCAGCGGAACCGCTCCCTTGGCGAGTGCGGCGAAACTGTAGCTGCTGATGTCGTGCGCAGTCCTGAATCCCTCGCGGGTCAGTCCGTCGAGAAAATCGCCCTTTAGGGCTTCCCGCGGCGCGAAGGCGATTGAATGCAGCAGGCCATCCAGGCTTCCCCATTCGCGGCCCAGAGACTCGAACAGGGCGGCAATCTGGTCGTCCTTGGATACGTCGCAGGGCAGTACTGGCACGCTGCCGAATTCCGCAGCCAGCTTGACCACACGCTCCCTGATGTCTTCTCCCTGGTAGGTGAATGCCAGGCTGGCACCCTCGCGACTTGCCGCCTGGGCCACGCCGTAGGCGATGGAGCGGCTGGACAGCAGTCCGGTGATCAGGATTTTTTTGTCTTTCAGAAAAGCCATGATTTGCCTTTGCGCAGTAATCGTTTTGCGGTCGCCCGATTATAACCAGAAGCTGCGCCGGCCATTATCGGCTACACTTTGCCGCGATGCCGTTCAGTCGCCTTGTCCTGACGTTACCGGTACTCGTGCTCGCCGCGAGCTGCGGTGGATCGCCGTGGAATGATCCCTATCCATCCTCGGATGTCCGTTCCAATACCCTGTACACATCTTTTTCGGAGCGTCCCAAGCACCTGGACCCGGTGCAGTCCTATGCCGAAAACGAATACGCATTCATCGCCAACATCTACCAGCCGCCGCTGCAGTATCACTATCTCAAACGGCCGTATGAACTGATCCCTTTTGGCGCCGAGGAAGTGCCGCGCCCGCAGTACCTCGACGCAGCCGGCAGGCCGCTGCCGGATACCGCTTCTGCTGAAAAAGTGGCCTTCAGCGAATACGTGATCCATATCCGTAAGGGCATACGCTATCAGCCTCACCCCGCACTGGCGGTCGATGCGGCAGGCAAGCCCAGGTATCACGCGCTTAAAAAGTCTGACATCAACTCTATCAATGTCCTTGCTGACTTCAGGCACAGCGGAACCCGCGAACTGGAGGCTGCCGATTACGTGCACCAGATCAAGCGTTTGGCCCATCCGCGGCTGCATTCCCCGATCCTTCAGTTGATGGGCGACTATATTGTGGGGCTGAAAGAATTTGCCGAGGCGCGTGCCAAGGAAGCAGAGTCTATGCCCGAAGGCGTGCGCGTCGACCTGGAGTCCCGTGAACTCGAAGGCGCACGTGTAATTGATCGTCATACCTATGCGGTGCGCGTGCGCGGGAAATACCCTCAGTTCGCCTATTGGCTGGCCATGCCTTTTTTTGCGCCCGTGCCGCCGGAGGCGGATCGTTTCTACGAGCAGCCGGGCATGGCACAGAAAAACATCACGCTGGACTGGTATCCGATCGGCACCGGGCCGTACATGCTGACCGTGAACAACCCGAACCGGCAGATGGTGCTTGAGCGCAACCCGAACTACGGCGTGGAAACGTACCCTGCGGAGGGTGAGTCGGGGGACGCCGACGCCGGGCTGCTGAAGGATGCCGGCAAGCCGCTGCCGTTCATTGATCGTGTCGTGTTCAGCCTGGAAAAAGAGCAGATTCCCTACTGGAACAAGTTCCTGCAGGGTTATTACGATGCCTCGGGCATTGCTTCCGACACCTTCGACCAGGCAGTGCAGACTTCAGGGCAGGGGGATGTCACGCTGTCAGACGAGATGGTTCAGCGCGGGATACGGCTGCAGACTTCGCTGGCGACCAGCGTGTTCTACCTCGGGTTCAACATGCTCGATCCACTGGTCGGCGACACTGATCCCAGGCGCCGCGAGCGTGCCCGCAAGCTGCGGTTGGCCATTTCAATCGCAGTTGACCAGGAGGAATTCATCTCGATATTCCGCAATGGCCGCGGCGTGCCATCGCATGGACCGATCCCGCCGGGGATCTTCGGTTATCGCGACGCCGATGCGGCCGGCATCAATCCCGAAGTCTATGAGTGGCGCAATGGCGCCGCACAGCGCAAGTCCATCGAGCAGGCGAAGAGACTGTTGGCGGAGGCGGGATATCCCGGAGGACGCGATTCGGCGACGGGAGAGACGCTACTGCTGCATCTGGACACCACGGCGGGCGGGGCGGACAGCAAGGCACGGCTTGAATGGTACGTGCGCCAGCTGCGGAAACTGGGAGTGCAACTGGTACTGCGAACCACCGATTTCAATCGCCTGCAGGACAAATTGCGCCGCGGTACCACGCAACTGTATTTTCTCGGCTGGAATGCCGATTACCCTGACCCGGAGAATTTTTTGTTCCTCTTTCACGGGCCCCAGGGCCGCGCCAAAACTCAGGGCGAGAACGCCTCGAACTACCGAAACGATGAATATGACCGGTTGTTCGACCGCATGAAGCACATGGCCAACGGCCCGGAACGCCAGGCGATCATCGACCGCATGGTCGGGATACTGCGCCATGATGCGCCCTGGGTGTGGAGTTTCTTCCCCAAGGACTACACGCTGCACCATGCCTGGGTACACAACCGCAAACCCAACCAGATCGCCAATAACGGCTTGAAATACCAGCGGCTGGATCCGGTCCTGCGCGCGCAGATGCGCAAGGAATGGAATCCGCCGGTGCTGTGGCCGCTGGGTTTGATTGGCCTTGCGCTGGTGCTGGGTGTGATGCCGGCGGTGCTGGCCTGGCGTCGCCGCGAGCGGCTGCCGGCCCGCAGGACGCTGGAGGCCTCATGACCGGTTACATCCTGCGCCGCCTGATCTACGGCATTTTTGTGCTGGTGGGGGTCAATGTGCTGACCTTCGCGCTGTTCTTCTTCGTCAACTCGCCGGATGACATGGCTCGCGCCCAGCTGGGTGTGAAGCGTGTGACGCCCGAGGCCGTGGAAAAATGGAAGCGCGAGCGGGGATACGATAAGCCATTGTTTATAAATGAAAAATCATCAAGGTTCGAGCGCGTCACCGACACTGTATTTTTCGAAAAATCGGTCAAACTGTTCGCCTTCGAATTCGGTGCTTCGGACCAGGGGCGCAACATCGGCTATGACATCAGCACCCGCATGTGGCCGAGCCTGGCGGTGCAATTGCCGGCATTCATCGTCGGCTTGCTGGTCTACATCTCGTTCGCACTGCTGATGGCGTTTTTCCGCGCCACTTACATTGATTTCTGGGGTGTGGTGCTGTGCGTGGTGATGATGTCGATATCGACGCTGTTCTACATCATCGGCGGCCAATTCGTGTTCGGGAAACTGTGGAACCTGGTGCCGATCTCCGGTTATGAAACCGGATTTGATGCCGTCAAGTTTCTCGCGCTGCCGGTGCTGATCGGCATTATCGGTGGAATCGGCGGCAGTTCGCGCTGGTATCGCACGATCTTTCTCGAAGAGATCAGCAAGGACTACGTGCGGACGGCGCGTGCGAAAGGCCTGCCTGAAACGAGGGTCATGTTCCGCCACGTGCTGCAGAACGCGATGATTCCGATACTCACCGGGGTCGTGGTGGTGATACCGCTGCTGTTCATGGGTGCGTTGATTACCGAGTCGTTTTTCGGCATTCCGGGGCTGGGCAGCTACACCATAGACGCCATTACCCAGCAGGATTTCGCCATCGTTCGTGCGATGGTGTTTCTCGGCTCGGTTCTTTACATCATCGGTCTGATCCTGACCGACGTTTCATACACGCTGGTCGATCCCCGGGTGCGCTTCTCATGATGCCGTTCCGCATGGTCTGGCTGTGGAGTGACCTGCTGGTGTGGTTGCTGGTTGCAGGGGTGATCGCTTTCATCTTTTATACCAGGGCACGTCCCCATCTGCGTTCACCATGGGTGCGGGTCGGTCGGAGTGCCAGTGGCATGGCTGCCGCAACGGTGTTGTCTGTTTTTTTGCTGATCGGACTGCTCGACTCGGTGCATTTCCGGATGGCGCTGCCACCGCAGGACGGCAAGCGTGTCTATTCAACCCAGGTGGAGAG
>Ga0222713_10003355_pt1 | contig 16646 bp, 7 predicted proteins | sample C33_649DmetaG_FD_165061 | JGI IMG/M metagenome (GOLD analysis project Ga0222713, IMG submission 165061) | Estuarine water microbial communities from San Francisco Bay, California, United States - C33_649D | ecosystem: Environmental > Aquatic > Marine > Unclassified | place: USA: California...
AAGTGCTGAAACGTCCTTTAAATGCATCATAATTATTTTTAACTTGTTCTGCTGAAAGAGTGTTGCCATACAATCTTAAAATTCCAATACTTCCATCAAAGGTGCTTGTTCCTCCTGGATCATTTCCTATATAGTCTGAACCTGTATACGAAGCTGGTGATGTTGTTGAGCTTGACCCTATTGCAGTTCCATTAATATAATATGTAACCAATCCAGGACTAAATGCCCAAACAACTTGCTGCCAAACACCATTTGTAATACAATTTCCGATTCTTACCGTAAAACCACCAACTGCATATGTATTTAATTTAATCCCATTAGTTACAGCACTGTTGTCTAAAGCACAAATATAACCAGTCAAAGATCCTGAAGAGTGCTGAAATATTCTTCCTGCACTACCTTCTCCAGCAGAATTCGGCTTAATCCATGATTCTATTGTCCATGAAGTAGTTTGATTACCACCATTTGTTGTGCCTAAGTTGATTGAAGATGTCAAGCCGTCAAATACAAATGTGCTTGTACCTCCGCTTCCAGCAAAAGATACAGAAGATAAAGTACCTCTGTTGTTCCTCACAGATAGATCATAACAAGTATTGCCAGTACCAGGGTATGATCTTATGTTGGCGGCATCAATGTTTAGTACTAATGTTTCAAAAGAAGAAATATTTGGATTATAAAATTGTCCCATTTTCGTACTCCACAACAAGTTTAGGAATGTCAATTCTTTCTGCCCAAACTGTAAAGAAACAATTTATAGGGTTGTTATTAAAATCATTAACAAATACTTTATAATCTTCAATCTTTTCTACATATAAAATAGAATCTGATTTACCAATAGGGGTTAATGTAACTGTGAAAGAATTAGGATCAACCAAACCTGTCCAATAGTCAGGTGTTTCAATTACATATTCATCCTTTAAAATACCTCTTACATAAACACCATTTTCTGGACCTTCTAAAGAACCATATCTTAATTTCCAATCAGGCTTCAGTGGGTGATTGATAACGAAGGATTTGTTCGTAGCAGAGATTTCACCTTCAATTTCAAGTTCGTACGCTGGGTTTGTTACACCAATACCAACTCTAATTTGTGAAGTACCGATACCATTAACGATAAAGAATGTATTGCCAATTGAAGATCCACCAAAGACTCTAACTGTATTGGTTGTGCCAGATGTGCTATATTCAAATCCAGTAGCATCTTTAACTGAAGAACCAGTACCAGGGTAATAAGCTAATCTGGCAGAGGTACCAACTGCAACAGTACCAGCACCGCCCCCAGATCCTGTTGGAGCAGAACTCCAATATGGTGCAGTACCTGAATGATAAAGAACACTTCCTGCAGCTCCAGCAGCTAATCTTGTTAGAGCAGTGGACGAAGATGCATAAAGAATGTCGCCAGTAGCATATGTATTTTGACCAGTACCACCATTGACTGCTGATATAGCTGTTCCAGCCCAAGCACCTGATAATATTGCGCCATTTAAGTGAGTAACACCAGATATTGAAGATAAATTAGCAGCTGCAGTCCATAAACTACCGCCAATACCAACACCACCAGTTACTACAAGAGCACCATTCCCTGTACCTGTAGAAGTCGTTGCACCAGTTACATTAACTCCAGAAGCAGAAAGAGTGTTCCCTAAAGCACTTACACCTGAAAGGACATAAGCTGCAGTTGCACCAATTGATGCGTTGCTTCTTGAACCAGTTAAGTAAATTGTAGATGTTGTATCTAAAACAACATTTATATTTGCAGAATTATTAGCTGTTCCAGCAGATCCTGCTGTTACTGATGTACCTGCACTGCCTGCATTAGTAGCCGTACCCGCTGTTCCAGCGGAAACCGATGTACCAGCAGATCCTGCGTTTGTTGCCGTTGTCGCGCTTCCGGCAGTTACAGATGTTCCTGCAGATCCTGCATTAGTTGCAGTACCTGCTGTGCCAGCAGACGTAGCGGTGGTTGCAGAGCCAGCGCTACCTGCGTTGACCGCAGTACCTGCACTTCCTGCAGTAGTGGCAGTATTGGCAGATCCTGCGTTGCCTGTTATACTACCTGATATTGTTGAAGAGAATGTCTTAGTTCCAGCAATTGTTTGAGCATCTATAGTAATAAGACCTGTAGAAGCTGCGCCAGCATACGGTATATTAAATGTATGGGATGAACCTGTTGAAGAAATATTAAATTCAGAACCAGATGTTCCAACTGCAAATGTTTGAGTAGATGCAGTTATTCCATTTAAAGAAACAAGACCAGAAGTGCCAGCACTTGAAACAGTAGTCCAACCCAATCCACCACTACCATTTGTATATAGCACCTGATTAGCTGTGCCATCACCCCCAGGCCAAGTATAAGTAACGGTTCCTGATGAATTGGCTTTGAAACCGGTATATGTAGACTGATTGGAATGATAAAATCTTATTTCATGTGCAGCAGAGTTTCCAGAGAAGTTAGTTCTATTGTTCTGTACGTCAATAGTAAATCTATTGTTGTTAGCTGTGTCTTGAACATTGAATGCGAATGAATAGTTCGAATTAACATTTAAGTTTTCAAAGCCACCAGTTGTATTTACAGTAACTCTATCAGCTATATTTAAAGCTGCACCTGAAGTGTTGTTAGTTTTTATTACACCACTTGTATTTATGTTTCCGGAAACACCTAATCCACCATGAACAGTAACAGCTCCAGTAGAAAACCCTGTAGATGCAGTTGTTCCAGTTATATTTAAGCCAGATGCTGTTAATGTGTTTCCTAAAGCGCTTACACCAGAAAGCACATAAGCTGGGGTTGATCCAATAGAAGCATTGCTTCTAGATCCAGTCAGATAGATATTAGAGGTAGTGTCTAAAATTACATTAATATTTGCTGAGTTGGTAGCCGTACCTGCACTTCCTGCATTTGTAGCGGTACCAGCTGTACCAGCAGAAACCGAAGTTCCAGCACTTCCAGCATTTGTAGCAGTACCTGCTGTACCAGAAGAAACAGATGTTCCAGCAGAACCAGCATTCGTAGCAGTAGTAGCTGCCCCAGCAAATCCAGCATTAGTTGCTGTTGTAGCTGAACCAGCAGAGCCAGCATTTACGGCAGTTCCTGCACTACCAGCGGTAGTAGCAGTAGTAGCATTTCCAGAGAAGGTGGTTGCAGTGATAGTATTACCAAGTGCACTTACACCTGAAAGAACATAAACTGCGGTTGAACCTATCGATGCATTACTTCTTGAACCTGTTAAATAAATGGTAGTAGTTGTATCTAAAACTATATTAGTATTTGCAGCGTTAGTAGCTGTACCAGCCAAACCTGCATTAGTAGCAGTACCCGCTGTACCAGCAGAAACCGATGTACCAGCGCTACCAGCATTTGTTGCAGTACCCGCTGTACCAGCATTAGTGGCTGTTGTAGCTGAACCTGCCGATCCTGCATTTACTGCGGTTCCGGCACTCCCTGCAGTAACAGATGTCCCTGCGCTACCAGCATTTGTAGCAGTACCCGCTGTACCAGCGGAAACAGAGGTTCCAGCGGAACCAGCAGATGTAGCAGTGGTTGCACTTCCAGCGCTACCAGCATTAACTGCTGTACCAGCACTTCCTGCAGTGGTTGCAGTAGTTGCATTACCTGAGAATGTGGTTGCAGTGATAGTATTACCTAAAGCACTAACCCCTGAAAGAACATAAGATGGTGTTGAACCAATAGAAGCATTACTTCTAGAACCAGTCAAGTAAATTGTAGATGTTGTATCTAAAACAACATTTATATTTGCAGAATTATTAGCTGTACCAGCAGAACCAGCACTTGTAGCTGTTGTTGCTGAACCAGCATTGACTGCAGTACCTGCAGAGCCAGCGGTAACAGATGTACCAGCAGACCCTGCATTGGTTGCCGTACCTGCTGTTCCAGCAGATGTTGCTGTGGTCGCTGAACCTGCACTTCCTGCAGTAATAGATGTGCCAGCCGAACCAGCGTTTGTAGCAGTACCTGCCGTACCAGCAGAAACCGAAGTTCCTGCAGAACCAGCTGATGTTGCTGTAGTCGCATTACCTGAGAATGTAGTTGCAGTGATTGTATTTCCAAGAGCGCTAACGCCTGATAGAACATAAACTGCAGTAGAACCTATAGAAGCGTTACTTCTAGAACCAGTTAAGTAAATTGTAGAAGTTGTATCTAAAACAATATTAGTATTTGCAGCATTAGTAGCTGTACCAGCCAAACCTGCATTAGTAGCAGTACCCGCTGTACCTGCAGAAACAGATGTTCCTGCAGAACCTGCGTTAGTAGCCGTACCTGCTGTACCAGCAGAAACAGAAGTTCCAGCGCTTCCAGCATTAGTAGCAGTTGTTGCGCTACCTGCAGCCCCAGCGTTTGTAGCTGTTCCAGCTGTTCCGGCAGAAGTCGCTGTAGTTGCGCTTCCAGCATTTCCTGAATTAACAGCCGTGCCTGCTGATCCAGCAGTAGTAGCGGTTGTGGCATTACCTGAGAATGTTGTTGCGGTAATTGTATTACCTAAAGCACTTACTCCAGATAACACATAAACAGGGGTAGAACCAATAGAAGCATTGCTTCTTGAACCCGTAAGGTATATAGTAGATGTAGTATCTAAAACAATATTTGTATTTGCAGAATTAGTGGCTGTACCTGCTGTACCAGCAGAAACAGATGTTCCTGCAGAACCTGCGTTAGTAGCCGTACCTGCTGTACCAGCAGAAACAGAAGTTCCAGCTGAACCTGCATTTGTAGCAGTACCAGCTGTACCAGCGGATGTAGCAGTTGTAGCGCTTCCTGCACTTCCAGCGTTAACAGCTGTACCAGCAGAACCCGCTGTTACTGATGTACCAGCTGAACCTGCGTTAGTTGCTGTACCAGCTGTACCAGCAGATGTAGCCGTAGTAGCAGAGCCTGCATTGCCATCTAAATCAGCAAATAAAGTGCCCTTAGTACCACTTACAATTTCGCCAGATATTGAAGCATCTGTATATAAAGCATATTTGCTTGCAGATTGATCCCATCCAAAGAAGCCAGTTTTTCCTGTTCCAGAGAAATAATAGAATGCTACGCCTCTATCTTTTGAGTCTGCTGAGTTAGGTACAGTACCTCCAGTAGCAGTTCCAATTGTAATAATAGGATCAACAATATTAGATACTGTTGAGTTTACTGTTGTAGTAGTTCCATTAACCGTAAGATCACCAGTTAATACAAAATTACCACCAACATTTAAATTACCTGTGATACCAACACCACCAGAAACAATTAAAGCTCCGGTTGAAGTGTTGCTTGAGTTAGTATTATTGCCAACTCTTGTATCATCTGGAATAACTAATGAAGTTGCCGTTACAGATATGCCACTACCAACAAATAATGATTGGCTTGTAGCTGCAGTGTCTAAACTAGACAAAACTAGGTAATTTACACCTGTTAAAGATTGAGTTCTAATAGCTTCGGATCTACCAGAATTAGTGGCCGTACCAGCAGAACCAGCATTAACAGCAGTGCCTGCAGAACCTGCATTTGTTGAAGTTGTAGCACTACCAGCTGAGCCAGCGTTAACAGCAGTACCAGCAGAACCAGCAGTTACAGATGTACCAGCACTGCCAGCGTTAGTAGCTGTAGTAGCACTACCAGCACTACCTGCGTTTACTGCTGTTCCAGCAGATCCAGCTGTAACAGAAGTGCCTGCACTTCCAGCATTAGTAGCTGTTGTAGCCGAACCCGCAGAACCTGCATTTACTGCTGTTCCCGCAGAACCAGCAGTCGTTGCGGTCGTAGCATTTCCAGAGAAAGTTGTTGCTGTAATAGTGTTGCCTAAAGCACTTACTCCAGAAAGAACATAAACTGCAGTAGATGCAATAGATGCATTACTTCTTGATCCTGTCAAATAAATTGTTGAAGTTGTGTCTAAAACTATATTTGTGTTTGCAGCGTTTGTAGCTGTTCCGGCACTACCAGCGGTAACAGAAGTACCAGCTGATCCAGCGTTTGTAGCAGTACCTGCTGTACCAGCAGATGTAGCAGTGGTTGCAATTCCAGCACTTCCAGCATTCACTGCTGTTCCAGCCGAACCTGCTGTTACAGATGTTCCAGCCGAACCTGCATTTGTGGCAGTACCCGCTGTGCCAGCGGATGTAGCTGTCGTAGCCGAACCTGCAGAACCTGCATTTATAGCAGTACCAGCAGAACCTGCTGTAGTAGATGTAGTTGCATTACCTGAGAATGTAGTTGCAGTGATAGTATTACCTAATGCGCTTACACCAGATAATACATAAACAGGTGTAGAACCTATTGAAGCGTTACTTCTTGAGCCTGTTAAATAAATTGTTGTTGCAGTATCTAAAACAATATTTGTATTAGCTGAATTCGTAGCAGTACCAGCAGAACCAGCTGTAACAGATGTTCCTGCTGAACCAGCGTTGGTAGCTGTACCTGCAGTTCCAGCAGAGACTGAAGTACCCGCAGATCCAGCATTTGTAGCGGTACCCGCTGTGCCAGCGGATGTAGCAGTTGTAGCAGAACCAGCACTGCCAGCATTAGTTGCTGTACCAGCAGTTCCGGCAGAAACTGAAGTACCGGCTGAACCAGCGTTAACTGCTGTTCCAGCAGACCCAGCGGTAGTAGCAGTGGTTGCATTTCCACTAAAGGTTGTTGCTGTTAAAGTATTTCCTAATGCACTAACACCAGATAATATATAGACAGGAGTAGAACCAATTGAGGCATTACTTCTTGATCCAGATAAGTAAATTGTAGATGTTGTATCTAAAACTACATTTACGTTAGCTGCGTTTGTAGCTGTACCAGCAGATCCTGCTGTTACCGATGTGCCTGCAGAACCTGCATTTGTGGCTGTACCAGCGGTACCTGCATTAGTTGCTGTTCCTGCTGTACCAGCCGAGACTGATGTTCCAGCACTACCAGCATTTGTAGCTGTAGTAGCACTTCCAGCACTACCAGCATTAGTTGCTGTTCCAGCTGATCCAGCTGTTGTTGCTGTGGTAGCGTTACCACTAAATGTTGTAGCTGTAATTGTATTTCCGAGAGCACTTACTCCAGATAATACATACACTGCAGTAGATCCAATAGAAGCATTGCTTCTAGATCCAGTTATGTAAATTGTAGATGTTGTATCTAAAACTATATTAGTATTAGCAGCGTTAGTAGCTGTTCCTGCAGAACCAGCTGTTACAGAAGTGCCTGCACTTCCTGCATTAGTTGCTGTACCTGCTGTTCCAGCAGAAACAGAAGTTCCAGCACTACCAGCGTTTGTAGCAGTACCCGCAGTACCAGCGGAAACAGAAGTTCCTGCGCTGCCTGCATTTACTGCTGTTCCAGCAGAACCAGCTGTTGTAGCCGTTGTTGCGTTACCAGAGAAAGTAGTTGCAGTAATTGTGCCAGCAGAGAAATTACCAGAACTGTCTCTTGCAACAATAGTTGAAGCAGTGTTCGTTGCTGTTGCATTTGAAACAACAGTAAAATCAGTTCCTTCTCCAGCACTTCCAATAATAGAAATACCAGTACCAGAAGCTGACACTGAACCTGCATAATTTCCAGTAGTATCAGTACCTAAAGCAACTGAATTAGCAGCAATTGTAGCAGTAAGAGTAGTGCTTCCTGAACCTGAGAATGTTACAGAGCCACTTAAATCTCCACCTAGTGAGAAAGTAATTGGTGCAATCCATTGCCCTGCAGCGCCTGCTGTTGTAGCCGTTGTTGCACTTCCAGCACTACCTGTAATTGATCCAGTAATTGTAGAAGAGAAAGTTTTACTACCAGCAATTGTTTGTGTGCCGGTAGTAATCAAACCTCTCGCAGTAGCAGAAGCATCAGGAATATTAAATGTGTGAGAAGATCCTGTAGAAACAATAGCAAAATCAGTTCCAGAAGATCCAACTGCTAAAGATTGATAAGAAGCTGCAACACCATTTAAGTTTGTAATTCCAGCACCAGTAGTAGATATTGTAATAGAACCAGTTGAATTACTGATTAAAATACCACTACCAGCTGTTAAAGTAGATTTAATTAAAGAATTACCAGTAGAGGAACCAATCAACAACTGACCATCTGTATATGATGTTTGACCAGTACCACCATATAAGAATCCAATAGTAGTTGCGTTCCATGTTCCAGATGATAATGTTCCAACTGATGTAAGAGATGATGAAACAACTGCAGAACCTAAAGAAACAGCATCTAATACCTTTGTTCCATTGATTCTATATGTGTATCCAGTAGAAGCATTAATATCGCCAACTACATGTAATTTATATGATGGGTTTGAAATACCAATTCCAACATTACCAGCAAATTGAGCCATAGAAATTGTGGCGTCTGCATTTGCTCTAATTAATGGAATACCAGAAATATCATTGACAGAGAAAATCCAACCAGTATTTAAAACTGGTGTGATAGAGAATAATTGACCTTGTGCGCCATCAAATGAAAGTGAGTTATCTTCTAATACATTGAGGAAAATTGGATTACCAGTTTGTCCAATAAATGCCATAGAAGGAATTGTTGATATTCCAGTGGTTCCAATTTGTGCTGAATTGAATACTAATTTTCCACTTACACCTACACCACCATTTACAACCAAGGCACCAGTATTTACAGATGTTGATGCTGTAGAAGAATTAACTACTAATTGTCCCGCACTTGGATTGTAGAAAAGATTAGCATTGGTGAGTATATTTGATGAACCAGATGTAGCTGACGTAAATGATAAATATCTCGAAGCATTTGTTGAATCTGATGTTATTGTTACAGAGCCAGCAACTGTAGCTGTACCTGCACTTCCTGCATTTACTGCTGTTCCAGCAGATCCTGCTGTAACAGATGTTCCTGCTGATCCTGCATTTGTTGCAGTTCCAGCTGTACCAGCTGATGTAGCTGTAGTAGCATTGCCTGAGAATGTTGTAGCAGTGATAGTTCCTGCTGAGAAATTACCAGATGAATCTCTTGCAACAATAGTAGAAACAGTATTTGAAGATGTTGCATTTGAATTAACTGTAAGAGTAGCACCTTCTCCTACAGATCCAATTATAGAAATACCAGTTCCAGAAGCTTGTACATCTGCAACATAATTTCCAGTAGTATCAGTACCTAAAGCGACTGAATTAGCTGCTATTGTTGCTGTTAATGTTGTGTTTCCTGTTCCATCAAATGTAACAGAACCAGAAAGATCTCCAGCTAAACTTAATGTTCTTGCTGTAGTCCATGAAGATGCAGAACCTGTAATTCTAGTTGCATCAATAACACCAGTAGTTCCAGAGAATACTTCAGAAGAATTAGAAGAATCTGGTATGAATGTAAAATATCCTGTAGAGTCATCAAATCCAAAGAAACCAGTCTTTGCAGTACCTGAAAAATACTTAAACTCTATTCCACGATCTTTATTATCATCAGAAGAAGGGTTAGTATTACCAATTGCTCCACCAATAGTGATTACGGGATCAACAATAGTAGAAACAGTGGAGTTTACTGTGGTTGTTGTCCCATTAATTGTTAAATTGCCAGTAACAGAAAGATTACCAGAGAATGTTTTATCACCTGCAATTGTTTGAGCATTTGGAGATATAGTACCTGTTACACCTGTTCCTGCTAATGGAATATTGATTGTATGTGTATATGCATCAGAAACAATATTAGGTAAGTTGCCAGTGGTGCCAATTGCAATATATTGTACTCTTTGATTTAAACCATTAATCGAGAAAATACCAGTATCTGCTACGCCTGCCAATGCAACTGTTTCAACGACTGGTGTTACTGATAATATAATTGAAGGAATGTCAGGTCTTGTAGGTGAAGTTAGCCCAGATTCAGCATGAATTGAAAAGTTCAAATCTGCAGAAGACATTACCAATTCAAGATAATCATTAGCTGCAAAAGATGAAACAAAGTTTAACGCAAGTACTGTCTCATAGTCTTTTCCAGAAATCGACATACTAGTATTAGATTGTGGAACATTATTTCCATTGACTCTAAACCAAATGTCACCCTTTTGAGGTTGATTTCCATTTACAAGGTTGATTTGAGCTGAAAATTGGACATTGTAGACACCAGCAGTAAGTATTTGAATTTGTGAAGTTGTACCACCACCAACTCTATTTACTTTGTTAGACTCATATGTTCCATTAAAAGTAATTAATGTTGCAGTATTTGCAGCTGTAACTTGTTGAATACTTGTTGAATAAAAAGTACCATATGTTGCTGCGTATCCATCAGACCAAGTAAGGCCAGTAGCAGCAGATGTATCAACTCTAAGAATCTGATTCGAAGTACCAATGCCTAATTTCAGTAAAGATGAACCTGTGCCAACGAGCAAATCACCCTTAGCGTATGTTGTATATCCTGTACCACCATATTGATAACCAATTGTTGTGGCATTCCAAGTACCAGAAGTCAAAGTTCCTACAGATGTTAAAGAAGAATTGACTACACCTGTCCCTAAAGTTGTGGAATCTAAAACTCTGGTGCCGTTTATTCTATATGTGTAGCCTGTAGATGCATTTATATCACCAGCTACATGTAATTTATAAGATGGTTGAGAAAGACCAATTCCCACATTGCCAGCATATTCAGCCATAGCAATAGTAGCATCGGCATTTGCTCTAATTAATGGAATACCAGAAATATCATTGACAGAGAAAATCCAACCTGTGTTTAAGATTGGTGAAATAGAAAATAACTGGCCTTGTGTACCTGAGAATGAAATTGTATTATCATCTAAGACCCTAAGGTTTATAGGATTTCCAGTAGAGCCAATAAAGGCCATTGTTGGAGGAGATGCAATTCCTGTGGTGCCAAATTGAGCAGAATTGTATACTAATTTACCACTAATTCCTACTCCGCCATTTACAACAAGAGCACCAGTATTTACAGATGTAGAGGCAGTGGAGGAATTGATTAATACTTGACCAGCACTAGGATTGTAAGATAAATTAGAATTAACTAATATATTTGAAGATCCAGAAGTGGCTGAAGCAAATGTTAAATATCTAAAAGCATTTGTGGAATCAGATGTTAATGTAACTGAACCTGCTACAGTGGCGGTTCCAGCAGAACCAGCATTGACAGCAGTTCCTGCGGAACCTGCAGTAACAGAAGTACCAGCCGAACCGGCATTTGTTGCTGTACCTGCTGTACCAGCGGAAACAGATGTTCCTGCGGAACCTGCGTTAGTGGCAGTACCAGCAGTTCCTGAAGATGTCGCTGTTGTAGCTGCTCCAGCAAAACCAGCATTGACAGCTGTTCCAGCTGACCCTGCATTAGTAGCTGTGCCTGCTGTACCAGCAGAAACAGAAGTACCAGCTGAACCAGCGTTAGTGGCAGTGCCTGCTGTACCAGCAGATGTTGCAGTGGTAGCGGCACCAGCAAATCCAGCGTTTGTTGCAGTTCCTGCTGTTCCAGCAGATGTAGCGGTGGTAGCGGCACCGGCAAACCCAGCATTGGTAGCAGTGCCAGCTGTTCCAGCAGAAACAGATGTACCAGCACTTCCTGCGTTTGTAGCTGTACCCGCTGTGCCAGCGGAAATAGAAGTCCCTGCAGAACCAGCATTTGTAGCTGTACCTGCTGTACCAGCAGATGTAGATGTAGTAGCATTACCAGAGAATGTGGTTGCTGTGATAGTATTTCCAAGTGCAGAAATACCACTATCAACATAAATTGATGTTCCAGCAAACCCAGTAGAAGAACGAGAACCTAATAAATAAAGTGTGCTTGTTGTGTCTGTATTAGTTTGAAGTACTTGTGCAGATGTAGCAGTACCAGTTAAATTGCCTACAAATCCACCAGTTGCATATGCTTGGCCTACAATATGTAATTTATATGATGGATTTGTAATGCCAATTCCGACATTTCCAGAAAATTCAGCGATACCAACAGTTCCATCAGCATGTACTCTAAATGATGGAATACCAGATATATCATTAATAGAAAATATATATCCAGAAGATAAATTATTATTTACCGAAAATAGCTGTCCAGATGATCCTTCAAAAGATAAAGTATTATCATCAAGGACATATAGTGTGATTGGGGCATTTGTAGACCCAGTGAATGCTATTCTTGGTAGAGAGGTTGTATCTCTGTTTGGTGTGATACGAATATTCTTATCGGAATTGGCCATTTTTACGCTCTTTTAAGAAGGGAAAGAATAAAATTATTCTGCTTAATTATTCAAGCAGATAAGCTTCTTTAACCTTCTGTCAGAGGTGTTGTCCACTCTGAAGTAGATAAGATTGCTAAAATCTCTTCATGTGTGTATTCTTGTGATTTTGTTGTAAGAGCTGCCACAGAAGCTGGTTGAGTTCCTTCATATTTAACAAAGGTCTTGGTTTCATCAACAGACTTCCTCACTGTATCTGCTGAAGTTTCCATAACTTCAGAAAAATTAACAGATGGCAATTCGGAACAATCAAAAATTACATACTTTCTTTCATTCATAATATTTTCTCCTTATTATATTTATAAACCATATCTAACTCTTAAAGCATTGTAATTTTGCTTTATTTCATTATTAGACATGTTTCTTGCATACATATACACACCAGCAATTCTTAAAGTGGCGTATTCTTGTGTAGCATTTGCATTAGAACATAATGTCATTCTTGCTACACTAGCATAATTAAATGCAGTCGGCATTGATGTGGTAGCTTCCTGTATGCCGTTAACAAAATATTGAGTTGTTGATGATGCAGTCCATCTTAAAGTAATGATTTTAAAATCATCATTAGCTGATTGTAGTGCGCTAGAAGGATATAATCCATTTGGATTATTTTTATACCAAAGTCCGTATTTTGTTTGATCACATGATGCTATACAAAAATAAGTAGTAAAATCCACATTAGTTGATTCACCACCATTACAAGCCATTAATCTAGAACAAGAACCGAAACCATTATTATTTAAGCTTGAAATAACAAAAAATATAGTTGCATTAGAAGCAAAATCTTGAGTAAAAGAGCCATTTCTTACGAAGTTTTGACTACTTGCTGATGTTGTTGTAAAGCATGGAGTGTTTTTATGGGTGGTGAAAGATGGTGAATTGGTTAGTGTAAAATTGTAATTATTTCCACTTACATCGTACCAAGTATTTCCAGTTCCAGGATAAGATCTAAGATTAGTTGCATCAAGAGAAAGCATTAAACCTTCGGGTGAAACATTTGGGCTTACTATCACTGCCATTAGAGTCCAAACCTCTTCTTTGTAGCATTATAATTTTGTTTAATTTCTTCAGCAGATAAAGCTCGGTTGTAAACCTTTACCATTGCAATATTTCCATTGACATAATCCCCAGAAGGACCACCAATTGCAAAAGTATTTAATGAGCCAAAAGAATATGAAGTTACGCTAGTGGTATTTGTAGAATTTAATTGACCATTGACATATAATTTAGCAACATACACTGACGCAGGTTTTGATAAAGTGTAAACATAGTGGACTAAACCCATAGAAACAGTTTGATCACCATTTATAGTACTGGCTGCTATCATTGCAACTCCAGGACCATAAACTCCACCATATAACGCACCTCCAACACCTTCATAATTTATGTATCCTGATCTTGCTTTGCCTAATACAAAACCTTCATAGCTCATATTCCCATAAAGTAAAACTGTTTGATAAGAATTTGGATTTGTATTAAATTTACAAACAGCTTCAAAAGTGTAGTCAGAATTATTAACAAACGGCATATTATAATTTGAAGAAGTTAAATTATCATTTGTACCATCTAATACAAACATTCCAGAATTAGAAGAAGTGATTCCAGTCCCGTTATTCAAAGATAACGTTATATTATTGCATAAGCTATAAGCAGTATTTCCAGAACCAGCATAACTTCTAGTATTTGCAGCATCAAGAGCAAAAACTAATCCTTCTGCAACAATTGAGGTGTTATAAGCAATACCCATTAGATTCCATACCTCTTTCTTGTGGCATTAAAGTTTTGGCGGATTTCTGCATCGTTTAAAGATTTACTATAAGATTGAAAAGCACTTATATAACCAGCAGAATATAAATTAGAATTAGCACCTGCATTTGGACCCGTATTTCCAATGTAAAGAGTAGTACCAGATCCAGATGTATTTGGTATAGTCTGAGTGTAGGACAAACTTTGTTGAACACCATTTACATATGCTTTAAGCTTTCCAGAATTTCCTAAACCATTACCATCATAAGACATTGCTATATGTTGCCAAGCAGTACTATTGTTGCTTAATGAACCGTAAGAATTTAGCCCATTACCAACTTCAAAATAAATATTTCCATCAGACCAAAGTTCTAATCCAATATCATTTTCTAGACCTGTATTTTGAATTAAAGTGATAAGAGAACTAGATGTACTTCTTTTAGCCCAAACCATCCAAGTAAAAGTGGTTGCATTATTATTTTGAGTTATAGCAGGAACGCTTATATAATCATTAGTCCCATCAAAGTAAAAACTACCAACATTATCAGTAGTTGTTCCTATTCCATTAACTAAAAATGAATTATTAATTATTCCAGTCAAATTAGCTGAGCTAGTGTATTTATATCTTGCTTCAACATATAGTCTTTTGTAAGTTCCTCCACAAGGATCTCCAAAAACACCATTAGTAGCTGGAATTGTTCCTGTGTTATTATTTAAAAGATATGTACTTACTATAGATGTTGATCCAGTGGCATGACAAGCACCATTAGTGTATAATCCACAAGTTCCATTCGGCGTTCCATAACTTGCATAATTAATTTGATCAAAAACTGCTCCTGCGGGTGCTGTTAGAGTTAAATTACCACCTTCATTAGCAGTACCGCATATAGTTCCGTAAGCAAATTGTGGATTTCCTCTTGTATTTCCAGGATCAATCATATACACTAATCCATCAGTTACAATGCCAGGAGAATGTGAAAGTCCCATTTAGATTCCGTACCTGTCTCTTGTTGCTTCAAAGTTTTGCTTAATTTCTGTGGCCGATAAAGCCCTGTTATAGATTGAAACATGAGAAATATTTCCATAAAAGTTTCTACCAGGAGCTTGTGCATTTTCTCCAATATAAAAATTATAGGAGCTTGAACTGATTGGAGTGTTATATGTGTTAGTCTTATCTAAAACTCCATTTATGTACAATTTTACATCAGGAAGTGAATATGTAGCAGTTACAAAATACCATTGATTTGGATTAAAATTAGATGTTGATGGAGTATCTAGACCTCCTGAAAAATTCATACCAAATGATATTTGGTTTGTAGCGCTATATATGTGTATCCTGAAAGAATCGTCACCTTTTGCTAATATTGCTTGCCAGTTTTTAGTGAAAGCTATGTATCTAAAGTAAACCATTATAGTTATATTGTTAGTAATTCCAATGGCTGCAGGATTGCCTAAGTTAACATAATCATCACTTCCATCAAAATAAAAAGAGTTATTATTACTAGTGCTAAATCCCACACCTCCAATTAAAGTTCCACCGATACCTCCAACTAATCCATTTATTGTAATTCCCGAACCACCATAAGATCTAGTGTTTGCAGCATCGACAGAAAAAACTAATCCATCAGTAATAACGCTAGGAGAATGTGCAAGTCCCATTAGATTCCATACCTATCCCTTGTAGCATTAAAGTTTTGAGCAATTTCTTTGGCAGATAAAGCTCTTTGATATAAATGTACAGAACCCATTTGCCCAGCCCAATAATTATTATTGAAAAGATTGTAAGTGTAACCAATTGATATGTTACTTGCTCTATTTTGAAAAGAAGAAGAAGCTGGTGTAGATGATGTAATTCCTATGCCATTTCTATAAAAAGTTAAAGTATTAGAAGTATGAGACCAAACTAAATCTACTTTTTTCCAAACATTACTTTCAAAAAAATTACTCACTGAAATTGACAAGTTAACATTTGAATCAACTTTCCAATACCAGAAAAAAATATCAGAACTATCAATTCCTTGTGATAAAGTCCATTCCCAATTAGATAAACCAGCCTTACCTAATATGCCACCTCTTTGTGATAAGTTTGTTGTTCTTAACCATATTGAAATAGTAGCACTCATAGTAGTATCAAATCCAAAATCTAAATTACAATCTACAAAATCATTAGTGCCATCAAAAATAAAATATCCAGAATTAGTAGTGCCAAACCCAACTCCATTTGTTAAAGTGTTACCAGTACCACCAATTAACCCAAAAGCAGTATTACCAGCCCCGCTATAACATCTTGAATTAGCAGGATCGATAGAGAATACAAGTCCATCAGTGACAATTGAGGTGTTATATACAATTCCCATTAGATTCCATACCTGTCCCTAGTGGCTTCATAATTATTCTTGATCTCTTGGGCGGATAAAGCACGATTATAGATTTGAATTGTCGAAACAGATGATGATGTGTAATAAGAATTGTACTTAATAGCTCCTATCTCGAATTCAGTGCCTGTTGCTGTCGTAATATTTGGTATTGTCCCAGAAAATAATAACGATTGTTGCACTCCATTTTCATACATTTTCAGTCTATTGCTATTACCAGTTTGAGATCCATCAAATACTGCTACAAAATGTCTGTAGCCTGTAAAATTATTAAAATAATATCCATATGCTTGTGATCCAGAATTTGCAGATAATGAAAAATACACTGTCGAGCTATATAAACTCAAGAATGTGCTTTCAGGATAAGATGTGCCTTGAT
>Ga0222713_10003358_pt1 | contig 16634 bp, 12 predicted proteins | sample C33_649DmetaG_FD_165061 | JGI IMG/M metagenome (GOLD analysis project Ga0222713, IMG submission 165061) | Estuarine water microbial communities from San Francisco Bay, California, United States - C33_649D | ecosystem: Environmental > Aquatic > Marine > Unclassified | place: USA: California...
CATCTGGAATAACTTATTATCCTGATGATACAGTAACACATGCTGATGCAAGTTGGATTAACTCTGTAACACATACATCTACTAACAATACTAATATAGATACAGGGTATCCGCCAAATGCAACAAATAGTTGGACAGTTTATGCAGCTGCCGGAACATCTGGTACTGCTGGTAGTGGCGGTACTGCTGGTAGTGGTGGTAGTTCTGGTACTGCTGGAACTGGTGGTTCTTCTGGAGTTAATGGTGCTGCTGGTTCTCCCGGTGCAGGTGTTGTATTTAGAGGAAACTTTGCAACTGGAAATGTTTATTATCATACAACAGAAAGAAGGGATATAGTTAGAGCTGGTAGTTCATTCTATTTGGCAAACAACTTATCTCTTAATAATAGTTCTGGTTCTGTTTGGGGTACACCTCCAAACTCAAATTGGTCATCATTTGGAGCACAGTTTAGTTCAGTAGCAACGGATGTTTTATTGGCACAAGACGCAAACATCACTAGAGGTTTGGTAATTGGAACTGAAGGTACTAACGTTGGTTTCATCCGTTCGGCAAATGCACTTAGTATTGGAGGTGGTAATGGATTTTATATGGATGCCGCAGGTAGAATGAGATTTGGGGCAGATACGGCTACCGAAGGTAATTTCGTTTATTGGGATGGTAGTACATTGGATATTAATGGAGTAATAACAGCAGATGCTGGAAATATTGGAGGATTTACTATTGCTAATAATCAATTGGTTGCATCGGGTAGTTTATTAAAAATTGATACACAAATTCCACAAATTGAATTTTATACAAATGCAACTGGTTCTGCTAAAGTAGTATTAAATCCAAAAGCAACATTAACAGATCCGGGTGGAACTATAATATACATAAGTGGCTCTCAATACGATGGTACTGATGGTAATAGAACAGCAGCATCTGGAACTACCGCTGGTGTTAATACGAATGTTACTGAAGTATATAGTGGTTCATTTGGTATATCTGCAACATCTACATTCTCTGGCACAGTTACCACATTTTCTGAAGCTGGTAATACGAATTTTGAAGTATATATCCCAGCTACTAGTTTGGCAATATCAACAACTTCACCAACAGCAACTTCAGATTATCCACCAGAACCACCGCAATATTCGTATGAATCATATCAATCGGAGTATGCATACGCAGGTTCAACCAGCTTACAATGGTATGTACAAATGTTTAATTCTACTGGAACAACTTTTATATCTGAAGTTGCAATAGGTGGAGCATCTACATATAGAACTGGTACTGCAACTAATAATTATTATCAAGCAGCAACATCTTACAGTGGATTCCCATCCTATACAGAAACATATTATTGGAACTATGTTTCATATACATCTACGGCATATTATCAAGGAGATATACCATTTGGACCAAAAGCAGGTCAGATGGTAATACCCTCTGCTGGTACATATCAATTTAGATTGGTATTAAAAGTTACTGCTGGTTCAGCTGCTGTGGTTGATTTTACGGGTGGTACATCTACATATTATGCTACAACTGCTACTTCAAATCATACAACAACTGGTGATATTACTTTTCAATTTTCTCCAAACGTAAACAAAACGGAAATAACGAATGGTGGTATTCAGGTATTATCAAACAAAGATGCGTATGTAAAATTTGTAAGACTTGACCCAAGTTCATATTCATCATCGGAAACAATTTCCTATGTAATTGGGGCAAAATCAAGATTTCAAGCTTATGGTACATATCCTTCTTATTATACTCAACAAGCACTTGATATTACTGGAAGAATATATGTTGCATCTGAAGGTGCTGGTAATACATTAGGTAATACCGATTATTCTACTGGTACATCTGCATATACTTCATTAACAATTGGTGGTAAGTATTCTGATACAACTTTGGCAAATCAAACCAAAGTAGAATCTTTATCAAACATATATCCATATCAAGATGATAAATATGATTTAGGTGGTACATCTTATAGATGGCGAGATATTTTTACAAATGGTGCAGTAACAACCACATCTGATAGAACTAGGAAATTTGAAATTCAAACATCTCAATTAGGATTAGATTTTATAAATAGATTACAACCAGTATCGTATAGAATGATTACTGGTAGTATGGTATATCAATCACCTTGGCCTAACTTTGTAGATAAAGTATTACAAGCGGGAGATATTGATGATACTGGAATTGTATTGAAGGAAGAAAAAATTATAAAAGTACCAAATCCAGAATTTCCACCATTGATTGAAGTTATTCCGGGTAAACGAACTCACTATGGTTTAATTGCACAAGATGTAAAACAAACTTTAGATGAAATAGGAATACCAACTAAAGATTTTGCTGGTTATGTAGCTGGGGATGTTGAAAATGATGAAGTATTGGGGTTACGATATGAAGAATTTATTTCTCCAATGATTAAAGCTATACAGGAATTATCACAAAAAGTAAATAATTTAGAAGCTCAAATAAGTGGTTCTTTATAATAGATTATGCCAACAGTAAAAATATATAGAGTAACTAAAGGTGCTACAGATGGTTTGGTTAGTTGGACGGAATGTGAAGGTTTCCAAGGACCTTCACAACTATTAAATTCAAAATTAACATCTATCATATTTGAAGCGCAAGTTGGAACGGTATCTGCTCCAATAGGCGCTACTATTGATATATTGGGAGATGGTTCATCGGATTGTTTGGGAACTGGAAATAGTGATGTAATACCAACGACAACCACAACCACTACAACAACTTCTACAACTACAACAACACAAGCGCCTGCGGCGAGTTTTACATTATCATACGATGCATCATCCGCATTAACAGCTTGTAATAATTATGCAACATCAACAGCAACATATTATGCTAGAGCCGGTTCAAATTTTGTTAATTCCACTCAACTATTTACAAATAGTATTTTAACTAATAAAGCACCTGATGGATATTATTCAAATGGTTCTTATTTTGGTATAGTTGCATCTGATGGATTTGTTTCTAATATAAGTACATGTGCATCTGCTACAACCACAACTACAACAACCACAACTACAACTACAACAACCACAACTACAACAACCACAACTACAACTACAACTACAACAACCACAACGACAACAACAGCGGCACCAACAACTACAACAACTACAACAACTACTGCAGCACCAACAACTACAACAACTACAACAACTACTGCAGCACCAACAACTACAACAACTACTGCAGCACCAACAACTACAACAACTACAACAACTACAACAACTACAACTACTGCAGCACCAACAACTACAACAACTACAACTACTGCAGCACCAACATCTACATTATATGTTTATGCATCCGATGAAGGTGCTTCTAATCTAATTTTATACGCGGGAATCAATGGTGGTGCTGGCTTTGATATTTGGGATGAATCAATTGATGGTAGTTTGAGTAGTGCTTGTACATTAATTCATACATTCTCTGGTGTTTTGGTTCCGGGTGATACTGTAACATTTAGTACGAGCATAGGTTGTATAATGGTTGGAGATGATTCGGCATCGTGTCCACCTGCGTCTGGAGCTACCACAACATTCACAACCGCTGTTATGGTAGCTGGTAGTAACTATGTGGCATTAGGGTTGGATTCATCTATAAGTCCATAAAAATTATATAATAAAGGTTATGAAAAATTTGAGATACATTTGTTGCCAACCGGCAATCACTTACTACACTTGGCAAGTTGAAGTTCTAATTAACAATTTCAAAAAAATGGGAATAAACCCAAACTATATTGACATAGTTTGTGGTATAGAAAATGGTATAATTCCAGACGAATGGAGAAAGCTAATGCTACATTATAATAGTGTTAGATTTTTCTTTTATAATGATACTAGAAAAGATAAAAATTATCAACCATCCATTTATTTTAATTTAATGAAGCAACATATTGTTGCAAGACCTGAAATTCAAAACGATGTATTATTTTTACACGATTCGGATATTATATTAACAAAACCTGCAAAATTTGATTCTATGATTGCTGGAAATTCTTGGTATTTAAGTGATACTAAATTTTACATCAATTATGATTACATACAATCTAAAGGTGATTGGACTTATAGAGAGATGTGCAAAATTATAGGTATAGACCCACTAATACCAAAATTACTAAATAATAATTCAGGTGGTGCTCAATATATTGTAAAAAATACCACATACGAATTTTGGGATAAGGTAGAAAATGATAGTATAAATTTATATAAATGGTTTTGTGATAATGAACATTTGCATATTAAAAAAAATGAGCATGATTATCCAATTCAAAAATGGACTGCAGGTATGTGGAGTTTACTATGGAATGCTTGGTTAGCAGGACATGAAACTATTGTAGATGACAGATTAAATTTTGGATGGGTAACGAATCCTATATCAGATATAGATAAACACCCTATACTACATAATGCTGGGGTTGTATCAGACCCAAATAGTCCGCACTCATATATGAATGGACTTTTTTTTAAAGGTGATTTTGTAAATGAACTTCCATATAACAAATCCTTAAAAATAAATGATGAATATGCATCATCGTATTATTGGAAAGAAATATGTGAAACGGCAGAAAAATCTATATTAGTAGAAAGAACACCAGAACAATTAATTAGAAATGATTTTAACAAATACAAAATAACAAATCTTCAAATAGACCCGTATGGTGTTTGTAACGCTAAATGTTGGTTTTGTCCTGTAAGATATAAAGGAAATCCGGAGCATGGTAAAGAAGTAATGAGCCCGGAATTGTTTGAAAAAATTATAAAAAATCTAATTGATGAAAGAGAAAAGCCAGATGGGTTAGTTAGTAAAGCATTTAATGGATTCTATACAGCGCATTATAATGAAGTACTTTTATATCCACATTTTGAGGAAATACTTAAAATATGTAGAAAGTATAAATTGGTAACAATGGTGCTTTCAAACGGAATACCATTAACACCTGAAAAGGTTGATATATTGAAAGAGTACCAAGACGTTCTTAGCGGTATATGTTTAAATACACCTGCATTTGATGCGGAAACTTGGAGTAAACGAAGTGGTATAAACATAAAGCAATTTGATAAACTAATATCCAATATAAAATACGCAGTTGAGCAATTACCTAATATGGTAAAGAATAAAGCATTCTCAATACAAATAAATGGTTCACATGAATTATCGTTTGGTGATAAAGGAGGATGGTTAGAGAAAGGACCTGAATTTCCAGCCGATATAGATTTGAATGTGGAAAGTGGTGAGTTAATACAACAAAAGAAAAAAGCAGAGGAATTGTTTCCTGATGTTAATATATTCACTGTTCCTTATTTAATTGATAGAGCTGGATTGCTAGATGAGGTAATGAGTAATAAACCGGCCATCCAACGAAATTTAATGGCAAATAACAAAAACAAAAAAGTTATAGGTTGTGCAAATGGTAGAGAGGTTGGTGGAAGGCCGATAGGATGGGTGCATGTAAATGCAAGTGGTAAAGCATTCCTTTGTTGTAACGATTATGATATGGAAATGCAAGTTGGAGATTTTAAACAACAGCAATTAAGAGATTTTTGGGGAACTGATGAGCATGTAGAAATGATTAAAAAATCGTATGAAACTATTTGTAGAGGATGTGCTTCTGCAATTTTTGAATAAATTAAAATATATATATTTATATACAAATACTAAACAAATGGAAAAAACTATTGAAAAATTACAACCGGAATTGGTTGAAAAACTTAGAGAGCTAAAAAGTAAGCAAAGTGAATTATTACTTAATATAGGACAAGTATACTTGGAAACTAAACAATTAAGTAAAATTCAAGCATCTTTAGAAAATGAATATGATGTTGTAGGGTCAGAACTTCAAAAAGAATTGGTCGAATTAGAAAACAAATATCCAAATGCAGAAATTGATTTGGGTGAGGGGACAATTATTTACTAAAAATATTTGGTAAAACGAAATAAATTTCGTATATTTGTTATAATTTTATATTAAATGCACAAACTTAGAAAAAAACTATTGTATGTATGTCCGCACCTTTCAACAGGCGGACAACCTCAATACACATACAAGCAGATAAAACATTTTATCAATGATTTTGATATTGAAGTAGTTGAAATAAACAACAGTGGTGGAGATGCCTTTGTTGTTCAAAAAAATCGTATCAAATCACTTGCAGTGGTTCATACTTTGGGAGAAGATAAATCTAAAATTTTAGATGTAATTTCGGAATTTAATCCTGATATTATACACTTTCAAGAAATACCACAATTTGATTTAGCAACGAATATATTAGATAAAATTTTTACAAAAGATAGAAACTACTTTATTCTAGCTTCAACTCATGGCTCATTTACAAATCCATCTGAAATAGTTTATCACCCTGATAGATACGTTTTAGTATCAGAATGGAGTAAGCAAAAATTTGAAGAAGCTAACTTAGGAGTTGATTTAGATGTGTGGGAGTATCCAATCGAAGAATATGAATTTGATAAAGAACAAGCTAAGATAAATTTAGGATTAGACCCAACTTGGAAGCATGTACTAATGGTTGGTTTGTTTTCTCCCGGTAAAAACCAAGCCGAAATTTTTTCAATTGCAAGGCAATTGGAAAAATACAAAATTAAATTTCACTTTGTTGGAAACCAAGCTATGAACTATGAGCACTATTGGTTACCTTTAATGAAGCATAAACCTGAAAATTGTGTTGTGTGGGGTGAACGAGATGATGTGGATACATTCTATTCAGCATGTGACCTTTTTTATTTTTCATCTGTTTTGGAATTAAATCCACTTTCAGTTAAAGAAGCACTTTCTTATAAAATGCCTTCTATATTTAGAAAGCTACACACATATTTGCATACATACGATAATAATCCATTGGTTACTTATATCAATGATGATTTGAAATTAACTAAAAGAATTATTTTAGAAACACTACAACCTGAATTTAATGAAATACCTGGTTGGTTTGCATATAGAGATTTATATACTGAAGTAGTTAAGAATGCTGGTAATGATGATGTATTTGTGGAAGTTGGTGCATGGTTTGGGAAATCTACAAATTATTTAGCAGAACAAATCAGAGAATCAAAAAAGAATATTCAATTTACAACTGTAGATACTTGGAAAGGTACTGATGATGAAGATATACATCAAACAATTGTAGGTTCATTTAGTGGCGATATATTTTATGAATTTGTTGATAACACAATTCTTTCGGAAAATTATGAAACAATAGCAATGATTAAGGATACATCTAAAAATGCATCTAATCAATTTGCAAACGGAAGTATTGACTATCTTATGTTAGATGCTGGTCATTCTTATGATGCTCTAATGGAAGATTTAAAAGCTTGGTATAATAAAGTAAAACCGGGTGGTATTGTTAGTGGAGATGATTATGGTGTATTTCATGGTGTAACCCAAGCGGCAAATGAATTTTTCTATGGGCAATTTAGAGAAGGATTTCGTTCCTTCATTCGTAAAAAACCAAAAATTCAGATTAGGCATTTATTAACTAGGCCTGATGATGTTAGGGAAAGGGTTAGTAGGTCATCGATAAAGCAATTGGCAAAATATGGTATAGATTATTTACCAATGGTAAACAAACCATTTGACCAATTACCACCAACCGAAGGTTGTAAAAGACCCGAACATATTTCAGATAAGCCAGGTGATTTTGGTAATGGATTTGGACCTTTAACAGGTAGACATTATGGATGTTTTTCCGCACATAGAAAGGCATTGGAAACAATGGATGATGAATATGATTTTACTTTAATATTTGAAGCAGATGCGTTTGTATTTACCGGATTGGAGGAATTTGTAGAAATAGTAAATAGAGCTTGCTTTATTATGGAACGAGATGATGTGTACTATATGGGATTGGCAAACAATAGGTCTAGAAATATTGAAAGAATAGATGACTTATTTAGTAAAACAGCAGCAAATCAGGATTTAGCACATGCATATCTCATTCCAAATAAAACTAAACAATGGTGGATTGGTAGATTTAATGATACCCCTTGGGAGGGATATGATTTGTGGTTGACTGATGTGTTTTACAAAGAACCCAAACTTAGATATACAACTAATAAAGTTTATGTTAAGCAAGCTGAAGGGTTTTCTTTGATAGACCAATATATTAAAACTTGGAACTAATGATATATGATAATTTAGTAAAAAATATAAATCCAATAAAAAATGTTGAAAACAAAGTAACATTTTATTTTGTTAAAGGACCTTTTGTTGAAATCAAAGGACCTAAGGAGGCAGATTATAGAGTTGAATTTATTAACCAAAAAACAGGCGCCGTACTTTATAGGGCAAACATAAAAAATAATTGTTGGTGTAAGTGTAGTATCGAATACTTTGTTGATTGGAAAATCGTAATCTATGAAAACGATAAAATTTGGTTTGAAGATTACTATGATGCAAAAAATAAAAGAGTTTATATTGCATTGGATTCAAAGGCTTTGGGTGATTCGTTAGCATGGTTTCCGTATTTAGAAGAATTTAGAAAACAACATCAATGTGAATTAATTGTATCAACATTTATGAATGATATGTTTGTTGGTCAATATTCTGAAATTCAATTTGTTGCACCAGGTGATGTAGTTTCTAATTTATATGCTATGTACGGGGTAGGTCTTTATTATAATGAAGATGGTTCGGTAAATGGATTAAAAAATCCAACTGACCCAAAATCACAAACAATGCAAAAAATGTGTTCTGATATATTGGGTATAGAATTTAAAGAAATAAAACCGAAAATTAAAAATAGACCTGTAAAAGAAGACCATAACTTAAAACAAATTTGTATAGGAATTCACGGAACTGCACAATCTAAATTTTGGAATAATCCAAATGGTTGGCAATCGGTTGTTGATTGGTTAAATAATAGAGGGTACACAGTTAAATTATTATCTAAAGAAGGTGATGATTATATGGGTAATAAACTTCCACATGGTATAGTAAAGCATCCAAACGGACCATTAGAATTGGTTATGGATGAAATGAAAAAATCAAAGGCCTTTATAGGAATTGGTAGTGGATTGAGTTGGTTAAGTTGGGCATTGGATGTACCAACTGTATTGATTAGTGGATTTTCATATAAATGGGCTGAAATGGAAGATTGTATAAGAATAACAGCTCCAACAGGAAAATGTGAAGGGTGCTTTAATAGACTTAAATTGGATGCTGGTGATTGGAATTGGTGTCCTGACCATAAAGGTACTGAAAGACAATTTGAATGTACTAAATCAATTACACCTGAAATGGTAATCAACGAATTAGAAAAGTTTTTGTAATGAAAAAAGTTTGGATAAATGGTTGCTTTGATGTTCTACATTATGGGCATTTTAAATTAATAGATTATGCAAAATCTTTTGGTGATTTAATGATAGGTATTGATTCGGATGAAAGAATTCGTAAAATGAAAGGAGATGGCAGACCATTTCATACCGAAGGACAGAGAGTATTTAATTTATTACAAATAGAGGGAGTAGATAAAATTGTAGTATTTGATAGTGATGATTCTTTACGAAAACATTTACAAGAATACGAACCTGATATATTTGTAATTGGAGATGAGTATATGTACAAACCTATCATTGGTGGGGAGTATGCAAAGGAAATAAAATTCTTTGGCAAATTAGATGGATTTAGTACCACAAAACTTTTAGAGGATGAGTAAAGTATTAGTTATAGGAGAAAGTTGTACGGATATTTTTATATACGGAACATCGAATAGGAAATCACCAGAAGGAAAAGGACCTGTGTTTATTCCAAAATATGAAAAATATGGGGTTGGTATGGCGGCTAATACAACAAATAATTTAGCAGCTATGGGTGTTGATGTTGATATGTTTTCCGATAATGGTAATATAATAAAAACTCGTTATGTTAATGAAGATACAAATGAATTGTATTTAAGAGTAGATGAAAACGATTCAGTTAGTAGAATTGAAATTAACGATTTGCCTGATTTAAAGCAATATTTTGTAATTGTAATATCTGATTATTGTAAAGGGTTCTTAACAGAAGAAGATATTGATAAAATAGCATCGATTCACCCTTTGGTTATTTTGGATACTAAGAAAAAATTGGGAGATTGGTGTAGGAATTTAAAATTTATAAAAATTAATAGATTAGAGTGGCAGAACAATAAAGATATAATAAGAGATAATGAATGGCTATTTGATAAAATTATATGTACACTTGATAAAACAGGAACAACGTATAAACATACCACATATCCAGTTATACCAATAGAAAACGCAGATGTAAGTGGTGCTGGTGATACATTTGTGGCAGGATTTGTAGCAAGGTATTTAGATTCGGAAGATATTGGTGTATCTATTGATTGGGGAAACTATTGTGCTGGTGAAGTTATAAAGAAAAAAGGAGTTTCTGTGTTCGGAAAATAAAAAAAGAATATACTTATATATAAATAAATAAAAAAACTATGGGAGACTTAGATAACATTGCGCAAAAGCAAAGTATTGAAATTGCAACAGTAAAAATTGATGATTCTACAAAGCAAAAATTAGAGCAACTAAATCAAAAACAAAATGTTTTAATTTCTGATTTTGGTCAAATCTATCTTAGAAAAAAAGAAATTACCGATGAATTGACAAATTTAGATGTAATATTGGAAAAATCTGAAGCTGAATTTAAACTTATTGCAGATGAATTGAAGCAAACACTTGAAGATTTAGATGAGAAATATCCTCAAATGAGAATTAATCTTCAAGAAGGTGTGATACAATATCAACCAGGTGCACCAAGTAGAAAGCAAATGGCTTCTGAAGCTCAGCAACAAACTGGTGCTAGATTTACATCTAACTAAACTAAAAATATAATCCCCAATATTTATATAGCATGAAGGGATTAGCAAAATTTTTAGTTGAAACACTATTGGGAGAAGCGGCTGGGATGGACAAAGTAGTTGTTGTCTATTCGGGCCGCTTTCAACCATTTCACAAAGGTCACTACGCAACGTATGACCATTTGATTAAAAAATTCGGAAAAGATAATGTTTATATAGGAACATCTGATGTAACCGATAATAAAAAATCTCCATTTGGGTTTAAAGAGAAAAAAGCAATAATGATGAAGATGTTTGGCATCTCATCAAATAAGATTGTACAAATCAAAAACCCATACGCCCCACAAGAAATACTTAATAAATTTGATTCAGAAACTACTGGTTTTATAACTGTGGTAGGTGAAAAGGATTCATCACGCTTAAGTGGTAAATACTTTACTCCATATAAAGGTAAAGTACAACATGGGTATTTGGATAAAGGATATGTTTATGCAGCACCTGCACAACCAAATGCAATTAGTGGTACTGATGTTCGTTATTGGCTAAGTGCTGGTAGTGAAGAAGAAAGAAAGAAAAACTTTACAAAAGCATATCCAAAATTTGATGACCAAATATTCAAAATAATTACTCTTAAATTAAAGAAATTAAAAGAATCTATTAATGAAGAAATTAAACTAAATGTAAATGTTGGTGATACTTTACTAATGGGTAAATTTAAAAACAAAAAAGTTGTTGTTAAATCAATTGGCAAGGATGAATGGGGAATGCCAACAATCAATGGCAAAAAAGCCGTAACATTTAGAATTCCTAAAAAAGAAGAATTAAAAGAGGGTAGTCTTGGTGGATATACAGCTGATGCTGGTGAACCTGATACTGGATATGTTCCTGATGGGAAACCTAGAATATTAAATACAACAAAACCAGAACCATGGTTTAATCAGGGTGGATATATTCAATTACATACTCCAAAAGCAGATGCTATGAGAGGTAGAGGTAAATCAAAAGATACGGAAACCCAATTTAGAAAAGCATATTATAAAGTTAAAAACATAACACAAAGTACATTAAATCCAGCTGATGACCCACATACTGTTGAAGATTGGCAAGAAACCGAGCCAAATAAAGCAGTAGATAAACCTAAAAGATTTTGGGAACTTCCTAAAAATCAAAAACCTCAAATAATTTCAAAAGAAGATATTAAAGAAATAGTTTCTGATTTTGATAATTTATTAGATGAAATGGGATTGCCGGGTGGAGCTGGTGTTGGTTTGAGTTTGCCTGGCGGATATATTAATGGAGCACCAAATCCAAAAGATGCTAAAAAATTAAAATCAAAATTAGATGGGGATGGTAGTGAGGAATATGAACCAATTGAAGAAGGTGCATCTGTTACTGATTTGGAAAAGCAATTAGTAGTATTATATAATAAGGCTTTTAAAATGATGCCAAAATCTCCCGCACAAATGAAAGTTAGAGCAGAGATTGATAAACTTAGAAAACAAATAGATAAGTTAAAGAAAGAAAATATTAACGAATCTCTATTAATGGAAGGTGGGGCTTATGGTCACATGAATCACCCATTTGATATTGAAATGAATCTTACATTTGGTGATTTAAAACAAATTGTAACTAAGGCTCTTAATGGTGATTTAGAATTAGCAAGAGAAAAGACTGATGGGCAGGCATTAGCAGTTAGTTGGGTAAATGGTAGATTAGTTGCAGCTCGTAACAAATCACATCTAAAAAACAAAGGAGCTGGTGCGATGACAATAGGACAGGTAGCAGATAAGTTTGCCGGTAGAGGTGGATTGACAGATGCTTACAACTTTGCTATGCAAGATTTATCAAAAGCAATTGGAGCATTATCTGAACCACAACGTAAGAAGATATTTAAAGATGGTGCATGTTTTATGAATTTGGAAGTAATATACCCAACATCAGTAAACGTAATTCCATACAACCAACCTCTTTTAGTATTTCATGGCACATTTGAATACGATATAGCTGGTACAATTATAGGTGAAAATCAACAAGCTGCAAGTATATTGGGTGGTATGATTAAGCAAGTGAATGCACATGTTCAATCTAAATACACAATACAAGGACCACCAATGAATAAACTTCCTAAATCAGAACATCTTTCTAAATTAAAAGGAAAGTATATTTCAATGATTGGTAAACTACAATCTGAATTCGGATTAAGTGATACAGATGGTGTGGCTGATTATCATCAAGCATGGTGGACTAACTTTGTAGAAAAAGGTGGTAAGAAATTAGATGCTCAAGAAAAGATAGGATTGGTTAAAAGATGGGCTTTTAACGATAAATCATTCCGTATCAATACAATACAAGACGCTAAATTAAGAGCTTGGGCTGAACAAATAGATAAACAAGACCAACAAAAGATTTCAAAACAAAATCTAATGAGATTTGAAGAAATATTCTTAGGAGTTGGTGCTGATGTATTATCATTTATGAGTTCGGTTCTTACAGCAAATCCAGAATCTGCTAAAAGACAAATGGTAGCACGTTTAGAATCTACAATCCAACAAGTAAAAGCAAGTGGTGACCCTAAAAAAATTGAAAAACTTAAATTAGAATTACAACGTTTAAATGCTTTAGGTGGATTTGAAAAGATAGTTCCAAACGAAGGTATTGTATTTGTGTATGGTGGTAACACTTACAAACTAACTGGTGCATTCGCACCTCTAAATCAAATTTTAGGTATTTTCTTCGATAGTTAATCGTTTTTTGAATTTTGATATACTTATATATACAAATATATTGTAAGTAATATGGCAAAGGAATTCAATAAAAAGTTTATGCATCCAACTCGTAGAAAGTTGGTGGATATGGTATTGCATGGTGGTGAATATCAAAAAGAAGCATTTGTATCATTTGCAGGAGCTGATAAACAAGAAGTAAAAAGAAAAGTCGGTGAAAGGTGGACTGATGAAAATGGAAAATCTTGGGAACAACATGCGGGCGGCAAAATAGAAGTTTCAGAATTGGGAGATATAATGGCAGAGACTAGAGCTTATTTAGCTGCATTAAACACTTGTAAGTCTACTGATTGTAAAACAATAAAGTATGGTAGAATTGATAAAAAATTAATATCTAAAACTGGATATTGTACATCTTGCTTATCTATTAGAGAAACTCACATAAAAGCTGATGGATTGTGGGATGCATACGAAGACTATAAGATATATAATAATATGATTGCTTATGGTAAAGATGTGGTATCACAATTTCAACAAGCTTACAATGATGCTAAACAAACATACGAAGTTGTAAACGAAGATGGTACTATTGAAAAATGGAGTATGGAAAGAGATGTAGATGAACTCAAAGCTGAAATACTTGGAGACATCACAAAGTTTAACGAAGAAATTGAACAAGCTACTAAATTAAGAAATGAAGCTTGGGATAAATTAAAAGATAAATGTTACGATTTAGTTAAACCACCGGTTGATTAATATGAGTACTGGTATAACACAAAAGAAATCTCTAAAAGAGATTATAGCCGATGAATACAAAAAGTGTGCGGTAGACCCGATTCACTTTATGAAGAAGTATTGTATGATTCAGCACCCAGTTAGAGGTAAGATACCATTTCACCTTTTCCCATTTCAGGAAAGTACCCTAACACAATTTGCAGGAAATCGATTTAACATAGTTCTAAAATCACGTCAAACTGGTATATCAACTCTATCGGCTGGATATTCACTTTGGAAAATGTTATTTAATTCAGATTTCAACGTATTGGTTATTGCAACTAAGCAAGATGTAGCAAAGAACTTAGTAACTAAGGTTAGGGTAATGCATGAGTTACTTCCTAGTTGGCTTAAAGGAGGTTCTTTGGAAGATAACAAACTCTCACTTAAATTACAAAATGGTTCTCAAATTAAGGCTATTGCTTCATCTCCTGATGCAGGACGTTCTGAAGCTCTATCACTTCTAATATTTGATGAGGCTGCATTCATTGGAGATATTGATGAAATTTGGACATCAGCACAATCTACACTTTCAACGGGTGGTAGTTGTATAGCACTATCTACTCCAAATGGTGTGGGTAATTGGTTTCACAAAACTTGGTTATCTGCCGAAGAAGGAACAAATCCATTTAACACAATTCGTTTACATTGGACAGTACACCCTGAAAGAGGGCAAGATTGGAGAGATGAGCAAGAAAAACTATTAGGTGCAAAGAAAGCAGCTCAAGAGTGTGATTGTGATTTCGTTTCTTCTGGTGATACAGTTATTGACCCAGAATTATTAATGTTTTACAAAGAATCATTTTGCCAAGACCCAATGGAAAAAACTGGGTTTGATGGAAACCTTTGGAGATGGGAATATCCAACGCCAGGTGGGTCTTATATGGTTATTGCGGACGTAGCAAGAGGTGATGGTTCAGATTATTCCGCAGCTCATGTTATGGAAATCAATAGTTGTACACAGGTAGCAGAATATAAAGGTAAAGTTGATACAAAAGATTTTGGAAATTTCTTAGTTGAATTATCTACACAATATAACGATGCATTACTTGTAATAGAAAATGCAAATATTGGTTGGGCGTGTATTCAGCAAGTAATCGATAGACAATATAAAAACTTATTCTATATGAGTAAGGATTTAAAGTATGTGGATGTTGAAAACCAAATGAGAAACAAATACCGAGCTGATGAAAGACAGATGGTTGCTGGATTCTCAACAACTTCTAAAACTAGACCTTTAATTGTATCTAAATTAGATGAATACTTTAGAGAAAAAGCAGTGACTGTTCGTTCTAATCGTTTGATAGATGAATTGTTTACTTTTATATTTATGAATGGTAGAGCAGAAGCTATGAAGGGTTATAACGATGACTTGGTGATGGCATTTTGTATTGGATTATGGGTTAGAGATACCGCACTTCGTTTAAAACAAGAAGGTATTGATTTAACCAAAAGGGCTATGGGAGGTATTTCATCAAACATGCAGCATTCTGGTGTATATGGTGGTAGTAGTATGGATGATAATCCTTGGAAAATGAGAATTGGAGATGATATAGAGGATTTAACTCAATGGTTGTAGTGTTTTGATAAATTACGATATTTATGTTATATAATGTCAAAATAGAAATTCTATGATTAAATTAACAAATATCCTAAATGAAGATGAGTATGTAGATAAAGCATATTCTATGGGGGATACTCCGCAAGATAATCCGATTGATGATTACGATGAATTGGATGTTGAGCAAGAAGATATGGATGATTTCGTAAACTTTTTAAAAGCTTATTCAACTCAATTAGAAGAAGCAAATTGTAATTGTGTTTACGAAGCTGAATATCAGGGTAGAGAGGTGAAGTTAGGAAAACCAATGCAAGGGGATGTTAAGAAATTTAAGGTTTATGTTAAAAACCCGAAAACTGGAAAGGTAATCAAGGTAAACTTTGGTGATAAGGAAATGAGAATTAAGAAATCAAATCCAGAAAGAAGAAAATCATTCAGAGCAAGACACAATTGTGAAAACCCTGGTCCTAGAACAAAAGCAAGATATTGGTCTTGTAGAAAATGGTAAAATAAATTATGGCAGAAGAACAACAATTAGACGATAGGAGTTTCTTTGGTAGACTTAAAAAACTATTCGCAACCAACGCAATTGTAACGGTTGATAAAGATGGTAAACGAAAAGTTGTAGATACCGAAGACCGTCAGCATAATACAAACTTTGTAAATCTTAGAGATAGATATACCAAATTACAAAGGTCTTATTATGAAACTAATCAGGGTGCACAATCAATGGTATAT
>Ga0222713_10003361_pt1 | contig 16625 bp, 16 predicted proteins | sample C33_649DmetaG_FD_165061 | JGI IMG/M metagenome (GOLD analysis project Ga0222713, IMG submission 165061) | Estuarine water microbial communities from San Francisco Bay, California, United States - C33_649D | ecosystem: Environmental > Aquatic > Marine > Unclassified | place: USA: California...
CTTGGGTGAGACCTTTGGCGAAAGCGCTACCCGTCGCGAGGTCGGTGGCAAGATCATCTACGGCGGCGGTGGCGATGGTGGTCAGCCCGAGAAGCAAACCACAGTCGTCGACATCCCCGACTGGGCCAAGCCGTATGCCAAAGAATCTCTCGGCAAAGCAGCCGCGCTGTCCGACTCCCCATATCAAGCGTATGGTGGCGAGCGCATTGCGCAATTCACCCCTTTGCAGCAGCAGTCGTTTGAACGCGCTGGCCAACAGCAGGTTGCAGGTCAGGTGGGCTTTGGTACCGGCTTGGCAGGCTTGGCCGGCACGAGCTCTTTCAGCGACCCCAACGCCGCAGCGAGTTTCATGTCTCCTTACATGGATGCCGTGGTTCAGCGGCAGATGGAGTCAGCTCAACGTCAGGCCGATATTGCCTCTACTCAGCGTGGTGCACAAGCGGTTCGCGCCGGGGCCTTTGGTGGTTCACGTCAAGCCATTGAGAACGCAGAAGCTGCGCGTGCACTTGCCTCCCAGAAGGGCCAGATTCAAGAGCAGGGCCTGCAGTCCGCGTTCGATCGTGCACAGCAGCAGTTCAACCAAGAGCAGTCCACACGCCTGACTGCCGCTCAGACCTTGGGTCAGTTGGGTCAGCAGCAGTTTGGCCAGCAGATGGACATCACCGGCCAGCAGCAACAGTTGGGCGGCGTCCAGCGTCAAGCCACTCAAGACATCTTGAGCCAGCAGTATCAGGACTTCCTGAACCAGCAGCGTGCACCCTACGACCAGTTGTCGTTCATGTCGAGCATCATCCGTGGCACCCCCATGGGCCAGACCACGACCATGTACGCACCTCCGGCTGACCGCACATCCCAGATTATCGGCTTGGGTACTGCTGCCGCAGGTGCATACGGCGCGTATGCAAAAGGTGCTGCTGCCGGCGGTGAGATCAAAGGCTACGCGGCAGGCGGTCTTGCCGATTTAAACCAGCCTGAAATCGCAGCTGCCGTCAAACCCATGCCTGATCCACAGGTGGCTGAGGCTGCGCAGTCGCCAAACAACTTGGTCAAGGACACGGCCAAGGCTGAGTTAGACGGGCGCAACCGGTTGCGTGAGCAAGCCGACGCCATGAAGGCCAAAAGCAACATTGGCAGCATCACCACCACCTTGGCCCAGATGCCTGATCAGCAGCTGCAGGAGTATGCCAAGCTGAACAAGAGCGACCCATACATCATGGCTTTGGTCGTTGCTGAAGCCAAGCGCCGTAAAGAAGGTGGCATGCCCAGTCAGGCCGCTCCTACCGTGGTTGATCAGCAGATCGCCGGTATGGCTCTGCCTGAAGAGATGGGTATTGCCCAGATTCCCATGGACATGGAGTTTGCCGACGGAGGCATCATCGCCTTTGCAGCCGGTGACGCAGTCCCAGACCCGGTCATGGTTGATGAAGAGCGAAAGCGCAACGCAGCCCGTGTAAACGCAGGCATTGCCAGCGCTGCACCTCTTCCTCGTCGTCCGGCCGGTGGTGGCATTGAAAGCCTGATTGATCTGGACGCCGCAGAGGCAGCCAAGGCAGAACAAGCCGCAGCAGCACTTGAGAAGCAAGCTCTCGCGGATCAGGTGCTCGCTCAACAGGCTCGTGTAGAGAAGATGAAGACCTACGGTGCAGACCGTGAAGGCCGCTACAAGAAGCAGGAAGAGCGCTTGGAAGGTGATAAGGATCGGAACTTCTACGAGTCCATCATCGACCTTGGCTTGGGTATCGCCTCCAAGGGTTCTGCAGACCTCATGACCAACCTCGTTGAGGGTGCGAGTGCTGGCTTGAAGGGTTACAAGACCCGTCTGGACAAGATCGTCACCGCCAAGAATGCCTTGGATGAAGACTTGGCCCGCCTGTACGAAATCCGGGAAGAGAAGGTTGACGCCTCTGGCGACCAGCTTCGCCATCTCCAAACGCAGGAAAAAACCCTTGAGGCTTCCGGTCTTCGCAGGCTCAACGAAATTGGTTCTGCGGCTCGCGGGAAGAAGATCGAGCTCAAGAAGGATGCCTTGGAACGTGCGTCTCGCATGGCAACAGCCGGCATCAGTTCGCTCACCCCGGATCGTCAGCTGTACAGCTCTCTTGTGGACAAGTTCAAGGGCGACAATGTTGCCGCCTATAACGAGTGGGCAAAAATGACCGCCAAAGGCAAACTCCCACCCGGCGTGAAGGTTGGTCTTGAGGCCAACGCCCGTAGACGAGCTGAAATTTTGGGTAGTCCAATGCCATCCGAGATGAAGACCGAGCAGCTCGCAGCCCTTGATGCAGAGGATAATAGGTTGCTTGGCGCGTCTGCCGCCGGGTCGGCTTCCTCCACTGGTGTACCCCTGCCTGCAAATGCATCGGCATCAAATTTAACTGTTGGAACTGTGTACCAAACTGCCAGAGGTCCGGCAAAATGGACGGGAACCGGATTCACGCCCATTTAACAGGAGTTTTTGATGGCAAAAGAGTTTTCTCTGGAAGAGGCACTGGGCCAAGGGAAGAAAAAACCCACCGAGTTTTCTTTGGACGAAGCCCTTGGTGCTCCAGCTGCACCAGCAGAAGACGCCGAGGATCGAACTGTTGGTGAGTCAGTCAAGGATGTCGGCGCTGGTCTTGTGTCCGGCCTCGGCTCCCTTGTTCAGCTTCCCGGCCAGTTGTACGGCCTAGCCACCGGCGACTTCTCCGACAGCGGTTTGTTGGGTGTGGGCAAGGACATCACCGAGTACGGCCAAGAGATGAAGTCCGAGGGCCTGAAGGCCCGTGAGGCAGCTCGAGCAAAAGCCGTTGAGGAAGCCTCCAAGGAAGGCCAGTTTGCTGCGTTTACAACAGCCTTGGGCGACACCATCACCGATCCAGCCCTGCTGACCAACTTCTTGGCAGAGCAAGCACCTCAGATCATCCCCATGATTCTTGCCGGCGGTGGTGCTGGCCTTGTCGCGTCCCGTACAGCGATGAGCGCAGCCACTGCAAAAGGCGCAGCCCTTGAGGCTGCCAAAGCCATTGCCGCCAAGAAAGCCGCACAAGTCGGCACGGCCACCGCTCTCCAGACCGGCGCAGTCATGCAGGGCGCAGACATTGGTGCTGGCTCATACGATGAGATTGTTGCTGAGCTCATCGCCAAAGGGGTGTCCGAAGAAGATGCTGCGGCAGAGGCCATCAACAAGGCCCGTGCCGCCGGTGTTACTGGTTATGCCTTGTCCGTCCTTGCCAACCGATACCTTCCCGGCGGTAAAGCCTTGGAAGAGATTCTGGCTGGTAAGCGCCTGACCGGCTCCCGATTGGGTTCTGCGGCCGTTACCGGCCTCAAGGAAATTCCCAGCGAGAACATTGAAGAAGTTGGTGGCCGAGTGGCGCAAAACGTTGCCGCCCGTGCTGCCGGCCTCGATCGAGACATCATGGAAGGCGCAGGCGAGACTGCAGCCTTGGCAACTCTTGGTGCTGCCGGTATCGGTGGCGGTGCTGGTGCACTGTCCCGCCGACAAGATGCAGCTGCTCCAGCAGAAACCCCAGAGGCCCTCTCTGAGTTTGAACGCGATCGTGAAGAGTTTGCCCGTCAATATGGCCCTGCAGAAGCAGTCCAGCCCGGAGCTGAAGATGTTGACCAAGCCGTTGAAGCGGCTGAGCCAGTCGTTGAGCCCCCCTTGGAGTTGCCCGGTGGCTTCACCGTTACCCGTCGCGAGTTGAGCCGTCAGGATGTTCCTGAAGCCTTTGGCATTTTCCCCGAAGGCGGCGGCAAGCCTCTGGCAACCGTTGCTACTGAAGAGGACGCGCAGAAGAAGCTGGAGTCCCTGACCCAGATTCGTCAGGAAGAAGAGAAGCGCCTGTCCGAAGAGGCTGACAAGATCACCAATGGCCTTCTCGCGGAAGAGCGCAAGATTGAGGTCATGGAAGCCACCGGCCAAGCCGGCACAGATCAGTACGTCCAAGCCATCGCCCTTCTTGAGCAGAAGAAGCTGGAGGGAGACGAAAAGCTTGTCAACATCAGAGACCAGATCGCCAGCTACTCCACACCCCTGACCTTTGCCCCGACGGGCACTCGTACAGAGGTTCAGAATGAGTTCATCGTCAACCGTGGCGAAGAACAAATCGGCGTTTTCCCGTCCTTCGAAGCTGTTGAGTCAACCGTCCGCGATCTTGAGCCTGAAGCATTTAAACAGGCAGAGGTTGAGTTCCAGACCAAGAAAATTGAAGACGTCCTCAAGCCCGCGTTCGCCAAGTTCAACTTGGGCGATGTTGGTTTAAACATTGTCGAGGCCATCAAGACCGACACCGGCGGACTCGCAGACGGGGCTTATGCCCGCAACCTGATTCGGATTGCCGTGGATGCGGACAAGCCGCTCCAGACGATGCGTCATGAGACGGTGCATGCGTTGAAGGAGCTTGGCTTCTTCACCCCGCAGCAATGGAAGGCCCTGACCGAGCGTGCTGAGAAGCAGTGGATCAATGAGTACCTCGGTAACGAGAGGGCTGATGTAAACGGCGTGGAGATGAGCCGCCTTGATGCCTACAAAGAGATAGCCAAAGAACGCAAGCTGACACCGGAGCAGTTGCGGGAAGAGATCGTTGAAGAAGCCATCGCCGATGCCTTTGGTGCCTACAGCCGTGGCGCTACACCTCCCCCCGGCCTGATCGCAGCCCTGTACAAGAAGCTGAAGAACTTCTTCTTGAACTTCGGCCAAGCTCTGCGTGGTGCAGGCTTTGAGTCTGCCGATGACATCTTCCAGCGCATTGAGCGCGGTGAGTTGAAACCTCGCAAGCCAGCCAAGAAGGATGCAGTCAAAGCCGAGCGCAAGGAAGAGACTCAAGAAACGGCAGAGAAACTCAGCCTGAAGACGATTGATGACGTTATCAATGACGGCGTGGATCGTCTGGTCAAAACAGCCAGAAAAGGTCAAATCAATCAAGACCAAGACCGGTTTATGGTTGGCAAGGCTCGGGCGGACTCAAGCCTGACCAAAGTGCAGGACGGGATTGAAAAACGTCTGATTGAGCTGGGCGTTTCAACCAAGCGTGATGAGCGTGGCAATGTTGAGCTGGAGACGATAATCCAAGACAAGGTGTTGCCAGCCTACAGGGCTAAACTCAAAAAGTTTGAAGATGTCAGATTTGGCGAAGAAAAGTATGAGCCTCCAGTCAAGGCAAGTATCACGGCCGTCAAGCAAGCAGACAAGTACGAGGAAGAGAACGGCATCCGTCCTTACGTGCCAGAGGGCAAGTCTGGCTTCCCAGTCCAGCCGCCCAAGTACTCCATCCAGAAGTACAACCCCGACAAACACCTGAAGTTTGACCCAACCTTGGGTGTGCCAATCAACAAGGACGGCACAGTCACCGTCTACTACCACACGACCAAGCAGAAGTCTCTGCAGATCGGTCAGAGCAAAGTCATCCCATCGGATGGCCGCAACCGCGTTTACCTGAGCAACGAGTCGGGTGGCGATGCGATCCTGCGCAACAAGGGCAACTTTGATCAAGAGTTTGACGGCAGCACCGTGTTGGTCTACGTCACTCCAGACATGCTGCAGCTCGACGCCGAGTATGAAAACGGCCGCCGTGACTTCTTCATCCCCCTCCAAGAGGGCGACTTCTTCAACAAGAAGATGAAGATGCAGTCGATCCAAAAGGGTCGAGAAGACGCCATTACCGACGAGTTCTCCTATGCCGACCATGAGGAGAAGATTTCTCGTGCCGTCAAAGCGTACAAGGATGCCTCTCCAGCAGAGCGCCGCAAGCTGATTTCTCAAGCCAGAAAGACGCTGAAGAAGGAGCACAACGTTGGCAGTCTGCTGTCGGAAAACGGCAAGCTCGAGAAGACTCGCATCGGTGAGTACGGTCTTGACTACGAGGGCAACAGCGTTGCCTCCCAAGGTCTTGGCTTGGCTGCGGCCCAGAAGATCACAGAGAAGGTTTCCACCTGCCCCCGCTCGGCTATCTGCGAGGGCTTGTGCCTTGGCGAAACGTCTGGCGGTAACTTCATGTTTGGCGGCACAGCCTCGGAGGATGTTGCTGACATCAAGAAGAGCGCATTCCGTGCCGGCCCACGCATGATGCAGTACCTCAAGACAGAGGCGATGATCATCAACCCAGAGGCTTTCGCAACCTTGCTGCAGGCTGAGATTGACTCCTTGAAGAAGTGGTCGGCTGCTCCAACGCAAATCAAGATCGACCCCGAGACCAAGAAGCGTTTGAACGTCGAGAAGGAAATCTACCAGCCTGCTGTTCGTTTAAATGTTACGTCCGACTTCAAGCCAGAGATGTTCCGTGGGATCATCGAAGGCAACCCAGATGTCCGCTTTTATGACTATACAAAGCTGGGCGGTGAGTCTTTGGCTGAAAACCATCATCTTACATACAGCTCTACAGGCTTTGGTCAGATCATTGATGGCAAGAAGGTCTTCTTCAAAACGAAGGCCGGTCAGTACGACCACAACTGGGCCACCATGCGTAAACGCCTGAACAACGGGCAGAACGTGGCGATGGCCTTCTCCTCCAAGTCGGCTCTGCCCAAGACCCTGCTTGATGAGGAGACTCAAACGGAATACCGTATCTGGGATGGCGATGACTACGACGCTCGCTTCCTCGATCCGAAGCAGCCCGACGGCAAAGGCATGATCATCGGCCTGCGCAACAAGGCAGGCAACCTGAGCGAGAAGAATGCCACCGAGAAGACCGATGGCTTCTTCGTCAAGTACGATCCAAAGAAGGACGGCGACACGGTCGTTGTTCCCGATCAGCTGCAGTTCAAAGAGCCTGCTCGCAAGACTATCCCGTTGAAACAGGAGAAGTTCAGCCTGCGTGCTCCAACCACGCCTGAATTTAAACGTTGGTTTGGCGACAGCAAGATCGTTGATGCTGACGGCAAACCTCTGTTGATGTACCACGGCACATCGAAGGATGTGGAGGACTTCACACGCAAGGAGAAGCGCGGTACGCCCATCTTCCTGACCAGTGATCCAAGGTTTGCCGACCGCTTCGCCATGGACAGCGTGGATGTAGCCACTGCCCGTGTTGAGCAGGTGTTGACCAAAGAGCAGATTGCCGAAGGCCGCAAGATCGCCATCGCAGCCATCCGCAAGGACTACCGCAGCCTCCCAGAAGGCAAGGTCATGATCGACAGCATCAAGACCGAGGACTACTCCAAGGCAACCCCAGAGGCCAAAGAGTACCTGCGCAACGCCTACAAAGATATGATGCCGTCCGGGCCTAACGTGTTGCCTGTGTACGTCAGTGCGCAGAACCCGTTTGACTACGAGAACCCATCTCACATCCAGATGGTGGTTGATGAGCTGAACAAAAAGACGGACGAGTATGGCCGCAAGATTGGCGATCTGGACAAGGGCCACCTTGCAACCGGAAACTGGGAGCTCATCGAGACCAAGGGAGTGCAAGATGCCATCCTCAAGTCAGGCTTTGACAGCTTCTACGTCAAGGAAGATGGCCGCAAGAACATCGCCGTCTATGAGTCCGCTCAGGTCAAGTCCGCCCTCAGCAACGTTGGCACATACGATCGCAATGACCCACGTCTTCGCTACAGCCTGAAGAACGTTGCCTTCCCATCGGTCAAGGCCGTCAAGGAAGCCGTTTCGAAGACCAGCGTGCCAGAGACGCAAGAGTTTAAACGCTTCATCGCAGGCAACCAGTGGATCGACGAGGATGGCAAAGCTGCTGTGTTCTACCATGGCACTGCAAACGAGTTCTTTGAATTCACCCCTGCCGGCAATGCACGAGCCATCTTCCTCTCCCGCACACCGGAAGAGGCAGAGTTCTTTGGCCGCATCGCAGAGGATCGCCGTCGTCAGGAAATCTACAAAATCCTGAACAAGGATGAGAAGCTGAACCTGTTCCAAGACGTTTTGGACGAGCAGGTTAAGAAGGGCTCCATCACCGAAAAGCAAGCCAGCGACTTCATGCGCGATGCCAAGCGCAAGGTTCCTGAGTACGGCAAGTTTGGGGATTTCGATTCCGCCATCAAAGCTGGCATTCTTGACCTGTCCCCTACCCGCATGTCGATCATGCCTCTGTACGCCCGTGCCGAGACTCCATTCGACTTCGAGAACAAAGAGCATGTGGATCAAGTTATCCAGTGGGTCGCCAACAATACCGACTACCCACAGGACTTCCCAGACAAGTGGCTCAGTGGGCTGAAGGGTCGCATCTCTCAGGGTTTGTGGCGCGACATCGAAAGCGATCGCGTGCAGAAGGCCATTCAACGCCTTGGCTTTGACTCGTTCACCCTGCGCATGGATCGTGATGCTCCTAAGAGCTACGCTGTTCGCCGTGCCGAGCAGGTCAAGTCCGTCACCGACAACTCCGGTGAGTTTGACCGTGAAGCCAAAAACATCAGCTACAGCCTGCGCAGCTTCCGAAAAGAAGACCTGCCTCAAAATGCACGCGACTACACGTTGCCGGAAAACACCTTGCTGTACCACGGCGCGTACAAGGAACGTGCTGACCGCATCGAAGAGATGGGTAGCGTATTGCTGTCCCGTCCTCCCATGCGTGTGAGCGGGGGCAGTCCTAACGAAGGAGGCTTGATCTTCTTTGGTAGTGAGGAGACTGCTCGCCGCTATGCCGACAGCGAGGCTGATCCTATGGCTGTTGAGTCGGCCAGAAAAGCTGGCGTGGAGCGCCTTCCCGGCAAGGTGTTTGAGACTGCGACTGATCGCCCCTACCAATTGATCAACCGCGACTACACGTTGAACGCCCAAGAGGCGAAAGTCTTAACGGAAGCCCTCGGCCTTCCCGATTACAAAGCTTTGGGTGCTGGCAACAAGTTGAGCGATGCCGTCACCCGAGCAGTCGATTACGACAACAGCAAGATTGATCGCTATGAAGTGATACAACGCACAGGTCAAGGCAAGCAAAAGATCAGTGCACCGTGGCCCGTCATCTTCCGCGCCCTTGGTGTGGATGGCTTCTACGATAGTTTCGGTATTGCCCTGACCGCTGATAACGGCATCAAGCTTGTTGGCAAAGATGGCAAGCTGGAGAAGTACAGCCTTCCCGCAATCCCACAAGGCGCAACCGATCGCATCAACGAAACCACGACCGTCCGTGAAGAGAAGGGCTTTGCCAGACGCATCGTCGAGGCCATCTCTCCAGAGACCCGTGCCAAGTTCCGGGCCATGGCATTGAACCGCTACAACCAACTCTCCCAGTACGACAAGAAGCTGGCGGAGAAGATGGGCGGCGCTGTCCTCCTTGCAGACCAGAGCGCAGAATCTGCCGCCCTGATGTCTGACGTGGCGGCTGGTGTTGCTGCTTCTGCCATGGGCTTTGGTAACCGCACCGGCGGTATCCCTGTCCTGCGTAACGGCATCACCACCATCGACTCCAGCGTCAAAGGTTTGATTGCCTCCCTTGAGCCACTGGCTAAGTACGGCGATCCAAAGGTGTACCAGCGCTACCAGTACTGGGCCATGGTTAAGCGCGGTGTGCGTTTAAACGCTCAAGGCAAAGAGACCGGCATCACTTCGGCCGACGTTGCTTTCGCCAAGATGCTGGAGCAGAAGCATCCTGAGTTCGTCTCCGTCCAGAAAGACTTGATCGCCTTCAACAACGGCTTGGTCAAGTACATGGTTGACACGGGTGTTCTCTCCAAAGGACGTGCAGCCGAGTACGTGAAATACGCTGATTACGTTCCCTTCTATCGTCAGATGGACGGTGAAACCACGGTTGGCCCCAACCTGTTCCAGTCGATCTCTGGTGTCCGTCCACCCAAGAAGCTCAAGGGTGGTGATGCTCCTTTGGCGGACTTCCTTGAGACGATGGTGCGTAACACCACTGCCGCCATTCAGGCTGGTTCGAAGAACTACGCAGGTCAACGCGCCATGAAGGTGGTGACACAGGTCAAGGCTCCCGGCATGGGCGCAACGCGCTTGGATCGAGTCTCCACTGCACCGAACGTCATCAACATCCTTGAGGACGGCGAGCTTGTCTCCTACGAGACGGCAGATGAATTGCTGCTCTACGCAGTGAAGAGCTTGAACTTGTCTGAGCTCCCGTTCATGTCGGTTGTCTCTAAGCCGGCCGACTGGCTGCGCAACTTGGTGACACGCGACCCCGGCTTCATGATGGCTAACTTGTTGCGTGACTCGCTCTCAGCCTACGTGACTTCGGGGAAGGACATGACCCCTGTAGTGGATACGGTCATCAACTTCGGTAAGGCCCTTGGCAACATGTCTCCAACGACCAGAGCTCTTCTGGACGCTGGTGTCATCAGTGGTTACGACACAGGCAACATCGAAGAGTCCGGCCGGAACTTGGAGCAGGACTTGGCCCGCAAAGCTGGCAAGCGTCGTGACTCCATGCTGCTGCGCCCGTTTAAATCGGTGTGGGAAGGTCTGGAAGCGGGCACTACCGCGTCTGATGCAGCTACCCGCGCCGTGATCTACGATCGTGTGCTGGCTGAGACCGGCAACGAAGCTGAAGCTCTGTACCGCGCTTTGGAGGTGATGAACTTCCATCGCAAGGGTGGCTCTGCTTTGGTTCGCGTCTTGACCGCCGCTGTGCCGTTCTTCAACGCTCGTCTGCAGGGTTTGGACCTGTTCTACCGCGCCTCGACTGGCAACATGAACACCCAAGACTCTGCCTCCGTGCGGAACAAGTTCTGGGCTCGTGGCATGACCATGATGGCCTTGTCCGGTCTGTACTGGCTCTTGGTCTCGGACGACGAGGAGTACAAGAAGCAGGAGCAAGAAACCAAGGACAACAACTGGTTGTTCCCCGGCCTTGGCTTCCGCATCCCAACTCCATTCGAGGTTGGCTTCCTGTTTAAAACAGTGCCCGAGCGGATTGCAGCCTTTGCATTTGGCGATGACACAGGCCAAGATTTTGCCGAAGCTATACAGCGCGGCATGGTCTCAACATTTGCGTTTAACCCAATGCCGCAAACGTTCAAACCTCTTTGGGAGGTTTACACGGACAAGAGCTCCTTCACTGGTCGTTCAATCGTGGGTGAGGGCTTGAAGGATGTGACTCCCAAGTATCAGGTCGGACCAAGCACATCAAAGACTGCGATTGCCATCGGCCAAACCTTGGGCTTGTCGCCAATGAAGGTTGATCACGTCATCAAGGGCTACACCGGAACCATGGGCATGTACGGCATTGACACAATCGATGCCATCATCAACCAGTTCAGTGACGCACCCAGTGCTACGAAACGTTTCGAGCAGATGCCGGTCATCAAGCGGTTTGCCCTCGACCCAGAGGCTCGCGGTAACGTGACGCAGTACTACCAGCTGAAGGACTCGGTTGACACGGTGGTTCGCACGATGAACCTGTTGGAGAAGACCGGTGAGTACAAAGCCTACGTGGACTACGTGAAGGAGAACCGTGGAACCCTCGCCTTCAAAGACTACATCAGTGATACTGAGCGGACGATGAAGGAGTTGAGGACGGCCCGTACAGCGATCCGAGCTTCTGCGATGAGTGGGGATGAGAAGCGAGATGCCCTGCTTCAGATCAGCAAAGCTGAGAGCCAGATCACCTCGCAGATTCAAAGGATCAAGACGGCTATCGCTTCAGCCCAATGAGTTCGTTTTCGAAGAGCCAGCCTACCGTAGCCCGGTGGGCTGTCTCCCACATGTTTACACGCTCTTCTTTGGACATCTTCGAGCCTTGATCCAGCTCCATGTGACACCGGTAGCACAGTGCGGCTATCCGGTAGTCATGGGCCTTGAGGCCCCGGCCTTTACCATCACGCAGCTGGTTGGAGTGGGCGGCAACGATAGTCCCATCACGCACCCCGCAGCATTGACATGGGCTTTCCCGGACAGCCTCAAGCAGTTTTTGATTGCGATACACAGGCATCCTTTCTGGTCTCAAGCTCGATCAGTAGATCGATGTAGTGCTTGGCCTTCTCAAGGTCTGCGATGCCATTCTTCTTGCGCCAGCGGCTCACGTACTTGATGACGTTGCCTTCAAAGTAACCGATGCCGTTGGCATGGATGTACTCGACCGGCTGGATGGGTTGATCCTTGTAATGGTTGCCGGCCACTTGCACGTCGAGTGCCGATGGTTGTGTTGTCATAGCAGTGCTTCTCCAAGGTGGTTTTAACGGTAGCGTTTTTGGCTGTGAAACAAGGTCTTGTACCCGCGCTCAAAAAAATGAGCCACTGGGTTTTTGGGTGATGCCGACAAGCTTACGCTGTGCTCCCAGTCCTGCCTTTTAAACGGGAACACAACCATCAACGGATCGCCTGCGTGTATTGTGAACGTGGTATCGGCAACAACCACACCGGGAAAGGTGACCTCGCAGTTGTACGAGTCGGTATCAACAACAGCCGGGAAAAGCCTGATGTTTTCATTCAAGAAAAACTCTGGCTGATACATGTAGCACGAATAGCCCGGAGGGGTAACAAACCTCCAAGTGGACACAATTTTTATGTAGTCGTTTCGCACTTTGTTCATGTGCACGGGGCATTGCGCGTGCGCATGGCCGCCGACATCCATGGCTGGCGAACTCCAGTAAAAACCCGCCACATCGCCATTTCTCTCTGGCGTTATGACGATATCAGCAGAGGCTCGTACAACGTACCCGCTCGTCATGTAGTCACTAACAGGGATACACCCTTTAATACCCATCGTTGTCTTGTTGTGTCGATCGGCATATCCTTGAGCGGTTTCTGGGGCCGGATGCGCTCTGACAGGTAAATCTTTGTACCATTCGGGCAAAATTTTGCTGGCCGGCAAGGGAGGAAAGTGCTTTACCGCCGCCTCATCGCTGCTGAAAAATTTAATGTGTTGCGTCATAACAGTGCTTCTCCAAGGTTGTTGTGGTTATCAGTACGCCGACTTATCAGAGTGGCTCTGTGTATCGCTTCGAGGACTCGAGGGTCCACTTTCTCGAACGGCCAGAACGCATTTGGCGTAGATGTGCTCGAGGGTGTGGCGCATGCGGATGGCTTCTTCGACTGCGGCGTCTCTCTGGATGCGGAGTTGTTTGTTTTCATATTGCAAGTCTGCTACGAGCAGGTCAAGTTCATGTTCGTTCATTTTGTCCTCGGTATTTGTTTACACGTACAGTTCTGACAGCGTCCCCGCACCTCCGACCGCCCCTCGTGGGAACGTGTTAAATGCTATGCTGCAACGCTCTACCCCGTCAGAAAAAGCGACTACCGCATGGGGTACCGTTGACGGGAACAGCAGCAAAGACCCGGTTGGGGTCGGAAGCCACCATGAATTCGAATTGAATATGTTTACTTCGGCATAGGCTGGAGCCAGCACAGTTGACAGCGACCGGTAAAAATGAAGGCGGTCTCGCGTGTCATCTGTCTGCACATAGAAAACACCGGAAAACATAGAGTTCGTATGCGTATGCTGGTGGTGAAAATCACCCGGACGGGTGTATGTAGCCCATGATTGTGTTAACTCCAAAGAGCATCTATCTCGAATCTCCCACACGTCACGCGCATACTGATTAATGCAGTCGTCCACAAACGATTTCACGTCGCAAAGTGCGGGCTCATTCAAGATGTAGTGGTTGGTGCTTATTTTGTTCCCGCCGTTATCTTGGCGAGGTGAATGATCAAGCACAAAACTGCGCTCTTCATCTGTTAAGCCCCTGCCTATGTGGAATTCGGCCACCGGTACTGGGAATAAGTGTGACACGTTCATACACAATCCTCCAGTGCGGGTGGCACGTAGTTGGGGCCTTTCAAAACCTTGCCGTTCTGGTCAAAGTACGGCTGGCCCTCGGGGCTGAACTTGCTCCAGTTGCTGGTGTTCACGATGTCCACGGCGCGAGTCATATTCATGTTGGCTGTGTGGCCTACGCCGACAGCTGTAACAACCTGATCAGCCATGGCGTCTACCAGCTCCTTGCAGTTGGCGATCTGCGCAGTGATGCGGCCAGCCTTCAGGCCATCGGCGAAATCCTTGACCTGTTGGTAGAGCATGCTGTTCTTGCCGGGCATCTCTACGCCTGTGCCGTTCCTGTGTGTGAAGCGCAGGGCTTCGATCATTTCCACGAACTCTTCCATGTGGCACCCGAGTTGGACACTGAAGTCTTTTTCGGTTGGGTTTGGACGGGCGCGTTTGTGCCAGAGTTCGATTGACTCGATTGACATGGGGTTGCTTTCTGTTGGTTGATAAAGAGGGACAAGCGATTGATTCGCTCTTCGTGATAGTTCGCCATGTGGTGCGCGTACTCTTCAGCGCTCTGCGCCTTGAGCCACTCACGCTTGGCAAGCTCTAACTCCTCCTCCGCCAACCTTAGCGCGGTAGGCGTTTGGAAGACTCGGATGAAGTCGGAGAAGATGATCTTAAACATGGGGGACATTCATTTTGCCTTGTTTCGGAAGCGGGTGTCTTTGGTCTTTGCACGGTGCGCTTGACCTGCTTTGGATGCCTTGGCAGCTTGCTCTTGCTCCTTGATCAGCTTCTCGCTGCGCCCGAAGGGGCTACCCTCACGGATGTTGAATGCGTTGGGCAGGGGCCACAGTCGTTCATCTATTTTCATTTCGTTACCTCTTTGATAGCCAGCCCGATCTGGGCGGCCAAGTCGTACCATTCCTCTGCCGTGAACAGGCTCATGTGGAAGTCGCCGATCTGCGCCTCGTTGGGGTCAATGGTTTCGTGTGGTCGTGGCTCTGGCTTTGTCACGGTTGTGATGTGCAAGCCGTCCATCTCGATGGTTACCTCTGTGACTTTCGATTGGAATGTGCTCATTTCAAAAACCTCTTGATCTGTTCGTACACACCGTTGCGAGCAGGGTTGTCCGACTCGAATCTTGTCCACCCGGCATACCGCATCTCGTTCTCAGCACGGCGCAGCAACTCGTAGGCTCTGTCAGCGTCTTTGGCGGTTGCGTCCATCAGCTCTTTGTAACTTTCTGCGGTCTGCTTCATGCAAAGAAACTCATGCATGGATACTGTGTTGTCACTCATTTACTCCCCCCTTGCTCGGATAAATTCAGCCCTGTTGCGCACCCATGCAATCGCAGTGCTTGGCTCCATGTCTGCCACCATTTGATCTGCCATCTCGTCAAACACTTTTGCACACGCCTCACGCTCCGCTCTGACTGCCGCTTCACGCGACTCATGCAGCTCCCGCATCACCTCGATGACGGCCAGCTCGTGCTTTAGCATGATGGCCTTGATCATCTCCAGCGGTGTTTCGATCATCGCCATTGCGGCCGCCTTGTTCTGGTCGGTTTCGTTTTTGGCTTTGATGATTGCCTCTTGATGTACTTTGCTCAGTGGTTTCATGACGCGTACCCCGTTACCAATACATGGTTCTTTGCCTCTTCCAGTGCGCCGACAAGTTCAAGTCGGTTCTCGACCTTGGAGCATTTGATTTTGAACTGCCCACTCCCACGGTGGAACATCAGCACGATGACAGCATCAGGCTCCTCGTCAATGGCTTCGTTCAGCGTGGCCTTGGCCGCCACTTTGTACTCGTCAAACGTCAGTGATTTAAGTTTGCTCATGGTTGGTTACTACCTCGTTGAGTATTTCAGTTTGCATGGTGTTGGCCCGTGCGATATACACAGGGTGCACCCTCTTGTTGAGAAGCTGGGCTTCGTCCAGTGCGCGCTCAATAGCCACGGCTTGTGTTGAGTCCCACTTGTCGGTGTCGATCATGGCTTGGCATGCGGACATACCACCGCGCAGGATGCGTACACCCACGTCCTCACCACCAATGTCAGGGTCAAGTTCGGAGGCCACACCAATGACAGCCAGCATCAACGCCAGACTCTCCAGCAGTTGGAAGCACGACTCACCATCTTGCATCATGTAGAGCTTGAGCTTGCGGTTGAGCAGTTCACTAGCCAGCTTCTTCTGTGCCACAGCACGGGCCACTGGGTTGAGCGCCGTGTTCTTGTTGACGTACTTGACTCTCATGCCATTATCCAGAAGGCTACCAACAGGCCGAAGCCCATGATGATGGTGAGGTAGATGATGTACAGGCAGATGGTTTGCAGTTGGTCCCAGTCGTTCATGTGTTCTCCTTGTTTAAATACCATTGCCATCTGCGCTTCTTAGCGATCGCGAGTAAGTGTTCTTTGATGAAAGTCTCTACCGGTACCCCAAGTTTTTTGCATAGGTCGTACTCGATTTTTGACATGATGATTTTCCCAACCCTGTCCTCACCGCGAACCTTACGGACGATCATGTGTTCTTCTCCTCGAGTTTGGCTTCGATGGCTCGGGCAAAGTAAAACTGGCTTGTCCAGTCGCCACTCATCGTCTGCATTACTTCCGCATCCGTCAGCCCCACCCAAGGCTTACCATCGTGGTAAGTCTTCACAGGGACGGGTTGTGGTGCGGGTGGGGTGGTGTCTTGCCAGTCCTGAACCCGAGCGCCATCAAGAGACAGGCCGCGCATCTTGGCAAACTCTGTGATGGCCTCTACCGCAGGGCTCGCGTTGTCGGCACTAGACAAGATCAGTGTCTTTTTGCGCGAAGTCAGCCAACCCATGAAGTCGAACAGCGCTCCAGCGATTACCGGGTGCGCCACAGGCGCTGGCTTGTCGAACTGGTTGCGCGGGTCCATGCCACCGTCAGAAACGATGTCGCTGTAGATACTGGCCGGGTCGATGCGCTCACCGCCTTTCATGATGCCCGTGCCGCCAACGAGGGCGTCCTGCATTGCTTTACGGTATTGCTTGAGAAGTTCATCTCGC
>Ga0222713_10003364_pt1 | contig 16621 bp, 29 predicted proteins | sample C33_649DmetaG_FD_165061 | JGI IMG/M metagenome (GOLD analysis project Ga0222713, IMG submission 165061) | Estuarine water microbial communities from San Francisco Bay, California, United States - C33_649D | ecosystem: Environmental > Aquatic > Marine > Unclassified | place: USA: California...
GAGAGCCCTGTGACTGCAACCTACATATCACAATGGAAACTATTGTAAAGTATTGGGGAGAATAATGTGGACTAAGTTTACTTATCTATGTACAGACTGTGATGCTCTTATAGAGATTACTGCATCAGTTGAGCCTCAGATTGATCCCGCCTGCATTTGCCATGCATCATCTCATGTAATCCTATTAAGCAAATGGGATGCTACTGTTACACATGTAGATGAGGATCCTACCCCTGACTATGAACCTGTGATTAAAGTCACACCCCGCCAAGTTGTAAAAATCAACTCAAACCCCTATAATTAATATATGGACCTAAACACACTTAAAGAATACATAAAACTGCACCTCCTATCGCTGGAGCAAGATTCTGAGAAACTCAAATCTGAAATGATACTAATTGAAGATATGAACTCAGATGAATACTGGGACTTGGAGATAGAGGATATATCTCTAAATGGACAGATGATTGCCACCTCCCACATTTTGTCAGTGGCCGAGGGTATACTAGAGTAATGATGACAACAGACCTAGCACCACACCTACAGAAACTCATTGACCTTGGAGAATCAGGCACAGACATCCTCCATGGTGAACTTAAGAACCTCATGCTTGAGGCTGAAAAAGAATACAATGCCGCTGTTGAGCAAGAAGAATATACAGAAGAGGCAATGGATTCTATGGAGCGTAAATACTGGGAAGGCCAAATGGACGCTCTATCATGGGTATATGCCCTTACATACCAACTAGCCTTTGCTATCGCAGAGCGCAGGGCATTGACAGAAAAACAATGACCATGTATAATTATATTAAAGACCTAGTAGAAAGAACCTCACATGCCAAATTGGGTATATAACTCATTAGCAATAGAAGCAATAGACACTGACCCTGAGCAGATTAATAAGTTAATCTCTCAACTCAATACCCCATTCGTTCGCAATAGCGAGAATTGGGATATGGAAACAAACCAGATGTTATTTAAGGATTATGCCTATAGTAATCCTGTCTTTGCATTCTGGAATATAATTAAACCAACTGATATGGAAACTTATCAACTTCAGAAAGACCCCAAGCATGATGATTCTATTATAGATTTTCAGGGTAACAATTGGTATGACTGGAATGTCCGTAATTGGGGAACCAAATGGGATGTTGCTGTAGGTGATGAGGATAAGTATCCTGATACTACTATGGAGCAGGCACAAGGCTCAGTCATTTATAGTTTTAATACTGCTTGGTCCCCTCCAACTCCTGCAATCACAACTCTATCAGAACAGTATCCTGATTTAGTCTTTCATTTGTTTTATCAAGAAGAAACAGGCTGGGGTGGAGATACACAGTTTAAGGGTGGTAAAGTAATTAGACATCAGAACTATGATTCTCAGTGTAGAGATTGTGATGCTATCGATTGCATGGAATACTGCGACAATGACTGCGGTGAGATATGCTCATCTTGTAATTGGCTGGGCGAGGCAGACCTAGACATAGTCTCAGAGTGTGAGATTCACAAGGTATATCTAGACGAGCACCATGTCCCTGACTACCGACCATTTGACAAAACCAAAGCATAATGAGATAATTGAATAAACGACCCAAAGGAGATAAAATGGATAAAAGTAATTTAGAACACATCGGTAGTTTCGGTGTTGACTCAGGCCAAGCAATGGTAGGCGACCCCTGCTACCTTGACCAATGGAAAACCAATGAAGGCGAGGAGTGGGACATGGAAGGCAAGGTAGGTCAGTATTCCTATCAAGGTGCTAGTGCCACTACTCTTAGTGACTCTGCTGGAGTCCTAGGCGACGGTATGTCGGTAGTATTCAACACAGGCTATGGCGATGGCGTCTACCCTGTCTATGCTGAATTCAATGATGACGGCAGAGTTGCTAGAATTGTTATTGAGTTTATTGGAGATGACGAATAATGAATGAGTATACTGTAGAAGTTATCTTTGAACCCACAGGCGACTATATGCATTTTAAATATGAGGCTGAGTCAGATAATGAGGCGGACCTCTGCAATGAAATATTAAACCAACTATCAATCGTATCTTTTAAGGAGCAAGACTAATGGGAGCCCGCTGTAACTTTGTATTCAAACAATCAGAAGACTTGGCAGTATGCCTGTACAGTCACTGGGATGAGGACCATATGCACGAGGTTCTAGCAGCAGCGCTGCAGCATGCTCGTCCTAGGCTACAAATGGGAGATATCCCATATGGTACACGAATGGCTATTAGTCACATTATTAGAGATTCAGTGCTCGATGAGACTGGCTATGGTATTTATGCCATGGACCCTACAGACCAGGGATTCCTGGACCACCCAATCACAATTGACCTTACAGATATGACAGTAGGCAACGGTGATGACTGGCACACTATAGAAGAATTTATTTCATACCACACAAATTTAATTGCGAAGGTCTAAGGTTGGGTCCCTTAGATCTACAGGGGAGGGGCAGCGTGGGGTTGCCCTTTCCCCTACTTTTTGATACAATGGATACTGGAGGAGGACTATGCGTATAAGACGAATACTAACAGCGGAGGAAAAAGTTGCTAACAAACTTGGCAATGAGATTTCTGACCTCAGAGTTGATTTGGAATTAGTGGGGGAATACTTAGCAAAGTCCCAACCCAATGTCGTGTATAATAGATTACAGGTAATAGCAGAGTCAGCCAAAGAAACTAAGGAAGGTACAAACTATGCCAACAACAACTTTTGATAACAAGGCTTTAATCTTAGGACAACTATGGTTAAACTATAAAGATGATGAAGAGTTGGCAGATTTTTTTGTTTACAACGATCTAGGTTTGCCACTTGCTTTTGCATATGCCGAGGGGATAATTAATCATACACCTACACTAGAGAAATATATAAACGAATCATTTGATCTATTGATCATAGGGCTAGAGATTGAGGATACAGGGTTTGAAGACATCCTGGATCTATTGGGGGAGGAATAGCGCAAAAGCGCACGTGACATATTTTAAAGAATTTGTCAAACCTAAAACCTCTAAACCTTATTACGAAAAGACATTAAGAACCCCAAAACCGTAGCCCCCGCTGAACCATTACGATTCAAACCTTTATATCCCCAAACCTTATACCATGCAAACCTTGGTTTGTCAAACCAGGTGTATAATTTATATATGCCAAGAGATCATTTTGCTCAAATGTATCAGAACAAATCCCATAGACATGATACTCCTCATGACTCATATGGGTTTGATGAAGTAATAGGTGCTCTATGTGGTATGTTGTATAGTGTTGTTACTTTAAAGGCTTTCTTTCCTAAATCCCCCGCCACAATCACTAATGATCCTATCATTCACGCCGCAGGCGGGGATCAAGAAGATACAAAACAACCCCCTATAGAATAACAAACCTTTTATCCTGGTTTCCTATAAATTTCATATTGGTTTTATAAAAAAAGATTACGATTATCGACAATTTCTCCCTGGTTTTGGGAGATTTTTTATGGGCAAAATCATGCATACAAGGACTTGACAAACCATGGTTTTGCATGTATAATGCCCAAACCTTACAATGGGGATATGAGGTTTGACAATATCGGGCAAATGTGGTATGAGGGTTTGTGAGGTTTGGGATAGGAAGGTTTTTCGATTTGACATTACGAACAATCTATGAAAGTGCGCCATTCTCCACTATCCTCCACTTCACTCCACTTCTAGACTGTCTAATAATATAATCAGTAAGATTAATATGTGGATAAACCTGTGGATAACTTCTATATCCAAACCAATATAGATGTGTCAAACCTGTGGATAACTGCTATACTTAAACCATGAAACCTTTTCTCATCCTAATGCTTGGCCTATTCATCTTTTTAAACTATATGGCCTATCTTCAACAAATCCGTATGACTGGGTAAAAACCACGGCATATAAAGATTACGATACATCGGATATGTCCCCATATCTGGCATATCCCGCTATAGGGGTTTATATCTTATACTAGGGATTATGATGCTTTATTGACATCCCCCGCAATTTGTGAGACAATAGGTATATGGAACAATGGATTGCTGACTATGCCTCATGGGTGCTTGCACTAAGCGGTGTTGCTGCAATATATTTTATTGGCAGAAAACTTATATGGGGATGGGTCTGGGCTACTCTCAATGAAGCCCTGTGGATATACTATGCAATAAGTACCAAGCAATATGGTTTTATCTTTGCTGCTATTGCCTACTCTATTGTTTATATTAAGTCTTATAGGCATTGGAAGGACTTAGAATCAGAAAAGTTATCCTGGAGAAGTTTTACTAAGTTGGTTTGGGATCGCAATGATTAACATGGAAATACCAGATCCATTTCAAACCTTTGTAGCCAACAAGTATGCTAACCATAAGGGTGCTGTGTATGACTTCTTTGCTAAGGAATGGCACATGAAGTGTGGATGCTGTAAGGAAGAGTTGTTTGCTCCATCCCGCAAAATTTTGACAAAGATAAGACTCTATCATACAAGAAATGAGTGCTTGGGTGGATACTGAGTGGAACCCAGAGGTTGCTAAAGAGATTAAAAAGTTAGAGTTTGATAGACGTATTGAGTTGTTAACCAAGTTAATTGTTGATAAGGCTAAAGAAGAAGTTGATAGTAGGTTTGGTAATAAGAAGAGGCATAGACAATGAAAGAGCCAAAGATTACGAAGATGGATTGGCGTTCCCTAGGCTACTGGCCTGTCTGGAAAGATGGAAAAAAGGTATGGGTGCCTAAAGATAAAGTAACTGATAGCGAGTCGCAAGACTCGTAGAGTAGTTTTTCTATTCTATTTTGCGCCGAACTTTAAAGACTTGCTTATAGCATTATTGACTATGCGGACCAAACCTCGTCTTGTAATTTTTGACGCATCGAATGTTTCCGTATATCCACCTTGAGGCATATCAGCCTTGTCTAGAAAATGTCCGTACTTAGTCCTTAGTGTGTCTAATACTAGGGATTCTACTGTTCTTGCTTGATCCCGTTCGGAAAACCACCAATACTTGATTAGGACCCAACCCTTCTGCCTGTGGCTTGCAAACCTTCTACCTGACACATCTGATATACCTATCTTAATAGCCTTATGCACAGGGCTGTAGAGTATGTATAGTAGGGTCACTTTTGTTTTTCAGTAATTAAAATCCACAATGGGTGATTAAAATCTTTTCTTTGTTTTAAAATAAGTTCATTTAAAGGATTATATTCTTCGTTAAGAGCAGTCGAATATCCAAATTCTGAATGTATAACCATAAAAATATAATATTTTTCTCCAGAGGTAACTTCATTTGCTATATGAACAGCAGTGCATGGAAACACTAAAGCGCTTCCTTTTGATGGTTTTATAGTTATATCCAACTCTGGAAATGAAATTTCTCCACCCTCATAATCTTCATTCAAATAAAAAAGAACCGACCAATCCATTGTGTTAAGTGGATTTTCTATGTTCTTGTCAATGTGCTGACCAATCTTTCCACCTTTGTGATATTTTCTTAAAAAGTAATTTTTAGATATATATTCTAAAGGAGGGTTGTTTGTTTTTTCAGACCAAATTTTTAATATTTCACGATAAGGTTTATCAATAATATCTATAGTTTCAGAAATATTATTGTGGACTTTATCATTAAAAACATGCTCAGGTCTTGGCCATGTTAGATTCTGACTATCTATTGACCTGTCCCAATCAAAAAGTTTTTGCTTACCTTTTGTAAAATTGTCATATTCTTTATCCCAGATTGTTGGGTCATCTCCCACCTTAACTGGGCGCTGATCTTTCCAGTCTTCCCAGGGGGGGAGCACTGAATAAGTTTCAGGATCACTATCAAACTTTTCAATATTGTCTATAAAGTCTTGAGCCTTGGGGAAGGCATCCTCTATATAAAGTACTCCCCCTGAGAGTTCTGTTATCTTCATAAGCATATTGTATCATTATCTTAGTTATATATAGTGTATAATAGGTATATAAACAAAGGAGCAGTATGAATAAAACTAAAGCAGATCAAAGCGTAAAGGCCCTTCTTATCATTTGCGGAATTTGCGTTGCTATTTCTATTGGCTATCTGGTACTAGGATAAATAAATGGCTGCCTATCCTCTATTAGAACTATCAAATCCAGAAAAACTTCAAAGATTGAAGGATGAATGGGAACCAAGAAAAGAATACATAGATAAAGATTTATGGGTTATTAGAAATTTCCTTACAGAAGAAGAACTTTTTTGGTTAAATAAAGAAGCAAATAATCCAGAAGGATGGTATCCAACAATGCGATCCCCTTATGGAGGCAACACAAGAAATAAGTTTATAGCATACATTCCTAAATATGGAGAAGACGGCATTCTAATTCCTCCACACCCAAAAGACAAACCAGAATTTAATCGTGAGATGCAAGAAAAAATGAAAGTTATTGAAGACAGGCTAGAGGCTGTCATGCCAAAATATTTTGCAGGTGCTGGAGCATTTCAATCTTTTTTTGAAGTACCTGATGAACAAATATTTGCAGAACTTGGTAGAGATGTTGACTATGCTATGGGCTGGCACTATGAAAGAGATGACTCTGATAACGAACAAGATCAAAGAATTGTTAGCAAAAGCGAATCTAAAACAATTTTGAGTGAAAACAAAATAAGTGCTTCTTTAAGTGTTTATATAAACGATAATTTTGATGGAGGCGTGTTAGAGTTTAGACACAAAGATTATGTTATTAAACCAGAGCCTGGTATGCTTGTAAATGTTCCACTATATAAAGAGTTTGAGCATAGAGTTACAAAAGTTACAAATGGAAATAGGCACACTCTGTATGGTAGATGTTGGGATTCGTTAGATAATCTGTTTCAGTCATCAAGAGATGATTGTTAACGATCTCTTCCTTTAGTTTTAAACCAGGATCCAATTACACCACTGACTACTCTTTTTCTTAATTCTTCTGCAAAAGTTACATGAGGAATTTCTGAGCCTAAGTATTCTTGTCCTGTTTCAAGGTCTATTAGTTTCCATTTAGCAGGAGCCTTGGTGTGTATAATTAAATCAATAGGCTTGTCATAGGAATCAACTTCAGATCCATCTTTTAATTTTCTTTTATTAATTTTTATGCCCTATCCTAAGACACCAGAGATACAGTAAAGTGCTTGGCACACACATCGGCAACAATGTACTTTTCGTTTTTAACGACTACATCATAATATAATGCATCTGCATCACAAAAAAAACACTTTGCTTTATTCATAAACCCATTATACCATTTAAAAATGAGACTTATGTTCTACTTTCATGTGACGATTTAATGATTCTCCTGCCATTGTCCCCCATCTTAGAGACCATTCTTTTTTACAAATTGGACATATAACTAGTCTGCTCATATACCGTTTTCTTCCATATACTTAAGGCGTTCTTCTGTATTGTTTACAGGACCGCCTTCATCTTCCCATTTTTCCCAATAGGCAATTCCGTTTTCATCATAATCTGACCCAATTTGTTCTAAAACTCCACCAGCAACTTCTTTATCCCATGCAGATGTCATGGCATCAATATCTATAGTGTAGTATGTTCCCCACCATTCGTAAGGCTTATTTAGGTATTTCCAAAAAAATCCATGGTATTTATAGCGAAATCCATACTCGCCATTTTCATCTAAGTATGCAGCAGACATTAAGTGGTTTGCAGCAAACTCTCCAAAAATGTTTCCTATCCACCTTAATGGTAAGATTTTTGTTTTATGAACTTCTGTAGAATATTCTTCCATATAACTATTATACCCCCTATGGCTTATAAAGTCAAATTGTTATATTTTGTTAGATAAACTATCTCTAAAAGTATTAGCATCTTTGTATATTTCGTTATCTAGGCTATATCTAAGATGTTCATTTTCTTTTGGATTATCTTTATCAAAAAATCTAAAAAATACCATATTAACAAATTCACCCTGATTAAAAGTTTTTATTGGTCTCCAATGAATACTCTTGTTTGGATCAAACACTAATGCAGAGTTATCTTGCATCTCATATGTCTCTTTATCTAATCCTATGTCCCAAGAAGTGCTAGACTCAAGTTGATAATTTATTATAAGGTTAGATGCATCTCCATCAAAATGTGGAGGCAAGTTGGGAGATCCGTATTTGGAAGCATATTCTACATAAGAACATCCTAAAAGGAGCAAGTCTGCTGATGAATATTCTTTTGCGATCTTTATTAATTTTTTATTTAATTCTCTTCCTAAATCATTAGACTGCAATTGAACTGTTTTTCTTCCCAAAGTTTCATCAAGTTCAGAGTTGATGGGGCTCTGAATTACTTTTTTAATTTTAGTAATCTCTTCATCAGAAAATACATTATTAATCTTATTAATCATAAAAAACTCCTTTACCTTATTCTATCATACTGTTGACAGAAACCCGCTTTTTGGTGTATAATTATTGTATGAGCATAGACGAAATGACATTAAGAGAAGAAATTGCTAGAGAGATAGAAGCCATTCCTATTGAAGTATCAAAAACTAATGCTTTGGGCATGCGTATTCTTGCTGCAGAGGTGGCAAGAGGAAAAGATAATTATATGACTAGTATTTTTGAAAGGCAGGTGGACTTCGAGTGATCAGTTTATTTTTTTTAATTCCAACATTTATTGCAGGGTATATAACATGTTATTTTGTTATGACATATAAGGTTAATCAAGATTAAGCCTTTAGCATACATCTTTGATGTAGATGGTACCTTAGCCAATGTAGATCCCTACCTGCACTATGTTCGTGGCTCTAATAGGGATTACGATGCCTTTCATAAGGCTTCTATTGATGCCCTGCCAAACATAGAAGTAGTTGAAATGTTAAATGATGCAGTAGCAGATAAGTTTGCGGTTCTTATTGTTACATCTCGTAAAGAAAAATATCGTGGACTAACATCTTTGTGGCTTGAAAGAAATAATCTAAGATCGCATGCTCTTTTTATGAGAGCAGATGATGATAACAGGCCAGACTATGAGGCTAAGAAAGATATGCTTGATAAGATTACGGAACATTGGGATGTTTTTCACGCTGTAGACGACAACCCAAATGTAATCAGGCTATGGGAAGATAACGATATTCCCACTACCAAGATTGGTACATGGGATGGAGATAAATCTTGACTTACAGCCAAGAGAATGGTATGATTAGATTATGAAAAAAAATAACAACAAGGCATCTCAACATAAAGCAAAGCGCTATGCCAAAAATAAAAAAAGACTAAAAGATAAGCCATACTTGTCAAAGCATGAACGCAAACTAATTGCCAAAAGACAAGAGATTATTTCTGCTGGTTTAAGATCTATATCAAACTAAAATGCAGGGAGCAGTAGCCAAGTTGGTTAAGGCCCCGAACTCATAATTCGGTTATCGTAGGTTCAAGTCCTACCTGCTCTACTATGTCTCCATGGTCTAGAGGCCTAGGACTCCACCCTTTCACGGTGGCAACACGGGTTCGAATCCCGTTGGAGATACTAAACCTCTGTAACTCAGCGGAAGAGTAGCGGACTTCTAATCCGTTTGTCGCAAGTTCGATTCTTGCCAGGGGTGCTATAATAAGATAATGTCAATGGAAAAATTTTTATTTTATAGAAGTTTAGAAGATTTGAACGTACATTCTTTATTTCATAGAAGAACTACTGGCGAAACAACAACTGATGATCCAGAGGACATTATTGAAAAAATCCCATACACTTTTAATACACATGGGTATAGGTCTGCAGAGTTTGACAAAAACAATGAGATTTTAGTTTTAGGGTGTTCTCAAACCTATGGAAAAGGATTGCATAATGAGTTTTCTTGGCCTGAAATCTTTTCTAATCGAATAAATAAAAAATATTCAAGGGTTGCTTTTCCTGGAGATAGCATAGGAGGACAAGTATACAAAGCATTTAAATATTTTGAAGAAATAGGTAATCCAAAAGTAGTTTTAGCATTATTTCCATTATTTAGGTTAGAGTATGTAGAGGTTCCAGACAAATTTAGGGCTGGACTTCGTTCAAGATTTGCCCCTGATCCAGTTACTGGAATAAATAATGAGTTTACAACTCCAGGAGTAGCATATTTTGAAAGTGATTCTTTTTTAAAATTTTCTAAAGCGCCTCATGACCCAGAACATGTTATCCCTAAAGAATTTGTAATATTTTATAACTTTATGTTTATAAAAATGTTAGAGCAGTATTGTGAATCAAACAATATTACGTTTATTTGGAGCATATATCAAGATCTTGAAATTCATCAAATGATAACACAAGAGCCAAAAATTTCAAAAAATTATTTAGAAACTTTACAAATAATGAACTTTGATAAATGTTTTTTAAATAAAGAAAAAGAATGTGCTAGGGAACACCAAAATAATATTCTGTACGCCTGGGCTGCGGACTATAATAAAAAAAACGACTTAGGTCATTGGGGAATACATTTACATAGTCATATGGCAGAAACTTTTATTAAAAGGTACATGGAGATACAAAATGATAAATAATATTAAATGGAGATATTATAAAATAATTATATATTTTAAAAATAAAAAAAGAAAAAAGAGAAATTTTATATATTAATGATAATCCTTGGAATTAATGAAACCTCTCACGATGCATCAATATCTTTAATTAAAGATGGAGAGATATTGTTTTCAGGTCATGCAGAAAGATATAGCAAAAAGAAAAATGATTGGTACAACAACAAAAACATATATTTTGACATGCTTAACTATGGCACTCCAACACATATAGCATACTATGAGCACCCCCAACTTAAAAGATCACGAATACTATTAAGAGGTGGATCATCAGACTGGAAGCCCAACATCCCAATGGATCTTCCAATCAAATACTTTAATCATCACTACTCTCATGCCTGTGCTGGATACTATACTAGTAAGTTTGACAATGCTGCTATTGTTGTTCTTGATGCTATTGGAGAATACAATACCTCCACAATTTGGGTAGGAGAGGGAGACAAGATAAGGCTAAAATATAAAAAAAACTATCCCGTATCTTTTGGTTTATTCTACTCAGCATTTACTCAACTCATAGGATTAATGCCTAACCAAGAAGAATATATTATGATGGGAATGGCTGCATACGGAGACTGGAAGAGGTACTACAAAGAAGTTGATGAATATTTTCCAAAACATGACAAACAAAAATATAATTTTCACAAAGGTATTCACGATTGGGGAATGACAATAACAGAGCAAGATAGATTTGACATTGCTGCTGCTGTTCAGGTTGTATACGAACAAAGATTAAACGAGTTTATGCATATGGCTTATACTTTGACTGGCAAACAAAATTTAGTATTTATGGGTGGTTGTGCTTTAAATTCTTCAGCCAATACATTGCTGTGGAATATATTTAAAGATGTTTGGATTATGCCTAACCCTGGTGATGCTGGTTCTTCTTTAGGTGCCGCTGCTGCTTTGTATGGAAAGCACATAAATTGGAAAACACCTTATCTTGGTTATGATCTTGGAGGAGAATACCCTGTTCAAGAAATTGTGGACGGGATATTAAAAGACGGAATCGTAGCAGTAGCATCTGGTAGAGCAGAGTACGGTCCAAGAGCGCTAGGAAACAGAAGTATACTCGCAGATCCAAGAGACCCAAACATTAAGGACAAAGTTAATTTAATTAAACAAAGAGAATTGTTTAGGCCATTTGCTCCAGTAGTAATGGAAGAGTGTGCATCTCAATGGTTCGACATGGACTTTACAAGCCCATACATGCAGTATACGGTTAAGTGTCTTCAGCCAGATAAGATACCGTCGGTTGTTCACGCTGACGGAACATCAAGGGTCCAAACAGTAAATAGAGAACAGCATAGAGGTTTGTACAGGGTTTTAAATAAATTTTACCTTAAAACTGGGGTTCCAGTTTTACTTAATACCAGTCTAAATATTAAAGGCCAACCTCTGCTAAATGATAAACATGATGTAAAATTATGGGAACAGGCATACAATTTTAAAATTATTAATGGAGGTAACTAATGAGAAATGATTGGAAAGATTTTCTTAATTTAAAAAACATTGATCATTTAGACACAAGAACAAATCCCAAATCTATAGAACAGATAGACTCTGATGGATATTACGTAACAAACAATATTCACAGTGGGGTCATTATTCCTGGTCCAGAAGTAATTTATAAAATTAATAAGAACGGATACAGAACAAAGCATTTTGAACCTTTTAATAATTTAAAAGATACTATTTTGTTTAGTGGTTGCTCTTGGACTTTTGGTGAGGGCTTACCATTAGAGTACACATGGTCACATCTTGTAGCAAAAAATTTTGACAATGTTGATTATTACAATATTGGATATATGGGAATGTCTATTAATCACATTATTAAAAATGTATACTCTTTTATTAGATCTTACGGGAAGCCAAAATATCTATTAATATGTTTCCCAGACATTCAAAGAAACATCTATTATTCAAAAACCCTGGGTTCATACATAAAAGCATACGTAAGTACATCCCACATTGGAAGTAAAGATAAAGATAGAGAAAGATACACTCTAGAGTTTATTCCTGAAAACAATGTTCTTTTAGCCACAACTCAGATTTCTGCTTTAGAAGATTATTGTGCTGAGGCTGGAATTAATCTTATTTGGACAACATGGGTTTATGGCGATTATAAAATTTACAGAGATTTAGAGTTTAAATTTTTAATGGATCCAGATACTAGTTTTAGACAATCAAACCCATCATATAGAAAATCAAAAGAACCATACTATCCAAACACTGATAATCTTCCATATTGGGAAGAAGCAGCAGATGGGGCACACCCAGGTACGAGTTGGAATATGCATATATCTAAAAAGTTTATCAAAGCAATTGAGGAAATAAATGAAAAGAAAAATTAAACTTGCTATCTTTATTATGTTTAATTATAAAAAATACAAGGAAATAAAGAAAAAAAATGACTTTATTTATTAGTTTTTCTAGGTGATATAATTATATTATGAAATTTTATTATTTTGGTGGTGCACTTACAACAGAAGCATCAAACATTGACTCTCTTGAAGACAGTAATTGTGACGGTGTTTTATTTACATATAGACAAGTTCAGGGAGATTTTTTTACTCATGTTGCACGAACAATGAAGTTAGATCAAAAAATAAAATATATGATTGCTATTAGGCCACATGCTTTGTCAGCACAATATCTTTGTATGATAAATCAATCTATTAATGAAATACAAAAAAATAGATTATTGATAAACATTATTTCTGGACATATCAAACCAGATGAGGTTGATTTTGGAGGAATATTGGGAGAAGTAACTGACAGATCATCAATTCCAGACCGAGTAAATTACATGATTGATTATTTAAAAGAACTTAGAAGTATGGAAAAAAATGGAGTTTCTATTCCCGAATGTTGGGTTACATGCACAAACATTTATGCTTTAACAGAAGTAGCAAAACTTAATTACAATATAATTTTTCCATATAGACAATACAAAGATGGTTACTTTTTAGACAAGAGTGTGCCTGGACAAGTAAAGCCTGGCGATAAGGTTGATCTTTCAAATAAAAGAATTATGTTAGCAATTTCTCCAATTATAAGAGATACTCAGGAAGAGATTGATAGAGAATTTCCTAAAGATATTTTGGTTCATACATATGGAGGTGGTCAGTATATCGATAGGCCTAGATTTGCACAAGATACGGAGTACTTTACTTATAAACAGTTTATTAGTTTTATTGAAAAGTTAGAGTCTGAAGGAATCAAAGAAATACTTTTTAACGAATATCCACAATCTGAGAGAAATAGTTTAATTAAATATATTAAAAGATATACTGAAAGCCATTAAAGTGATATAATGGTAGTAAGGGTGTGGTTAGCCTATATTTGTCGGGAAACTTATATAGCCTATGTTGCAACACCACACCCTCCTAAATTTTGCAGTACATAAATAACAGAAAGAGTAACTCATGAGCGAAGCAAAGTGTCCCTACACTGGAAAAACCTATACAACCGAAACAAACACAAACAAAGACTGGTGGCCTAATCAATTAGATCTATCACCATTACGAAAGCATTCTGAGAAATCTGATCCTATGTCAGATGACTTTGACTATGCTAAAGAATTTAATAGTTTAGATCTTGATGCCGTTAAGAAGGATATTGATACACTTTTAACTACCTCGCAAGATTGGTGGCCTGCAGATTACGGTAACTATGGACCGTTCTTTATTCGCATGGCGTGGCACTCTGCAGGTACATACAGAGTGACTGATGGTCGTGGTGGTGCTGGAGAAGGTTTGCACCGTTTTGCTCCACAGAACTCATGGCCTGATAATGGAAATCTTGATAAGGCTCGCAGACTTCTTTGGCCTATTAAGCAAAAGTATGGCAAGAAGATTTCATGGGCAGACCTTATGATTCTCGCTGGCAATGTTGCTCTTGAAAACATGGGATTCAAGACATTTGGTTTTGCTGGTGGTCGTGAAGATGTATGGGAGTCTGATGATACTTACTGGGGTTCGGAAAAAGAATGGCTTGCAGACAATCGCTATAGCGGAGATCGTGAGTTAGAGAATCCTCTTGCTGCAGTTCAAATGGGACTGATTTATGTTAACCCTGAAGGGCCTAACGGCAATCCAGATCCAGTTCTTTCTGCACGAGATATTCGTGAAACATTTGCTCGTATGGCAATGAATGATGAAGAAACTGTTGCTCTTATTGCTGGTGGTCATGCATTTGGAAAGGCACATGGTGCAGGAGATCCTTCACATGTTGGACCAAACCCAGAGGCTGCACCTATTGAAGACTTAGGTCTTGGATGGAAGAATTCGTTTGGTAAGGGTAATGCAGAAGACACAATCACAAGTGGTATTGAAGGTGCTTGGACTGCAACTCCAACTAAGTGGGATAATTCATATCTTAAATTGTTGTTTAAGTATGATTGGAAGCAAACAAAGTCACCTGCTGGTGCAACACAATGGATTCCTACAGATGAATCTGCTTCTAATTTAGTTCCAGATGCACATATTGATGGTAAGTTTCATGCTCCAGTTATGACAACGGCAGACCTTGCATTGAGGTTTGATGCAGAGTATGAAAAGATTTCAAGACGATTCCTTGAAGACTTTGAGTATTTCTCAGATGTATTTGCTCGTGCTTGGTTTAAATTAACTCACCGTGACATGGGACCTATTGCTCGTTATCTTGGTAAAGAAGTTCCTTCTGAGGAGTTGATTTGGCAAGATCCCGTTGGAAATCCAACAAGAGATAGCCTTACACAAGAAGATGTAGATGCAATTAAGGAAAGAATTATTGAGTCAGGCCTGTCAGTATCTGACCTAACATATACTGCTTGGGCATCTGCTTCTACATTCCGTAAGACAGATAAGCGTGGTGGTGCTAATGGTGCTCGTATTGTACTTGTGCCTCAAAATACTTGGGCAGTTAATGATTACGATGCCATTAGTAGAGTAGTAACTGTATTAGAAAAGATCAAGGAAGAGTTTGATGTTTCTCTTGCAGACTTAATTGTCTTTGCTGGTCTTGTTGGTGTTCAAATTGCAGCACATAACTCTGAGGTTGGCGTAGAGATTGCTGCTAAGTTTAGTCGTGGTGATGCAACTCAAGAGCAAACAGATGTTGAATCTTTTGCAGTCCTCGAGCCAAAGTTTGATGCATTCCGCAACTATATTCATCCAAGCATTACTGCACCAGAAGAAGTTCTGTTGGTAGAAAAGGCAAACCTGCTTGGTTTAACACCAGTAGAGATGGTTCTTCTTCTCTCTGGAATGAGAATGCTAAATAAAAATAAGTTGGACAATAGTTATTTAGTTAAACTATTATCTTATGTTAATGCTGAAGAAGCAGTTGGGGTACCTCGTGTAGACCTTATACTTGCTTCCAACTCAGAACTTAGAGCAATTGCTGAGGTATATGCAGCAGACGATGCTAAGGAAAAGTTTGTTCATGATTTTGTATCAGCATGGGCGAAGGTTATGAACTCAGATCTATTTAAAGGAAGGGGTAATTAATATGAGAAGTGCAATGTTCTATCTATTACATTCAACAGCAATTGTTGGCTTAATGATTGGCTCATACGCCTACGGATTTAAGCAGGCTACGAAGAAAGCAACATTAACTGCTTTTTCTTTTATTAAGAAGAAGTGAATGGATTGCCTTCTTAACTCAGTGGTAGAGTACCCGCCTTGTAAGCGGGTTGTCGTAGGTTCAAATCCTACAGGAGGCTCAAATGAATTTAGAAAATGAAATAAAAACCATACTTTTTGAGATCGGAAAAGATATAAAAATACACAAACTAATAGATGGCAATCTTATTGTTGAAATGGATTATGAAAAATATACTGCTGAGTTAATAGATTTATTCAACAGAATAGACTAACTCTTATCTTTCTTATACTCTCCGTACTTGCCAAGGACTGCTTTAACTGTCCCGTCTTTTCTTAAACGAACAATCATTCCATCCTTAATCTGAACAGGATTAAATGGATGCTTTGTTCTAAACTTACCAGATGCTTTTCTATTTCCCATTAGATCGTATGTTTTTCTCTTAGTACTTTGGTATGGTCTTTACCAAAGTCAGCAAACAATGCTTTATCTTTTTCACGATTAACAATTCCTCTTGACCATGAGAA
>Ga0222713_10003369_pt1 | contig 16615 bp, 19 predicted proteins | sample C33_649DmetaG_FD_165061 | JGI IMG/M metagenome (GOLD analysis project Ga0222713, IMG submission 165061) | Estuarine water microbial communities from San Francisco Bay, California, United States - C33_649D | ecosystem: Environmental > Aquatic > Marine > Unclassified | place: USA: California...
ATGATTATGATTATATTATTAGAACTAATATAAGTACTATTATAGATTTTAAATTGATGTCAATTGAATTAGAAAAAAATCCTATACCATTCTATGGAAGTATATTTATTTTATGTTTAAAATGGCTTGATATAAATGCAGGTATTATAGATACTAAATATTATAATTCTTATTATGCTGCTGGAACAAATATTATATTATCAAAAAAAGGTTATAAATTATTATTAGATAATGTACATTTAATAGACTTCTCTATAATAGATGACCTATCAATTGGTGTATTATTTAAAACATTAAATATTAATTATACTAATATAGCACCAAATAAATATATATCTATACCAATAATAAATAATATTAATGAATTTAATTCATTAATAGAAAAAAATTATATTGCTTATAGAAATAGAAACGATGTTAATAGAAATATAGATGTAATCCAAATGAAAATGATAACGGACCTTCTATCTCAGAAATTTTTAGAAAATTAACATTTATAAATTTTATTAATTATATTTCTGCATTTTTTAAAATCAATTTCATTTCTATAAGGACATTTAAATACAAGAGATTCATTATTATTTATTATAAATTGTTCAATATCTATTTGATTATATCTATTATAAAGTTTTGATGTATCATTTATTTGTGATATTAGATATTTCATCATACAATTATAATGCATAGGAGGTACTTTAAATTTTTTATTTTTTAAAGAATAAGTAGTATTACATATTCTTTCATTCTTTTCCAAGGTATTATAGCATATACAACAATTTATATCTTTGTTTATTGATATTATATATGATTCAAAAGGCATGTTCAAAATTATCCAAGGAAATGTTTTAGTATGCATTTTTTTAATAATATTCATACATTGGTTATTATAAGTAATGCAATAATTTTTATTATAAAATGATGGATTTAAACATAAATAAGTTTTAAATTCTATCATATCTTTGATTATTTTAGCAGCTGTTTCTATTCTTTCATATTCGCTAAATCTATCAATAGCTGTTCCTGTATTGTTAGAAAGTTTTTTACCTTCTTTAGTCATTATAAAAGCATTACATAGCATATCAACGTTATTAAAAGGTGGCGTAAAACCATCATTTATTGGAACTGTAATATTTATATCTATATATATCGTCTCGCCTTTATTTATAAAAGGTATCTTATCTATTACTAATGATATTTTAAGCTTTTTAATTATTTTAATTTGGGGCATATAAGGAGGTGCGAGAAAAGTAGTTAATTCGCATTTGTTAAGTTCTTCACTATTAAGTATTTTATTTATAAAGCTATGCGTTTTTTTTAAATTTTCAAATGAAACGTCTATATTTTCTGCTAATAATGTTCTATAAGCTGTTTCATTATTAAATTTAGTATCCCAAAATTTATTTTTATCGAAATTTGGAGATTTTTTAATATTTTTAGTATTATTGTTATAATGTTTTTTATAATATTCTGATATAAGCTCGTCTCTTACCATTCCACCATATATAATACCATTTTCTTCAAAGATAAGAGTTTTGATTTTATTATATGCGATGTTTCTAACTTTTTCTTTAATATAACAATTTGTTGATATCATTTTAGATGATAATTAATATAATATAAAATCATCAATTTTTTTTAAGAGTACATAATTCAAAATATTTGCAAATAATATTAAACATTATTAAAATTCTAAAAAAATAAAATTATGTACTCAAAATTTATAATATATAAAATCTATCCGATGTCATTTTCTATCTTTGCTCTTGAATAATACATCATAGTATTCTCTGCAGTAGTAATAGGAACAATATAATCTTTTGCAGCATAGAATTCTGGATTTCTATTACCCGGTCTATTTATTAATGTTCTTAATACACATAAATCTTTTAATTGAAAAACAATTCTTAATTCATCTTCTTCATTATTACTTAATAAAAATATTATAGGAGATATTATTTTATCTCTTTGATATGTTTTTTCATTATATTCGTAGAAACTATTAGGATATTTAAAAACAACTGAAAAAATACCATCGCTATTTATTAAAAAATTATTAGGTGTTTCTTCGATAGCAAATTCATATGATGGAAATGGTAATCCAGAACCGGAATAATTACTCATTCTATCTATTGGCGCAGGTGCGGTCAGTCTCATATATTTAAATTGAGAAGGATTTTTAATAGTACCGGTTATTACTATAAGACTATAATTTTCATTAAAAGCAACTTTACAGTCTACGTATTCGTTATTAAAATTCATATCTCTATATAAATATAATATCTAAAAAAAATGTTTTAACTATTTTAATAATTTCTACCATCTCCTAAACCATTAGGATTAATTTCCTGTCTATAGCAACTTGTCGCATCACATCTTACTACATATTTTTCAGGGTGCATAGTACCTGGATCATTAAAATCTCTTTTACAAGGAGCACAAGGTGCTAATTTGAAAATAGCATTTTCACGATTAGATTCAATTATAGTATCGGCATTTCTTTGTAAAAACATTCTACTTTCATAGCTGCTTTTAACTTGATTATTTTTAGATACATTATCAAATAATTCAGCATTAACAGAACATCTTGGGCGATAATCAGTAAAAGAACGACCATCGCTCATTTTTGAAGGGCAAGTATTATTATTGTTCATTTCTATAAGATAAATAAGAAGTTTTTTTCTTAGCTTTTTCTATTCTAATATTCTTGTTATTAACTGGTTTTTAGTTCCTTCAGTACTAATATTCATTTTTTCACATATTGTTTTAAGTTTATCCATATTTAATTTTAAAAGTTTCTTTTGAGTATATTTTTCATCAACATTAAATACAAATTCGGAGGCATTTGATGTATTTTCAAAATCATTATTTTCTTCTTTAGTATCATATGATATTATATGTTCGTCAATAATAGGATCAATAGTATCAACTATTTCTTTATCATCTATTTCTTTATCAACTATTTCTTTATCAACTATTTCTTTATCATCTTTACTGGTATCAAATGTAATAGTAACATCTTCTTTGTGACAATTTTTATCAGTACTAAATATGTTATTACCAAATATTTCATTCATTACAATATTAGATCTTTCTATTTTCTTATCTGTCATATTTTCAAAAATTGCTCTTTTAAATCCTTCCTCGAGAGATGCGGTATCTGTTGGAATTGCAGCATCTTTTGTATTTTTTGACATATATTTAGATTCTTTCATTAAATTAACGCGTTTTTCTAATATATAAAAATTGCTTTCTAATATAGTCAATTTGCGCCATAAAAATATTACTAAAAATATTACTAATGTAAGAACAAATAAATAGCTATACATAGGATTTTTTAATATTTCAAAAATCATAATTACTTTATAATTTCGCTACATATTTTGTTTTTCATATTTATCGCACTTTCTATTACTTTTTTAGGAAAATGCTTTGTATTTAATAGTTCTATAGCAATACATTGGTATGAAAATCCCTTTTTAATTTTATAAGGAAAGAAAAACCCATCATCTTTTTTAATAGCATCAACCGATATATTAATAAATTTATCAGGATAAAGCTCCTCTAATATTACTAATTTGTGAAAATGGGTTGTTATTAATAATTTAATACCTTCCAGTTTACTTAAATGTTCTGCTACAGCATATGCTGTTGACATTCCTTCAATAGGCGGTGTAGAATGCATTGGTTCGTCCATTAAAAACAATCCTTTTTTATTATTTTTATATAATTCATCGGCATCTTTAATCATTTTTGAACAATATTCTGCTTCAACTTCAAAATATGATTTAGAACCTAATATATCAGTTAATCTCATAAATGAATATATAGTATCATATAGAACTATATCAGATTTTATAGAATAACATATACCAAAAGTTTGCGATAATATTACATTAGCAAGTATCGTTTTAACATATGTTGTTTTTCCTCCAGCATTTGGACCTGTTATAATAATATTCTTATTTAAATTAACAGGATTTTCAACCTGAATAATACCACTATTTATTAATAAAGGATTTTTAGCATCTAATAATATCGTATTATTAGTATCATAATTACATATACTCCAATTATCACTATTATTTTTCAATTTGCAAATACTTTCTATAACATCAATAGCATATATAGTATTAATCATCGATACTATATTATTTTTAAGATTACTATCACCTTTCCATAATCTATAAATATCAGTCATAGAGTTTGTAATAGAAATATCACCCTTGAAAAATTCTAAATTAAAGAATGGTTCAATTATTTTATCTGAAACAGATGATAATATATATTTAGAATGATTTATAAAACTAATTAAACCCTCCATTTTAGCATGTAATTTATATTTAACATCATATAACATCGCCGCCATCTCATATGTTTGATACATATTATAGAGATATATACCAATATATAAAAATATAGTTATAAATTTTATTAAATCTGCTTTAATATTACCAGTAGTTGTAAAAGCAAATTTAATAATTTCTATAAATATATTTAAATAATTCTCAAACGATATATTTAACTTCATATATTGATTTAAATAATAATATGGTGCAAGAAAGGTACTTATAGGATATAATATAGATGTACATGGTATTAAAACAATTTTATATAAATGATAAAAATTTAAAAGAGGTTCGATGTAATTAATATAATTTATTATAAATGTTGAGGGAAATAATATATTTATAGCACTATTATCATTAATTTCAGCAGCTATTTTAAAAACCCACAATACATCATTCTCGTGTTCTTTTAATAATTCTATATCTAAATCCTGATATATGTTAACATTTTGACGCAATTCTAACAATTCTTTATTTTTTATCGGATTTTTGATTAATTTATTCATAAATATTTTACTACCGTGTAAAATAGGAAGTGTTTCCGACCATTTGTCAATATTTGTATCTTTATAAATATCGTCAGTTATTTCTACCTTATCTGATTTAGATTTAATAATATCATCTTTTATTAAATTAGTTAAAATAACATCTTTTTTAGCAATGTCAAAATCTAAAAAATTATTTAATTCATTTACGATATCTTCGTCCATTATTATATGAATAAATTAAAAAAAAATGATATAAATATTCGCAGCAATTATTTATTAACGATGAATGATATAACAATATGCTATAAAGCTATGTTTTATAATATTACAAAAGAACCATATGAATCTACCGATGAAGCATATAAAAGATTATGGTTTATTATTAAAAATTATGAAAAATACCCTAATTATAAAGAATTAGTATCAATCTCTATTATTAATAATAATAAAAATAAAGGTATGGAATATATTATTTAGTTATTATTGTTGTTGTTGTTTGATTTTCTTCCTTTATATACTTTTTTTCCTTTATATACTTTTTTTCCTTTATATGTGGTGGTAGAAGACATAGATTTCTTTCCAACATTAGAATCGGCAACTAATTTAGCGGCTAATATTGATAATGCTGCTACAAAATTAGTATCAAATCCTCCATTTTGGTTATTACTATTGTTATTATTGTTATTATTGTTATTACTGTTATTATTGTTATTATTGTTATTATTGTTATTATTGTTGTTGTTGTCATTTGCTCTTTTCTTACTTGCTACTTTCTTGGTGGGTTTCTTAGTTGCTACTTTCTTGGTAGGTTTCTTGGTAGGTTTCTTGGTTGATCTCTTTTTTGCACCTCCATCTTGATTATTGGGGTCCATTAAATTCTATATTATTGTTCTATATTACGGCAACAGAAAAAATTTTATTTTTAGTAATATAAAAAACTAAAAATACAGCTGCTATAGTTGCTAAAAAATTTAATAAAACAAACATTATAACAAATGGTATAATATAATATAAAAGATAGATTAATATAGGCTTAATTATTTCAGTTCTAATATCGGAATTAAGTAATTCTTCTTTAATAATATCTATAAAAATCTTAATATATATATTCTTATCATCTATATCATCTTCTTCATTTTCTTTAATATTATCTATATCATCATAATCATTGTGCGTATCCATGTATTATAGGTATATCTTATTAGATAATAGAATAAAAAGTTCTTTAATTTTACATGGATAATAAGGACCTTATTTATAAAACTCCGGTATTTAAAAATAACAAATATATATCATATGTCGATAATTCTTCTAAAATTTTTTTAAATGATATAAAAATCAAATCAATTAATAAATTAATAGATGATAAAGGATATCATTTAAAAATTTTTATACCAAATATAAATGAAAATTCTATAAATGAAATAATTAATTATGATCTTATTGCTGTAAATACCATTACAAGAAATATAGGAGAATGGTTTAAGACAGATTTAACAGAAGAGAATGTGCTTAATATGTATAGAAATTCATTATGTAAACAAACATCTACATTATCAGTAATATTATCATCTAATAAATTTACTAAATATAATATTAATAATAATGAATTAAATGATAATAGCGGTATAATAGATATTATTAAAAGTAATAAAAACCTAAAAAAATATATAATATCGGTAGAAATACAGAACACAGGATTATATATTTTATCAGATTATTGTTATAATAAATGGATAATTAAATCAATAAATTTAACTGATATAGAAACAGAAGAAAATATATATGATAAACACGATATCGAAGAAAGTTTATTAGAAAATATTACTAATGTAGTTCATATTATTGATGGTAAAATTAAAGATTATACAAAAAATAAAGATGATATTAATACATTATATCAAGAAATCATAAATACAAAAAATAATAAATTATGGATAGAATTAATTAATAAATTAAATATCTTGTTAAAAAATTATTAGAATATTATCTATCATCAATAATAGATAGAGATAGTTAAAAATAATGAGTACTAATAATACAGTAGTAGTTTCTTTTTCAATTGCAATTTTATTACTTCTTTCATTATTATTATTATTAACATATAATTCTAGATGTAATACTTCCAATGAATATGGATCAAATTATTATGAAAGATTTGAAGGAAATTCTTTAAATCACTCTTCGCCCGCAACTAATGCTAATAAAACAATAGATGTTAATAGTGCAAGCAACGGAATCGGTAATTATGCTGGATCTGATCCTACCGGAAATGAAATTTACAATCGCGTTGAAGTTTTAAATCAAAATACCGATTCAACTATGGCTGCCGCAAATGGTTCTGACAATTTAATGACACCTAATCCCAGTGATGCTTCCCAATCTTGCTATCCTCGCGATAGACTTTCTTCAGAAGATTTACTACCTAAAGATGCTGCTGATTCCAAATGGGCGCGTTTAAATCCCGCTGGTGCAGGTGATGTTCATGATCAAAATTATTTAACTGCCGGATATCACATTGGTGTAAATACTGTAGGACAATCTCTTCGTAATGCTAATTTACAATTACGTTCTGAGATCCCTAACCCCCAAAATGCTGTAGGTCCTTGGATGATTAGTACAATTGAACCCGAATATCGCCCTCAAACTCTTGAAATCGGTAGTGCCGCTTCTTATTAATTTTTTAATTTTATTTTTACGCATTTACTATTTAAGGATTTAAGAAATATTATTTTTAATGAACAATTTATTATTGTCGTCTTTAACAGACTATTATAATAATAATGAAAAATATAAATACATATTAAAAGATATTATAGAAGGTAAGCATAAACTATCATTGCGAATAATTGAATGGATTGTTACGCAATATTCAAAATCTAATAATATATATTATTGGATTGATAATAATAATAAAGATGAAAAAATATATGAACATTATCCAAATGAACAAGGACATATTTATAAAAAAATAAATCTATATACCGATTATCGCGCACAGCTGAAATCATATAGTAAATTTAACTTTGATTCTTTTCGTCGTCATAATCGTATTACGTTTTTTATAGATATGGATAAACAAATTACTATAGAAACTACCGTAGGACAATTAAATTTTTTTAAATGGATATTTAAAAATAATGTAATTGAATATGCATTACTAAATTATGATGATATTTATAGTAAAATGATTATAAATAATACTAAAAATAAAATTGATAAAAAAAAAGCTATGATGTCATCTACAAATGATATTATAAAAACACATTGTCTATTATATTTTGATTAAATGAACTCTTTTGTTTTTATTATATACCTAAATGTGTTTTGATTCTCATTAATTCATTTTTAAATATTTCATTTTCTTGTTTTAATATCTCATTTTCTCGCTCTAATATATCTATCTTTCTGCTTAAAATCTGTGTAGCGCATACATTTAAAGTATATATATATGATTTATCTATCGTGTGAAAATCTTCAACTTCTGTACCATAAACAAATACATTTGATGTATTAATTTCTTTTTCTACTACTATATGATTATTAGAACTATATATTATTTTATCATTATATTCTTTACCAGATTCATCTATTAACTTAATTGATGTATTACTTGTTAAAATTATTTCGGATAAATCTATATTTGATGATAAATATATATTATTTCCTTCGCAATTTGTTTTAGAATATATGTTAGGTATTATATTCTTTTGCATAACAACAGCATTAGGAATAACATCTTTTATTTGCTGTGCTATAAATCCATAGATATTTGAAGATGTATTTGAAATACTGTCGATATAGTCATAAGTTTTAGGTTCTATTGCTAATATTAAATTTAATGATTCTTTATCATCGATATTTTTAATATTCTTTTTAATTCTTATATCAGACGAAGTAGTTACATAAGATTTACACCATATAGTACTTTCAAAGATAGCACATACATCTGTTAAATCTTTTAATGGTGGTGTTATTCCCGTTTGTATAGCATTATTAACATTAAAATATCTCTGTGATATATTACTTGTATTAATACTTCCAGATGCTACATGTAAATTTGCGGACGCAGATATATTACCAATACTAACAAATCCTCCTAATTTATTTAACATAAGATTTTTATATATTGAATCTTCAATAGCTTGAATACAATAATTACATGTAATTTTATCGTATCCTATATTAATTTTATTATTTAGTAGACTGTTATCAGATATTGTAAGAAATGATTCATTTGTATTCAATATAACATCATTTAATCTTATAGCACCTAATATATTTAATTTTTGGGTAGGTTCTTGTGTTCCAATACCTACATTACCAGATGGTAATAAAATAATATGATCATCATCATTATTTTTAGTTCCTATAATTAATCTCGATGCTCCTGAAGAATTTTTATCTGATATTTTAGAATTATCTCTATATGAGATATAACCATAGTCATTTCCACTATTAGCATTGCTTTTAAAAACTATACTACTTGTTCCACCAATATCATTATGTTGTAATACTATTGTACCACTATTTCCCGTAGGTAATGTTCCATAATCTTCAAAAATGTGTAATTTAGATATTGGTATTTCATTATAAATATTTCCATTATCATAGATAGTTAATTTATTTACAGAATAATCTTTTGTATTTTTAATATTAGGTTCTAATATATTTAATGTTGATATTATATCTAATTTTTTTTTCCATCTTATTATAATAACACCTGACCCACCTATTCCTCCTATTCCATTAATACTACCTCCGCCTCCTCCAGAACCTGTATTATTAGCACCATTCCCACCATTTCCATTATTTCCTTGTGTTCCATTTGACCCATTATTTAAACCTAATATTCCACCTACGCCTCCTATATTTCCACCACCACCGCCACCACCTCCACCTAATCCTCCATTTCCAGGCATATTATATGATCCGTCATTTTTACATCCTCCTCCGCCTCCTGCGCCATAGTACAATAATGTTCCTGTTATATCACACGCAAACCCTTTACCACCATGTCCATAACCATTTGAATCATCTAATATATTTGTTCCTTTATTACCTTTAGCTCCAGCGCCTCCTCCGCCACCTGAACAAACATTTGTATCTAAAATAGATCCAGAACCTCCTTTATTTCCATAAATTGAATAAGAACTATTTCTCCAGTCTATATATCCTGTATTAAATAAAAGAGAAGAATTATTTATTAATCCGCCTTCTTTTATATCTTCTCCAAGTATATTATATGCTGCGCCGCCACCTGAACCACCATTCATAAGAATTTCATTTCCCGATCCATAAGTACCCCCTTTACCTCCGCCACTAATAATAGCACCAAACCCGGATGTATTATATCCATTACCATATGATACTAAAATAGTATATAAATTACTTGTTATTTTTATATTCTGTGCATATAATACAGCCCCTCCTCCTCCGCCGCCCCCAATATTGTTTCCACCATTTCCTCCACCACCTACCATTAATAAATCACAATACATATCACTTGGTATATGCAATTTTGAACTACTATAGTCTGAATTCAATATAGCATAACAATCATTTGTTCCAGGTATATCTATAATACCGCTCCAAGTTCCGGTATATGTAGGCAATACATTAATATTATTTGTTGAAACATTTATTCTACCATAAACATCTAATGTTGCGATAGGATTATCTGTACCTACACCGAGTCTATTATTGATATTATCCCAATGTAATAATGTATTACTTGATATTGAATTAATACTGTTTCCAAATAATAATTTATTTTCTGTAAAAGACGATACACCTGTTCCTCCATGTAAAACAGGTAAAATAGTAGTACTACTTTGTATTATTCCGCTACTATCTGTTGTTAATATAGCATTATTTGAAAAAGACGATACACCTGTTCCTCCTCTTGATATTGATAAAATGCCTAAATCAGCATTATTCATATTTAAATTAGTTATATTAGATCCATTACCGGTAATATTTCCTAAAACATTTAAATTACTATTAATTATTATATTATTATTATTTGAAATATAATTACAAGAATTTATAATATTTCTTACATCATTTATACTAATATTATTTTGTGTATTACCTATATTATATGTTGTCAATATTTCTTCGACTCTTTCTTTAGTAAAATATAAATTATCACCTTCTATTAAAGATGATGTTGTTTTACCATTAAAACTTATATTTATTAAATTTTCACCATTACCATAATAAGTTTCTGAATATATTTTATCAGTATATATACCATCTTTTACATATAATTTGTAATTATCATTAATAATATTTAAATCATCTAAATTGCTATATCCTATACCTACTGGTAATGTTTTGTTATTATAAGTATTTAAACCTGATAATAAAACCTGTTTTTCAGTAATTTCATCATCGTATTTTAAAATAGTATCAGCTATATTAACAACATAATTTACTGTATTTACATTAGAAGAAATAATTATAGGATTTTTTTTTAAAAAATTGTCATATTTTATTATATCATTTTCATCTATAATATTATTAAAATTATCATTACCAATTATAATAGAATTTTTATTATAATTATTTTTAAAATTATTATTACCAATAATAATAGAATTTTGAATATTTTTAGTAAATTTATTATTATCATAATATGATATATTATCACCTATTAAAATAGAATTATACCCTGTAGCATTTAAATTATTACCCATACATATATTTTTTGTTCCTTTTATAGATATATTCTTACCATATGCTACATTATTATAATTATTTTCATCAATATTATTTATACTTATAATAAAATCATTAAATGATATTCCGGTATTTTTATTATTAAAAATATCATTATCAAAATTTGTTATATTACTATTTATTATATTACTATTTATTATATTACTATTTATTATTTCATAATTATTAATAACATTATTATCATTTAAATCATATGATATTCTAATATTATTAATATTTTTATCAATAATATGTTTATTTATTATATTTTTAGCAAATCCTGTATCATATTCGGAATTAATATATATAGATATTGACGAAGTATCATTATGTTTATTTACAATACGTAGTATATTATCTGATTCATATAATAATGCTTCTTGAATATTATATTCAATATCATTATAATATAATATGTTATTATCAATTGTAAAAACATTTATATCAGTATTATCTGTATAAAATCCTAATGAAAATTTAAAAGCGATATATGTATTTATTCTAAAATTTAAAATTATATCGGTGTTATAATCAATAATATTTAATTTATTATTATTATCAATATCATATCTTTTATATAAAATACTATTTGTATCATAATCTGTATTTCCGCTAATATTTTTAACAATTATACCATCAATATAATTATTATCTATACCCAGTGTATCTATAAAAAATAAACTATTTGTTATATCAATGTAATTACCATATGATATTGAATTAATACCATAACTATTTATATTAAGTCCATATGAAATATTACTATTACCAATTGATATTATATCAAGACCTACACCAATTGAATTATTCGCAATACTATTATATCCTATTGATACTGTGTCTAATTTATTTGTAATCTTAGATGTATCTTCGCCTATTATAATATTTCGTATTCCTGTAAGAATATTAGTACCTGCATTCATACCAATTAAAAGAGTTTCAGAAACATTAGTTGCATTAAATCCTGCTCTATTACCTAAAAATACATTATTTATACCTGTTGATCCTAAGCCAGCTGATTGCCCAATTGTAATATTTTCTATACCTATATTAAATTTTGATGATATTGAATTATCAGTTATCGATAAACCAATAGGTAAAATTTTATTCATAATATATATATATCTTTTACTATTCAATATGAAAAGAATATTAAGAAAAAAAACAAATTATTTATATTACATTAAATTATTATAAATACTATAATTATTATAAATAGTTATAGCAGAAATAGAACCTATTGTAAACATAAAATATGAAAAAATAGGAAAAATATGATATATTGATGTATTTTTATAATAATTATTAGTATTATTATGTATAATATCTTCTAATTCATATATATTAATATTATCAACAGAAGTATCATCGTATTCATTTAAATCCATATTTTTAAGTAATTCTTTATAATTTTGAAGAGTCTTTATATCATAGATTTTTTTATATTCTATATCCATTATTTATTATATATATTAATGATTCATCTTTTTATATAATTTGTAATAAAATTCTTGTATCTTAATAGAATTATACTGTTATAAATATGGATTATCTATTTTTAGGAGGTGTAGATTATACACCTGGAGGTAATACACGCGGTGGTGGTAAATTAAAATCATCTAAGACTGCTAAGTCAGCTAAGGCAGCTAAGTCAGCTAAGTCAGCTAAGACTGTAAAAGAAGTAAAAATACCTAAAAAAGTGGTAGATGAAATAACAAAAAATATAAATGTAATGTATAAAATATTTAATAAAAAAAATAAGGGTATGAAAGGTGGTGGTGATATTAATTATGATGCTTATTTTAATACTACTGATTTAGCATTATCAAGTTTTTTACCTACTCCATATGATACAAATCTATCTTCACGATTACATTTATCTAATTTTGCTAATTAAGGAAGATAATGTTCTTTATTTTTTTCATATGGTTTTAATATATTTGTATTAATATGATGTATATTTTTTTCTTTTATTGAATATTTTTCTAATATCGTCTTCATCTTTTTAGAATGTTTAATATAATCTTTTGTTGATTTTTCTATTTCTATATAAGGATCAAAACCATACATATGTTTTATTTTATCAGGTATAACAAATATTAAAGAATATAATATTTCTAATATTGTATTATGAATATCTTCAAATATAGGAAGATATTCATTTATATAGTATCTATCTGCTAATATATATATATAGATTTTCATTAAATTATCCATATTAACTATTAAATTGTTATATTTGCTTTTATCGAATTTTTTTATAAATTTTATATTTTTTACAATATCCATTAGTTCTGTACTTTGAATTAAAAATTTAAATTTATTATTATAATTTTTAATATAATAGCTTTCATTTATTATAGGATTAATTTCATTTTTTTTATTATCAATAATAATATTATCTGGTAATTTTATAGATTCTACTAATTTTTCGGAAGTATTAGAAGTATTAGAAATATCTTTAATATAATAATAATTATAATAGTAAATAGAAAATACTATTATTATTAAGATAACAATAATAATACTTAATAATTTAGAAGAATTTAGATACGATATTAAATAAAAAATTAAAGCTAATAGTAAAATATAATAATAAATATTTATCTCCATTTATTATTTAATAATTTAATAATAATAATGATAATGATATATATTATATATATAATCCATCGATAAAATATACTATAAATGACAAAAATACTAATAAAATACCAACATATATTTTTCTATCTTCCATTAGCGCTATTTCATATATTTTATTCATATTAACAGCTTTATCATTATTATAAAGTTCTGTAATTTCATTAATAATATCTATAATTGTTTGTAATGTATTTTTGTATAATTGAATTACTGTAAAGTCATATATTGGTATAATAGGTTTTACATCTTTATCTGGTAATGTTTCAAGTAAACTATTAAGTTTCTTTTCTATTTTTTCTTCGATATATTTATCTATTTCTAATATATTGTTAGCCATAATAAAATAGTCTCTTTAATCGTATATAAGAAATTATTAAATGATATGCATCATATCAATATTTGATATAAGATTGCGTCTACAACAATATCTGCGAAGTCCAAGTTTATCTAATATTTCTTTGGTATGAATATTATCAAAATTTTTATAAAGACTATCTGTAACTTTTTTATCTGATAAAACAAGCATTTCTTTTTCTTTTTCATAATAATCTGATACATCCGCCATTATTCTACCACAAGTAAAGCATCTTACTGGAATAATCATTATTATATCTTAATTATCGTATATATAATTATATATATCATTTTTTTTATATATGCGATAATAATTTATAAAAAAATAAATATATATATATTATAGAACATATAATATAATGGCTTTTGCACCTTTATATAATAAAATGGCTGAATTAGAATTAAAAATAGATTCAATGTCTGGTGGTAGTGTATCTATGCCTTTATCTGCACCAGTAGATTTAGACCCTGTTTATGCTAAAATAGCGGAAATTGAACAAAAAATGGCTGAACCCGTTACAGGATTTGCGACTACTGAATCGGTTTCTACATTAATAGAAAAATATAATCAAGTAACTACTGTTTTAACTCAATTTAATATGCAGCTTTCTTCTATTGTTGAAAGAATTAATGCATTAGAAGCGAAATAAATTACTTGAGTTATTTTATTTTTATATTGAATATTTAGATTTCAGTTTTTTACATTCTTCTAAAAATTCCTGATTAAATTGATATATATTTATAGTATTATTTAATACTTCGCTATTTTGTTGAATAGTAATATTATGTGTTTTGGTATTTTCTAAAGCCATAATAAAATATTCTTTGGCATTATCATAATCTTTATATTTATAATAAATAATACCCATAATATGCATCATATCAGCGCTTAAAAAATTTTTAGATGATATTTTATATATTTTTTCTGATTCTTTAATATCTTTTTCTTCTAATTTTTCTTTATTAGAGATGTTTATTAAAGTAATGTAATTATTATTTTGAAATAAAAAATTATTATTATTAATAGTTGTAGGAACTATTCCTATTTTACTACCTTCCAACAAGAGATTTTTATTCAAAAACATATATTTATATTTAGGATTTTCATATATAAATCTTGATAACATATTTTTATGAGATAATTTAATAGTATTTGTAAAATCATATAATTCTTTACAAATATTTTTTTTAATAAAATAAGAACTTTTACACATTAATAATTTAAAATAATCTTTTGTGTTATTCATTTCCAATTTATCATTTTCTTTCATCGACGGAAGGCATGTAAATAAAATGTCCCATTCATTAAATGTTTTATTTGCAATATTTTTAAATGTTTCCTCGATATTATTTATATAATCATTGCTTATTAAAGCATCATCTTCTAAAATAAGATTATAAATATTACTTTCATCATTATCATTAGATTTAGCAATAATATCATATATTAATCTATGTTTTTCAATATTGGCTATAATATTTTCATTTAATAATGTAATATTTTTATTATAATCGGTATTTATAGAATTTAATTCGTTATCATCAGTATCTGTAGGATATTTATCATAATTAATACGATTATTATCAAATTCTGGATTTTCTGAAATAAATTTAATATTAACACTAATATTACCTATTTTATTACAAATTTTTTTAACATCTGTTAGAGTATTGTTAATAAGATTAAATCTGGTTTTAAATCTGGTTTCGTGAATTACGTAAATATTAAATATAACCATTATTATAATTATAGATGCTTATAATCTTTATATTATATTATATTATGTCATATATTAGTAAATAGTAATGTTTCCAATTTTAACTTATATAGCATTATTCATATTAACTATTATATCCGGTGTTTTGACAGGTATTTTAGGAGTAGGTGGTGGTATTATTTTATTACCATTTTTAACATATTTAAATTTTACTGTTCAACAAGCAATAGCTATTACATTATTTTTAAATGCTATACCAGATACTTTACCCGCCTTATATATGTATTATAAAGAAGGGCATTTTCTTTTAACACCTTCTATTATTGCTACAATTGGTATT
>Ga0222713_10003370_pt1 | contig 16615 bp, 8 predicted proteins | sample C33_649DmetaG_FD_165061 | JGI IMG/M metagenome (GOLD analysis project Ga0222713, IMG submission 165061) | Estuarine water microbial communities from San Francisco Bay, California, United States - C33_649D | ecosystem: Environmental > Aquatic > Marine > Unclassified | place: USA: California...
CAGTAGCACCTTGAGCACCAGTTGTTCCTGCTAAACTAACACCAGTAGCACCTTGAGCACCAGTATGACCAGTAGCGCCTCGTAATCCAGTTGTTCCTGGAGCACTAACACCAGTAGCACCTTGAGAACCAGTAGCACCTTGAAAACCAGTAGCACCTTGAAAACCAGTAGCACCAATGGGACCTCCAAATGGACCAGTAGAGCCTTGATAACCTTGAGGGCCTTTAGGACCTTGACTTCCGTTCACATTAGTTTCTGTTTTTATTTGACAACATCTTCTCGAACCTAAATAATCAGTATAACTTAGCATAATTAATATATATTTAATTAAGATTTAAAAATATTAATTTATTAATAGCTATGAAATACCCATTCGTTGTGTTTTATAGACTAGAAAAGCTTTCAGGTATTGATAATTTTTTTATTGAAAATAATAAAGAGCTTGATTGTACATTATATTTTACAAGTGATAAAAATGACTTAAATAAATTATACGATTCAAATTTTCAAATTTTAGTTACATATGGTGATAAAGAAGAATATTATATAGATAATGTAAATTATATAATAGCAGATAGAATGAGAGATAGATGGATACACTTAAATGAAATAACATCAATACAAGAATTTAATTATGCTGTTAATTATTGTTTTATACATAATTGTACATTTAACAGAGAACACATCAGACCAATTTTTTCAGTTTTTACACCAGCATATAATTCATATCATAAGATTGAGAGAGCATATAAAAGTCTGCTAAATCAAACCTTTAAAGATTGGGAGTTTATTGTTATAGATGATTCTCCTGATGATAATCATTTTAATTTTTTAAGAAATCTATTTTCAAATGATTCAAGAGTTAGACTTTTTAGAAAAAGTGAAAATAATGGTAATATTGGAAATTTGAAAAATGAAGCAGTTTCATTATGTAGAGGTAAATATTTATTAGAGTTTGATCATGATGATGAAATTTTGCCATTTGTATTACAAGATTCTGTTAATTGTTTTGATAATAATCCTGATATAGGATTTATATACATGGATTGTATTTGCTTATATGAAAATGGTGATAATTTTTCATTTGGTGATTCTATATGTAAAGGTTATGGAAGTTATTATTGCCAGAAATATAATGATAAATGGGTTTATGTATACAATACTCCTAATATTAATAATATTACACTAAGTCATTTAGTTTGTTGTCCAAATCATCCAAGAATTTGGAGAAAAACAGAGTTAATTAAAGCTGGTAACTATTCTGAACTTTTGCCAATTTGTGATGATTATGAAATTATAATTCGAACAGCATTACATACAAAAATAGCAAAAATACATAAATTTGGATATATACAATATATGAATAATGATAATAATAATTTTTCACTCATTAGAAATGGAGAGATAAATAGAATTGGTCCATATTTTATTAGTCCTATTTTCTTTGATAAATTTAAAATAAATGAACGTATGAAGGAATTAAACGCTTATGAAGATGAAAACTATATTAATAATTATAGTAAAATTTGGGAAAGAGATGAATCTTATCAGCATAAATATTGTAATATGATTATAAATAATAATTACAATAAACAATATTGTATTATTGGTATAGATAGTTTAATACGTAATAAAGACATGATACGTTCTTTATATCTTGACCCCAAAAATGATTTTATTCTATTAGATAACAAATGTTATATCGATTATTTACATCGTTTACTAGATTTATATGATTTTTCTAGGTTTAAGTGTTATTCTTTAATCGATAACGATGAAAAAATATTAGTTAAATATTTTTTACTACAATATAAGTCTTGTGATAATTATGAAATTATAAATAATAATATAAAAAAATTAAATTACAACACAAATTTTAACCAAAGACATGATGTAATTAATAATCTAAGTAATCCTGATGAAAAATATCTAGAAATTGGTGTAGAAAATGGTTATACCTTTAATAATGTTCATTTTACTAATAAAATTGGGGTTGACCCATCCCCATATTTCTCATCTGAAAATTTAATAATAAAGACATCAGATGATTATTTTTCTGATTCAAAGGATAATTTTGACCTAATTTTTATTGATGGAATGCATCAAACTGAATTTGTTTTAAGAGATTTTAACAATTCTATAGAACACCTTAATATTAATGGAAAAATTTTATTAGATGACATATTACCAATACATTTTGATGAACAGCTTAAAATACCAATTAGAAATTCTTATGATAACGGAATATTAAAAACACACGTTCCTTGGACCGGAGATGTATGGAAAGTAGCTTATCATATTTTATTAAATTATAAAAAGTATATATCATTTAATTATTTCAATAATATTAACTATAGAGGTGTTGGAGTTTTTAAAATAAATGAAAAATTCTGTATACCTGATAATGAGATAGATATAATTAATAATTATGATTATATTGCTGATTTTGAGAAATATTTAAATGCTCTGAATATAATATAAAATAAATTAATATAATGACTTAATTTATTTTATTTTTTAAAATAATATATATTTTCAACTAATTTTATAGGTTTATTTGAATTATTATTAATAATATTTTTGTTCACTTTATTATAATACTTATCATCATTACTAGTATTAAAAATACTGGTATCATTTTTTATACTGGTATCATTTTTTATACTGGTATCATTTTTTATACTGGTATCATTTTTTATACTGGTATCATTTTTTATACTGATATCATTAATATTGGAATCATTTTTATTTATAGTTTGATTATTTATTTTAAAAACTACAGGTTTCATTAATATCTTTTATATTATATTTTTAAATAATTTATTAAAGAATTAATATTAATAATTAAATATAATGGAGCTAATATTAAACGAAGTAATTATAAAACCAACTTTATGTTTAAATATGATTGTTAAAGATGAGTCGCATATAATTGTAGACACATTAACAAAATTATTAAATAAAATAAAATTTGATTATTGGGTAATTTCAGATACAGGTTCAACTGATAATACAAAAGAATTAATAACTGAATTTTTTAAAAATCACAATATAAAAGGAGAATTATTTGAAGACAAATGGCAGGATTTTGGTTATAACAGAACAAAAGCATTAGAACATGCTTATAATAAAAGCGAATATGTTTTAATTTTTGATGCTGATGATGAGATTGTAGGCGACTTCGTTCTCCCTGAACTAACAAAAGATTCTTATTTTTTTCAATTTGGAAGTGAACAAGGAACTAGTTATATTAGAATACAAATTGTTAATAATAAAAAAAAATGGAAGTATGTTGGTGTACTTCATGAAATGATTACATGTATTGAACATTCTGATAGCTCTGAAACAATAACTGGTAATTATTTTACTATATCGGGAAGAACAAGTAGTAGAAATAGAGATGAAAATAAATATTTAAAAGATGCATTAATATTAGAAAAAGCTTATGAAGAATGTATTAAAAATAATGATACTTTGTATCATAGATATGGTTTTTACTGCGCAAATAGTTACTTTGATTCTGGAAAATGGGAAGATGCTATTAAATGGTATAAAATAACGCTAAATAATGATAACTGGTCACAAGAAAAATACATGTCTTGTCTAAGATTATTTCAATGCTATAATAATTTGAAAAATACCGAAAGTGGAATTTTCTACTTAATAAAATCATTTGAATATGATAAAGAACGTGTAGAATGTTTATATGAATTAGTTGTTTATTATTGTTTAAAAAATTTAAATGATGTTGCTTATGGTTTTTATTCAGTTGTTAAAGAATTTTTTAATAATAAGTATATTTCTGTAGGAGTAAATGACAAATTATTTTTAGACCTAAGTAAAGCTAATTTTTACTTACCATACTATATGATATTAGTAGCAGATAAAATGAAAGACAATGATACTATTATTAAAATGTACAAAATAGCTTTTACAAAAAAATATATTGAAACTAACACATTTTTTGTTGGAAATTTGCTTTATAATTTACAATTTTTTATCGAATCAGCAAAAGATGATCAAGAATTTTTAGATTTATTTAATGATTATATAGTTTTTTTGAAAAGTATTAATTACCCTATTTATAGTCATGAATTCATGAAATCATTTGAAAAGTATGGTATTAAAGTTAATGAGGAGAATAAAAATAAATTCTCTCAAGAAGAGTGTATTAAAAGCAATAATATTTTAGTATATACTGGATTTTCAAATTGTAATTGGAATTATACATATAGTTTAAAAAATGCTTTAGGCGGTTCTGAAACTGCTGTTATTAATCTTACAAAATCTTTACCTAATAATTATAAAATTTATATAGCTGGTGTTGTTGCCGAAGAAAAAGTAAATGATAATATTACATTTTGTAACTTAAATTCATTAAGAACTTTGGCTGAAACTATTCCGTTTCATACAGTTATTGTATCAAGATATATCGGTTTTTATGAAATATTTCCGGAAGTATCATTTTATCAATCATTTATTTGGGGTCATGACATTATATTATTTCCTTATGGTTGTCCTTTGGATACGAATTCTATACTTAAAAAATGGAATAAAAAAATAAATAAATGTATATGTCAAACAGAATGGCATAAAAATTGTTTTTTAAATTTATATCCTGAATTAAACGATAAAATTATTACTATAAATAATGGTATTTCTCTTGATAAATTTACGTTTAATCTAAATAAAGTATCAAATAAATTTATCTATACATCTTGTTCAGAGAGAGGTCTAGATAGATTGCTTGAATTATGGCCACAAATTATTGAAAATTTACCCGATGCTGAATTGTATATTTGTTCGTACAATAAATTTCCTAGTAATGAATACGAGAAAAATCTAAATGAAATTATTAATAAATATAACTCTATTACACATTTAGGTTGTCTAAATAAAGATGATCTATATAAACTTATGTCTACATCTGAATATTGGTTATATCCAACTAATTTTGATGAAACATCATGTATAACATCAATGGAAATGTTAATGTCTGAAGTTATATGTATATATTACCCACGTGCTGGATTAGTTAATACATTAGGTGATTATGGTATACCTGTGGAGAGAGGAAATGAAATAGATACTATTCTTAATTTATCAAATAAAGAAAAAATTTCTATTAAAAAACGTGGAAAAGAGTATGCTTTATCGTGTAGTTGGGAAAATAGAACTAAAGAATGGGTAAAATTAATTAATGAAAATGAAGAAATAACTGAGAAATTACCAATTTATATTATTAATTTAAATAAACGTACAGATAGAAAAGAAAAAATAGAAAAAAATTTAATAAATTCTCAAATTGATAGTTTCAATTTTTTTGAAGCAATTAATGGCAAAGAATTAAAATCTTCAGATAAATTATTTTCATTATTTGAAAGAAATGATTTTAATTATAAAAAGGGTGTAATTGGTTGTGCTTTAAGTCATATTAAATTATGGAACAATTTACTTACTGATCCTAAAAATGAATTTTACATAATATTGGAAGATGATATTACATTCTGTAATAATTTTAAAAAATATCTGAGTATTGTTTGTAAATTATTTATTGAACAAAACTTAGAACATTTAGCTCTAGGTGAATATTTTTCAAATAAACAATTCCCAACAGATAATTCAAAATTAGAAATCTATACAAAAGATTTATATAGTGAATGGAATGTTACATTTGCTTATATTATAAGTAAATCAGCAGCTAAAAAAGCAATAGATTATATTAATAGTTGTTCTATTAAATGTGCTTTTGATAATCCACAAGCATTTGGATATATATTAAACTATAGCGCTTTAAATTATAAATTAGTAAGTTGTGAGATTTTAAATGAACATGGAAGTGATATACAAACAAATAATAAAAATGATTTTTTTGAATTTACACCATTACAAGAAAAAAATATTCTTTCAGTTTCTTTTTGTGACTGGTGGGAAAAAGAATATTCTGGTGGATTATTTGATTTTAATGACAATTTTTTCACTAATTTATTGAGAGAATATGGTAATAATTATGAAATTAAGATTGTTAATCCAACTGATAATCCTGATATATTATTTTATAGTATTTTCGGCTTTTCACACAAAAATTATATCGCTAACAGAAAAATTTTCTTTTCAGGAGAACCTTATTCACAAAGAGTTGATGCTAATTTAAATATAACATTTGATAGAAATTCTATAAATAATACTAGATTACCATTATGGTTATGTTATTTTAATAAATCTATTCTCGAAGAATGTGAAAAGCGTAAAAATAATCAAATTTCTATTCCAAATAGAGAGAAATTTTGTTCCTTTATTGCGAGTGGTCCAGGATTAGCCAATAATCGTCAAGAATTTGTTGAAAAATTATCTAAATACAAACAAGTTGATTGTGGTGGTTCATATCTAAATAATATTGGCTACAATGTACCACTTGGATTAAATTGTTCTGGTAAGATTGAACATAATAATAACTACAAATTTGCCATGGCATTTGAAAGTACTTCATATCCAGGATATGTAACTGAAAAAATTTGCGATGTATTTAAATCGAATTGTATTCCTATTTATTGGGGTACAAATGATGTAGTTAAGGATTTTAATCCAATGGCATTTATTAATGCTAATAATTTTTCAAATTTTGATGAATTAATTGACTATATTATAAAAGTTGATAATGATGAAGAATTATATAAATCATTTTTTAAACAACAAATATTATCACGAGAATGGTTGGATATTTTAAATGACCCAAATAAGACATTTTTTAAAAATTTAGCTGACAAAATAATTGGAAAACAAAAAGGTTTATTCGATAATCTTGATATAATTTATAATAATAATTCGGATAATTTTTTATTAAATTGTATTGATAATTTAAATCAAATAGAAACATATAGTCAAGCCTCACAAGATATTTTTGTAACAAATGTATTAAAACATAAAAAAAATGGTTATTTTTTAGAAATTGGCACTAATGACCCAATTATCGGAAATAATTCATATATATTAGAAAAGAAATACAATTTTAAAGGGGTATTAGTTGAATATGAAAAACAATATGAAGAAAGTTACAAAAAATATAGAAAAAATTCCATATATATAATAGATGACGCAAGAAAAATAGACTATAAAAATACATTAGAAATTAATGAGTTTCCAAAAAATATAGATTATTTACAAATAGATCTTGATGTTGATAACAAATCTACATTAGAAACATTGTTATTATTTGATGAAACGATTTTTGATACATATAAATTTGCTACTATAACATTTGAACATGACTTTTATAGGGGTGACTTTTTTAATACTCGACAAATCTCAAGAGAAATATTTAAAAAAAGAGGTTATTGTTTAGTTTTTCCAGATATTTGTACAGATCAAGGATGTGTTGGAACTGGATGGCAGCCATTTGAAGACTGGTATGTTCATCCCGATTTAGTAGATATGAATTTTATAAATATTATTAAAACAGAAAAAAGTTTAAGAAATGATCATATTAAAAATATTCTTATTAATACTTCAAATATTACTTCAAATAATTCAAACAAAAATGAAAAAATGAAAGTTATTTTTTCGAATAATTGTAGTGTTGGGGATGTTTATTTTTCTCAACCATTTATTAAAAATATAGTTGAAAATAATCCAGATAATGACTATTATATTTATCATCAAACTTGTTCTTATTATTTTACAGATATTCTTAAAATTAAAGATGTAAATAAAATTCCTGAATTGAAAGAGCTACTTTATCAAGTATTTAATTTTAAAATAAATTTACATGATTTAGTTAATATAGACAATATGTCATCATATATATATAGATATGATAAAACTAATAATATTCTATTAATTTGTACATGGTTAGGATGTATACGAAGAAAATATCCAGATATGTTAGAATGTAATATGATAAAATATAATGATACATATAAATTATTAGTTTATGATTTAAATAAAGATTTAAATATTAATTTAAAGTTTCACCACAATTTATCCTTAGATATATATCCTGAAGTCCCTACATTAAATATTAATAAATTTATAGAATTTAAACATAAATTTTTTGATAAAAAAATAATATTTTACTATAATTTCTTACCTTCTTCGGGACAATCTTATCCTATTAAAAATTATGATGAACATAACGAAATTATTAAAAATTTATCCGAAAATAACATCGTAGTTATACCTCATAAACAATCCTATAAAGGTACTATTGAGAACGTATATTTTGCCGATGATTTTTTAGAAAATGTTGACTATTATGATGCAAAAAATTTTTATTATCATGCTCAAATGGCTTATGAATCTGATTATTCTATTTATTATGATTTAGGAAGGGGATTTATGTCAATGAATAAAACATTTATAAAAAATAATAATTCTAATATTAGATTACATATAACAAATAATGAATATTTTTATAATTCTTTAAATAATAATTTTTTAATACCTAAAGATTATATCAAACTTATTAAGGTAAATAATTATATGGATATTTTAAATAAACTTAATGATATCATTAATTTTGATAAGAATAACTTAAATTCAAATGATATTAATTTTATTGACATTGATAATATTAAAAAACTTAAAGAGTGTCCAAATAAATTGTGTTTTAAGTTTCGACGTGAAAATATTGTTGAAATATTAAATTCTGTAAATAATTTGTATAAATTAGGTATGACTGAATTTTCTTTACAAAAAACATATGATGAGTCAACATTATTTTATGATCTTAATAATTTAATAGAAAATATAATTAATTGTGATTATGATGGATTTATATTATGTAAATAATGAAATCCAAAATTTAGATAAAATTGATATAGTATCTTTAGATATTGAAGCTGGTGAGTTAAATTGCTTATATGTATAATTTTGGATATAAACTTAATAAAAAAATATTATATAAATTTTTTGTTTATGACAAATAATATTATTTGTCATAAATAATATAAAACAATACACATAAGATATTTAATATGAATGTTGTTAAAAATATAAAAAATTGTAGACTATGTGATTCGGAAAATTTAGATATAATAATAAGTCTAGGTGAGCAATATATAACGTCTAGATTCCCGAATTATGGTGATTTTTCAACACCAAAAACAAATATTGATTTATGTATTTGTAAAAAATGTAGATTATTACAATTATATCAAACTACTATACAATCAGAGTTATATGAATATGAATATGGATATCGTTCAGGTATAAGTAATACTATGAGAGAACATCTTAAACAATACCAAGAAGAAATTTTACAAATTGTAAACCTTAATGATGGTGATACAATTGTAGATATAGGAAGTAATGATTCAACAATGTTACAATATTATTCTAGTAAATTAAAAAGAATTGGAGTCGACCCAACTGGTAATCAATTTAAACAATATTATAATGAAGTTGAATTATTACCAACTTATTTTACTTATTCAAATTTTACAAATATTTATGGTAATCTTAAATGTAAATTAGTTTCTTCTATTTCTATGTTTTATGATTTACCAAAGCCAGTAGAATTCGCAAAAGATATATATAATATTTTGGATAATGATGGAATCTGGACATGTGAACAAAGCTATTTATTATCAATGTTAAAAACCAATAGTATTGATACTATTTGTCATGAACATTTAGAATATTATTCACTACATCAAATTAAAGAAATAGCTGATAGAGCTAATTTCAAAATTATTGATGTTAAATTTAATAATTGTAATGGAGGTAGTTTTAGAATTTATTTTTCTAAAAAAACTTCTAATTGTTATCAAGAAAATATAGATTTAATTAATAAAATTTTACAAGAAGAAATTGATTTTGGAATTATGAATGATAACATATTTATCAATTTCATGAAAAATTGTAATATTGAAATTTCAAAATTAAAAGAATTTATTAAAATTATTAACAAAAATGGTAAAAAAATATATGTATATGGGGCATCAACTAAAGGTAATTGTTTGCTACAATATGCTAATATAAATGAAAATGATATTAATTATGCTGTTGAAAGAAATCCATTAAAGGTTGGAAAAATGACTAGCACAGGAATAAAAATTATTATAGAAGAAAAAATGAGAGAAAGTCCACCAGATTATTTATTAGTTTTACCTTGGCATTTCAAAGATGAAATTATTTTAAGAGAAAGTGAGTTTTTAAAAAACGGAGGACAACTAGTATTTCCATTTCCTAATTTTCAAATAATAAGTTCAAAACCAAAATTATTAATTACAGGATGTGATGGAATGATAGCACAATATATAAGTAAACGTTTTATGGATTTTAATATATATGGAATTGGTAGAACAGAACTATCATATAATAAAAATATTACAAAATTTTATTTTGACATGAATGATAATGATAAACTAGAAAATGTACTATCTATAATTGAACCAAATTATATTGTACATTTGGCATCTATTTCAAGTTCACATTATGCTTTTAATAATCCAATTGAAACATTGAGAACTAATGGTCTTTTAACCGCATATTTATGTGACATAGTTCATAAAAAGGGATGGACTACAAAAATATTCAACGCATCTAGCAGCGAAATTTATAAAGGACATATTAATTATAATGTATCTGATGATGATACCAACATGTTTCATCTTCATCCTTATTCAATATCAAAAATTATGGGACATACAATAGTTGATTTTTATAGAAAAACATATAATTTACCATTTTCAAATGGTGTCATTTTTACAACAGAATCTTACCTTAAAAAACCAATTTTTCTACTTAACAAAGTGTCACATCATGTTAAAAATTGGCATATTAATAAAAAACCATTGCAATTAGGAAATTTAGATTCATATCGTAATATTATACATGCGTCAGATGTAGCCAATGCTATTTTTAAAATTTTACAGGAACAAAATGGAGATAATTATTTGATTTGTAATGATAATAGTTATAAAATGGAAGACTTAGTAATATCAATATATTCTAGGGCTAATATTAATTTAGTTAAAAATAATAATATATATTTTGAAACTGAAACAAATTTGCCAGTAATAGTTATTGAAGAAAATCAATTAAGTTTTGAATCTAAATCTACTAATATAAATGGTCAAGCTAATAAATTAAAAAACATTGGTTGGAAACCTTTAGTTTCAATAGAATCTATTATTGATGAAATTTATTTTAATAATAATTAAATATTATAATTTAAAAAATAAATATAATTTTAAATTATGAAAATTGAAGTTTCTGTTGGAGAAGCAATAGACAAATTAAGTATATTAGAACTTAAAAATACAAAAATTAATGATACTAATAAAAATATACAAATTAAAAAAGAAATTGAAGCATTAAGTGATTGTAAAATTTACATTAAAAAATTCCCATTGCTGTATAAATTTTTAATTATTGTTAATGAATATATTTGGAATATGACAGATATAATTAAAAATATGTCAATAAACGATGAAAAATTTTCACATATTTCAAACAAGATTTTTGAGTTCAATCAAAAAAGATTTAGAATTAAAAATTGGTTTAATTTAATTTCTGAATCAAACTTAAAAGAACAAAAAAGCTATTCGCTTTCTAATTGTAATATATTGGTCCAAGATATTCAAGTATTTAAACAAAAAATAATAGATTTCTATATCATATCATTAGAATATGATAGTATTACAATTATTTCTAATTTTAATAGTGAAATTAAAGAGTTAATTAATATACCTACAATAAATTATTTCAAATTTATTCCAGAGATAGAATATAAAATAGACATAATATTTGATAATTATAATATTGAATTAGAAGTTGAAAAAATTTTTAATAAAAATGAATTATCTGAAGAAATATTTAAAAATAATAATTTATGGATTTTATATGCTTGGAATGGTCATAATTACAATGTTATTGAAGATTATATTAATAGTTTAAAACAAACACATAATATAGTTTATACCCAGGATATTGATTATGTTTTATCATGTAATCCGAAAAAAATTAGTTATATAATGCATATACTAGATGATAGAATAATTAATAAATATAAAAATACTGATGTAGAATTAAGCTTTTTAAATACAGAACCATTATCTATTTCTTATAACTTAGATTTAATAAAAGAATACATAAATAAATATCCATATTTAAAAATTTATGATTATAGTAGTTCGAATTTACAAATTATTTTAGAAAATAATATTTATGGCGAGCTTTTAGAATATAAGTTCTATGAAAAAGAAAATTCAGTATTAAAAGAATTAAATTTAAATGAAAATAAAATTTATGATTTTGGAATAATAACATATGGAAATACTGAAACAAATAATATTGAATCTTTGTTTCATAAAAAAAAAGATGTTGTAATTGAATTAATTAACAAGGGATTTAATATACATATTATTTCTGGTTGGGGATATCAAAGAGATAAAGAATTAGCTAAGTGTAAAGTAATTTTAAATATTCATTCTATACTAAAAATTAATGGTGAAGTATATCATAGTAAAACTTTTGAAAATATTAGATGTAACAGATTATTAGATGCTGGATTTAAAATATTATCTGAAGATTCTATTTATTGTAATGATGTTATAAATAAATACCCAAATTTAAAATTTATAAATTATGATGATTTTAAAAATATTGAATATTCAGAAGATTTTTGGGATAAAATTCCTAGTAATATAATTAAAAAATATTGTTTTATTCACAGCTATAATATAGAAAATATTGGCACGTATCGTTTAGAAAAATTAATAAATAAAATAAATAATTCTGGTTGTGTAAATATATTTGAAAAAATTTATATTAATAATATTGGTATACCAATTAATAATATATATGGTGAAAAATTCGAAGTATTAAATTTTTCAGAAAATACAGAATTATTTGATATACCTACTATAAATATAATTAATAGTTTTACACAAAAAAATTCAAATAATTATGTTTTATATTTATCTACTAAAGATATTTGTTATTCAATTGAAGATGATAGGGAAAACAATTGGATAGATTATATGTTATATTTTTTAGTTGAGCAATATAAAATTTGTATTTCAATATTAGATAATAATTATGATGTGGTTGGTTGTAATTATAGTAATGATTTAGATAAAGAATGTTTTAAATTTACTAATCCATTTCCTCCACCTCATTATAATGGTAATTTTTGGTGGGCTAATAGTAATTACTTAAGAACATTGCCAAAATTATCTATGAGTTTAATTGAAAAAAATTCCACAGAATTTTGGTTGTTTAAAAATAATCCTAATTTTTATAATTTACACTCTTCAAATATTAATCATTATCTAAATAAATATCCACGATATTTATATGTATTTAAATAAATATTATAATAATTTTTATAGCATAAAATTATTATAAATTTTTACTTTATTAAATTTTATAAATCACTTTCAGAAACTATTTTATTCTTATTAATAACAAAAACTATATCATCGTATCTATTTTTATTTTTTCTTAGATCATACACCTCTATATAGTTTACTAAATCTGCTGGAACAACTTTTTTAAGTTCATCAATCCAATCTATAGATTGGACATCTTCAATTATTAAGATACCATCTTCTGTCATAATTTGACTATATAATTTTATAAATTGTATCATACTTTCTAATGTGTGAGGACCATCATCTAACATCATATCAAATTTAATATTGTTATTTAAAAATATATCTTTAAAATTTACTTCATTATATGCATCTGTTGATGTAAAAAGTTTTATTCTATCTTTATTTTTAATTTCATCCCAAACATCTTTTATATGTTGAATATCTAAAGCATATACATTTGCGTTTATAAAATAATCATGCCATAATTTAATACTACCACCATTATCTCCTGGATATCCAATACCAACTTCTAAAATATTTTTTGCTGTATTTTTTTTTGAACATAATAATTTTTGATATAGATCTAAATAAGAGTGGGTTGTGTTTTTATCAGTTTTTACATTATTAACTAATTCTTTCATTGTTTCTTCGTAATTATCCCTCTCAATAATGTAATTTTTTTTTATTACTTCAGGAAATTTTATATTGTACATATCAATGAAAATATTTTTTAAAGCTTTATTTTTTAGATACAAATAATAACTAAATGTTGACCCTTGATTAATGTTGAAATTCCAATTACCAATAAAATTATTGTTACATTTTTCTCCGATTAATAAATCTGTTATTGCATGTTTCTCTCTACCATCAAATATATTTTTTTTTGATATGTAAAATTCATAACCATTATCCCTTAAGAAATTTATTACATTATTACTTAAATCATATGATAAAATCAATATTATGTCTTCCTTCGATAAATATTTTTTTATTAATTCAATATATTTATTCTGTAAATTAATATCATATTCTTCTCGTGTCATTTTATTATGAATTAACATATGTCCTGTCATATCTTTTTCTACACGTAAATGTAATACATTTATTTTTCTATTTAAATCTATTAGAGGTAGATGAGTATATTCATTATTAGAATCAATCAAAAGAGCATTATCACTATATTTTACAAATCTATTATTAAATTTAATATTTTTTAATAAATATTCAAATAATTTTTTATTTTGTACATAACACTCATCTATTTGTGACCAATTTAAAATATTCTCAGGATTCTGTAAATTTATTATTATATCATTATGAATATATTCTGAATGCTCTTCACTAATATATGTATTATTTAATTTATAATTAATAACAAGTTTTTTTGCTTCTCCTGGATAAGGATCTCCTTTTATATCATTTAATAGTGTTCCGGCAGAAATTTGTAGTTTATTATTTACGTAGTATTGTTTTAAAATTTCATCTGTAATATTAATTATTTTATCATCTAATCCATATGTAATACTTTCAATATTAAAATTTAATCTATTCTTATCAAAAACTATTATATCATATTTATTTAATAAAATATTTAAATAATGAATATCTAATATCTCACTTATTCCACAAAATTTTTCTGTCATTGGTTCTAATCTAAAATTATTTAAAACTAGATATTTTTTATTGTTATTAATACAATATATAATACCATATATTATAAAATATATTTGATTTGTTAATCCGGTTCCAATCCAACTTGGTTCTAAAAAATATATATTTGACATTTAAATTAGTATTTTAATTTATTTTTAAATAATAATAACATAAAATATTTTATTAAAATTATTTTTCAGTTGAAAAAAAGAATACTTGAAATAATCTTCCATTTTTTTTAGAATCACCAAAATAATCCATTGACATATGAAATCTATTTGAATTAAACAAAATTAAACGATTAAATACATTACCTACTTGATCTACTTTTTTCCATTTTGTTAAATCTTGACTAGAGTTATCTACTTCCTCTTTATTATTTAAAATTTCCATATCTCTTTTACATGTTGTTCCATCATTAAAATGATAAAATGATGTTCCCGATGTTAAAGGAGCATTTGGTGTTAAATATAATACACCAGCCCAATTATTATGTCCATCGATATGAACCCATGACCTATCTCTACTTGTTGTATATTGAAAAGAGCCGTTATAAATAGTATCTGTATCTGAACCATCTTCTTTTGGAATTGGAAAATCTATTATTTTACCACCAAAAGGCTGAACATATTCTTGAATGATATTTTTTAAATCAGTATTAGCATAAGAAATAGTTCGTTGACCTGGATAATTACCTCTAACTAAAAATTCTTGTGTTAAGACAAAATTTCTAGTATCATATGGATTACTATAAAAATTATCTATTATAATTAACCCACATGACGGGTTACGCGTTTTAATATCCTCAAATAATTTTTTATATTTACTTTGTGTTTCAAATTCTTTTTTCATTTTTTCAATAATTTCTGGCTTTTGTACTGATTCTTTATTTAAATCTAATAATTTATTTTTTATATCAGAATCTGCTTCTGTAATTTTTGTAAATATTGGGATATACATCTTATCTCCTCTAGCATAATTACAATTTTCAGGAATTTTAATAGGATACTCATCTATATTTATTCTTATACATTTTAACTTATGATATATATCATAATTATTTGTAGTTGAATAAAATGAAATTTTTGAACCTATTTTTGTATGATTTTTTAATATTTTATATAAAAATTTATTTAATCTTGTAAATGAATAAATATAAGCTGATGGATTTTCATCTAATACATAATCATCAAAATAAATATTATCATAAATACCTGTTGTTTCTAATACATCTTCCCACCTTCCTTTTATTAAATTTATTTGTAAATCAGGTCGTATATCATTTTGCTGTTCTTTAAATTTATTAAACTTATTCCATACATTTGGATTACATTCAATTACATTATATTCTGTTACTTCCTTAAAACTACATATTTTTGATGCACTATATCCCATACCAAAACCTATTTCTAACACTTTACCAAATGGATTTAACATTTCAATACTTTTTTCCATATATGGTTTTTCCCATTCCATCATTATCTGATGTTTTTCAGATTCATCACATAATATCTCTTTGCCGGTATTATCAATTTTATATATTAATTCCATTTAATTTATTATTACTATTTTTTTTTAAATATTTATTATTTATTATATTAATATATGAATATTAATCCTATTGATGATTTAATTACTAAAGA
>Ga0222713_10003372_pt1 | contig 16602 bp, 17 predicted proteins | sample C33_649DmetaG_FD_165061 | JGI IMG/M metagenome (GOLD analysis project Ga0222713, IMG submission 165061) | Estuarine water microbial communities from San Francisco Bay, California, United States - C33_649D | ecosystem: Environmental > Aquatic > Marine > Unclassified | place: USA: California...
GATAATACAGTTGGTCCAAAATCAATTTCAAAACAAGAACTAATGGAAAAGTTTAATCCCATTTTACAAAATTAATGTCTAATTCTTGGTCCAGATTCAATCTCTTTTGTTATTATTATATCGCGAACAATTGGTTCATTTGTTCTAGAAATAACAAATTCTGGATAAAGCTCTAATAATTTGTCTAATTTTGGTATAGAACATTGAACACGTCTCTGTCTATGAGAATCTACCTTAGGCGAAATATTAATCTTCATATTAAATTCTCTTTGCATTCTGTTTTTACAATTTTTATAATTTTTTTTAGTTGCTTCTGGAACAGCACCATGAGGAATATTTTTAATAAAATTTACATAACCCTCCAACATTTTTTTTGGAATATTTCCAAATAAAATGTCTCTTAATTTGCTATTATAATCAATTTCTAATATTTCACTTAAAATTTTTTTATTTTCAACTTGTTTATATCGAAGAAGAATAATTGTATATTTTTTATCAAAATCTCCAGAATAAAACCTTAAAATATCACCACAATCGATATTACTATTACAAGAGGTTTTGATTGAAATATTTTCCTCCGAATTAAATTTATTATTTTCACAGCAGATATCATATTTAGTTGTATCATTAATACATTCAGGTAAATCAAAACACTTTACTCTAATTTCAGAGTCCCAAAATAATCCATGAGATTGACTTTGGGTAAAATTTTTAATATTACTACTTGATTCTTCTTCCATTTTAGAATTATATAAATATAATTTTATAAAAATATAATTCAATTTTATTTTGAGAGAAAAAAGGTATTGGCCAAGTGGCCTCACTTTTTATTTTTTTAATTAATTATTACAATTACAAATCAAAAGCAGTTTCTATATTACTAAAAGCATTACAAATCACAAGAAGTTTCTACATTACTAAAAGCTCTTACCTTGGCTTTTTCAGCCTGATACATCTGGTCCAAATTTATAAGCGCCATTCTCAACTGGGTAATTTCTCCATGTAGCTGGAAGTTCTCATGCTCGATCGTATGAATATATCTGTAATCGATGCTGACCAAGTTCTCATCTTCTGCCTCCAATTCGGATTCGATTTCTTCCATGTTAGCTATATCTTCATCATTGATATGATACTCTCTGACTGGAAGAGTGTGAAGAGGCCCAGGAAGCTCTTCAAATTCATCGACTAGACGGGTGCCGGATAAAGCAGGAGCTACAGGTAGGATTGGGCCTTCACTTAGAATCTGAGAATAGCTTGGCTTCTTAGGAGCACCAGGGCAAACGACTTCTCTGACTTTCTTCTCAGGTGTCTTTTCGATAGCTTTTACGCTGACCGATTTAGAATCACCGAGGTCAATTCTTGGTTTGCGCTCGCCTGGGATATGCTTCTTGGCAGTGTTTGGGAGGACAATCCAATAATACTCAGAATCGTCGTGATAGAACTTGGTGCTTCCATCCTTGGCGATATTATCTTGGATTACACTAGCAGGACGATTATCATACCATCTCTTGAAATGGATGTAGGCAGCATTGAATTGCTTTCCGTCGCGATCTTGTTTTGCAACAAAATCAACCCGGTCTACATCACCCAAATCAGCAAATGATTCGGCAACATACTTCTGGGAGAAGTTGGGAAACACGTGAGGAACGAACAAACTGATATTCTTAATAGCGGACATTTTAGCTTAAAACTTGAGGGAACTTAGTTAATTATGCTTTTCATTTATTACAAAAAAAGTATTTCAATTTTTTTTATTTTAGCAAGTAAAAAGCATTAACTAAAAATTTATAAAATTATTAAATATGGTAAGCTTAAAAAAGAGCACTGAAAAAAAGGCACCAGAATTAAGGCACATTTTTCTAGAGGGTATGTTTAAAATAAAAATAAAATTAAATTCAGACTAACTTTATATAAAGTTAATTTAATTAGTCTGTATATATTTTTTTAGTTATTAATATTTACCCATTAAAATTAAAAAATTGAAATGCTTTTCAAAAGTATAAAATAATACATAATACCAACAAACAATGCAAAGTCAAGAACACGTAAAAATGCCCCTACAAGAACAGGTTAAAAGACCAGAACAAGAACCAACGCAAGTTTGTATTCTGCCCAAAATTTATTCAAAGAATCGATCATGGGCTCAAATGGCAATCGATGAAGAGGAAGAGGAAGAACAAGAAAGGCTGAGAGAAGAAGAAAATAAAATGAAAAATATTATGGCAGCCCGTAGATTTCTCTATAGTATTGGAGCATATGAGCTTGAAGAAGGAGAGATTTTAGAGTAGATTTTATTGTTTATCATGTGTAAAAATTAATTAAAAATTAAAGTGAGGGTCCCCTTTGGGAACCAATACCTTTTTTACCTATATTTATTTATTTATAACCCTGTAGCTTCGCTTATAAATTTTTAGTTTCTACCAATTATAACTTATATTTTAAAAAATTGAAATACTTTTTTGCCATTTATTGTAAAACATATACTTATAACCCGTATCAAGTTTTTAAGACTACGCTATTATTGTGAAAGATGTCCGCTCCAATTGATTGCCCTATCTGTATGGATTGCATCGAATCCACTACCAAGAACTGCGTGACAACTGAGTGCGGACACTGCTTCCACACCAATTGTTTAATGACCAGTGTTGCACATAACGGCTTTGGTTGCCCTTACTGCCGCACTGCTATGGCTGAAGAACCTGAAGAAGATGAAGAGAGTGAATGGGAAGATGAGGAAGAAGAGGAGGAGATGTTTGATGAAGACGCTATGCGTGGATTCAGATTCTTCTGGAATAACATTAATGGTGAACCTCATGATGAAGACGACGAAGCGGACGAACATCAAGTTGAGGAATGGGCTGACCGCGCTGCCGCCAATCAGAATCAAGCTGACCCCGACGTGCCTACAACTGATTTTGTTGTCCAAAAGCTTCGCGAACAAGGCGTCACCTTCGAGCAGCTTGTCAAAGTGATTTGCTACAATGAACATGAGGAATACCAAGATGATGAAACTGCTGAAAGAGTCAGCGACGATATATTTGGTAAGATTCGCATCATTGTCTCCAATTACACTCCAGAGCAAGCAGCACCTCAAGTAACAACTCCAGTTCAACAGCCAGCACCAGTTCAACAGCCAGCACCAGAAGTCGACTTTACTGCGCAACCAAAGACACAGGTAAGAAGTGTTCCAAGATTTATGATGCATGTTTAGATTTTGTAATTGTAATAATTAATTAGAAAATTAAAAGTGAGGCCACCTTTTGCTTCGGCTAAGGCCAATACCTTTTTTCATTTTTGTTTAGGATATTATTGTAAATTTGATTTTAATAAATTAACATTTAAAAAAATTAAGACCACTTGGTGAGATTATTTTTATTTTTTTATTTAAAAAAAAATTGAAATACTTTGATATCAAATAAATAAAAGTATAATCAATAACAAGCACTAATTCAACAATGAGTATTTATTCAAGCATTTATATCCCTCGTATGTCTCTTGACCATACTGAGGAATCTATTAGAAATATTATGGAATTTTATCGAATTGGAACCATTATCCAGGTTGATTTTACGCCAATTAATAAAAAACCTGGATTTGGCGAGAATGTTGACCAAGTTGTCAAGTCTGCATTTGTTCACTTCTCTGACCCTTGGTTCTGTACCGATAAATTCTATCATTTCCAATCCAGAACTTTTATGGGAAACACTAATTTTTGGGAAACCATCGCCATCGGACAACCATATAAAATTCAAGTAAATCCAACGGAATATTGGATGTGCTTAAAGAATAAGAATCCAGTTCAGCGAACGATGATGAACATCCATCAAGTCGTCGAAAATGGACGTCATTTGGAAGGGCGTATCGAAGCACAGGCAAAAACTATTCAGGAACAAGCGGAGAAAATTCAGGCGCTGGAGAGAAAATTAGTAGCAACAGAGCAAGTAGTTTCTCAATTGATAACAGGTTTATTTAACGATAAAGACCAATCTGGAGTACTCCAATTACACATGGACGTTTTAACGGAGACACCACCAAACCATAATTTTAAGGATTCGAGTAAATGGGGTCTTTGGCCGACAACCCACCAAGGAAATGACTGCGAAAGAAAAATTGCCGAGTTAGAGGAGAAATTAACCTGTTTAGAAAATGACCTTACTGACTATGGAGTTCTATAAATTTAAATTATAAAAATTTGTAATTGTAAAAATTTTAATTAAAAATTTTTTTATTTCACATATTGATAATTTAAGAATAACCTATACTTATACTCAAAAGTACAAATGTTGTTCCTGAAACATTTAATCTTACACATACTGGTCTAGTTGTAACTGTTGAGAGTGGACTTATCGATACTTCATTTACTAGACATGTTTTAAAATTTGTTTGTAAATTTGTAAAAGGTGTTTCAAGTGTTGTTCCTAATGTACTATCATATGTTTGACCTGTAAAATCAACTAATGATATATCACAATTAGAATTTTGTGAACCACTACTTGAACAATATGAAACATTAATATATGATAAACTTACTGAACTTGATTGAGTAAATATAAATGTATTTGATGAATTTTGAGGAATACCAATTCCAGCAGTTCCATTATTGTTTTGAAAAGTAAACGTAATTAAATCTCTATAAGTCGCGCCAGGTAGATTACCAAGGGCTCCGGTTGGACCTATAGTGCCTGTTGGACCTGTATAACCTGTATAACCTGTATATCCAGTATATCCAGTTGGTCCTTGAGAACCTACTAATCCAGTTGGTCCTGTAGGACCTGTTGGGCCTTGTTGTGTATACATTACTTGCTGAACTGTTGTTATTACAGATGGAACAGCTGGACCTTCAGGAGTAGGACTTACATATTGTAATCCCACATCAATATCTGGACTATACCAGAAAATTTCAATATAATCATTAGTATTCAATTTCAACATATAATTCCAGGCGGCAACGCTATAACTATTTTGGTTGTCAATTGTAACAAATGTATTTGAGTCAGTTATAGCAGTTCCATTTTTAGAAAACCAAATTTGAACTGGGTTGAGTATTGAACCAGGGTCTGGATGAGCAATTTGAGCTGAAAATTGAATATTATAAACTCCAGAATTAGATACAACAATTTGTGAGTTATTAGTGCCAGTAATTCCCACACCAAAACTATCAGGGTCTGTATTTGTAAATGTCATTGCTAATGAACCAGCAGGATTTGTATTATTTTGACTTAAATCAGACCAAAATGAACCCCAATAACCAATAGCACCTCCAGCACCAGTATAACCTATTGGTCCTTGAGGTCCAGTAGCTCCAGTTCCAGTATTAGTTCCTGGTATACCTTGTGGTCCTGTATATCCTGTATATCCTGTATATCCTGTATCGCCAGTATCACCTTTTATTCCTTGAGGGCCTGTTAATCCAGTTGGTCCTGTATTTCCGGTAGCACCAGTCCCTGTATTAGTTCCTGGTATACCTTGTGGTCCTTGTATACCAGTAGGTCCTGTTCCACCTATTATTCCATCAGAGATATTAGTATAATATAATGGTCTTGCGTATGACATATATATTAATTAAATAATTTAATTATTTAATAAATATCTTAAATAAATTTGCTGTATATATAATATATGAACTTTGATTTAAATATTGAAAATTATACAAGAGGCGAATTAATTGAAATGTTCGAACTACCTGCTAATTTCGATAGAAATATTGTTGAAATTAAAGAATCAAAATTGAGAGATACAATAGTTAATAATAGTCAAATAAATAAAGATACAAAAGTTCAGACAATTAATTTTTTAACAAAAGCAAAAAATATAATATTAAGTGAAGATAAGTCTAAGAACAAACCGCTTAAAGAAAAAATAGAAGATTTTTATAATACAAGCTATGAGCTAAAATCATCAAAATTGGAAGATCCGAGCGAACATATGGTCCAAGTTAGACCAGATAAGCCATATTTATCATCATATCCAAGTGAATTTTTTCCTGGAGTTATAAATCCTATTAAGAAAAGAACTATTAAAAGAAATTTAAATATTGACACTAGATTCAGAGATAATTATTACTCCACATCAGCAAGTAATTTTAGTATTCAATTGCCATTAAATATAGACAATGTTTTACAGATGCAGTTAGCAGCTATTGAATTACCCACAACTTATTATGTAGTTTCAAAGCAATATAATAATAACTATTTTAATATAGTTGTAAATGATGAAAATGCTGTAATACAAATTCCAGATGGTAATTATACTCAAACAACAATAATGGAAATAATAACTACACAATTATCACTTGCTGGTGCTCCTTTTAGTTACATTTCATTTATTGTAAATTTAACAAATACTACAACAGGAAGTGCACAAACAATGGTTGGTCCTAATGGTTCAGGAATAGTAAATAATCTTGAATTAAATTTTCAATATGATAGAAATGGTGTTGAAGATCGTGGAACACCTTTGCCTCTCAAATTTGGTTGGAATTTAGGCTTTAGAAATGGAATTTATTCCGGAGTTACGAATTATGTATCAGAAGGTGTTGTTGATTTAACTGGACCAAGATATTTTTATTTAGTTGTAGATGATTATAATAATAATGTTAATAATAATTTTTATAGTGCTTTTAATAACTCTATATTAAATAAAAATATATTAGCTCGTATCTCTCTACAAGCAAATCAATTTAATATTTTACAGCAAAATAATTTAAATATTGTTACAACACCACGTGAATATTTTGGTCCAGTAAATTTATATGCCATGAATATTCAGTTGCTAGATGAATATGGTCGAATAATAGATTTAAATAATATGGATTTTAGTTTTTGTCTTAACTTATCAGTTGTTTATGATTTATAACATGCTGCCAGTTAGTTTATATTTTGACCATGATTCCGGTTTTTGTTTGGTTCCGCCATCATATTTGACAGCATAACGCTCTTTAATTAGTAGTTCATTTAGATGAATATCGCCAATAAATACATCAGCTAAAATGCGGCCATATTTTTCGCTCTGAATATTTACTAATTTTACAAATTTATTTAACACCAAATTCGAGACAAAATCACGCGCCAATTTAGCTGCTTCTTTTTCTTCATCTGAAACTCCCTTTCCTTTAATCTCAGGAGTATCAATTCCATTCAAACGCACTGACAATCTATACATTGGAGAAGCGTCATAAGGTAGCTTAGATGCTATTGTAATTGTATCCGCATCATAAACTTTTATAACTCGACCACCATTTATAGGAAAAGTAAACTCAACAGTATCTTCCCATTTAATATCACTTCCGTCTTCCATATAATTTATATTTATTTTATCTGAATTTAATGGAATATCTAGTTTTTTAGAACTAGACCTATATAAAAATTTAATAGGATTTTGAATTTTTGGAAATATAGAATTCATTTTTGGTTATAAATAATCCATTATAATATATTATTAAATCAATTTTAAATTAAATAATATCTTATTTAAATATATGTCAAGACCATTTTCACATAATTCAGCTAAATCATCTTTTGCTCAAGTAAAAGAATCTGGAGATGCTAGCGATTATATTAAAACAAAAAAAACTAAATATACTTTTTGTCAGCCAAATATATGTCATCCAAATAAAAACATAGATTCTCAAAGTAATCTTTTACTTTTAAGAAGAGCTAATGAGTTAACATTTTATCCTTGTTCTGATTTCGATAAGACACAATTATATACAAATTTGTATACTAAATTAGATTTAAGTGATTTAAGCGGTAATACACCTATTATATCAGACTTATCTGGTAATACTTTTCCTGTAACAATTAATACTTCTGTTACACCATTTTTAACGTATAATATTGATCCCAGTGGTGTTTTATTCGGGAATAATCTTTGTGGAATTAATAATTTTCTTAATTATGTTTCATATGATATAAGTTCTAATTCAATCATTTAAATAAGAAAGAATATAACATATGTCAATAAAATCGTTATTAATGTAGAACCTATCTTATATAAAAGTTCTCCTCTATTATTTTTTAGATTTTTTAAATCAACCTCATAAGTTAAATTTTCAACATCTTTATAATTTTGTAGATGATAATTATATTCCTCTTCTATTGAAGGTAAGTTAGTAACTATTTTTTTATAAGGAATATAAATATTTGGATTTATATATGAATTATTTTCTGTATCGATGTACCAACCCCAATCATTTGAAATGTTATAAATAGTAATGTTATTATTTGTAATAAAATTCATTTTGATAGTATTTAAATTATATATATATTATGTTTGTGTAAATATAATTCAATTTTATTTTTAACGTTTAGCTCCCATTTTAATGAGAATTTTCTTTGCTTTTCGAGAGATATTTTTATGATGAAATTGTCTTGATCTTATAAACGCTGAGTAAACACCCTTTGGATTTACTTTACATGTATTTTTTGTACAGATTGGATAACTTTTACCTGGCCCTAAAAAACACTTTCTACCACATCGTTTTAACATAATAGTACGTTGATGATAACCAGGTTTTTGGTTTTTCCATCCACGAGTTGTTGAACCCCTACCATTTCTACGAGTTTTATTCATTTAAATAAGTATAGATTTAAAATTAAATTTATGTTACAAAATATATGAACGAAGAAATAAAGGAAGATAATTTTTGCTTAAATATTGTGTCAAATGTAGTTGTAGATGAAGATAATAATTCGTCAATCTTATCGGAGTCAACAGCCTCATTGTCAGAAGAGAAGAGTATTGGAATTCAGAACTCGTATGAAGACAATAATGTTAATATAATCCCTCCTACCTTTGAATATGTACAACCACCACCATTAGTAGAAGCACCTCGTCAGGCAGACATATTTTATAATAGTAGTGATTCCTTACAAAGTTCATTATCAGGTAGAACTAATGCTTTAGATTCAAAACAACTTATTGAAAATCTTAAAGCACAATTAAGAAATAGAGATAGAATAATACGTGAACAACGTGAAGAATTGGAGAAAAATAATTATCAAGAATATACACAGATTGTTAATAGTGAAATTATTGAAGATGAAATTACAAGACAAAAAGGACAGGAAGCAATTAGTAAACAAGCATATCAAGAAAAAAGTAAAATGAAGGTCGCACTTCCCCCTGGTATAATCCCAGAAGCAGATGATAATTCATCAGAAAATAATTTTGATTTATCTGGTAATATAATTGATTCAACAAATAATGTTAAAAAAACTTATAAAAAATTTACATATAAGGAAGTGGAAGAAAAAATTTTAACAAATTATTTTGATGATAGAACTGGTTGGTCAAGTTCCTTGGATATTATTGGGACATATTTAAGAGGTCAGAAACTTATTTATATGGAATCAAAATCATATTGTGAAAATAAATTAAATAGATTGATGATGCCTTCTATTTTTCTCTCAACAGCAGCAACAGTATTATCAGCTATTATAAAAGAGTATTATTGGGGTGCTTATTTAATAGCAAGTGTAAATGGTGTAATAGCATTCTTACTAGCAATTGTCAATTATTTAAAACTAGACGCAGCATCAGAGGCTCATAAGATAACAGCTCATCAATATGATAAATTACAAACAAAAATTGAATTTTTATCAGGACAAACATTACTTTTCGACAATACTAAAAGAGAAACAATTGAACAAGAATTAGAAAGCGTAAAAAAGAAAATAGAGGAGATAAAAGAAACAAATCGATTTATAGTTCCAAAAAAAATAAGAACATTATATCCTATAATGTTTAATACAAATGTATTTTTAATTATTAAAAAAATAACTGATATAACAAAGAAAAAAATCAATAAAATTAAAGATTTGAAAAATGAAAAAAATTACTTAATTGAAGTTTTAAAATCAAAAGAAAGTAAAGAGAAAGATAAGAAAGTATTAAGACAAATTGAAGCACGAATTGCCGAGTGTGAAAGTGAAAAAAAGAGACATGAAGAAAATATTGTTGTATTAAAGTCTGCTTTTTCAGTGATAGATGAAATGTTTATGAAGGAAATGGAGAATGCAGAAAAATATAAGAATATGACAATAAGACGATGGTTTTGTTGTGGGTTTGGTATTCAAGATAAATTAACGGACCCAAGACATATAAATAAATTTATACTAGATATAATGAATCCATATAGAGATAAAATAGAAGAAGATATTTCGGTTTCTAAAAAAGTTGAAATTGATAATATTGACCAAGTTATTAATGAATTAACAGAAACAAAAAATTTTTTAACCAAACAACGTTTAAATGAGGTTGAGAGAAGAAAAAAATCTATTAAAGGTCTTAAAAAAGCTAACTCTCTTTTAAAAGAGAATGTAACTATTACAGAAGAGATTTATAACAAGATGGACATATATGATAAGTTAGAACGAGGACAATACGATAAAATTAACTATTCTGAAAGTGAAAATATACTGAAATTAAACAAACCTACGAGAATAGTAAAATTATTAGGAATTGGCGATGAGGAAGTAGATAATATAAAATTAAATATAGACAAAGAAGAAAGAGCTAGTTTATCAGGTTCAGAGCATTCAGACCCATATATTGATTTTGATGTATGTAAAAAAGATACTGAAAACTAAGACTTTAATAAGTATTCAAATAATACATATTAAAATATTATTGAACCCTTTTAGAAAGGGTTAGTATCTCGGCTGACGGATTCGAACCACCGACCTAAGGAACTACAGTCCTCCGCTCTACCAACTGAGCTAAGCCGAGACTATTGTAAGTAGGTATTTTTATTTTTTAAAATTAATGTAACCTAACTTACAAATATATATAATGAGTTGTCTTTAAATTGATTTTATTTATTTTAATAAAATTGAAATACTTTAAATTAAAAATATTAAATACAATCAAACTATCAAGATGGCAGCCATTAATGAAATTAATAATTCTGATTTTATAAATTTTAATTTACCGATAAACAATAATCAAGATGAAGAACCACCACTGGAATGGGTTATTGACCGGACACCCTACACTAATTTCACTCTCGTTAATAATCACAATCAAACTGATAATGAGAATTTAATAAATAATTTACAAATTATAAGAAATATGTATTTTGAAGAGCAATTTAATTTGGCATTTCAAGAATTAATTAATGAATATCCAAGACATCCAGATAATATCATCGAACACGTTAACATTATACCTGATGAATCACCTGGAGAGGCTGTTGCTGTTGAATCAGTTGGTCCTGGTGACGCACTTGGAATTGATGATTTTATACCATTTGAAATGCCACCTGCTACTCTTAATCATATTGTTATTGAAGTTCAAGAATTTGATATCTCTGAAGAAGACTGCGATTGTTGTATTTGTATGGACACAAGAGAAAATGAACAAATTTGCCAGTTTAATTGCCTGCATAAATTTTGTATTGAATGTACAATAACACATTATCGTAGAAATAGACAACAAACTTTATGTCCATTATGTAGAATACCTGTAACAAATATTTATCTTCGAACTGAAGACATACGTCAAACATTTATCTAAAATTCATCATACGTAAATTATTTCTACTTGCACGTAAATTTCTTGGGTTTGAATCGGCACCCGGTGCTGATGTAAACATCATTTTTTTTGATTTTACTTCTTCTATCATTTTTCTATGTTCGATTTGTTTTATTTTATCTTCTAATAACATTTGATGATATTCTTCAATTGTTTTTGGCACTCTTGGACCAGGTTTCTCTGCATTTATATCAGCATAATCCTTAAAATATTTATTAAAAATATAACTATGTTTTAATGCTGGATCTATAGGTTGTGAATTTTTGTTTTGTTGTGGTTGTTGATATTGTGGTTGTTGATATTGTGGTTGTTGATATTGTGGTTGTTGATATTGTGGTTGTTGATATTGTGGTTGTTGATATTGTGGCTGTTGATATTGTGGCTGTTGATATTGTGGTTGAAAAAATTCATTAGAATTATAATTGTAATTTTGTCTTTGTAATTCTTCTTTATTCGGCGCCATAAATTGTAATACACCTTGCTTATTTACTACTAAATTCATATTTGATAATATATCATTAAATGACACCTTCTTTTTTTTAAATTCACTTTCTTGTTCTTTTGGCTTTTCCCAATAATTATCTCCACTATTCTGTTGATATGAGTTGTAATCAAATGATTCATAAGGATTCATGGTATTAGTATTATCTAACTCTGATAAATTTAGTTCCATATTATACTTAATATTTTAATGTCTTATCTTTTACTTAAAAAATAATATAATTTTAATATAAAGATGCTTAATACTTATATTAAAAATCGAGGAACTACTAAAACTATTATTCATGATAATAATCATAATCATATTAATCAAATTAACTGGGATGCTGATTATGATGGTGATATTGCCAATTTATCTATTAACACAAATAGTGATGGTAAACGCGAACATTTTGATTTTTCTTTTGATAATCAAGATTTAGCAAATATGTTAAATATACAAAGTGTTAATATGCCTATTGATAAGAGACTTAAAATGGATTTTCAAGAACCTTATTATAAATCTGAACCTTTGTATATTGAACTTCCTACACCTAAATATGAACCTAGAAAACCTGAATACCATGAAGAAGTCATCGATAGACGCATTTCTAGTCCATTAAGTGGTGAAGAGCTTATTATACCTTTAACTATTAACGAGAAAAATAGGAAATTATTAACTCTTACACCTCATAAAAAACATAGACGTCCCAAAACTCATATCACACATAGAGTTTATAAAAAAACTAAATCTACATCTAAAACCAAGTCTAAATCCAAATCTAGACCTAAGACTCGAACATCAGGAAGAAAAACTAGTTCTATTGTTGATTTACTTTGAAACCGCCTTTAATATCATATTTTCATCATCTGAGTAGCTTCTATTTCTCTTTTGCCTTTTAAAATCTTTTGCCACATATTTATCCATTTTTTGGGTTATAAAATATTGAGAGGCATATAAAATCGAATGACTATTTTCATCATAAATCAATTCAACATATATTCCAATATTTTTTTTTATTCTATTTAAAAATTCTATCATATTGTTTAGTTTTTCTTGTGGAAATCTAATCGATATTAAGCAGTGTCTACGTTGAAATTGTCTTTTATTCTCAAATTCATAGTCTTCATAAAAATCTTCGCAGAAACATTCTTCGGCACATTCTTTTACCTCCTCTAGTAGTTTTGTTACACTACCATTCTTTAAAACATTGAACGAGACTTCAATATTATACCCCATTTATATAGGATTATATTTTCTTAAATTCCTATAAAATTATTTTATGTAGTGGAAGTTTTATCTACATAAAATTCACTACAATACTTTCATTTTTAATTATTTAAAACTTTATATATATAAATGTCATTTAGACAATTTGGAGGATTAAATTATGCTACGAAACACAATATAGTTTCTAGTAATTATAACACATCTAATAATTTACTTGTCACTCAAAATGTTGGACAACCTAATTCTTATATCAATTTTCTAAGTGATATCAGTGGTAATATTATTATTTATGGTAATCTAGATTTAAGTGGCAATTTACACGTTAGTGGAGATATTGATGTAGATAAAAATGTTAATATTATTGGGGACCTATCTGCTAATTATATGTTCTTGACATCTGGAACTAATTATTCGACTAGTGAAAATGCTGTAATGCCTAAATCATATATAGATTTAGTATCTACTGGTATTGATCCTGTTGGACAAGTAAAAGCTATTTCTACTAAAAAAAAAGGAGTACAAACAAATAACACTACTTTTCCAGTTCCCTTATCTCCAACAAATGTGTCTTCTAATTTTTTTATTGATAATGTTACTCTATCGGCTGGTGACGCAGTCCTTTTATTTGACCAAAATAATACTGACCCTAACAATTCTTTAGAATCTGTTTATAATGGTGTTTATTATTATACTGATGTAGGTTCAGGAAATTATCAATTTATAAGAAATTCGAATCCACCTTCTGCTTCAAATATTTTACCAATTGGTTCAGATGCTAAAGGAGCATTTATCTCTGTTTTAGAAGGAGATTTATATGCAAGAACTGGATGGCTTCAAACAAATACTAATTCTGTTACAGATGTAGCTATTGTAGGAACAGATCTGTTAGTTTTTTCTGAGTTTTATAATTTAAATTTTAGACCAGGGCAAGGTCTTAATACTTCAACAATTGTTAATACAACTTATTTAAATGTAGATTCAAGTCTAAATTTTTTAACATTAGTAGATGCCTCTTCTAGTAATCCTACTTTAAATATCGGAACAGAAAATGCTAGTGTTATCAATATTGGTTCTAATATTATAACACCAAATGTAAATATTAGTGGAAATACAAAAGCAAACTCAAATACATTAATTACCACATCTGGTGGTATTCCTCCATATCCATTAACAGGAACTATTACTGGTTTTGATTTAGTAAATCCAATGGTTTTAGCTTCATCAGCTGCAGAAACAGCTAATCATATTGAAGAAACTACTTTAGTCATTGTTCCAAATGAAAATACAGGTTCAAATTTGTTTGGTTCTTATTATAGTGGTGGTTATTTACAAGGAACTGGAAACGCCGCATATGGGTCATTTGGTGTTTTTAATGATAATAGTAGTGGAGTAAGAACTCCAACATTAAATACATATTTTGATTCAACTCAAACATGTTTTTACAAAAATGTTGGTATAAATTTGGGAAATACGGGTCCTCAATATCAATTAGATGTAAGTGGTAATTCTAATTTTTCTGGACCTATGATTATAACAACTAATATAAGTTCTAATCCTGCTGGCCCTTCCTTATATGTTCAAGATACATCTACTGGTAATCAAATGTTATTTTTACTTACTCCAGGTAATGGTACTTATAATCCAGCTAGTCAAGCCGGTTGTCAAAGTATTATAGCATCTGGAACTGAGAATGCAGAAACATTATTCTTATCAACTCATTCCAGCACAAATTCTGCTGTAAGAATAAGTCCAACATCAGTGCTTATGGGGGCTGGCAGCAATACTTCAATACCAACCACTTCAGTTTTATGTAATGGTACAAATGTTGTTATGACTGGTAATGTTGGTATAATGACAGCAAATCCACAAGCTACATTAGATGTAAGTGGTGGTATTATTTCAAATGGAATAATATGTAGAGACTATGCTAGTAACCCACCTCTATCCTATTTAAATATGGCTTCTGAATTAGGAGTAAATTTTATAGAAACATTTGGTAGTTCGCTTACAACTGGTAGTTATGCTCCTTTATATTTTACAAATGGTTATGCTCAGAATTTATATATGTCTATAGTGCCAAATAGTTCCACAAGTGGAACAACTGCTTATATAGGTATAGGAAAACCGAATCCCAGTTATACATTAGATGTAAGTGGAAATTCATTTTTTTCTGGACCTATGTTTATAAGAACTAATATAAGTTCTAGTCCTGGTACTCCTTCCTTATATGCTGAAGATTATTCTACTGGTAATCAAATCTTATTTTTACTTACTCCAGGTAATGGTACTTATAATCCAGCTAGTCAAGCCGGATGTCAAAGTATTGTAGCAGCTGGAACTCAGAATGCACAAACATTATTCTTATCAACTCATTCCAGCACAAATTCTGCTGTAACAATAAGTCCAACATCAGTACTTATGGGTGCTGGTGGTGGTACTTCAACACCAACCACTTCAGTTTTATGTAATGGTACAAATGTTGTTATAACTGGTGATACTAATGTAAATGGAAATGGTAATTTTACTGGAAATGTGTCAGCAAGTTCATTTAATACTACATCAGATTATCGTATAAAAGAAAATATTGAAATCCTAAATGAATATCATAATGTTGATAATTTAAGACCTGTAACATATTTTAATAAGAAAACGGAGAAACAAGATATTGGATTAGTTGCTCATGAACTTGAAGTTCACTTTCCTTATTTAGTAAATGGAGAGAAAGACGGGGAAGAATTACAAAACGTCAATTATTCAGGGTTGATACCAGTATTAATAAAAGAAATTCAAGAACTTAAAAAGGAAATTAAATTATTAAAAGCAAAGATATAAATATTATTTGTATAAATATATAAAAATGAATTATATATTTATTTTGTTTGGTCTCTTATCATTAACAAATGGTTTAAACCAGTTATCATTTAGTGGTGGTGGTTCTTTTGGTGCTGTTGAAATAGGTATATTAAAATATGTTACAGAATTAAATCCAAATAAAAAATATGATTTATACACAGGAATTTCAGCCGGCGCATTGAATGCAGGTTTTCTGTCTTATTATTCAAATATAAATACTGGTATAAAAACGTCAGAGATATTATATTCAAATATAAGGAATCATATGATTTATGATGTTTTACCAAATACAGGAATTTCACTTTTAAATACTGAGCCACTTTATAAAACTTTAACAACTATTATTGAAAAGATGCCTAATAAACCAGTTATTCATACTTTAATAGGCGCTACAAATATGTATTCAGGAAAATTAGATATATATAATTTTGAAGATCAAGATGATTTAAATAAAGTATTACTTTTAATGTCTTCTTCAGCAATTCCAGGTATGTTTCCTCCAATTA
>Ga0222713_10003374_pt1 | contig 16600 bp, 14 predicted proteins | sample C33_649DmetaG_FD_165061 | JGI IMG/M metagenome (GOLD analysis project Ga0222713, IMG submission 165061) | Estuarine water microbial communities from San Francisco Bay, California, United States - C33_649D | ecosystem: Environmental > Aquatic > Marine > Unclassified | place: USA: California...
ACCACCTTCCCGAGCACGTAGCGGAAAGATGTGCCCTGGGCGGGCAAATGCCGAGTGGGAGATCTTTGGATCTGCGAGTGCACGCAGTGTTGCTGCGCGATCGGATGCAGAGATTCCTGTTGAAGTGCCCTCCAATAAGTCAACTGAAATGGTGAATGCCGTGCGGTGGCTTTCGGTGTTGTTGTCGACCATGAGGGGGAGTCGTAAGTCGTCGCAACGCTCGCCAGAAAGTGGAGCAACGACGACTCCCGATGTATGGCGCACAATGAAGGCGATCTTTTCTGGTGTTGCGAACTGTGCGGCCATAATGAGGTCGCCTTCGTTCTCGCGGTCTTCGTCGTCCACCATGACGATCATTTCGCCACGAGCGATCGCCGCAACCACGTCTTCAATAGGTGACATTTCAACTTGCTTGTTGCTCAATTTGGGGTCCTTTAGTTGAGATTCGGTTCGAGAATGATTTCGATATCGCCGTCAAGATTGGTGGTTGACACCACGCGTCCACGCCACATGTCTGACATGGTTGCGGCAGCTGGGCCTGCAAAAACTCCTGCGGCGTTATCTCCTCCGGCAATGACCGGTGCGATATGCATGATGTATTGGTTGATCAAACGTTCGCGATGAAACGATGCAGCAACTCGTGCTCCACCTTCAACCAGTAATTGCACAACGCCTTCTTTGCCCAATGTGTCGAGCAGGTCGGGAAGTGTGCCTGTCCATTGCGTGCACGGATGCACCTGTGCCGATGCGTCAACGGCTCCCAACACAACGCGTCGTGGCGATGGTCCATGTACGTCGCGAACGGTAAGTGATGGATTGTCTGCACGAACAGTTCCGGCACCCACCACAATTGCATCACTTTCGGCACGCAGTTGGTGCACTCGTTTGCGCGCGATTTCGCCGGTAATCCATTTGCTCGACCCATCGGCTGCAGCAATGCAACCATCAATGGTGCTTGCCAATTTGAGAACTACGAATGGTCTACCGGTTGATCGATGATGTAAGTACGGAGCGAGTTGTGTGCGCACGTCGTGTTCGAGCACACCAACATCAACGGTGATGCCTGTATTGCGGAGTTGTTGCACGCCACTTCCAAAAACCTTCGTGTCTGGATCAATAGTTCCGACAACGACGCGCGAGATTCCTGCATCAATGATTGCTTGCGTGCATGGGCCAGTGCGCCCAGTGTGGCTGCATGGTTCAAGTGTGCAGAACAGTGTTGCTCCAGCAGCATTTTTCCCGGCAGCATTCAACGCAACGATTTCGGCATGTGCGTTACCAGGTTCAAGAGTCGCGCCGGTAAACACTTCGCCACGTGACGAAACAACAACAGCACCCACCCATGGATTTGGGCGCGAACGCAGACGTGCATCATTGGCAGTGGTGATTGCCAATCGCATGTACTGTTCGTCAAGTGTGTTCACGTGTGTTGCCCTTGTGTTGTCGCGCCGTGCGAACGACGTGCAGGGCAGAGCGAAGACGACAAAAGCAACACCGGCATGGGCGAGCGCACCGCAAGTAGCGGTTCGTGCACATGCAAGCGCAACCCTCGCCTTCTTGCTCCCATCCGGACTATGACCGTCGGCTCTGGAATTTCACCAGATCAGCCCCACGATTGCTCGTGGGGGTCGCGGGCTTTCACCGCCGGTAGGGGATTTCACCCAACCCTGCAAGAAGTACTCACATTGCTATGTGGGTAACAGGATATCGGGGTTATTTTGCTTGACCTCTACTCGGAGAAGCACAATCACGCCACTCAAAATGAGCACTGCACCAAACAATTGGCGAGGGCTGAAATCCTGATTCAAGAAGAACGTGCCGCTGCACAGGGCAATAAATACTTCCCACGTTTGAATCACTGCGCTTTTGCTCGCACCGATCAGGTTCATTCCAGCAAAGAAAATGCCCATCGCGCCGATGGTGCCAACAATTCCAATCTCAAGAGCAGGCAACCATACGTCGGCTGTAAACGGCATCGTTGTCGGAAGACCAGGTGGGTCGAGTAACCACACGACGATGAACGTAAATCCGGCACCACCAAATATGAGGATGAGCCCAGATAACAAATCAGTTTTCGGCATTGATGCTGCGGCAAGCACGGAATACATGGAGTAGGCAAATGCTCCAAACACGATGATGACAACTCCCTTTGCTTGTCCACCCGATAGTTCACTGGCGCTGAACGCAACACCAATCAATGTGATGGCAAGGCACGGCCAGATGATTTTTGGCGGAACATGTCGGTAGAACACCCATCCAAAAAACACCACCAAGATTGGGTAGAAATAGAACAACACCATTGCTAGTCCGCTTGGCAGATAGTCAAACGCGGTGAACATGCAAATGCTGTTCGCGTACAAACCAACTGCGCCAAGCAGAAACAATCGAAGGCTCAGTCGGCGTTCTGGCCATTTGTCAATACCTAGCTTCACGATGCGAACAGCCAGCAAAATAATCACGGCTATCACATAGCGAGATGTCATCAACCCAAACGAGTCAGCTCCATGTTCGGTTGCGTGATACACGAATATGGGGGTGACTCCATACAGCGATGCACTAATGAGTCCAAGAACTACACCAAGTACCCCACGGTTTTTCAACACGTGGAAAAACTACTCGGTTGGCTCGAGCGCCTTATCTCTTGCCCGAATACTGCGAGCAATGCGAATGCCAATAACTGCCATGCCCGCAATCAAAATTCCAAATACGACAAGTTGCATGGCGCCGCCGCGATCGCCCGAGAGGACGGGTTTAGTTCCACAACCAGGCTTTTGGTACAGCCCGACGCACGCGCTGTAATCCATTCCGCTCAACTGATCAGCAATCGTTGTCTCGCTAGAGGGATCGTCTGGGGAGGCGGTGGAAAAGCGAAGCGAATACGACACGCTTCCATCGTCACACTTTTGTCAGCCGATTGCCAGTCCTCAACTAAGGTCATGTGTCTCTATGGCCTCCGAATCCACAATGCAGCCAACAGTTTTGGTGGTTGATTTTGGGGCCCAATACGCCCAATTGATTGCGCGCCGAGTGCGGGAATCGCAGGTGTATTCCGAGATTGTGCCGCATCGCATTTCGGCAGCAGAAGTGCGTAAGCGCAACCCAATTGGCATCATCTTGTCGGGTGGCCCGGCAAGTGTGCACGTTGAAGGGGCGCCCCTACTTGACCCAGAAATTTACGAACTGGGCATTCCTATTTTGGGTATTTGTTATGGCTGTCAGTTGATTGCCCAGCAATTAGGAGGTGAAGTTGCTCGCGGTGGTCGTGGTGAATATGGGCGCACACAGTTGCAGCGCATTGCGGGTTCGGTTTCGCAACTGCACCCCGACGCGATTCCCGCTCAACTCAATGTGTGGATGAGCCATTTTGATGCCGTGTCTGTGTTGCCTAGTGGGTTCGTTGCCACTGCCAGCACGCCAGATGCACCGATGGCGGTGATTGAAAGTGCGAGTCGAAAGATTTGGGGCGTGCAGTATCACCCAGAGGTTGCACACTCTGAGCATGGCCAAGACGTGCTCGATAACTTTTTGTACGCACTTGCTGGTGCCGATCGTTCATGGACCATGTCATCAATTGTCGACGATCAAGTGCAAGCGATTCGCGATCTTGTTGGCAACGAACGCGTGATCTGTGGTCTCTCTGGTGGAGTTGATTCAGCAGTTGCTGCGGCACTGGTGCACAAAGCAATTGGAAATCAGTTGACATGTATCTATGTGGACATCGGGTTGATGCGTAAAAACGAAAGCGCGCAAGTTGTTGAAACCTTTAAGCGCAACATGGGGATAGAACTCATTCATGTCGATGCCGGTGCACGATTTTTTGAAAAACTCAAAGGAATTACCGAGCCTGAAGCAAAGCGCAAAGCAATTGGTGAAACGTTTGTACGCATCTTTGAAGAACACACGGGTGGCATCACCGATGCAAAGTTTTTAGTTCAGGGCACGTTGTACCCGGACGTGATTGAAAGCGGCGGGGTAGACGGCACTGCAAGTGTGATCAAGAGCCATCACAACGTTGGCGGACTACCCGACGACATGACACTAAAACTGTGTGAACCATTGCGCACGTTGTTTAAAGATGAAGTACGCAAGGTGGGAACCGAACTGGGGTTGCCCGATGAAATTGTATGGCGACAACCATTTCCGGGCCCAGGTCTTGGCGTGCGGATCATTGGCGAAGTAACGCCCGACAAAGTGGCCATCTTGCAAGAGGCCGATGCCATTGTGCGTGAGGAAGTGAAACTTGCGGGACTAGAGCGCGAGATCTGGCAGGCATTTGCGGTACTTGCCGATATTCGCTCGGTGGGTGTGATGGGCGACGAGCGCACCTATGGTCGACCGATCATCATTCGGGCGGTTACCAGCGATGACGCCATGACTGCTGACTGGGCCCGTTTGCCCTATGACTTGCTCGAGAAAATGTCGTCCCGCATCATTAATGAGGTGAAGGGGATCAACCGAGTGGTCTATGACGTCACGTCGAAACCACCGGGCACTATTGAGTGGGAGTGATGCTGGGTAAGGGTTTGAGCGCCCTGACATCAAACCGTAACAATCAGTAGGATAGAGCCATCATGATCCGTGGCGCCATTGGGCGTATACGTCGAAGCGCACCGTTAGCGGTGGCCATCATCCTCACCACTTCTGTGGCTGTGGGTTATTCCTCGACGCCTGCCGGAGCACTCGGCATTCAACCCGCGACCGGGTCGTCAAGCGACGAGCAGCAGCGGGTGAACCAGATCATCGCCGAACTCGACCGCCTCGGTGAGCAGATTGATTTGCTTGGCGAAGAATATGCGCTTGCTGTTAATGACATGGAAGACATTGCAGTCGAAATCAAGAACACGGAAAAGCGCATCGCGCTAAAAGAAGCTGAGTTGGGCGAAATGCAACGTCAACTAAAGCAACTGGCGCTGAAGTCTTTTACCCAGGGTGGGTTGTCGAGCGGCGTATCAAGCATTTTGGGTTCATCCAGCACGCTGAGCGACATTGTTCGCAAGAAGTACCTAACAGGTGTCGCATTGAATACCGGTGTTGGAAACACGGACGCATTGCAAGGTGTAATTGATGAACTCGCTAAAGAGCGAGCCACATTAGAAAAACAAAAGAAGAAGGCTGAAACTGCTGCAGTGTTCGCAGCGTCGCAACTTGACCGAGCCGAATCTTTGGCAGCAACGTATGAACAGCGTCAGGCACAAGCTGAAGCCGAACTGGGTGCCGCATTGCGCTCCGAGCGTCAGCGTCGTGAGTCTGCTGCATTGGAATCTGCGCAAAAGGAAGCGGCGAAATTCAAAGGCGCAAAGTATGCAAACGTTGCGCCTGCATCTTCTAAGGCCGGCGCAGCAATTCGCGCTGCATTGTCGCAGTTGGGAGTGCGTTATCGCTTTGGTTCAAAATCTCCAGGTGTTTCTTTCGACTGCTCTGGTCTCACATCATGGGCGTGGGGAGTTGCAGGCGTTGGTATTCCGCGTACATCGCGAACGCAGTATGCGGGTTTAAATCGCATCCCAACAGCCGCGATTCAGCCAGGCGATCTTATTTTTAGTGGTTATCCAATTCACCACGTGGGGATGTACTTGGGCAACGGTCAGTTGGTGCATGCGCCACGCACAGGTGACGTGGTCAAAGTCAGTGCCGTATATTGGTCGCGAGTAGTAGGTGTAGCAAGACCACGTTAGGGGTGCTGAACCATGCACATTGCAGGTTGGGATCAATCATCGTTCACTCATGAGGGTGTCACACACCCAACATGGCGAAGAGGCTCAGGGCCTGTTGTCATCGTGGTTCATGAAATTCCTGGAGTCACTCCTAACGTCATCGAGTTCGCAGAACGCGTAGTCAACGAAGGTTTCACTGTGGTGATGCCGTTGCTTGTCGGTGAAGTGGGCCGTAGCCCATCGGGTGCATACATTGCTCAATCAATGGCAAAAGTCTGTATTTCACGTGAGTTCACCACGATGGCGATGCACAAAACGTCTCCAATTATTTCGTGGTTACGTGCACTTGCACGTCAGCTGCATGCAGAAGTCGGGGGTATTGGTGTGGGTGCAGTTGGCATGTGTTTTAGCGGTGGTTTTGCTCTTGGCATGATGGTCGACGACATCGTGGTTGCTCCGGTGCTATCGCAACCTTCGTTACCGTTTGCAATTGGTGGTAGTCGCGCTGCAGATCTCAACCTCAGCGAATCTGATCAAGCTCGAGTAGTAGAGCGTGCGCAAACAGGTTGCCAAGTTTTGGGTTTGCGGTATACCGGAGACAAACTTGTAGGTACGAGGTTTGCAACATTGCACAAACTTTTAGGTGAGGCCTTTATTGCAGTTGAGTTTGCATCAACAAATAAACAAGATCACTCCGTGTTGACAGAGCAGATTCAACCCAAAGCAGTGGAGCGTGTGCTGCAGTTTTTCAACGACAAACTGAAGTAGCTATTTGTTTATCGTGACAACAAATCGTGGGTCGCGAAAACTACGGATGCTTGCCAGTGCTTTGGATGACGTGGTGCATTCGGTAATGATGTGGCGTGCAAGTCGACCTTTTGCAGCTTTGGCATCGTGACCACCAGCTTTTCCTGACTTTTCATTCAGCCCCACGACGTAATACTCACTGACTGTTGCTGGATAAATGGTAAACGCTGCTCGGTGTTCTTGCGGAAGTAAATCAATTACCACTGAACCAGCACATGTCTTGTTTAGTGTTTCTGATAGCGAGTCATGCCACCACTTAGAGAGCATTCCAAATGGTGCAAGACGGGCGCCCATTTTGAGTCGATAGTCGGGAGTTGGGTCGGCGGCACTTACTGCACCAAGTAATCCCGAAATAACGACGATGCTTTTTAGTGCGCGTGTGCGTTGTGCGGCAGTGAGCGACGCAAGGTCAAGGTGATCCCACACCACGCCTGTGTAGCGCTCGTGTGCGGGCAACGTTGGTGCTCCGCGCAATGTTGCATTCGCCGCCTTGGCCCGAACGAGGTGGGCTTTGCCAACACCGAGCAGTTTTTCATCGCCGCCTTTGACCTTGATTAATTGGTTCACAATTTCGGTGCGTGGTTTACTGAGTTGCTTGCCAAAAAGGCCAGAGTTTTCGCGCCACTTGGTCGACGCCCGACCACCTTGCGCTTTACCTTCTGACGGAGGCAACAAAATAAACAGTGATCCCACGACCCGAAAGTCTGCCTCACCCGTGAGTAACCTTTGGACATGGCAACCGTAAAACCAGTGAATAGTTGGGAAACCGACTGGGACCACGCCGATCCGGCATACAACCAAAACGCCCACCAAATCTGGGACCAGTTGCGAGGTGAATGCCCAGTTGCACATACCAACCGGTATGGCGGTGCATGGCTTCCTGTTTCACATGCTGATGTTTCGGCAGTTGCGCGTGACACTGATCATTTTTCGTCCGAAGGTGCCGTGTTGGCAAACAAGCCACCGCGTGATCAATGGGTCTCTACCGCACCAATTGGTGGTGCGCCGCCGATTACCTCCGACCCACCGTTTCATGCCGATGCACGTCGGCTCTTGCTCCCCGCATTTAGTCCTCAGGTAGTTGCCGAGTGGGAGCCCGAGATTCGTCGCTTGTGTAACGAACTCATCGACAACATGGGCGACAGTCCAACCATTGACGCAGCCGTGCAATATGCACAAAACATTCCCGTGTATGTCATTGCTCGCATGCTCGGCTTGCCGCTAGAAGATAGCGACTACTTCCGCGAAACCGTGCATTTGGTGCTTGAAGAAATCGGTGCCGAGTTTGGCGAGCGTCAAGGCGGATTTGAGAAGTTGGATGCGTATCTCACAAAGCACGTGCAAGATCACATCGAGAATCCAAAAGATGACCTCATTGGTTTCTTGCTCAATGCAAAAATTTATGATCAGCCATTGTCGCCACAACACGTTGTTGGCACCATCATCTTGCTCATGGTTGCAGGCATCGACACAACGTGGAGCTCAATCGGTTCATCCATTTGGCACCTTGCACAACACCCAAGTGATTTAGCTCGTCTTGTCAATGAGCCAGAACTTTTGCCAACTGCAATTGAAGAGTTGTTGCGTGCCTATGCACCGGTGACTATGGCTCGCATCGTCAAAGAAGATGCCGAGATTGGTGGATGCCCCGTAAAACGAGGCGACTCGGTGTTGTTGCCGTTTCCTGCAGCAAACCGCGACCCGCAAGTGTTTCCCGATGCCGACAAAGTAATCATTGATCGTGAAGAAAACCGTCACGTTGCATTCGGCCTCGGCATTCATCGTTGCCTTGGTTCAAATCTTGCTCGACTCGAACTCCGTTTGGCGGTTGAAGTGTTTATTCAACGATTCCCACAGTTTCAGTTGGCAGATGCACAAGCGGTCACGTGGAGCCTCGGCCAAGTTCGCGGACCACGCAAATTGCCGGTGCGTGTTTTGCAACGCGCATAATTCGTGACGCATTCCCAACCCCCAACCAGTATTGATCTGGAAGGGTTAAACCCCGATCAGCGGGATGCTGTGCTGCACCCCAATGGGCCACTGCTTGTTGTTGCGGGTGCGGGTTCGGGCAAAACTCGTGTACTTACGCAGCGCATCGCGTATCTCATTGCCCACGACGTGCACCCCATGCACATTTTGGCGATCACGTTTACTAACAAGGCTGCACAAGAAATGCGCGACCGAGTTCAGGTGTTGGTTGGCCCAGTAGCCAAGAGCATGTGGGTCAGCACATTTCACTCGGCGTGTGTGCGTATTCTGCGGGCTCAGGCCGAGCATCTTGGATATCCCAAAACATTTTCGATCTACGACCAATCCGATGCCCAACGCCTGGTGGGTTATTGCATCCGCGACTTAGGTCTCGACCCAAAGCGGTACAGCGCACGCGGCGTGCAAGCGCGCATCAGTTTGTGGAAAAACGAACTCATCATCCCACATGACGCGGCGCAGCAAGTCAACAACAACATTGATCAAAAATATGTTGACGTGTACCGCGAGTATCAAAAGCGTCTTGAACGTGCAGGCGCAATGGATTTTGATGACTTGCTCACTAATGTTGTGCGCTTGTTCCGCCAGCACCCCGAAGTGCTTCGCGTATACCAAGAGCGCTTTAAACACATCATGATCGACGAGTACCAAGATACAAATATGGCGCAGAATGCGATAGTGGTCATGTTGGGTGCGCTGCATCACAACGTGTGTGTGGTGGGCGACTCCGACCAAAGCGTGTATCGCTTTCGTGGAGCAGATTTCCGCAATATCTTGGAATTCGAAAATGCCTTTCCCGAAGTCACCACCGTGGTGTTGGCTCAGAACTACCGCAGTACGCAAACCATTCTCGATGCAGCCAATGCGGTAATCACCAACAACGAGAGCCGCAAGCCAAAAGACTTATGGACCGACCAGGGGCAGGGTGAAAAGATCGTTCGCTATTTCGCTAACGACGAGTTTGATGAAGCGAAGTGGGTCATTGCGCAACTCAAAGAGCTGCACGACCACGAACATCGCAAGTGGAGCGAATTAGCAGTGTTTTATCGCACCAATGCTCAGAGTCGTGTTCTCGAGGAATCGCTCACGTATGGCGGTGTTCCGTACAAAGTTATTGGTGGCACCAAGTTTTATGACCGCCGTGAAATCAAAGACGCGCTTGCATATTTGCGGTTGGCCTCAAACCCACTTGACGAAGTGAGCGTCAAGCGGGTGCTCAATGTTCCCAAGCGCGGCATTGGCGACACCACGGTGGCCAAGGTTGATACATATGCCAACGAATCGGGCATTTCCTTTGCCTTGGCGCTTCGCCGTGCAAGCGAAGCGGGTGTAGGCGCCGCCGGAGTGCGGGGGATCAATGGCTTCACGCAACTGATTGATGAATGTCAGGCGATGCTTGAAGATGGCCCAAGCGCAGTGTTGCGGCATGCGATGGAAAAGAGTGGCTATCTCGCCGAGCTTGTTACAGAAGACACCGTCGAATCTGCAGGTCGCGAAGAAAACATTCAAGAATTAATCGGTGTTGCAAGCGAGTTTATGCAAGTAGATGAATTTCTCGAACAGGTTGCACTTGTTGCAGACACCGATCAGATTGATTCCGAAAACCATGTCACGTTAATGACGTTGCATTCGGCAAAGGGTCTCGAGTTTCCTGTTGTCTTTATCGTTGGTGTTGAAGAGGGAATCTTTCCTCACAGCCGTGCACTTACCGACCCGGTCGAACTTGAAGAAGAACGCAGGCTTGCCTATGTCGGCATCACTCGTGCCAAAGAACGACTGGTGCTCAGCCACGCATGGAGTCGTAGTCTGTTTGGAAACACCAACTACAACCCGCCATCGCGGTTCTTGAGCGAGATTCCAGATGAACTGATTGAACGTCAGGGAAACACCGATTCGGGTGCCGACTCGCAGCGCTACAGCTATCGCTCGCAAGCAGATCGCGGATACGCACAAACGCCGCGCCTCTCGCGCAATGCACCAACCGTTGCGCCAGTATCTCAAGCGCAGATGCAGACTGAGAACCACGGGTTGCGCATTGGCGATGAAATCGTGCATCCCACCTTCGGTGAAGGCATCATCATCGACATTCGTGGTCAAGGTGAAAAAGCGGAAGCTGCAATTCGTTTCCGTTTAGTTGGCGAGAAACATTTGTCTCTCTCGTGGGCGCCTCTTAAAAAACTTGCCGAGTAGTTTCGCTACGGCGTAACAGTGCCTGTTGTACTGCGAAGATCAATCAGCAGAGTGGTTTTGTTTTCCACAATTGGTCGCACATCATTGGGCGGCATCAATTGATCGACGTTTAATGTGCGTCCATCGCAGTCTGTGAACGTATGTGTTTTTTCTATTTGTACTACAAGGCAGTCTGCAGACTTATCGGCAGGGTAGGCGTAATACACCTGCCAACCTTTTGCTACATCGCTGCCGTTGTGTTCGATCACGATGGAGCGTTTGCCAAGCGGATCGCGCAAGTCGGGATAGAGGACAGGACCATCCTCTGCAATTGACTTGGCAATGTCTGCCACTTTGCCCACCACAAAGGTGCGGTTGCCAGGGGTGGAGACGACCTCGGTTCGGTTGGTGACATACGTCGCCATCAACCACGTCACCCCAAACAACACAGCGAAAAATGCAATGCCCCCGATGATGGGCAGGACTGCGCGGGCCAAGGGTGTGCGTAGCCACGGTCTCATGATGCAAGTGTTACCGATCGTGGATGCTCCCGACCAACCCGTGGGGATATCTGTGGGTTGGTATCTGTCACGTCAGAGGGCGTAGGGTTCTGTAGTCGTGAAACGTCCTTACCGCGTTGTAGTGGCCAAGCCTGGCCTAGATGGCCATGATCGAGGCGCCAAAACCATCACTCGTGCTTTGCGCGACCATGGTTTCGAAGTCATTTACACAGGTCTGCATCAGTTGCCAGAGCAAATTGCAGAAACTGCTTTGCAAGAAGATGTCGATGCTGTTGGCTTGTCGCTTCTCTCTGGCGCTCACCTCACGCTGTTTCCTCGCGTGATGGACGAATTGAAATCGCGTGGACTCGACGATGTTCTGGTGTTTGGTGGTGGCGTGATCCCTGATGCCGATGCTCGCGAACTTCGCAAGCAAGGTGTTGGCGAGATTTTTGGTCCAGGTTCTTCATTGAAAGACATCGCTCAGTGGCTCGAGCAAGCGCTCGACGCCAAAGAGCAATAACAGGAAAGTAGCAACATGGATCTCTTCGAGTATCAGGGCAAACAGTATTTTGCGAAGTACAACATTCCGGTGTCTGCAGGTGGAGTCGCACACACAGTTGATGAGGCGTTAGTCGAAGCTGAGAAGGCGTTGTATCCAGTTGTTGTTAAGGCACAGGTGCAAGTTGGTGGTCGTGGCAAGGCAGGCGGAATCAAGCTTGCGAACAACGCAGAAGAAGTGCGTCTGCATGCGGGAAACATTTTGGGCATGGATATCAAGGGCCATCTGGTTAAGCGCGTATGGATTGAGCACGCATCAGATATTGCCGAAGAGTATTACGCATCGTTCACTTTGGATCGTGCAGCAAAACAGCATTTGCTGATGTTGTCGGCGCAAGGCGGAGTTGAGATTGAAGTGGTTGCCGAGCGCGATCCTTCAGCAATTGTCAAGTTGCATATCAACCCAATTGAAGGGTTGTCGCTTGCAACTGCACGTCAGGCAGCGGTAGATGCAAAAATTCCAGTACAAGCACTTGATGGCGTGGCCGACATGTTGGTGAAGCTGTACGAATGTTTCACGAAGGGCGATTGCGACCTTGCGGAAATCAACCCGCTCATTTTGAAGCCAACGGGTGAGGTGCACGCTCTTGATGCCAAAGTCAGTCTTGACGTCAACGCATCGTTCCGTCACCCTGAGTGGGAAGAGTACGCAGCGACAGAAGAGCTTGATGCGCGTGAGCAACTTGCTCGCGAAAAAGGTCTGCAATACATCGGCCTTGATGGAACCGTTGGAATCATTGCCAATGGTGCGGGTTTGGCCATGAGCACGCTTGACGTGGTTAACCAGGTGGGGGGAAGTGCAGCAAACTTCCTCGACATCGGTGGTGGGGCAAATGCCGAACTGATGACAGCCGCGCTCGAGGTGATCATCTCCGACGCCAAAGTGAAGAGCATTTTGATCAATATTTTTGGTGGCATCACGCGCGGTGAAGAAGTTGCGAAAGGAATTGTTGAGGCAGTGAAGCGGGTTTCATTGCGTGCTCCGATTGTGATTCGCCTTGACGGAACGAATGCTGAAGAAGGACGAAAGATCCTTGCCGATGCAGGTATTCCAGATTCTCAACTCACAAGTCGACCAACCATGCTCGAGGCTGCACGTGCGGCTGTCGCGTTGGCAAAGTAAAGGACCGTCATGGCAATTTTCGTAGACCAAAACACCAAGGTGATTGTGCAAGGACTCACGGGTGGTCAGGGCCGTTTTCATGGCCTACGTAATCGTGCGTATGGCACACAGGTGGTAGGTGGAGTAACGCCGGGCAAAGCAGGTCAAGATGTGGAAGGTATTCCTGTGTTCGACTCGGTCGAAGATGCAGTGAAAGCCACAGGTGCGACTGCCTCGTTCATTGCTGTTCCGCCAAAGGCAGCACCGGCGGCAATTTTGGAAGCTGCACGTGCAGGTATCGGATTTGTGGTGTGCATCACCGAAGGCGTGCCTGCCCAAGATGAAGCTCGCGTCTTTGCCACATTGCAACGCGACTATCCAGCAACGCGACTGCTTGGTCCAAACTGCCCAGGCATCATTAGCCCGGGTAAGTGCAACATTGGAATTACTGCAGGTGAGATTGCGCAGTTGCCAAGTGCGACTGGCCCAAACGTTGGAATCGTGTCGCGCTCAGGAACACTGACATATCAAGCGCTATACGAATTGAAGCAGCAAGGCATTGGCGTAAGTACGTGTGTAGGAATCGGCGGAGACCCTGTTCCGGGAACATCGTTCGTTGACTGCTTGGCCGAGTTTCAGGCCGACCCAGAGACACACGCCATCATCATGATCGGTGAGATTGGTGGATCAGCCGAGGAAGAGGCTGCAGAGTTCATCACGAAGCACGTCACCAAGCCGATGAGCGCATACATCGCAGGTGTCACTGCGCCTGCCGGTAAGAAGATGGGCCACGCGGGAGCAATTGTTTCTGGTGGCAAAGGTACTGCGCAAGGAAAGATGGACGCATTGCGGATGGCAGGCGTCAAAGTGGGTCTCAATCCCACGGAGGCCGGCTCCTTGATGGCCGAAATAGTACATAGTCTTCGTTAAGTGAATCGCCCCCACCAAACCATTTCGTATCTTCCCGGGCTAGATGGACTGCGGGCGATCGCCGTCATTGCGGTGATCGTGTATCACGCAAACAAGGACTGGTTGCCTGGTGGGTTTCTCGGCGTTGAAGTGTTCTTTGTTATCAGCGGTTACCTCATCACATTGCTATTGATCAATGAATCGCAGCAACAGGGACGAATTGATTTCAAGAGCTTCTGGATTCGTCGTGCGCGCAGATTGCTTCCGGCATTGTGGACGTTGTTGTTGGGCGTAACGATGTATGCCTCGTTGTTCGAGCGTGAAGAACTAGGCAAGTTGCGTGGCGATGTCATCGCTGCATTCGTCTACATCTTTAATTGGTTCAAGATTTGGTCGGGGTCATCGTATTTTGATGCATCAGCATTAGACCCGTTGCGTCACCTGTGGTCACTTGCGGTTGAGGAACAGTTCTATTTGGTGTGGCCGCTACTCATTGCATTTGTGATGAAGCGTTTTGGAAGACGCCCCGCAAAATTAGGCATCATTTTCTTGGGCATTTCGGTTGCAGTCTCTGTGTACGTCGCCACGTCGTATGCCGCAGGTGTGCGTGGTACACCAATTGAAACTCCCGAGCAATACATTTCATTGTTCGGTCATGCGGTTTCACGTCTTGATTATTTATTCCTCGGAACACTAGGTCGATCTGGCGGTTTGTTCATGGGAGCCGCGCTTGCATTTTGGTATCGGCCAGACATGTTTGCATCGCCAGCAAAGTCGAGTGATCGCCATGTCGTTTCGGTATTTGGAGTTTCCGGTATCGCCGGTCTTGCATATCTCATGTGGGTGTTTCGTGATGTCGTTACCGTTGCAGAAACGGGGTCCTTGCGTGGATACGACCCTTTGTTTCAAGGTGGATTCCTGTTAGTTGGTGTTGCTTCCATTGCAGTAATTACAGCAGCAGTACACCCGCAGTCATTTATCGGTAACAAGATGCTCGGCAACCCCGTGTTCACGTACCTCGGTCGTCGTTCGTATGGCCTGTATCTGTATCACTGGCCGGTGTATCAGTTGTACCGCAAGGTTTCGAGTAATTATCTGACATTGGTTCAATTTGTGGTGTTGTCACTGATCATTTTGGTGTTAACCGAAATTTCGTATCGATTTATTGAAATGCCCATTCGCCAAGGTCTATTTGGAAAGTGGTGGCACAAGTTGCGATATCCGCGCACCGATGCTGACAGAGAGAGGCGCACAAAGTTTTTCGCACTGGGTGCGGTTGCAGCAGTTTTGCCCGTCTTTTCCGTAGTCAGTTTGGCGCTTGGTACGGGTGAAGGAAAGATCGCAGAAAGTATTAAGCGCAACGAAGGTATTGTTCAAAACTTGCTCGGTACAACCGTGCCGCCAGATCCAAGCGCCACGACGCTCCCAGGTACTCAGACCACAACGCTCGACGGCCAAGTAATTCCGATTCTTGCAATTGGTGACTCAGTAATGCTTGGTGCTGCAAATATATTGACCGAGCGAGGCATTACGGTCGATGCGCTGAAGAGTCGTCCATTTAGGCAGGCGCTTGAAATTTCAAACTACGTAAAATCCATTGGGCGCCTTGGCGAATTTGTCATCATCCATTTAGGTACGAATGGTCCGGTAGACCAAGAGACCCTTGACGAGATCATGGTGCCACTTAAAGACGTTGATGTTGTTCTGCTAGTCACTGCACATGTGCCGACACGCAAGTGGCAGGATCGAAATAATGAGTTGATCAGGGCGATGCCAAATGCGTACGGCAATGTGCGGGTCCTTGACTGGTTCCAAGTGGCCGAAACGCACCCAGAATTTTTGTACGGAGACAAAGTTCACCTCAATAATGAGGGGCAACGGGTCTACGCCGATCTCATCATGCAAGCTATAGGGAAGTAAGGTTTTCCTCATGACAACACCTGTTCGAATCGCAATTACTGGTGCCGCTGGCCAAATTGGTTACAGCCTTCTGTTTCGCATTGCATCTGGTGCCATGCTCGGACCAGATACGCCCGTCATTTTGCAACTACTTGAAGTGACTCCGGCGTTGGGTGCACTCAGTGGAGTAAAGATGGAACTTGACGACTGTGCTTTTGGTCCACTTGTTGATGTTGTGTGCACCGACGATGCAAACGTTGCGTTTGGTGATGCCGATATCGCAATGCTGGTCGGTGCGATGCCGCGAAAAGATGGCATGGAACGCTCCGACCTCTTGTCTGCAAACGGTGGAATCTTCAAGCCACAAGGCCAAGCCATTAGTGCTAATGCAAAAAAGAATGTCAAAGTGCTTGTTGTCGGCAACCCGGCAAACACCAACTCGTTGATCGCAATGCACAATGCGCCAAACATCGATCCGCGACAATTCACAGCAATGACACGACTCGATCACAATCGCGCTGTTAGCCAGTTAGCGCAAAAACTTGGTCGCCCAACAACATCAGTGAAGAAGATGACGATTTGGGGCAATCACTCCACGACGCAGTATCCCGACTTGTTCCATGCAGAAGTTGATGGCAAGAACGCGGCGCAGCTAATCAACGATCAGCAATGGTTGGAAGATACCTACATCCCAACGGTTGCCAAACGCGGAGCAGCGGTCATTAAAGCACGTGGTTCGTCGTCGGCGGCATCGGCAGCCAACGCTGCACTTGAGCACATTCGATCTTGGGTGCAGGGCACGCCAGTAGGTGATTGGGTGTCGATGGCAGTTCCTTCAGACGGCAGCTATGGCGTGCCAGAAGGGCTGATTTCGTCTTTCCCATGCACATGTGTAAATGGTGAATACAAGATTGTGCAAGGCCTTGATATTGATGGGTTCAGTCGTGCACGGATTGATGCTTCGGTGGCCGAACTGACCGAAGAGCGCGACGCCGTGCGTCAACTTGGTTTGA
>Ga0222713_10003379_pt1 | contig 16582 bp, 14 predicted proteins | sample C33_649DmetaG_FD_165061 | JGI IMG/M metagenome (GOLD analysis project Ga0222713, IMG submission 165061) | Estuarine water microbial communities from San Francisco Bay, California, United States - C33_649D | ecosystem: Environmental > Aquatic > Marine > Unclassified | place: USA: California...
AAGGCATCCGCGGCGCTTCGCTGGACGGTCCATGAAATGGAGAACCGCTATCGACTCTTTGCGGAGGCCGGGGCCCGAAACATTGCGTCGTATAACGAGGGCCGCGTTGATGCAAACGACCGGATACCATTCATCGTGGTCATCATTGACGAGCTCGCCGATCTGATGATGCAGGATGGCCGAAGCACCGAGGAACCAATCGTTCGCATCGCACAGAAAGCACGTGCGACCGGAATTCACCTTGTGCTGGCAACCCAACGACCATCGGTGAATGTTGTCACCGGCCTCATCAAGGCCAACATTCCAAGTCGAATCGCATTCTCCATGGCGAGTCAAATCGATTCGCGAACTGTTCTCGATGCACCTGGTGCAGAGGATTTGATTGGACGTGGCGACATGCTCTTCCAGCCTTCCGATGCACCGAAACCGATCCGACTCCAGGGCGTATTCGTTTCGGACCAAGAGATCGAAGGGGTAGTGAACCATTGGCGCGCTCAGGGAGTTCCCGATTATCAACTTGAGATCATAGAGTCAGCGCCGAGTGGTGGTGGGTCGTCCGCTGGCAGCGCAGCGGACGGTGATCGCGACCGACTCTTCGACGAGGCGGTTGCGGTGATCCAAGAGCACGACCGAGCCTCCGCGTCACTCTTGCAGCGACGGCTCCGCATTGGCTACGCACGAGCGGCTCGCATTATCGATCAGTTAGAGGCGGCTGGCTTCATCGGCGCGTTTGATGGATCAAACGCTCGTGTCGTGCACCGTGGCGGTGGTGCATCGAACGGGACTGACGGTGAGTTGAATGAACGAAGCGAGTGATCTTCCTCCGAGTGTGACGCCAGGGATCGGTGCGAGACTCCGCGAAGCGCGTGAGGCACGAGGAGAGTCATATGATGCGATTGCGGCGGAGCTACGGATTCGCCCGGTGATTCTTGCTGCAATGGAGCGCGAGGACCATGCGGCGCTACCCGAGCGTGTCTATCTGCTCGGTCTCTTGCGAACATATGCGCGCCACCTGGGCTTAGACCCGGCAGCGGTGGCGGCGGCATGGGGTGGCAACACCGAGATGAGCTCGTCAACCGACCCGACTGTTCCGCTGGGAGGCCGAGAGCGACAGGGCGGAACGCCTTCAGGTGGTCTGCGCCTCGCACTTCGCGGCATCTTTGGCCTCGGGCTCGTCGGGATCGCCGTCCTCGCGGCAACCGCATTCCTCCTGGTTCAGTTGGTACGGTTCGCCAGCCCACCAGGCATCAGCGTGGTGAGTCCATCGGAGGAGGTTTTGACGCTCTCCGCCGAGACTCGAGTTGCGGTGATTCGAGGCACTGCGGGAGCAGGCACGATCATCTTGATCCAGAGCGGAGTGGGTGAGTCCGTGACAACGGAGGCTGATGCGTCAGGGATATGGAGCGTGGAGGTTCCACTTGGTGGCGGACGAACGGAAGTCGACATCAGTGCGATTGATCCGGCCACAGGCTCCTCAAGCGGGGATGCGGTACGGCGCGTCTTTATCGTCAACCTTCCGATCAGCGATGCGCCTCGACTCGACCTGCTGAGTCCCACCGCCGGTCTGCGCGTAAGCGGTGGGGCCGTCCCAGTCGCCTTGACGGCTGAGCCGAACGGAATCGTGCGTGCCATTGCAGTAGATGCGAGCGGCACAGAGGTGTTGAGCAGTTTCACGGCCGATAGCAGCGGCACAATTCAGGGCGACCTCTCCCTCCCAGCCGGATCCTGGAGCGTCCGCTTCCAGGCGACAGGACCGAACGGCACGGTCAGTGAGGTCCTTCGTGAAGTGGAGGTTGTCTTTGCGGGGGTTACCGTCAACGTCGTTGGGAGCGGCGGTGGCACGTGGATTCGTGCCTGGACGGACGGGGCGATCGATTCGAGCGTTGGGCCGACTGGCGTCACCCTCAGAGCGGGCGAGAGCCGCACGCTCAGGGGCAGCCAGGCCGTTGATATCCGCTTTGGAAACCCGCGCGGCGCTGTGATCACACTTAACGGCCGTATGCTTGAGCCACTAGGGACGGAGGGTGTCCCACAGAGTTGGAGCTTCCGTGATGACGGACGCGTCCTCAGTTCAGCCCGAAAATAGGAGGGGAGAATGCCAGCCGATAACTCGTTTGACGTGGTTTCCGACTTCGACCGTCAGGAGATGAAGAATGCCCTTGATCAGACTCGTCGCGAAATCGCCACGCGATACGACTTCCGTGGAGCGACGGCAGAGATTGAAGAGGAGAAGGACGAACTCGTGATCAGGGTTGATGGCGAACTCCGCCTGAAGGCGCTCCGTGACATTCTCGAGTCGAAAGCGGTGAAGCGCGGAATAGACCTCCGAACCTTCGGCTGGGGGAAGCCTGAGGCCGCTGGAAGCGAAACGCTTCGGATTCACGTGAAACTTCGCAGCGGGCTGGACGATCCGACCGCAAAAAAGATTACAAAGGCGATCCGTGACAGTTTCCCGAAGGTAAAGACACAAATCCAAGGTGAGGCTGTCCGTGTAACCGGGAAATCTCGCGACGAGCTGCAGGCGGTGATTGAGCACCTCCGAACGATGGAGGTTGATCGCCCCCTCCAGTTTGAAAACTACCGCTGAGGTGGGCTGGTGACTCGCCGGATCGACGAGATCGGCGCGGGTCTCGCCCCAGCTCGTCGCGGGGTGCCGTTCACCCTGCCACTCCGAATTCACGTGGTTGGCGTTGGGGGCACCGCTGCTACTGCCGCGGCGCTGCATGCTGCCGCCCTCGGTGTCCAGGTGACTGGCTACGACCGTGAGCTCTCGCTAGCGTCCGCTCGGCTATTGGCTACGGCGGGGGTGCAGATCAGCGCCGAGGGTGACCTTGATTCGGTCCGTAGTGCAAATGTGGTGGCAGTTTCTAAAGCGATCACGAGCACGCAGCCGGACCATCCCCAGTTGCAGGCGGCACGAGCGGCAGGACTGCCGCTGATCTCCCTTCAGCAGGTGATCGCTGACGCGGCCGCCACGCGCGGCGGGCCACTTCTCGGAGTTGCCGGAACGCACGGAAAGACGACCTCAACCGGCTGGCTGCTGGCCGCCCTGAGGGCCTCTGGGCGTGATCCCTCGGCGTTTGTCGGAGGACCCCTCCCGGAGGGGGAGGGGAGCCCCACTGGCGCTCCGGTTCACTTAGGGAGCGAGCCTGGCTTCATCGTTGAAGCTGATGAATACGGTGGCAATTTTGACCCATACGTCGCAGACGCTGCGCTGATCCTCAACGCGGATTGGGATCATCCCGACGTCTTTGAGGATCGCGCTGCGGTCGTGCGAACCTTCGCTTCATGGGCCGCCCCCGTGCTTACGCGGGGACCGCTTGTCATCAATGTCACCGATGTCGGTGGGTCTGAGGTCGCGGCTTCACTCGAGGAGCACAATCGCGAGAGCCTTCTCACCTACGTCGTCCGTTCACAGAGACACGCAGAGACGGGGCCTTCAAAGCACGCCGATGCCGTCGCTGAGCTCGTAGAGGCTGGAGAGGGGAGGGTTGCCCTGCGGAATCTCACCCTAAGCGCGCGCGCAGTCAGGCTCGCCCCTGCCGCTGCCGAGCTGGTCGGCACAGACATACCCATAGGACTTCTAGGGGCTCACAACGCCGCAAATGCTCTCGGCGTCGCCCTGTTTGCCGCAGCTGCCGGTGGGAGCAGCGAGGGGATTCGCAGCGCACTCGCGAACTTTCCCGGGGTGGGTCGGCGCATGGAGGTTCGCTACGACCGCGGCGGGATCACGATTTTGGACGACTACGGACACCATCCAACCGCTATCGATGTAACGATCTCAACGGTGCGCCTTCGCTATCCGGGGCGCCCACTCGTGCTCGCGATTGAGCCGCTGACCTACCACCGTACCGCCGCCCTTCTGGCTCCAATCGCTCGCTCATGTGCCGCCGCAGACCGTGTGCTCGTCGCAGACATCTTCGCCATACGGGACACCGATCTCTCAATCACGAGTGCAGCCGCACTCGCTGCAGCGGTCGCCAGGCACGGTGTAGTCGCAGAGGCCCCTGGATCAGTTGAGGCGACTGCCGATCGAATTGCTGACTCAGTTCCTCCCGGAGCCGTCGTACTTGTCATGGGGGGTGGTCGCTCAACTGACCTGGCGACCCGCCTGGCGAGGACTCTCGAGGCTCGCTAACTCCCCTCGGGACCGCCCGCGTGCTGGTCAGGGCTTGGTGGTTCACTTCCAGCAAGGTGCGCGGCGTGTTCTTGAGCAGCAGCACTTACCGGCCGAGCAAAGAGCGGATGCCCCTCAGAGGTGAGGCAGCGACCCGATGCTAGATCCCACTGCCAGCCATGGATGCTGCAGGTCAACCTCTCGCCATCCTCGGTGCCGAACCGAGTCAGGTCTGCCTTCATGTGCGGACAGCGGCGCTGTACCTGCCATCCACCGATCTCAAACGTCCCTTCAGTGGGACCGTTCTCTGCATAGAAACCCTCCGCGTACTGGATTCGTGCCACCGAGAGGCACTTGAACCACGTGTAGATGTAGTCGTTATAGGCCCCGCGCCTCCAGGCGCTGAAACGCATGGAGAGGAAGAGCGAGTTCACCCAGTCGTCCGTACGCGTTCGGATCAAGTGGTCCAGCAGGAGGCGGGGGATGGTGAACCGGAAGTCCACTTCGCGCCCGTCATCTTCGCGAACCTCGCGCTCGGGGAAGTCGAGTAGCACGCTCTCATCATCGGTCTCGATACGCACGGCTGCGCCAATCCCATCACAGACCCGCGGACCGAGTGCCATCAACGGCTCAAACCAGGCCTTCATATCCGCAACTAGGTTGGCACGAGGCCCAACCCACGAGGCCTTTTCCGCCGCTATACGGGGAGCTAGGTCTCTTGCGTACGTACGCAAATACGCTTCTTTATCTGCAAAGACATCATGCACAGACGCTTCGCCCTTCGGGTGCGTGACAGAAAATCTCCCTGAGGCATCAAACTCACCGAGGCTGCCTGGGAGCATCAAGGCTGCAGTTTGACCGGCACGCTCAAGGTAATCAACCATCTGGCGCTGATCCGGGAATATGGAGTCGTCTGCATTCGTCACGTCGTTCCAGCGGAAGAGATCCTCGTCAAGGAAGCATGGGGGGCCGGCAGAGGGGATGACCACGCGTGGGCTAATGATCTCCGCATAGCGAGCTGCGCGTGCGAACTGGGCGGCGCGCTTCTTCTTCGCGAACGCTTCCTTGGCGCGTTCGGGGAGCTCGTAGACCATTGGATACCAGATGGCTCCACTGAACTGGAGAAGGCAAATGTCGACCGCTCCCTGCACGAGCAGACGATCGGGGTCGATGGGACGGCTGTCGTTCAGATTCAGGACACGCTCGGTGCCGTCATCCACCAACAGGGCGGAATCGCCAATCGGACCGTCCGTAGGCGCCGTGAGCGCCTCGACAACGAGCGTAAGACCGCCGTGCTGTACCGGCACACCAGAGGCCGTCTCGATAAAGCGGTGAAAACCGAGCGCCGTCAGAGCCTCCCTGAGCTCGGGGAGCGGGTAGGCGGGGAGGATGACCATGGCCTCCTTGTTGCACCAGCGGGCGAGCCACTCAGGGTCAAAATGGTCCCGGTGGAGGTGGCTGATATAGAGATAGTCGGTCGCCCCGAGGGCCGCATGGTCGAGGCCGTCGTTTCGAGGATATGGGAACCAGCCCGCGTAGTAGGCCGGATTGAACCATGGATCACAGAGGATGGAGCCGTGCGCCGTATGGATCTTCACACCAGCCTGAGCGATGAATTCGATCCGCATGGGGAAGAGGATACGCCTTCACTACGCCGCTCGTGCTCAACCAGCCCATCGCTTCATCACATAACTATCATTATCGGAAGCAAAGTCATGGGAACACCGAAGGCTATCTGCCCCCCATGCCAGAGCTATAGAACCCGGCCAATTGCTCGCCGCTTGAGCAGTTGCAGTTCTTTGGCGACCTCCTCTGGCGCAAAACCTGTCACGTGAAGAACAGAATCCTCATATGCGACCTGAATCCCAGTCCTGGCCCTGATCGCCTCAACCTCACCCACAACCCCGTATGGAAGCTCTAGGTCTACCGCCACCCCTTGGCGTTGAAGGATCGCCTCAAGTTCGACTCGAAGCGCAGGGATTCCCTCCCCTGTGGCCGCCGATACTTTGATGGCTCCGTCGATGAGCAGTGCGGCATTCGGACGATCACACTTGTTCGCCACCGCGATGCGGGGCTTCTCATCAACGTTGAGCTCAGTGAGCACCGCCTGGACGGTTGCACGATGCTCCGCCCAGTGTCGGTCCGACGCATCAATGACCTCAAGGAGTAGGTCGGCGCGCTCTACCTCCTCCAGAGTTGCACGGAACGCGTCAACCAACTGATGTGGCAGCTTATGGATGAACCCTACGGTGTCGGTGAGTACCGCATGTGCTCCGCTTGGCAGTTTTAGGCGTCGACTCGTCGGATCGAGTGTTGCGAATAGACGGTCCTCCGCGAGAACCTCTGTGCTCCCGACAAGGCTGTTGAGGAGCGTGGACTTTCCTGCATTGGTGTATCCGACAATTGCGACCGTTGGCACTCCGCCAGCTGTACGTGCCTTGGCCCCCGTCTCTCGACTTCGGCGCACCTGGTCCACACGTGCCTTCATCAGCGAAATCCGATCTCGAATCAGTCGTCGGTCTGTTTCTAGCTGTGATTCGCCCGGACCTCGCGTTCCGATGCCACCGCCCGTCCGCGACAGGTGTGTCCACAGTCGCGTGAGTCGCGGCAGCTGATACTCCAACTGCGCAAGCTCAACCTGAAGACGCCCCTCGTGGGTTCGAGCATGCATCGCGAATATGTCAAGGATCAGACGGCTTCGATCGATGACCTTGACCTCAAGAACCTCCTCCAGTCCGCGCTGCTGCGTTGGAGAGAGTTCATCGTCTGCAATGAGCAACGTGAAGCCGGTTTCCGCTTTTGCGGCAATCAGTTCGCGGGCCTTACCCGCTCCAATGTAGGTATCTGGATCCGCGTGCCGTCTCTGCTGCCACTCGGCACCAACGATCTCAGCACCGGCCGTCCGTGCAAGACTGGCAAGCTCTTCAAGGCTATCAATCGCTGGCCAACCAAGATCGTTGCCGCTTTCAACAGCAATGAGAAATGCACGCTCTACTGGTGGAGCAATTGAGATTGGGGCTCGCCTCTTTCGCACCTTGCGCTCCCCCATCTACTCTCCCGCTTGTTTGATCAGATCATGGGTAATGATACGCAGTGCCGCCGCAACCATGGCGGCAGGTTGGCGCGAGCCTGCATGGAGGGTGTGCGTGATCGGTTCTCCTCGATACCAGGTGCGCTGACGTCGAGCGTACGCCCAGTTTCGCCCTGACGAGTGTGTGATGGCCTTCTCCTCGGTGATATCTCCCGCGAGAAACTGCAGCGCTTCGCGATACCCAATCCCAGAAAGCGCGGGGGTCCCGGCAGGGAGTCGGGCAGCGAGAGACTTTGCTTCAGAAACAAGACCGCCACGAAACTGAGCGGCGGACCGCTCGGCGATCTTCTCGCGGTGCGCCACTAGATCTGGCTCATCCAGAAGCACATATGCGTGAGGGGCTGACCATGGTTCCTCTTCCGTTGTCACTGAATCACCGCCGAGTTGAGCGATCTCGAGTGCACGTAAGATTCGCCGAGGACTTGCGTTCGCTACCGCATCGGCTGCCGCTGGGTTCAAGCCGCGGAGCTGCGCCTCGATGTGAGATCTCCCCTCTTCGGCAAGTTCGCGCTCAAGGCGAGCCCGCAGCTCTGGATCATGCGGCCGCGCGCCACCCACCAGGAAACCACGCAAGAGTCCGCGATGATACAAGCCAGTCCCGCCGACAACGATAGCGATCTGAGGCGTCTCGCCACCGGGCATGCCCGCCGCTGCCTCACGAGCGATCGCAAGCCAGTCATAGAGCGTGAACGGTTGATCTGCTTCCGCGACATCAATCCCAGCGTGTGGTCGTGCTGCAAGGACGCTCGCCGGGAGCTTATCGGTTCCAATGTTGAATCCGCGAAAGACCTGACGTGAGTCCGCTGAGATCAGGACCGCACGAATCCCATCTCGCTCGAGGAGCTCTGCGAGTTCGAGAACAGCGGCACTCTTCCCAACCGCGGTTGGGCCGGCGACCGCGAGGAGGGGCGTTGCCCGCTCAGCGGGCGTAATCCACCGCCCGCGTCTCGCGAATGACCGTGACCCTAATCTGACCAGGATACGAAAGCTGTTCCTCGATGCGCTTCACAACATCACGCGCGATCTCTCGGGCGCGATCATCGTCAACACTGTCCGGGCGAACAAGGATGCGAACTTCTCGACCCGCCTGGACTGCGTAGACCTTCTCCACGCCGTCAAAGCTCATCGCGATGTTCTGGAGATCTTCGAGCCGACGCAGGTGCGCCTCTGCTTGATTTCCACGGGCACCTGGGCGCGCAGCGCTGATCGCGTCTGCCACCTGAACGATTGGCGCTTCACGAGCGGTGCACTCAACCTCTTGATGATGCGCAGCGATCGCATTCACAATTCCTTCAGGCATCCCATGTCGACGCGCAAGATCAGCACCGATCGCCGCGTGGGTGCCCTCAATTTCATGGTCGAGCGCCTTACCGATGTCGTGCAGTAGCCCGCCGACCTTCGCTGCACGAATATCCATTCCGAGCTCACCCGCAACCGCTCCCGCAACCTGTGCGGTCTCAATGGAGTGCAGTAGTACGTTCTGTCCGTACGAGGTACGCCACTGGAGACGGCCCAGGATGCGCAGCAGCTCCGTCGGGATTCCCGTCACGCCTACCTCTAGCGCTGCTTCCTCCCCGTTTTTGAGCGCGGTGGCATCGACTTCACTCTGGGCCTTCTCAACCACCTCTTCGATCCGAACCGGATGGATTCGGCCGTCTTGCATCAGACGTTCAATCGTGACCCTCGCCACCTGGCGACGTACAGGATCAAACGACGAAAGCGTCACCTGCATTGGAGTTTCATCAATGAGCAGCTCCACGCCGGTGGCCGCTTCCAGCGCGCGGATATTGCGCCCTTCGCGTCCGATCAGCCGTCCCTTCATCTCTTCGCTTGCAAGCTTGATGTGGGTGACTGAGTGCTCAGTGCTGTGATCGGCCGCAACGCGCTGCATGGCAGTAAGGATCATTTCGCGCGCCCGATCCGCGGCCTCGTCGGCAGCCCTGCGCTCGAGCGTTGCGCGAAGGCGGTTCGCTTCCGTCTCTGCCTCTTCAGTGAGACGTTCTAGCACCTCTTTCCGTGCCGACTCGGCATCTAGCCCAGCAATCTCAGCGAGTCGTGCATTCACAGAGGCGCGAGCCGACTCAAGCCCTGCCGCCTCTTCCAGCAGACCGCGCTCACGTTCAGCAATCGACACTTCGCGCTCCGCAAAGAAGGCTTCACGCTCCCCTAGCGCCACCTCTCGCAGACGCGAACGCTCCGTCTCTGCAGTGATCTGTTCGCGCTCCTGGCGCAAGCCATCCTCTGCCGCCACCCGCATGCGGGAGATCTCTCCCTTGGCAGCGATGATGAGCGCGCTCTGCTGCTGGCGCGCCTCTTCCACAATGCTGCGAGCCCGAACGGTGGCCGCTCGGATTCCGGCCGCAGCGATGAACTGCCGGATGAGCACTCCCAGAAGAAGTCCGAGAATAGCGGCAACGACGGGGATGACCCCGTTAAGGTTTTCCATTGGTTCCCTCTTGTCAGCCGTGCCCCGCGGGCTGACACGCGGTAATAGGTCAATTGGCCAGCCAACTGGCTGGGTCTGAAGGCTACGACCTCGGCCAGTTGCGGTCAAACGCCTCGTGGGGCCACTCAAGCGGCCACAGGCGGGTCATACGTCCCCCTGCACGTCTTCAGGGGCTGGGAGCGTTCGCTGGCCCTCCCCTGCCCCTTCTACTCGTTCACGAGCGATCCGCCACGAGAGCCCCGGGGGGAAACCACGCCGCCCCAGTGCCTGCGCGACACGTAGAACCTCGGCGCGAACGTCGCCCCCTCGGAGGCGCACCTTGGCAGCCGCCGCATACGCAGCACGCTCCTCCGCCTTGAGCGGCGTGCTCTCGCCCTCTCGAGTCGCGTCACCCTCAGCCTCATCTGCTCGCTCTGCCAAGACGCGTGCCGCAACATCATCTGGGACTCCACGACGTCGCAGCTCTTCTACCAGCGCCCGATCCCCACGCTGTCGTGAGCGGTCGCGCGACTCAACCAAGGAGCGTGCCAGCCGCTCGTCATCAATAATGCCGACCGCTTCGAGTCGATCGGTGGCAGCTGTGACGTGAGCCTCGGGGTACCCCGCGGCGATCAGTCGCTCAGCCAGCGAGCGCTTACTACGAGGAGCGCCCGAGAGCGATCGCGCAGCGGCCTCCAGCACCTCAGCCGCGTCTGCCGCTGCGTGACGCTCTTTCATGAGCGCCGGATCCTTGCGGCGTCTCACCGCGCGGCGCGACTACTCCCCGTCGCCTGGAGGCGCAACAGGAACGTCGAGCGTGGCAGTTGCGGCGCGAATCTTGGCGTCAATCTCGGCGGCCACCGCTGGATTGGACTTGAGGAACTCCTTTGACTGTTCGCGCCCTTGACCGAGTCGCACATCACCAAAGTTGAACCATGCGCCAGTCTTGGAGACGATATCTCCCGCTACGCCGACGTCGAGGAGGCCACCCTCCATGCTGATCCCTTCGCCATACATGATGTCAAATTCGGCGATGCGGAACGGTGCCGCAACCTTGTTCTTCACCACTTTCACTCGCACGCGTGATCCAACTGACTCGGTGCCCGTCTTGATCGTTTCGATGCGACGAATGTCAAGCCTCACCGAGGCATAGAACTTCAGCGCACGACCACCTGGGGTCGTTTCCGGACTGCCGTACATCACCCCGATCTTTTCGCGGAGCTGATTGGTGAAGAGGAGTGTTGTATTCGAGCGCGCAACGGCGCCAGTCAACTTACGCAGCGCTTGGCTCATGAGGCGTGCCTGGATACCGACAAACGAATCGCCCATCTCGCCTTCGATTTCTGCTCGAGGCACCAGGGCCGCAACAGAGTCCACGACGACAATGTCCACGCCGCCTGATCGAATCAGCGTTTCGGCAATCTCTAGCGCCTGTTCACCTGTATCTGGCTGCGAGACAAGGAGCTCATCAACGTTCACGCCTGTCGCCGCCGCATAGGCAGAGTCGAGCGCATGCTCAACGTCGATGAACGCGGCGACACCTCCACGACGCTGCGCCTCAGCGATGATGTGCTGGCAGATCGTGGTCTTACCAGACGATTCTGGACCGAAGATCTCGCTGATGCGCCCGCGCGGTAAACCGCCGACGCCGAGTGCTAGGTCTAGGGAGATCGCACCCGTTGGAATGGTGTCAACCTCAAGTCGCTCACGTGAGCCAAGTTTCATGATCGCTCCGCGACCGAACTGCTTCTCAATGGTGAGGATTGCGGCATCCACGGCGCGGCTGCGCTCTGATGATGCCTTCGCGTCCACTTTCGCTTCGGTCTTGTCGGGCGTAGCCGACTTCGGGCTCTTGCTCTCGCTCTTCTCGGCCATCTCTATTCCCTACCTTCTTTTGCTGTTGCCCTCTGTCGATTGACTCCGCGAAGCCTGCCATCCTCGGCGTACCGTGGACGCATTGCGCCGCGAGCGGGCTCTTCGGAGGGCTCATCGCCGATTCCTAAGCGAGGGGTCCCCGGCCCCCCAGCCGCGGCACGAAGCCGTGGCAGCTCGGCTGCGAGTGTACCCGAGCTGAGTGCCAACCGAATGGCACGCATGAAGGCGCTCAGGTGGCGCAGGTTGTGAATCGTGAGCAGGCGGTAGCCGAGCAGCTCCTCAGCGCGGAAGAGGTGGGCGAGATAGGCGCGGCTGAATCTACGGCAGGTGGAGCAGTCGCAGCGCGCGTCAAGGGGCTCATCTTCGTCCAGGTGCCGCGCATTGCGGAGGTTCATGCGTCCCCCTGTCACCCACGCTTGACCATTGCGCGCCACTCGCGCGGGAAGAACGGAGTCGAAGAGGTCAACGCCTCGCAGTACCGCCTCCAGCAGATCTATCGGTGATCCGAGCCCCATCAGGTAGCGCACGCGCTGATCGCCATTAAGCGCAGCGATCGTTGATTCAATTGCCGTGTTGCGCTCATCTGGAGTCTCATCGCCGGCGAGTCCACCAAGGTTGATCCCTTCAAACGGGAGCGCGCGGATGTAGGTGGCCGATTCAGCCCGTAGTTGAGGATCAATGCCGCCCTGCGCAATGCCAAAGAGTGCCTGATCCTCTCGTGTGTGCGCGCGAAGTGATCGCACCGCCCAGCGGTGGGTACGCTGCATGGCTCGCATTACATCGCGGCGTTCACTTGCGCCTGGCATCACAGGCTGATCAAATGCTACGGCGATGTCTGGCCCAAGCGCCTCCTGGACTTCGATCGACCGTTCTGGCGTGAAGAGGTGCTGGCTCCCGTCGAGGTGGCTGTGGAATCGCGCCCCCTCTTCACGGATGCGCATGAGTGGACCGAGGGAGACCACCTGAAAGCCACCCGAATCTGTGAGGATCGGTTTACTCCACGCCGCGAAGCGATTGAGGCCGCCGAGACGCTGAACTCGCTCGTGTCCAGGTCGAAGATAGAGGTGGTACGTATTCGCCAGGATGATCTGCGCGCCAATCGCATGTAAGTCATCTGGATCGAGTGACTTCACGGTGGCATTCGTGCCGACGGGCATGAAGTCAGGCGTCTCAACAACGCCATGCGGCAGCGTCAGCGTACCTGCACGCGCATTTGAATAGGGGTCAGTGGCGCTGACGGTGAAGCGCAGCGAGCGCCGTGCTCGTGCTGGCAGTGTCGCCGGATCGGAGAGTGCGGCGAGCCGCGCGCTCTCGCTCAGCTCCCACTCCAGAGCGACGCACTGCTACGTCCAAGATGCGCACGACCACGTTCGGTGACCACGCGACCCTGAGGTGTACGGTCTAAGAACCCGATCCGGAGCAGAAATGGCTCAAACACATCTTCAAGCGTGTCGGGCGATTCTCCGAGGAGTGCAGCCATCGCCGCCACCCCAACCGGACCGCCATCAAACTTGTCCAACATCACTTGCAGCAGCTTTCTATCTGTTGCGTCCAGACCGGCATCATCAATCTGCAGTCCCGCAAGTGCTGTGTGTGCTCGCTCTTTGGTGATTTCCGCGAATCCCGCTACCTGCACCTCATCACGCACGCGGCGAAGGAGCCGGTTGGCTATGCGAGGAGTCCCTCGGCTTCGTGCCGCGATGAGCGCCGCTGCATCATCCGTAGCGCTCACGCCGAGGATTCCGGCTGAACGTCGCACGATTGCGGCCAGATCGTCGCTGGTGTAGAAGTCAAGACGCTGCGATGCGCCGAAACGATCGCGAAGTGGCGCCGAGAGCATCCCAATCCGCGTTGTTGCACCAATCAGCGTAAATGGTGGCACTTCGAGTCGCAGTGGTTGAGCGGAGGGTCCCTTGCCGATCACGATATCAATCGAGCGGTCCTCCATCGCTGGGTAGAGCACCTCTTCAACGGCGCGGCCGAGTCGATGGATCTCGTCAATGAAGAGGACTTGCCGCGGCGCGAGGTTGGTCAGGATCGCGGCAAGATCTCCGCCATGATCGATCGCCGTTCCGGAGGTGAAGCGGATTTGCACACCAAGTTCATGTGCAACGATCGCGGCGAGTGTGGTCTTGCCGAGGCCAGGCGGTCCATGGAGGAGCAGGTGATCGGCAGCCTCTCCGCGCTCGCGAGCCGCCTGCAGCAGGGTCGTGAGTGAGCGCTTGGCTTCACCTTGGCCGATGTACTCCCCCAACGAAGTCGGACGCAGCGATACCTCAAGACTTTGATCTTCGGTGTCGTTGGCCTTCGGCTCAATCACACTGCACCCCCTCTCGGCTACGCCCGCTCGCGAAGCGCGGCTCGGAGGCGCGCATCCAGCGGTGCAGAACGCATGGCGGGGTTCTCTTCAACAGTCGCGGCAAGCTCGCGCGCATCTCGCGGGGGGAATCCGAGGCTGCGAAGTGCGGCGGCAAGGTCACCTCCATCGCGACCCTTCACGCCGCCCTTCTGCGTCGTATCACCAGCCGCGTCACGCGCAATCTTATCGGCAAGTTCAACGATGATACGAGCGGCAAGCCGTCGCCCAACGCCAGGCGCAGTGGCCAACAGCTTCTCGTCCCCGTCAACGAGCGCACGGCGCAGACCCTCAGCGCCATGTGTGTCGAGAAGTGCAAGCGCGACCTTTGGGCCAACCCCGCTCACATCAAGTAGCGTTGCGAAGAGGCGCTCCTGATCGCGGCTCGTAAACCCAACGAGTGACTCCTGATCTTCACGAACGATGTGATGCAGGTAAAGCTCAACGTCTACACCTTCCCGAAGCGTGGAGAGGAGGCTCGGGAGGACCCGAACGCGGAGTCCGAGCCCACCGCTCAGAATGACCACCGCGTCGTCTTCCGTCCAGCGCACACTCCCCGACGCGAATGCGTACACCGCTATCTCCGTTCTCCGCGCAGTGCCTTACGCACGGCACGATCGAATCCACTCTCTTGCGACGCCCCAGCAGATGCCGAGCGATCAAGTCGCGCGGAGCCTGCGAGCTGCTGCATGCGGAGAGCACCAGCACCCCAGATTGCGAGGCCGAGCGCGTCGGCTGCGTCATCCGCAAGGGGTCGACCGGCAATATTGAGCAAGTTCGTCACGGCATGAATCACGCCACTCTTGCTCGCGCGTCCGTCTCCAGCAATCGCGCTCTTCATTTCTGACGGGGTTGCCTCTACCACCTCAATCATGAGTTCCGCTGCGATCATCAGCGCGAGTCCGCGTGCCGCGGCAACCGCAACCGCAGATTGGAGATTCCCTTGCGAGAAGATGCGTTCAATCGCAATCCGGTCTGGTCGCTCACTCCGCGCAATCTGCGTCAACTCTGTCCTGATGTGCAGGAGGCGTTCTCCGAGTGAGAGCGTTGACGAAGTCGTGATCAGTCCGTGCGTGATATAGCGCGGGCGATCTCCGCCACTCTCCACCATCCCCCAGCCGAAGGTCGCGGTCCCAGGGTCCAGGCCGAGGACCCGCAGGCTCATCGCGTCAGCTCAGCGTAGAGCTCGGATGACAGCTCAAAGTTGGCAGTGACGCGCTGTACATCGTCGAGCTCTTCCAGGGCATCGACCAACTTCATGTTCTTTCGGGCATCGTCGGCGCTCACATCGATGGTGGACTTCGCAACGATGCTCGCCTCCGCGGACTTTACGCTCACGCCCGCGCCCTCAAGGCCCGCTCGGACCGCCTCGAGTGCCGCAGGATCTGTGTAGACAAAGACGCTCCCGTCCGCCTCATCCACATCAACGGCCCCCGCCTCAATTGCCGCATCGCCAACCTTTGCGAAATCACCTCCACACTCAATAATTCCACGGGCCTCAAACTGCCACGCCACCGCACCGCTACTCGCAAGCGACCCCCCCGCCTTCGTGAAGAGGCTACGAACCTCCGAGGCGGTTCGATTTCGATTATCCGTTGCCGCCTCCACGAGCACCGCCACGCCACCGGGGCCATAGCCCTCATAGGTGATCTCCTCATACGCATCACTCTGCCCGAGTCCTGAGGCACGATCGATCGCCCGCTTGATGTTGTCGTTCGGCATGTTGAGCGATCGCCCCTTCTCAATGGCGAGGCGCAGTCGCGGGTTAGAGGCTGCGTCTGGTCCACCGATCCGCGCAGCGATCGTGATCTCGCGCGAAACCTTCGTGAACTGTGCAGCACGCTTCGCATCGGTCGCACCCTTGGCGCGCTTGATCGTTGACCATTTTGAATGACCAGACATGCGCTGAGTATAGGCGAGGGGCTCAGCCCGCTCGCAACATCCGATAGTCGCGTCGCCCCTTGCGCAGGAGGAGCGATCCGTCGCTCAGGCGGCTGAAGCTGCTCCCCAACGCGTTCGGATCAGCGGCAGCCTCACCGTTGATGGAGATGCCCCCCTGCTCCACGAGTCGTCGCGCCTCGCTCTTTGAGGTGGCGAAACCTGCCGCGATCACCAGATCGATGAGCGTTGCCTCTACCGTGGATGGGAGTGGAGCGGTTGGCAGTTCCGCCGCCAGAGTGGCGAGCCCGTTCGCATCAAGCCCACGTGGATCACTCCCCCGGCCCTCAGGTCCCCCGAACAGCGTTTCAGCAACTTGCCGCGCGCGCGCCTCTTCGCTCTCGCCATGCACCAGCGTGGTCACCGCAGTGGCAAGGCGTCGCTGTCCAGCACGAGCCCCAGGGTTTTTTGAATGCTCGGTTAGTAGTTCGTGGATTGATGCACTCTCGTCAAGGGTGAGGCGCTGAAGCAGCTCCTCAAGCGCCTCGTCCGGTTGGTCCATGAAAAATTGGCGGAAGGCAAATGGGCTGGTGCGCTCTGCGCTGAGCCAGACTGCCCCTTCTGCGGACTTGCCAAACTTCTCGCCATTCTTTGCGAGAAGGAGTGGGTAACAGAGACCGAACGCAAGTGGGGCGCCTTCGCGTCCGTCACCTTCCACGCGACGGATCAGCTCGCTCCCAGCGGTGATGTTCCCCCACTGGTCGCTACCGCCCATCTGAAGCTCAACCCCATGAAGTTTGCGCAGCATGAGGAAGTCATAGCTTTGCAAGAGCATGTAGC
>Ga0222713_10003381_pt1 | contig 16580 bp, 27 predicted proteins | sample C33_649DmetaG_FD_165061 | JGI IMG/M metagenome (GOLD analysis project Ga0222713, IMG submission 165061) | Estuarine water microbial communities from San Francisco Bay, California, United States - C33_649D | ecosystem: Environmental > Aquatic > Marine > Unclassified | place: USA: California...
CTTTGTAATACTATCTGGTTCTAAGATCAGATTATGTATAAGCTTACCCTTAATAAGGTGATCTGCAACAATCTCTTCTCTTATACCATTGATATATACGTCTTTAAAAGACTTTGGACTCCATAGTAATCTACTAAGACTACTGTAACTAAACTGAAAAGGCTTCTCATAGAAGCTATTCATTAATATTTGCTCTTCCATATTAGATACCAGTTGATTCGTTATTGTGATCATGCTCTTCTTCTTTTGACCAGTATCCTTGTTGATACATGTAATTACGAATCTCAGCACCTGTTATCTTATCGTTTGTTGTTGACTCTATTCTTTCAAGAAATCCAATCAAATCAACACAAGCTTCTTCAATGTTTTTATTGTCCGCCATGTTTTTGTTGTTTAAGTTGTTCTGCTACCTCTTCTGGTAGATAGCCTAATAAGTTTTTCTTTGGAAGGAACTCTAGTAATTCATAGATAGCTGTTACATCCTGCATCGCAAAGTCTTCCTTCATCTGTTCTATAACAGCTTCAATAATTGGGTCTTCCATATTAACTATACTTTTCTTCCATCATTATAAGAGCATCTCTTTTTGTTTGTGCTTTTACTGATGTACCAACTTTCTTTGAACTCACACTAGTTTCTAATACACCTCTCCATATTTTTGAGTTGAATCTATCTTGTTCTAGTGTCCATAAATCTCCGCAGAGAGTTACTCTGTATATACCTGGTTTTACAAGAACGATACTTCTGTTGTCACTAGGTCTTAGTTTTTTTGTTTGCATCACAACATAACTTTCTAATAAGTCTGCGATGCGTTTTAACTCATGATGGATACCAGGGATATTCGTTGATATCAGCTTCTGACCCATCAGTGTTTCATGTAGTTGTGCCATAATCTTTTTATTTATTCCATATCACGTCCATACCATTTACCTAGTATGTTTCCGTTATAGGAGTTTGTTCTTAATACGTCTAACTTAACTTGCCAAGCAAACTCAGCATATGTCAAGTACTTCTTTGTTTTACATAACTCTAAGATTTCTCTTGAGAACTGCTCTACACCAAGTAACTTAACATCTGCTGATAGTTCTTTGCTTGATCCATAATACTTTAACCAGTCTGACTCTTTCTTTATATACTCGAATGTCTTTCTTGTTTTTGTTTCTGCTTTACTACGAGCTGAGATTCTTTTCTTCTTTGTATGGTACAAAGACTTCTTTCCTATATAGATCTGACCTGTTGTTAGGTTAGTGATCTTATAGACAAATCCTTCTAGTTCATGGTAATTAGGAAGCTTATCAAGAGAAGTGATAGCTTTACGCTTGTGCATCCAAGTTGTCTGACTCATTATCTACTACGTGTTTTGTTATTAAAGGGACTAAGTTGATCATTACTTCTCTAGGTCCAAAGTCTCTAATAGCATCAGCTAAATCTTTGCTCATCTTTAAGTGAACATAAGGTATATCATAATGCTCTTGATACTTCTTCATTGCTCGAAGTCCTGCTTCATCGTTGTCAAAGATAGTAATAATCTTCTTATATTGATTCTTATACTTATCAATGACTTCCTGCTTAATCATTGTGTTCTCAGAGTCTGGTGCAATCACATCAACACTGAGCTTTAATGATTTTAATGCCATCAAGTCTTTAAGACTAGAGGTAATAACTAAGTAATCATGTCCTTTTAGTTGTTCTGAACCTTGTATATAGTTCGCAACCTTAATAAACTTCTTATCCTTTACAGTTGGTTGGTATATCTTATACACCTGATTGTCACTTGTAAAGTAGCCATACAAATGCTTGCCTAATATCTCAAGCTCTTTGTGTTGACCGTCTTCTTCTTTAGCCATAATGTAGGATTGTAAGGGCCTAACATTATGCTCATCAAGTAATCTACTGCCTATGTTAAACTTAGTCCAGTAGTATTGATCTGCTGTTGTCCAGGGCCGTGTAGTTGTATCCTTAACACGGTATTTACTATAGCTTTTAAACTCTTGAACATCAAAGCCTCCATTATTATGTAAGATAAACTCATTGTAATCCTCAATAATAGTTCCACTTGCCTGTCCAAAGCTACACTGGTACAAATGCTTTACTAAATCAATAGCCCCACCACCTTTATCTGTTGAGAAGTCCTTAAACTTATAGATACTTTTCTTCTGATCAAAGTAGATACACATACTTGGTGTACGTTCTTTTGGGTTGAAAAGACTCTTTACCTTAAGATCTTGACCAACAAGCTTGTCAGGTAGCTTGCAATAGTGCTCGAATATCCATGTTGATGGTACGAGCTTAACATCTGAGATTAAGTTTTTTGTACTTAGCATAACCTGTTGTAATTAAAGGAGAAAAAAGAAGGGCAGAGATAAAATCCCCACCCTTTCTTACATCACCTAACCACTAATACTATAAGCTGAAGTCGTTGTTTGGTTCGAAACCTGCAACTGGCTTATCTTCTTTTGGCTCACTAACGTGTAGTGCTCTATCAAAAGCGATAAGATCAGCTTCGTTACCCTTTAACACATAAGCTTTCTTTCCTGTCTTGTCATATGGTAAGAACAAGTCATACGCAGTATAACCTTTTGCATTCTTATATCCACTTGCTGCAACAGTAAATACCATTGAACGGTTAGCAAATATCTTAGATACTGCATCAACGTGATCAAAGATAGTAGATGCCGCAATGTTATCAACGGCATCTCTAATAGGAGCACCTAAAGTGTTTGCTAAGTTAATTACTGCTTGTAAATACTCGTTATCACGCTTGTTATTGATAGTCTTTGTAGTACCATCTGGCATATTACGAGTAACAGTGCTATCCTTCATTGGATATGCTTTATACTTTACACGACCAATCTGACCTAAGTGACGAGGGCTAGAAGGATCATTAGGATTAATAAAGAAACCTTGGAAGTTTGGATCTGTTACTGCTGGAGTTTCTAAGTTTAGAACTAAAGCAACTGAACCATCAGTATCAAAACTACGGTTTTTAATTAATTGAACATTAAGAATACGTGCTTCTGTTGTACCTGGTCCGATAATTGGGCTAGTCTTTGCTACTTTTTCTTCTACTGCTGCGAAATCTTTTGTACTAATCATGATTGTTTTTGTTTATTATTGTTGTTTACATTAAATGAATACTTGGTCCCAATACGTTACCAGACCTGTTGGTGTCATCTCTGATACCATAAACTCCTGATCTCTTAAGTGAGTTGGTCTAGCCCCACATGAGATTTCATCTGTTGTTTTAAAGCTTAGGAAGTTTTGCTTTCCCTTGCGATACAGATAACCAATAGCATCTGAATTAGATGTGGTAATACGTTTAAGCTTACCTGTTAGATCTAAGTCAAGAACATTTACTTCTGCTCCATTCTTTTCTAACATCGTATCTTTAACGTGTCCAACTAAAATAATGTGAGGAGCAAGAGTCTTGATATACTCAATAACTTTTGTGAATGCCTCACGTAACCACGGATAACCCGCGCCGTTTGGTAAGTTCAATAAGCTTGTATACTTAGGCTTACCTTCTGTTAACCAGTTTTTTCCCATCGAAGTCTTTCCATACAACTCTTCTGCGAATGGTAAACAGATGTCTTCAAGTGCAGTGATTGTATCTACTGCGATATACTTATACGGTTTATTTGCTTTTAAGATCTGCTCACCGATGGCTTTTATGTCTCTAACAGATGTTGCCTTGATCTTTAATGCATCAACATAGTCAGTGCCACTCTCAAGGTCTAAGATTAGACAATCAGGTAGTCCTGCTAGTAACTCAGTCTTTCCAACTTTTGGTTTTGCGAATATAACAAGATTCTTTGGATTCTTTACTTCCGCCTTAACTTTATCTATAGGTAATGTGAACTCTTCCATTATTTGCTTCTTTGTTTATTTACTTTCTTTATTGCTTCGTTAAGATAATCTTTTGAGCTTATTGGCTCACACTGAATAATTGCAAGCAAGTCAAGTACACTAAGGTTACTATAGTGCTGATCTTCTGCTTTGAAATCATTTGATGATAACTGCTCTAACTCAAAGTCAAGCACTGCTTGTGATGGTAGTTCAGGTTCATCTTGTAGAGGTGCATATGCTTCCTTCTCTCTTGTTGTACGTACTTGTTCAGTAACCGTAGCTTTTGTTATAAATACTCCTTCTTTACCAACTGCTATAAGGTCAGCAAGAGGAACACTATACAATCTATTCTCAACAGCATCTTGTGCAGTATTTGCATTAACATTAGCTAATGGATACTCTTCCCAGTATGGACACTCTGAATTTACGGTGAATAGGATACGATCATCCATTGCTACATAACCTTTCTTATCATCTGAAGACTTCAAGATCTCAAAGAAGAAGTTACGTCTAAACTGATTACCATAGATGTTTACTGAATCTAGGTCTGTTGCGGCATCATGCCAGATAGTTTTAAACTCAACCTTTGCGTTTGGGAAACCATAGTCAGCTAAAGCATCTTTATGAAACTGAGTTAGCTTACTATACAACTGTTTCTTCTCGTCAATAGTCATGTTTGTTTTACTAAGAACATTCGGCCCTAAGTCAGGCACTGCTTTTGGAACTGAGTTCAGTATACTAAACTGTCCCTTCAATTGATTCATCATATTTATTAACATTATTAAGGATTTACTACTCTTCTTCTAGTGCTGATAGCATCAACGTCTCTATCAGGTTCGGGACATTCAATGAACTTGTTTGCTGCAAAGTCACCTCTAAAGAATAACACAGCATCTGACTTACCATCTCTAGCTTTTAGTACGTGAACAGCAACATGGTCTTGTTCTACTTTGTACTTATTAGGACCGTAAATCATTAGGTTCTTTTCAAAAGGTCTGTCTAGTGCAAGCATTAAGTCAGCATGGTTATACAAAGCATCACCACCGTAGATATCTGATGTATTAGGATAGTTACCAGCCTTACCTGGTTGACGTCTCTCATTACTTTCAATATCCCTGTTCATCTGATTAAGAACGATAAACAAGCATGGTATTGCTTTCTTTAACTCAGTCATCATAGTACCAAGATTATGAAGCATTGCAAGCTCACTTTTCTCAGTACCCATCATTACAAGATAACTATGGTCAATAGTGATAATCATTGGCTTACGATGCTTTGTCCACATGGCAAGTATGTAAGCTCTAATATTAGATACAGTACATCTTTTTGTAATGACAAAGATCTTATCAGCACCTCCTGATTTTTCTTTCTTGTAATCAACATAACCTTTAAGAAAGCTGACAACACTGTCATCAAGTTTCTTCTTTGCACTAGCAAGTTCTTTTACGGACAAGCCTGTCTTCTGACTGTACTCTCTTAAGGCAATCTTCTCGTCTGTCATCTCAAACTGAAAGTCAAGTACGATAAAATCCTGTGTTGGGTTCAAGTCATGAACACTTCTTGTTAACTCAAGCATGAAGGTAGTCTTACCACCTCCTGATCTTGCAGCAACAACAGAGATAGTTCCCCATTCAAATCCACCCATAGTAACCTCGTTGATGGTATTCCAGGGTGTTTGAACTGATTTGATCTGTCCTGTTTTGCGCTTCTCAATGTAGTCTAAGCCCTTTTGGTTTATAACCGATAAGGGTACTACGTCGTCTAAAATGTCTGTTAGTTGTGAGCTCATAGGAAGATAAAAATACGAAAAAGTTACTACATAAACAACTAGTCATGAACATATCCTGACGATAAAATCTGACCATCTGTGTCACGAAGACTCTCGATAGTAGAAGCTAGTTCGGATACTCCATCTTTCATTATAAAGTAGGTTGAGTTTTTCATATAAGTAAATCCATTTGGGTTGCTCTTGAACGTATTAGCATACATCTCAGTGGCATCAAATACTTCTTGCCAGGTATAGTCAGGATACTTTTTAAAGAAGTCATTAAAGCGTTTCTTTAAGTCAGTTGGGCTAGTACGTAGTACTCTTCCTGACACTGCACCTTTTGGGAAGTAGTCTCGATAATCAAGTAACAGATCATCTATTTGCGGGTGTTTCATCTGGTTTGTTATAACAACTTTCTTCTTTGGCTCGATCTGAGCATAGAACTCATCTATTATTTTTATACCAGACGGGGTAATAGCTCCTTTATCTGTCATGAATCCCTTAAGCATTAACGCTTTATCAATATTAGGGCTATCAATAAGATCAGGTGGAGGTATAATACCCTTGTGTCTAAAATCTAAGTAGACAAACTGATTCAGTGTTAGACGGTTAAGAATCAGTGGTGTCCAGAGGTTTATAATCATAGGCTACTTTTGTTTAGGTTATTTGTTCATTATTTAATATATTATTATGTAGAGATTCTCTAAAGGGGATGCAAAGATAATGCTTTGTTTCATATCTCCAAACTACTGCTTAACGCTATTAAAAACTTTATATAAGATGGCAACATTAAAATATTATGCCCAGAAAGATGCTTTAGGGTTTCCAATCCCTGGTACTATGATGGGTACTACTGGTAAAGTTCCAGAAGACAGTATAGAAATATCTGCTGATACTGTTTTGCCAACACATCCTGATGGATTAAAATACATTGTTCGTTTAAATAAAAAAGGTAAGATTATAGCTAACTCATTAGTTGCTGTTCTTGATGTACCAAAAGGAAACATATTAGACGTTACAGCAGTATCAGAAGCAGAAAGCTTACTAACAGAAGATAACTTTAGTCTAGTTGCAGAGAACGACGACTTAATCATACTATAACATTTAACATACATTAAACATGGCAAATAAAAAGATTAGTCAATTAACTTCAGCATCTGCATTAGCAGGTACAGAAGTATTACCAATAGTACAAGGTGGTACTACAAAGAAAGTAACAGCTCAAGCTATCGCTGATTTAGCAGCAGGTGGAGGTTCTCAACCTCTTGTATTAGATATTATAGCAGACGGTACAGTAGTTAGTAATAATCAACAAGTTAGACCTGTTACTATGGGTTATATTACTACAGCTTCTGGTAATCAAAGTATTGAAGTTAAGACCTTTTTAGAAGTATATTTTGGACAGGGAGCAACATCAACAACTGTAACTCTTCCAACTTTTGATATAGGATCACTTAACGTTAGTAATGCAAATCAATTAGTTACTTTAAGTTTACCTGCTTTCACGACAGCTATAAATACTGGAATGGCTATTTTTTCAGTAAACAACTGTCAATCATTAACTACTATAAATATTCCTGTTCTTGCAACTTTGCCAAGCAATACTTGGTTTTCATTTAGCGGGAACGCTTTAAGTCAAGCTACAGTAGATACTCTTTTAGCTAAGTTTGTTGCTAGTGGTGCTACTAATAACCAGGTATATTTAGATGGTGGTGCTAATGCTACTCCTTCATCTGCAGGTTTGGCTAGTAAAGCTACTCTTGTGTCAAGAGGTTGGACTATTTCACATAACTAACATATAAAACTATATATCATGTATATTCAAGCTGATCAAAATAACGTAAAAACAACTACAGCTCCTTCATGGAGATTGGTCCATAACGGTACAACAGTACTTGTTTTAAAAGAACAAGCATGTGTTATTGCAACTGGTGAAGGTAACGAATTATTTGTTGCTGCTACGGAAGCTGAATGCTTGGCAGAGATTGCTCGTTTAGGTTTAATCAAACCAGATTATATTCAATAATAAGTAATTAAGTTATGGCAAAGAAGTTCTATGCTCAAAAGGATGCTCTAGGGTTCCCAATCTTGGGAACTATGATGAGTGCCTCTTCAGTACCTAATCAAAAAAACTTGATCGAGATTAAATCTGGATTAGGTTTAGGTGCACACCCACAAAAGTTTAAGTATTATGTTCGTAAAGACAAAGCTGGTAACATCTTACCTAATAGTCTTTTTACAAGCTATACTAAGCAATCATCTGCATCAACTATTGATTTGCATACATCTTCACTAGCTTCAAGCTGTATTCAGTTTGTTGCTAATACTACTTTATATAATCAGCTTACTTTTGGAATGCGAGTTGGTGCAACATCAAATATAACATATACTGCTACATGGGGGGATGGTACTACAAGTAATGGTACTATTGTTGCAGGTGACCCTGTAGAGATCCTTCACGATTATGCTGGTGAAAATACTGCTTATACCGCACAACTATGTTTTAGTGATGCAACTAAAGTAACATACTTAGAATTTTACGCAGCTGATTAATATTAGATAACATGGCAACAACGATAACATCGATATCAGGTTTACAAAACCTACCTAATCTGCAAAACTTTAATGCAGACTGGAACTCTCTACAAACAGTGAATCTATCTGGTCTTACTCAGTTAACAACTGTAGATATAAGTGATAATATAACTTTAGATGATGATGGTTCTTCATTAACTAGTGTTAATCTATCTGGTTGTACAGCTCTTGAAGAATTACGTCTTGATGATAGTGACTTCTCATCTGGCATGCCTAATCTTATAGGACTTACTAATTTAACTTGGTTAGATTTAGACCAATCTAGTATATCAGGGTCCGTAGATTTATCTATGCTTACTTCACTTACGGGTTTTGACTTATCAGGAAATAGTGTTACATCAGTAACATTACCAGAATCAAATCTTAGTAATGTTATTCTTTATGATAATAATCTTACTGAAGAAGCAGTGACTAATATACTTGAGTGGTTAGATGGCAGTGGTGTTGAAGAAGGTAATGTAGATTTAACCGGTAGTGGAAACGCTGTTGTTACAAGTAACGGTCTTACAGCTAAATCAAACCTACAAAGTAAAGGTTGGAATGTTGATGTAAATGAACCCATCAACAATAACTTATCTTTAACTGTTGCTAACAACGGACAGTTTGATATTGCTGAGAATACTAATTTTACTATCGAATGGTTTCAGTATTTAGCAGATGATACTAATCATCCAAGATCATTTAGTTTTGGTTCTTACTTCACAGGTGGAGCTTCTCATGCAGTAAGTATTGAGAACGGAACATTCTACTGGTGGGTAGGTGGAGCTATTAGAATCAGTGCTCCTGTTAATATAACAAATGCATGGCACCATTTCTGTATTCAAAGAACTGGAGCTATAGCTAAAGTATTTGTTGATGGATCGCAAATTGGATCTACAACATACCCAAGTGCAATACCAACTGATGGTAAACCATTATACATTGGTTCTGAAGGAGATGATAGCTTAGCTGATGCATTGTTCTCTAACTTTAGATGGAACAGTACAAATGCAATGTATGATAATTCAGGATTTACAGTTCCTACAACTGATTTATCTGTAGAATCAGGCACTACATTAATGTTATTCCAAGGTGGTAATTTAACTGCACAACTTACTGATACTTCTGAATCTAATGCTATAATAACTAATGGTAGTGGTACTTATAACAGAAGTAATCAATCTGTTAATCAATTTGGTAGTGTTAGATTTGGTCAAGCATATGGATTTGTTTATACAGTTAGTACAGCACCAACAGCAACAAGAGATTGTTTCTTAGGTAACTCTACTTCTTATTTTGCACCAGAACCTACTCCAGCACACGTTAGTGTAATTCATACAAACGGTGGGATGAATAGTCCATACTTAGGAGATGACACATCCTATTATGCATATGCTCCTGCATCTAATTCTGGATTAGTTTATACTGCAAATATTAGTTCTACAATTGGAGAAGTACTTAATAAACAAGTTTGTGTTTAATCTTAATAAATAATGACTAGAGAAAACGCTTCTATCGCTGCTTTCAAAGCCTGGGTATTCCCAAGTTTAGTTTCTATTCTTGGTATGATGATCTGGCAAGATGTATCTGAAATTAAATCAGATGTAAAAGCACTAATGGCTCAGTCAAATATAGATAAGACACGAATAGATAACTTAGAGCGAGCACTATATACAAGTAAACAACATTCAGTAGCAATACGCATACCACATCCACCAAACAAGCTACCTTCTCAGGTATTTTATCATGAGATGGTAGCTATTAAACCTAACCACGATGAAGAAGACAACAGAATCAACAAGCTTTTGGACGATATTTAAAGACAACAACGACTGGAATGAAAAGTCAGTAGTTGGTTTCATGTCTTTTGCTGTAATGGTTATAGCAATGACTGTAGACTTAGTTACAGGATATCTAGGACAAGAGTTAGTTATAAACGATTACATCTTTAACGCTTTTGCTATTATTACATTAGGTTCTTTTGGTATCTCTGGTGCTGAAAACATCATGGGTAAGAAGACAAAAGATTCAAACAAAGAGGAAGATGTTCACATGGAAGGATAATAATGAAGAATATAGTTATCGTCGCTATTATTATTATAGCGTTTTTTGTAGTTCTGACTCAGCGAGGATGTATAGGTCACTCAAATAGTAGACAGCCTGATACTCTTGTTGTTACTGATACATTCTGGACTAAACACGATAGTCTTATCGTTAGAACAGTTCCTGCTCCATACGAGGTTCCAGTACCTTTTGAAGTACTAAACACTGAGTATAAAGCTGATACAGCTTATCCTAAATTAAAGCAGCAGTATGAAGACTTAGCTAAACGCTTTGCTTCAAGAAAGATTTATACAGACAGCGTTCATGTTGGTCAGTATGGTCATATACGTATAGTTGATACAGTTACTGAAAACAAGATTGTTGGACGTAGTTTTAGAGAGAACTATAAGATTCCTGTTGTAAAAGAAACCAAAACGATTACTAAATACGATGATCCTAAACGACAAGTCTATGTTGGTGGCGGCCTTAACCTTACTAGCGGGGGTAACGTCAGAAGTGCTGAAGGCGGTATACTATACAAGACAAAGAAGGATCAAATATATGGTGCGAAAGTTAACATTGCCACGGATGGTACAACGTCTTTTGGCATACAGACGTACTTTAAGATCGGAAAGAATTAACCTAAACAAATAAACCATGAGTATCTTATCATTTTTTAAGAACGTGTTTAATACTACTAAATCTGTAGTTGAAACACAAGTAGCTCCAGTAGTTGCTCCCATTGTAGAAACAGTTGTTGAAACTGTAAAAGAAGAGATCGTTGAGATCCCTGAAGTAGTTGCTGACAAGATTGCTGAAGAAGCAGTAGCTAAGCCAAAGAAACGCTACTACAAACGTAAGAAGAAGTAGTAAATCACCTAACCACTATATAATATGTTATTAAGACTAGGATCTGAGGGAGAAGATGTAAAGAAACTCCAGCAGTTTTTAGGTGTTGATATTGTTGGTAAGTTTGGACCAAAGACAGATGCAGCTGTAAAAGCATGGCAATCTGCAAATGGTCTTACTGCTGATGGTATTGTTGGTGATGGTACTTGGGCTAAGATGTTTCCATCTCAGACACAAGCACCTGTCACACAAGTTACAACACCCCCTGCTGCAACTTCCAGCTTCAAACTAGATCGATTAAAAGGACATGTACCTGATGCTGTTATTGCAGCTATTCCAGATACTGCTCGTTTATTTAATATTACTACGCCGTTACGCCTAGCTCATTTCTTAGCTCAGTGTGGTCATGAGTCTGGTGGCTTTAAAGCAACACAAGAGAATCTTAACTACTCTGCAAAAGGTCTTAGAGGTATATTCAAAAAATACTTTCCAACAGATGCTTTAGCTGCAGCTTATCAACGTAATCCACAAAAGATTGCTAACAGAGTTTATGCATCTCGTATGGGTAATGGTCCTGAAGCATCTGGCGATGGATACAAGTTCCGTGGAAGAGGATACATTCAGCTCACAGGTAAAGAAAACTATACTCGTTTTGATGCTACAGTTCCAGAAAACATTGTTGCTAATCCAGATCTTGTAGCTACAAAGTATGCATTAGCATCAGCAGCATTCTTCTTTAACAGCAATAAGCTATGGGCTATTTGTGATAAAGGGGCTGACAATGCTACAGTTACAGCAGTAACTAAACGAGTTAACGGTGGAACTATTGGTTTACCAGATCGTATTAAACACTTTAAAGAGTACTATCACTTATTAGCATAAACTATGGCAAATCTTATTGAATACTTACCTTTACCGTTAAAAAAGCTTTTTAATACTAAAGAGTTTAAAAGTGCGATTAGAAGATATACAAAACCTGTATCACCAGTTAGTTATCCATACATGTGGTATCCTGAAGCTGGTTTAACAAATGAAGGTGTTAAGTTTAGATACATTGATGGTACAGAACTTACTTCTTATCATATTAAAGGTATTGCACAAATTAATAGTTCTGGTAATGGTTTTGAACAGTATTTATGCTCAGTAAAGTTTTCTTCAGTAGGTGAAGGAGGCGCACCTTTTATTATGCCTGGTAGTATTACAGGTATGTTCATGAGTGGTGGAGAAGGTAATATTATTACTACTCCATTTGCTAATGGTGCATTAGTTGAGCTTAATGGGTCACATGTACCAGTGTCTAGCTTAGATGTTAACTTATATCCCTATAATAATCCTCAAGAAGATGGTTCTTATATATATGCACTTGTAATAGACGCTACAGTTGAGAATCCAGATAACTATGGCATATCAGGTTTGATATCATATGACTTTGAGTTTTTATTAGATAACTATCAATCAGCACCAACTATTTTCCAAGACTAATTATGGCAAAGGTATTTAATCCAAATAATGCTCCAACAACTGGAACATCACAACAAGTACAAGAAATCATTCAAACCATTAAAGAGAAGAAATAATGGCAAAGGCAAAAGGATCAGCTGAAGCAAAGAAGATTGTCTTCGGCACTAGACGTAAAGGAAAACATGCAAAGACTGCTGGACCAAAAGCAAAAGCAGTCAAGAAGAGTTACAGGGGACAAGGGCGTTAATCGCTCTTTTTCCATGTATAAACTATAAGTATATGAAAGCATTACTATTTGTTGTTTGGAGTATTGTAGCATCTGCATTATCGATACAGAGTTACTTTATATACTCACACTTTTTTGCTCCTCAAAATATTGTTAATCTTATAGGACCAGGAGAAAGCATAAACGTTTCTTCTGTTGAGAATAAGATTGTTATGGGTAATCTAGCTGGTAATCGCAATCTTGCTTTTGGTGTTAAGAATATCATGGAAGAGTTCTTACAAGAAAAAGACTACGTAATCAATCCATATGCTACGAAGAAGATAGAGATTGAGATTATCTATCTTGATGTATTAAAGACTCAGTCTAACTTATCAGTCTTCCATAAGAATACAGATGCTGTAGTTATACGAATGAAAGGTAAGTTGATTGAAGATGATAAAGTAAAGAAGACAGTTATAGTTGAAGAGTCTGCTGAGGAAGTATCAATGGCTGCATTAGTTATAGATGAAGGTGGTAAGTTTAACCAAACTAATCTATCATCAGCCCTAAAAAAATCTTGTAACACACTAATCACAAAACTATTATAATGAAAAAGCTTTTTTATATAGTCCTTTTACTATCTTTTTATAGTACTGCCTATAGTCAGAACAACATTAAGTTAAGACTACAAGATGATTCAACATCAGTTAATGTTAACGGTGCAGTCATCAATAAAGGAGATGAGTTTATAGTATCAGTAAAAGCAGATGGTAATGGTAATACTACAGCTAGATCGCTTTATTTCGATTTTGAGTACCAAAATACAGCGTTTGAGCTTGTTACTGTTACAAATACGGGAACAGGTGGTAACGGTGGGATACTTCCTTACGGTTCTAGTATTACTATGGACTGGTATACTTATCCTGGTTATACGTGGGTATCTTCTCAAGCGAATACCACTCCAAATGGTAATAGTAACTATAATAATGCTGCTTATTCTTTTACGGCTGGTGGACCTAAAACTATTCTTAGGGTCTATTTAAACTGGGCTACTCCTAATGGTATGCCCTATGCTGGAGGCTGGGATGATTTGATTCGTCTTAAGTTTAGATTGAAATCAACAGCTCCAGGTTATGCATGGGATCCTATTAAGATGAACTTTGCTGCTGCGTTTAATCAAAACGGTACATCAGGTTCAACTGAGATGACAATACCTTTAACTAGTGTTATCTATCTTGATCCTACAGCTACTAAGTATGTTAATGCTACTATAGAGACGAATCCTAATATTGATCCATACACATTGCATCGTGTTTTGTTTTTGAATCCAGTAACAAACATAGGTATTATTGCTGATGCTACTGCAGCTGGTGCAATAAACATCGATCAATCAAGATTAGAACCTAATACAGAGTATCGAGTAATGATGATGCTAAACATGGATAGTATTCATAACTTATATGCTGCTGCTGTTACAGTATCTGATTATACTACAGCTCAAGCCGAGTTTGTACAACAGAACTTAGATGGTACATATAAAGGTGAATCTATTATTACAGGAGCTGGTTATTTAGCTGCTGATGTTAATCGTTCAAAGACATTTGATGGTGGTGACTTAACAAAGTTATACTCACAAGTAATCGGCGTTGATAAGTTGTTTATTTTACCATCAAACTACGCTGCAGGAACAGATATGTATGCTTCAGTTCCAACGTTTACTGATAGTACATTCAATGCATTAACACCAGCAAACTGGAAGGATATTACGAATAGTTATGTTACTTTCAAGACTGGTCTTATAGGACAGAATAAACCTTTAAAGCTTAAGTTCTTAATCCCTGGTGATATAAATCGTTCACACTCATCTCAGATAGTTATTAACGGAGCTATTGCAACAAACGCTGCTGTATCATTAAAGACTAACTCAACAGCAAACAAGACGTTAAACAGAACAGTTGCTGCTTCAAATATTTCAGTAAGCTTAGCTAATCAAACTCTAACATCTAATACTATCGAGATACCTATCAAGGTTAATACGAATGGTAATAAGTTATCAGGTTTACAGTTTGAGTTCAGATATAATCCTGCTTCTATTAAGTTTGAAGAGATTATGAACCAGATGCCAAACACATGGTATGCTTTTGCTGATAATACTAAGCCAGGTGTTATTCGTTTTGGTGCATTAGATAAAGCTCTTAACTCATCTGTTACAGGAGAACTAGTACCGTTTAAGCTTAAGTTTACTGCAATAACAAACGGTTTAGATATGAATACCTTGATTAAAGTAAGTCCAGTAATGGATGCTGCGTCAAGTACAGGTTCTCAGTTAGGTATTACACTTAACTCTGACACTATTAAGATCACTGGATACAACAACTTTTAATATCTAACCACTATGAAGAATACATTATTGTTATTATTGCTTATCACTTTTGTGTTTGCATGCTCTGATCTTGAAAAGTTTGAAGATACTCCGATAAATCTAGGTGCAAAAGCTACTTCTACAGAAATATTGAGTGCAACATCTATTGGTGGTAAGGTTACAGCTTTATTTGCAGTAACACCTGGAGCTAAATACTCTGTTCAAGTTTATTCTTTTGCTGCTATTGAACCAGTAAAGACTTTACCATTAACAGCAGAGACTGAGATTACAACAAAGATCTACGACTTTAGTGACCTACCAGACGGGTTATATGACTTAACATTAACAGATGTGTCTGGTACATCTATTAGAAAACCTTTAGTTATTAAACGATAAACAACATGTCAGAAGAAGCAGAAAGCACAGGAGGCTCATTAAAGAGCATCTTAATCGGATTAGCAAGTACTATCGCACTAGGTGTTGGTGGTTACGTTACAAAACAATTAACAGGTGAAGGTGATGAACCAGCTCCAGCAGCAACAACTGCAGCAGCTCCTGTTATTAATATTAATCAAGCAGCGGCTGCTCCAGCACCTGTAGCTAAAACTATTATTGTTAACAAGACTGCTGGCCCTGCGGCACAAGCAGCTCCAGCTCCAAAACCTAAGCCTAAAACAGCAAAGGAAGAGTTAGAAGAAGCTCCTAAGTGGTAATATCATGGAACAAAGTACAAGTACAGGGTTTAAAGACCTGTTAAATCAAATGATGACAAGACGATGGCTAATAACAGCTATTGTTCTTGGAGGTTTTATGATTATTATTGGTGGTATTTTCTTAGCTATTGCTCAGAATACTGCTATTGCTGGCGAGTGGAAAGAGTTATTGCTTTTATTACTAGGTGCATTTATTGGTTCTTATGGTAAGATCATTGACTATTGGTTCTCTGATACAGACAAAGACAAGATGCTAGTCCAAAAAATGGATGAGGAGGATGGCGTAAGCATGTCTAATACTTCAGATATGCCTGCAGCTCCACAGATTAATAATACTCCAGAATCAGTAGTATTACTACCAAAAACTGAAGCAAAACAAACTGGTACCGAAATCGATGAAGACGGTGACGGAGTTATGGATGGCTTAGATGTTGATGGTGACGGTAAGATTGATGTATACTTTGCACACAGACAATGCGAACACGTATGGGATGATGTTGACAATGACGGTGATGAAGAGTGTGTTAAGTGTGGTAAAATAAAAGACAATGAAGAAACTGTATGAAAAAGTTAAGCATATTCTTAAGTGCTTGTTTTATATTCTTTCTAGCTTCCAGTCATAAGACTCAAGCACAGATAGCAGCAACGAGAACAGAGTCTTATACTGCATCTTTTGAGAAGAAGATAAACATAGATTCTTTAATGGACTATGAAGGTCCAAAGATTCCTATACAGTTATTATCTTTAGGTATAAACGAAGA